>Ga0114951_10001783_pt1 | contig 25696 bp, 20 predicted proteins | sample AM7aDNAmetaG_FD_88677 | JGI IMG/M metagenome (GOLD analysis project Ga0114951, IMG submission 88677) | Freshwater microbial communities from Finland to study Microbial Dark Matter (Phase II) - AM7a DNA metaG | ecosystem: Environmental > Aquatic > Freshwater > Lake | place: Finland: Lake Alinen... | reverse complement strand
TATATTATGATTTACTTGCTCATTCCCTGTTTCCTGAAACCCAGAAAATACATACTTTTTGTGCTCCTTACAATAGTGCTTGCCTTTGTGGCCATATTAATGAATATGCTTATCCGATATTTCATTTATATCCCCTACTTCTATCCCGACTATATGGAAAAAAGAGTTTTCTGGGAAGGCAACCTTTGGTATTACCTTGTAGCAACATTTACTGTAGTTTCTTTTGGTGCCGGTGTTAAACTCACCAAAATGTGGATACATGAACAACAAGATCTTACTGACATGGAAAACCAAAAAATAAAAAGCGAATTGCTATTACTAAAATCTCAGATAAATCCACATTTTTTATTCAATACTCTGAATAATATAGATGCTCTTATAGAAACCAATCCTAAAAAGGCATCAGAAAGCATTATACGGCTCTCTGACATTCTTCGTTATGTAACCTATATTGCTCAGAGCGATTTTGTTAATATTCAAAAAGAAGAAGAAAGCCTCCGCAGCTTTATTGAACTAAACACACTGCGTTTTGGAGAAAATTTTATAGAATATATTTCTGAAATCAATAATTCCGGTAAACTTATTGCGCCTATGCTTCTTATTCCTTTGGTAGAGAATGCGATTAAGCATGGCGATAAAAAAACAGAATTTCCGGCAGTGCAGATAATATTAAAAGTTAAAGAAGACATCTCATTTTCAGTTATCAACATATTACCTAAAGATAAAATTTATAAAGATTCTGTTGGAGGAGTTGGAATTTCTAATTTAAAAAGAAGGCTTGAATTGATGTATCAGGGATCATTTAAATTTGATAATAAAATAATTGACAATAAATATATTGTAAACTTATGGATACGCTGACATATTCTTGTATTGCTATTGATGATGAAGCACCGGCTCTCGAAAAAATTACACGGTTTATTGAAAAGGTGCCTTATCTTAAATTAAAATCAACCTTTAATAACGGGTTGGATGCCCTTACGTATCTGAAAAGAAATAAAACAGACATATTGTTTATGGATATTCAAATGGACGACTTAACAGGCCTTCAGGTAATAGAATTACTCGATGTTAAACCTGTTATAATTCTCACCACGGCTTATGAACAATATGCATTAAAAGGTTATGAACTTGACGTGAGCGATTATCTGCTTAAACCCTATTCTTTTGAAAGATTCTTAAAAGCTGTAAATAAAAGCATGAAAGTAATTGAAGAAAAACAAGCGACTCCTGTAAACATTGCAAAAGAACACGAAGGAAACCATGACTATATTTTTGTAAAAACAGAATACAGGATACAGAAAATCTTTACAGATAAAATCCTTTACATCGAAGGCATGAAAGACTACCTGAAGATAGTTACTTCTGAAGAAGGCATCATGACCTTAATGAACTTTGCTTCTATACTGGAGCTTTTGCCTCCTTCTGATTTCATACGCGTTCATAAATCGTATATTGTGGCCCTCGATAAAATTGAGAGTATAGAAAGAGACAGAATAATTATTAGCAAAAACCGCATCCCTATTGGCGAGACCTATAGAAACACTTTCTTTAAAATAATTTCTAACTTTGGTGGTGCTAAAAGTAAAAAGTAATGATATTTTGACTAAATGAAATAGCATAAAATTGTTATTTGAAAATCAAAATTCATGGCGCACTGCAATTTTATTAATTTTGCACAAATTATTAAAGAAAGCTTATCATGTACAGAACACACTCATGCGGTGAATTAAGGCTGCAAAACATTAATCAGGAAGTAACCCTTTGTGGATGGGTACAGAAAAACCGCGATTTAGGCGGCATGACTTTTATCGATCTCCGCGATCGTTACGGTATTACACAGTTAGCCTTTAATATGGATGCTGACAAAGAACTTTGTCTCTTAGCCAGAACATGTCAACGCGAATTCGTAATTAGGATTAAAGGCAAGGTGATTGAAAGAAGCAGCAAAAACTTCAAGATACCAACAGGTGAAATTGAAGTGGAGGTTAGCTCAATAGAAATTCTCAACAAATCAAAAACACCTCCTTTTACTATTGAAGATATTTCTGATGGCGGCGATGAACTACGCATGAAATTCAGGTATCTCGATTTGAGAAGAAACCCTGTAAAAAAGAACATGATGCTTCGCCATAAAATGGGGTTGGCTGTACGTAATTATCTGAGCGATAAAGGTTTCCTTGAAATAGAAACACCTTTTTTAATCAGATCTACTCCCGAAGGTGCAAGAGATTTTGTTGTGCCAAGCCGCATGAACGAAGGGGAATTTTATGCCCTCCCGCAATCACCTCAGACTTTTAAACAACTGTTGATGGTTTCGGGTTTTGATAAATATTTTCAAATCGTACGTTGCTTTCGCGACGAAGACCTGAGAGCTGATCGTCAGCCTGAATTTACGCAAATAGATTGTGAAATGTCTTTTATAACTCAGGAAGATATTCTGCAAACATTCGAAGGCCTGGTAAAATTTCTTTTCAAAGAGATTAAAAACATAGACATTAATACCATCCCCCGCATTTCTTATGACGATGCCATGAAATATTATGGCAGTGATAAGCCCGACATACGTTTTGAGATGAAATTTGCTGAACTTAACACCCTATGCAAAACAGGACAATTTAAGGTTTTTGATGATGCAGAACTCGTTGTTGGCTTTTGTGCTAAAGGAGCTGCTGAATATTCACGCAAACAACTTGATGCCCTGACAGATTTTGTAAAAAGACCTCAAGTTGGTGCTCAGGGTTTGATTTATGTAAAATATAATAATGATGGAACTGTAAAATCATCTGTTGATAAATTTTTTGATGAGAATCAGCTCAAAACATGGTGTAATTGGTTTTCAGCTTCACCCGGTGACCTTATACTCATCATGGCGGGTATTAAAGAAAAAACACAGATACAGCTTTCTGCACTTCGTCTTGAAATGGCAAAACAGTTAAACCTTATCAATAATACAGTTTTTGCCCCATTGTGGGTACTTGACTTCCCTCTCTTAGAATGGGATGAAGAGGCTAAACGTTTTTTTGCAAAACACCATCCTTTTACGTCTCCAAAAATTGAGGATATGGAATTGTTGAATACTAATCCCATTGAAGTAAGAGCTAATGCTTACGACCTCGTTATAAACGGTGTTGAAATTGGTGGTGGCTCTATTAGAATTCACAATAAAGAATTGCAACAGAAAATGCTTTCTGTCCTCGGCTTTAGCACCGAAGAGGCCATAAAACAATTTGGATTTCTTATGGAAGCTTTTGAATACGGTGCTCCCCCTCACGGAGGTATTGCTTTCGGTTTTGATAGATTCTGTGCTGTTTTTGGAGGTTCTGATTCTATTCGCGACTATATTGCCTTCCCTAAGAACAATTCAGGAAGAGATGTAATGGTTGACGCCCCTGCTGCCATTTCTGATGTGCAATTAAAAGAACTGAGCATTAATGTTGTAAGTAAGAAAAAGAATTAAGACACTAATTACACAAATTGACACGAAAAGGAAGAATATAATAAATATCAAATAAATTATAAGTGAAAATTCGTGAAATTTGTGTCTGAATAAATTAATTAAGTGGAAAATAAAATAATATTTAAGGAAGAGTCTTTTAGGATTATTGGTATTTGTATGGATGTGCATAAAATACTGGGGAAAGGTCATAACGAAGTAATTTATAAAGATGCTTTAGAGTATGAATTTCAAACAGCAGGTATTCCTTATTCAAGGGAAAAGCATTATGATGTAGGGTATAAAGGAATTATTTTGCCACACTGTTACAATGCCGATTTTGTTGTTTATGATAAAATCATTTTAGAAGTTAAAGCTATTGAAATGTTAACGAGTAGTCATTGTAAACAAACATTGAATTATCTTGCCTCTTCAAAACTGAAATTGGGTTTACTGGTTAATTTTGGTGAAGACAGTTTGGCATATAAAAGAATAATTCTTTAACTGAAATAATTCTGACACGAATTATACTAATAAGCAAGAAAAGAAATTAATGCAATATTTAAAAATATTATAATTAGTGTAAATTCGTGCAATTCGTGTCAATTAAAATATGAATAAATTAAAATCCAACACTGCAATTCTTCCTTGGATCATCCTTTTTACCCTCTCACTGATCTGGGGCAGTTCGTTTATTCTTATGAAACGTGGATTAGACGTTTTCTCTTTTCAACAGGTCGCTGCCTTGCGTCTTCTAATAGCTTTCCTTTTCATCGCACCCTTTACTATTACTAAAATATTCAAAATTCCTAAAAAATATTGGGTTTACCTTATTTTATGTGGTTATTTAGGCAATGGCATACCCGCTTTTCTTTTTACCAAGAGCGAAACATATCTAAGTAGTTCATTAGCTGGCATTTTAAATTCACTAACACCTCTTTTTACTTTTATTATAGGTGTACTATTTTTTCAATCAAAGACAAAATGGCATCAGTTTTTCGGTGTGGCTCTTGGTCTGGCAGGCGCCATAGGATTGGTTTTAGTAAGCGAGGGAAGTAATTTCGATAATTTCAGCTATGGTTTATATATTATTGTTGCCACAATATGTTATGCTTTGTCATCAAACATCGTCAAAAAGCATCTCCAGGACTTAAATCCACTTCACATAACAGGGGTTCTCTTTTTTGCAACTGGTGTCCCTTTTGGAATCTACCTTTTCAGTACTGATTTTGTACATGTATTAATAACAAACAAAGGAGCTGTCACTTCTTTGGGCTATGTCTCCTTATTGGCAATATTTGGCTCTGCAATTTCAATAGTATTGTGGAATATGCTTATTCAAAAGACAAATGCTGTTTTCGCAGCCTCTGTTACTTATATCATGCCTGTTTTTGCTATTATGTGGGGCGTTTTAGATGGTGAAAAAATTTTACTCATCTATTCTTTTATGATTATGCTCATTCTTATAGGCGTTTATCTGACAAATAAAAAATTGTAATTTTGCAGGCAAAAAACAAATTCTTCTGTTATGATGAAACAAAACTATAAAATTATTATATTGGGTATTATCTTGTTCCTAGGCCTGATTATAACATACTCTAATCATTTTAATAATGGGTTTCATTTTGATGATTTTCATACTATTAATGATAACATTTATATAAGAAACCTGAATAATATTCCTAAGTTCTTTTCTCATCCTGAAATGTTTAGCTCAATGCCATCTCACTGGGGATTGAGGCCTGTTGTTACTACTACTTTAGCTATTGATTATAGTCTTGGTGGCGGTCTTAATCCATTTTTCTTTCATTTATCCACATTTATCTGGTATATATTGATGTGTTTTATTTTATATTTTGTTTATAAGCACATTTTAAATTTATCAATGCCGCATAAATGGACTAATTTTTTTGCCATTATCACTGTTGGCTGGTATGCTTTACACACTGCAAATGCCGAGACAATAAATTACATAATCTCAAGATCAGATGTAATATCTACTTTTTGTATTGTTGCTTCTTTTGCTATTTATATCTTATATCCCCGGCTAAGGAACAAGTTTTTATACGTTATTCCTGCTATCATAGGGGTTTTTGCAAAGGAAACAGTATTGGTTTTGCCTATTCTGCTGTTTTTCTATATTATTTTATTTGAGAAAAATTTATCAATAACAGATCTTTTTAAGCGTAAAAACTTTAAAATATTTTATAAAACATTATTTATTATTGCTCCTTTACTTATTGTTATTGCTGTTGTTCAATATTATACTTTATCAAAAGCACCTGCTGTTAATGACAATACTTCTAATCCAATCTTCAATTATATATTAACTCAGTCTTATGTTTGGGTTCATTACTCTTTAACGCTCTTTTTCCCTTTCAATTTAAGTGCTGATACAGATCAGTTTATTATTAAAAATCCATTTGACGACAAAATTATTCTGGGATTAGTGTTTGTCTGTTTGTTGGTTTATACAATTTTTAAAACATCTGCAAAAAAAGAGACAAGACCAATAGCTTTTGGTCTTATCTGGTTTGTATTCTCATTATTGCCTACTTCAATAATGCCACTAACAGAGGTATTAAACGATCACAGATTGTTCTTCCCCTATATTGGACTTACATTTAGCGTGGTGAGTTATTTGCGGTTATTGATATTAAAATATGAAAATGCCATTACAGAAAATATAATGTATCAGAGAATAATCTGGATATTGACATTCATTATTTTATCTTTATACGCTTATGGTGCTTACCAAAGAAATAAAGTCTGGAAAGATGAAGAATCTTTATGGTACGATGTCACAATAAAAAGCCCTCAGAATGGTCGGGGATTAATGAATTACGGACTTACTCAGATGAATAAAGGGAATTACCCTGTGGCTTTAGCTAATTTTGAGAAGGCATTGGTTTTTAATCCTTATTATTCTTTTTTACATATTAATCTGGGCATTTTGAACAATGCTATGAACAAGCCTGTTGAAGCCGAAGAATATTTCAAAAAAGCAATTCAATATGGGCCAAATTTTCCCGAATCATATTATTATTATGCAAACTATTTAAAACAACATAATAGAATTGACGATGCAAGGCAGATGGCAGAAAAAGCTTTTAATATAAATCCGGCCCATACTTTTTCCGGGTCTTTATTAATGAGTATTTATTCTGAGCTCGAAATGTGGGACAATTTAAAAATAACGGCAGAAAAAATATTAAATATCAACCCAAAAGATTCATCCGCTCTTAGATATCTGAAATCAAGCAACAATAAAGAATCTAAATTAGATGAGACTAAAGAGTTTGCCCTTAAAAATCCCACACCTGAAAATTATGTAAACTTAAGTTTATTATCTTATCAGAAGGGATTGTATGAAAAATGTATTGAAGCATGCCATGAAGCTTTGAAATTAAACCCCAATTATGCCGATGCTTACAATAACATTTGTTCGGCATATAATGCTCTTGGAAAATACGATGAAGCTATTAAGGCTTGTGAAAAGGCTGTTCAGTTAAAACCTGATTTTCAATTAGCTAAAAATAATCTGAACTGGGCAAAAAGTCAGGTTAAAAAATAATCTTACTTACCTCTCATTCTTAGATTCTACCAACTCATTGATAATTTTAATATTTTTTAATCCGTTATAACCATTTATATCTGGATTGTCTTTATTCTCATCAATCATATCTAAAAATAAATTCATTACCACATTTTGTCCGTACAGCAAGTTGCCTGTCAACATTCTGAAACCATTTCTGAATGTACCCAACCAATGTTTAAATGTAAAATGTAAAGAGTTTGAAAGGACATCTTTTGCCAGGTGTAAACCATCGTCAGGAATTGTAATCAAAATATCTCTGAACATATCATAAACCGCCAGCATTTTGGTACCCGAAACAACAAGCATCCAACTACATACTGGAGAATTAAAATTTATAAATAACTGCGATGGAATATTACCTGCCCTGAAATTAGCATTCAGTAGAACTGGCGTATTTTGGGTTTTATCCGGATTATTATAAACAAAAACATTGTCTATTTTTAATTCTCCACCAAGTTTTTCTAAAAGATAAATAAAATGTGCTGACTCATCGTAAAACAAACCCATAGGTAAATCATTATACCACTCAGGTAATCGCCTTGAGCGGTTTGTATACTGAATTTCGAAAAAGGAAACGATTTCACCTATTTTGCCCTCCTTAATTTTCTTCTCAAGCTTGACGAAATCATTTGCAAATTGAAAATTGTGCATCACTGCAAGTCTTTTATTATTTGCCTTTGCAAGTTCTATTAACTCATTGGCTTCTTCAGTATTCATTGTAAAAGGCTTCTCTAACAATACATGCTTGCCCAGTTCCAAAAAAATCTTTGCCATCCTGAAGTGTTCTTTTGGCGGCGTTCCAATAACAGCGCAATCACATTGTTCAATCCATTTACTATTTTTTATTTCTTCTGCATTTTCAAACAAACAACTATTTTGAAGTTTATAGTTGTTAATTGTCCTGTTTATATGCTTTTCAGAAATACCTACAACTCCTAGAATATTTGTTCTTTTGGTTTTTTTTAATGCCGGAATATGACGGGTATTTGAAATATTACCACCTCCAACTATACAAACATTATGAATAATTTTTCCCATTTTTAAAATTTATTATTTTCTAAATATTCCGAGAACTTCTTAGCAGTGATATTCCAGTTAAAATCACTTTCAACTCTTTTCATTAGATTAGAAGCAAGTTTCTTTCTTAAAATTTCATCATCAATTAATCTTTCCAAAGCATCTTCAAGTGAATTTTCCGATTTTTGTTCAATAATAATCCCATGTTCGTTATCTGTTATTACTTCCTCAGTTCCACCCTGTGGTGTTGCAATAACTGCACAATTATTTATGCCGGCTTCAAGTAAAAGTGTTGGTAGTCCCTCGGGATAATACGAAGGAACAGCCACAATATCAGAATTATTAAGCAAATTCATTACATCATCGTATTCTATATTCCCAAGAATAAAAGTATGATTGAAAGAATAATTAGTTTTAATATCTTTCATTAAAGGGCCATCACCTGCTACAAAAAGATAAGTATTGGAATTTCTTGAGGCAATTTTCTTGAAGACATTCAGTAAAATAAGTATTCCTTTTTCTATGATTAATCTTCCTGCAAAAACTATAATAATGCTATCCTGTGGCAGGTTATATTTTTTTCGTAAATCACAGTTATTCATTATTTTATAATTAACATCGACAGAATTATATATCACGCCTTGTGAATTAATTTTAAAATGCTTAAGCCATTTATTGACTTTTTCAGACACCCCAAAAAATAAAGTTTTATTGCTTTTTAAATAATTTGTTATTAAGTGCTCGTAACTGCTTCCTGAAAAATTAAGTATCAGATTATTCATTTGCATATGTCCGGAGCCATGGTCTATAATTATAAGCGGTTTTCTTTTTCTTCTCGATATATTGTTGGCTAAAAAAGTTGAAATGTAAAACCTGGTATTTGCAACTAAATAATTGAAATTATTTGAAGAAATTTCTTTCATTAAAGCTCTGAACTCTTTATTCGGTTTAGGAATAGGAAATCTGGTTTTGAGAAAATTAAATACTGGCAAACGATAAATTTCAACGCCATTAATTCTTTCTCTACTTGAAACATTATCAGTATTGAAAGTTACAACTTTTATATCATAACCCATTTTGTGCAATTCCATTGACAGCTGGAAAGTATACCTCTCTACACCGCCAATATGAGGGTAGAAGTAGGCAGAAAAAAAACAAATACTTTTAGCCATCGGATTTTAAGAAGTAAAATAATAGTAAAACGTTAGGAAGGTTTTAAATATCCCAATTGCTTTATTAACTTTTATTATTGGGAAGATGGAATAATGGAAAGATGCGAGTTTTTCCAATTTTCCAATTTTCCAATTTTCCATAATTCCTGAATTTTTAGAACCCACCGTTATTTATTCATGTTTCTGTTAATTGTAGACAATTGTTCCGCAATTAATGAAAGGAGAAAAATCATTACAGCCATTATCATAAGTATGCCTGAACCAACACTAACACCTCTCCCATTAATTAAAAAAGGTATCCCCCATAAAAATCCGGTAATAAAAAAGATTAAAGCAACAGGGAAAAATATTCTCATCGGATTGAACAGCACCACAATATTCATTATTTCAATAATTGTTTCTATAGCAGTTGAGATTGAAACAGTACTTTTCCCGGAAACTCTTTGGTTTATTGATATCGGCTCTTCTAAAACCAAATGCCTCTGATAGACAAATGAAAGTAAAATAGTGTCACTATAAGACATTGTATCAGGACATAGAGATATGTATTTTTTAGCCAGGTCGGTTCTATAGATTTTCATTCCCGAATTAATATCATGAATTTTTAATGGCATGAGTCTTTTTGCAATAAAACGAATACTTGTCTTTCCGATTTTTCTGAATACACTTCCATCTTTATGTCCCTTTCTGCTTCCTACAACCATATCAGCATCTGACTTGATGCATATATTGTATAAATTAGCAACATCTTCTATTTTGTGTTGTCCGTCTGCATCAATAGTAATAACATAGGGTGCGCCAGCATTATTAATACCACTTTTTATTGCAGCCCCATAGCCTTTGTTGACTTTATGTTTAATAATTTTAAACATTCCTACATTTTGTAAATCAGATAAAATTGTTTTAGTATCGTCTGTTGAACCATCATCAACAACTATAACTTCCCAGTTGTTATTTTCAGCAATAGGACATAGGTTAGTTAACAAACTGCCAATAGATTGACTTTCGTTGTATGCAGGAATTATTATTGATAAAACGGGTTGATTTGTCATATTTATATGGAATCTAAAAATTCATTTTATCAAACACTAAAAACATTAAAACAACATAAAATGCAATCCAAAAATACAATTTAATTTTAAACTTTAACAATATGAATTGAAAAAATACATAAAAATTACCCTCAGGTTCTGACTGCCAATAAAAAAAATTTTAATAAAATATAATTTGATTTATAAAAATAAATACTATCTTTGCACCCCAAATTATAAGTAAACATTAAAAAAAATTAAAATGTACGCTATAGTAGATTTTGCAGGTCAACAAATAAAGGTTGAAAAAGAAGGAAAGATTTATGTTCATCGCTTAGAAGCAGAAGAAAATACAACCGTTGAATTTGATAAAGTATTGCTTCTTGACAATGAAGGTAAAATAGACATAGGCATACCTTATGTTGATGGATGTAAAGTGAAAGCTAAGGTTTTATCTCATCTAAAAGGTGATAAGGTAATGGTTTTCAAGAAAAAAAGAAGAAAAGGATACCAGAAATCCAACGGTCACAGACAATATTTGACACATATTCAAATTGAAGATATTATTACAAAATAAAGTTTAATACTTAAAATTTTTCAAAATGGCACACAAAAAAGGAGCCGGTAGTTCAAGAAACGGTAGAGAATCGCACAGCAAAAGACTGGGTGTTAAAATTTATGGCGGACAACTAGCCATTGCAGGCAATATTATTATCAGACAAAGAGGTACTGTTCACAATCCGGGTCTAAATGTAGGCATGGGTAGAGATCATACCCTTTTTGCTCTTAAAGATGGTATTGTTGAATTTAAAAAAATTAAATGCAATAAATCAATGGTCAATATATTGCCATTCGAAGTTGAAATACCTGCCAATGAAATAAAAGCCGAAGAAAAAACTGTTGAAGAAATACAGCAATAAACAAACTCTTAATATTTAATAAAAAGAGGCTGTCTCAAAAGGGCAGCCTTTTTAATTTGTTGAAAATCAACGCATTATTGTTAATAACTTTTTGTATATAATTGACTGTCAATGAAATAAGTTTATTATATTTGTTCCATGAAAAGCACAAGAACAAAATTTAAGCTATATCAACAGAATCAGTTGACAGCTTTACCACCCACCTTTGATGAGTTAATTGAATCAACTCATCCAGTACGCGTTGTAAACGAGATAATAGATAGGATAGATATCCATCCTTTGACTAGAAAATACAAGATGGTTGGCTGTAAGAGCTATCATCCAAGAATGCTACTAAAGCTACTTGTATATGGATATCTGTGTAATCAATATTCCTCAAGGAAGTTAGAGGCTGCTGCAAAGGAGAATATTCATTTTATGTGGTTGACAGGAATGGCAAAGCCTGACCACAATACTATTAATAGGTTCAGAAGTGAAAAACTTAAAGATCAGATTAAAAAAGTATTTACTCAGGTTGTGATGATGATGGTTGAAAGCGAGCATGTTGACTTACAGAAAGTTTATACTGATGGGACAAAGATAGAATCAAGCGCAAACCGTTATACATTTGTTTGGGGGAAACGTATTAAGTCATCAAAAGAGCGTATAGCAGCACAGCTGGAAGAGTTGTGGAATTACACACAAGAATTGGCATCAGAAGAACTCAAAGATACAACTCCTACAAGCTTCAAGGAATTGGATCCTGAGAAAGTTAGAGAAACTGTTGAGCAAATAGACCAGGCGTTAAAAGATAAACCGGTGAGTACGAAAATAAAACAGAAAATAAGTTATGCAAAGAAGAACTGGCCTGAAAAGTTGCAGCAATATGAAGAATCTGAAAAGATACTTAAAGAACGCAATAGCTATTCAAAAACAGACCCTGATGCGACGTTCATGCGAATGAAAGAAGATCACATGAAGAATGGACAGCTTAAACCCGCATACAATGCTCAAATTAGTACAAACAATCAAATCATAACCCATTATACTATACATCAGAACCCCACTGACACAAGGACACTCAAGCCGCATATGGAATCATTCAGAGATGGGTTTGGATTTTACCCAGAAGAACTAACTGCTGATGCAGGTTATGGCTCAGAAGAAAACTATGAATATCTTGAACAAAACAAGATAGAGGCATTTGTAAAATACAATTACTTTGACAGAGAACAGATGAAGAAGGGTAAAGCAAAACCAGTGTTTCATGTAGATAATCTTTACTATAATAAAGAACATAACTGTTATTATTGTCCGATGGGTCAAAAAATGAGTTTTATTGGTAATACAATTGAAAAAACTGATGCCGGTTATCAAAGAACTACCTCACGCTATAAAGCTCAAAATTGTTTTGGGTGTCCCATCCGGTGTGTCTGCCATAACCGTGCAGAGGAAAGAATTGTTGAGGTAAGTCATCGCTCAAATGAATTAAAAGCCAAAGCCAGAGAACGATTACAAAGTGAACAAGGGTTAATACATCGAAGGAGAAGACCTGTTGATGTTGAACCTGTTTTTGGTATGCTTAAACATAACAAGGGGTTTAAAAGGTTCTTTCTCAAAGGACTAGAAAAAGTAAATATTGAATTTGGGTTATTGGCATTGGCACATAATCTAAAGAAAATGGCTACTATGGCCGCTTAAAACATTATTTTATTGTTTTTTGTCTCATTTTTAGCTCTTATAACAAAAACCTGAGTTAAAAAATTCTTCTACCAGGTATATTTTATAAAAACTAAAGGCGAATAGAACTCCTCTAAAAAAAAGAGGCTATCTCTATTTTGAGACAGCCTCTTTTTTTTTGCTTTTAATTTAAATTTTGCTTTTTTCATTTTCATTACAAGCAAAAAATCTACATTTGTATCAAAAACGCCAAAACATGTTACAGATTACTCAAATTAGAGAAAACCCAGAAAAAATAATCGCCTTATTAACAATTAAAAACTTTGATGCAAAAGAAGTAATTAATAATATTATTATTCTCGATAATAAAAAAAGAGCTTTACAAAAAAAAGGTGATGACACACAGTTCGAAGCTAACAAATTAGCAAAAGAAATTGGAGTATTATTTCAATCTGGCAAAACGAATGAAGCCAATGCATTAAAAGAAAACACATCCCTATTAAAAGCTGAAATTAAGAATATTGGTGATGAGTTAAACCAGATACAAACTGATTTAGACAGACTTATTGTTTCATTGCCCAACACACCCCACGAAAGTGTAAAAAAAGGAAAATCTCATGAAGACAATGAAATCATTTATTCCGAAGGCTCATTGGAAAGAAACGAAAATATGTTACCCCACTGGGATTTAGCCAACAAATACAATTTAATAGATTTTGAACTCGGCAATAAAATCACAGGTGCAGGCTTCCCAGTATATAAAGGTAAAGGAGCAAGATTACAACGTGCCCTTATCAACTTTTTTATCGACAAAGGATTAGAAGCAGGATATACTGAGATTCAACCACCTCTTTTTGTCAATGAAGCTTCGGCGTATGGTACAGGGCAATTGCCCGACAAAGACAGCCAGATGTATTTTGTACAGCTCGACAATTTCTATTTGATACCTACCGCTGAAGTACCTGTTACAAATATTTACCGAGATGTTATTCTGAAAACAGCAGACTTACCATTGAAAAATGTAGCTTACTCTTCTTGTTTTAGAAGGGAGGCTGGTTCTTATGGAAAAGACGTTAGGGGACTTAACCGTTTGCATCAGTTTGATAAGGTTGAAATTGTTCAGATTCAATTACCTGAAAAGTCTTACGAAGCACTTGAGGAAATGAAAGAATATGTTTGTAATTTGATTCGCCTATTGGGATTGCCTTTCAGAGTTCTTAAGTTATGTGGCGGTGATATGAGTTTTACATCTGCTCTTACTTACGATTTGGAAGTCTATTCAAAAGGACAGGATAAGTGGCTAGAAGTAAGTTCCGTTTCCAATTTTGAAACTTTCCAGTCGAACAGAATGAAAATAAGATATAAAGACGAAAATGGTAAATCCAAATTGGTTCACACGCTTAATGGCAGTGCTTTGGCACTTCCCAGAATTGTTGCTGCACTACTCGAAAATAACCAAACTGAAAAATCCTTGCCTACGGGCAAGCAGGGAATTGTTATTCCAAAATGTTTGATACCTTATACAGGATTCGATTTAATATAGTATATTAACTTTAAATAAAATATTCATGGTTGCAAAAATGACAAATTATATAATAACTTTTTTATTGGCTTTATGCTTCTTGAGTACATCATGTTCATCGGATAAATATTCAAAGCAAATATGCCAAATAGACAGTTTGATGAAAGTTTTAGATAGTGTAAATTTAAAACTTAATTCCCTCGACACCTCTGTAGTTCAATCATACTATAAAGAATATTCAAAAAACATAAAACTAATAAAAGAAAATTTTAAAGAAAAAAATGATGAAGAGGTTTGGTCAGTTATCACACGCTATGGATTACTTCGGAAGCCTTTGCGTGACTTTAAAGACCACTATATATATTATTCTAAAGAAATCAGTTTCTCTCGTAAACAACTCGTAAATTTAAAAGCTGATATAAAAAACAATATATTAACAGAAGATAAAATATTAAAATATTTAAAAGATGAAGCTGAATATGTGAAATATTATAATCTTTCGGTCTCGGGGTTAATGGAAAATACTCAAAATTATTACAATCAGTATCTTGAACTCAACCCCAAGGTAGAAAAATTTCTATCAAAAAATAAAATCTGACAACATTATTTATAACAATACCGTTGTATAATAAACTATAACGGATTATAAATTTAACTTTAATTGAACAGAAAATTCCTAATTGCTCATTACTAAATCATTGTAAATCATATTTTTACAGATAATTATTAAACAACAATTTAACAATGTCAATAATATAGCCATTCAAAGTAAATCTTAATGTACAAATACTCTCTTTTACTTTTATTTTCATTTTTATTTTCAACAGTGGTTTTATCACAAGAAACCGATGAAAAGCTTGCTGTTCAGTACTTCTCAAATGGAGAATTTGAAAAAGCAGCTTCTCTATTTGAAAAATTATATCACAATAAGCCCAGCGCTTATTATTTCAATTATCTGATTAATGCTTATGTTGAGAGCAAGAACTACACTGATGCCGAAAATTTTATTAAGAAAATAATGCGGCAGGAAAAGAACAATGTAAAGCTGATAGTTGATTTAGGGTACGTTTATAAAAAAGCTGATGATTTAAATAAAGCCACGAAAGAATTTGATGAAGCACTTAAAAATGTAGAAAACGATAAAAACCAAATTATAAATCTTGCTAATGCTTTTTTAGTAAGAAACGAGCAGGATTATGCCATCAAAACATACCTTAAAGGGAAAAATAATCTGAAAGACAGCTACACTTTTGGATTAGAGTTAGGTAGTATTTACGAAAGACAGCTACGGTATGAGGAAATGGTAAAAGAGTACCTTGACTTGCTAGAGTTCAATGCAAACGAATATTTAGCTACGGTACAAAGCATATTGCAAACATCACTTTCTAACGATCCCGAAGGTGAAAAGAATAAAGCTCTTAAAACAGAATTACTTCGACGTATTCAGCTTAGCCCTAACCAAACCTTTTATTCAGAAATGTTGCTTTGGCACTCTATACAACAAAAAGATTTTGATATGGCTTTTGTTCAGGCCAAAGCTGTTGACAGGAGACTGAAAGAAACTGGTACTGAAGTTTATAAACTTGGTGAATTGGCTCTCTCTAACGAAATCTATAATATAGCTATTAAATGTTTTGAATATATCATAGAAAAAGGAGAAAATAATCATTACTATATGGACAGCCGAATCAATTTGCTTCATGCAGAATATCTTAATGCTGTCAAATTATTTAATTTTGATAAAACCAATCTTGATGAATTAGAAGCTAAGTACTACGCAATTATTAATGAATATGGTAAAAATCAGCTTACTATTCCTTTAATAAAAGACCTGTCTTACCTTCAGGCATTTTACATGGGCAAATCCGAAAAGGCAACAGAATTACTTAATGAAGTTGTTAATAAGAGTGGAATACCTCCAACCATGGTGGCTGAATGCAAATTACTCCTGGCAGATATATTATTAATGTCAGGTAATGTCTGGGAGGCAACTTTGCTATATTCTCAGATAGAGAAAGCTTTTAAAAATGCGCCAATAGCATCTGAAGCTAAATTTAAAAATGCCAAACTATCATATTATATTAATGAGTTCGAATGGGCTAAAGCCCAACTAGATGTCCTTAAAGCATCTACTTCAAAATTAATTGCCAACGATGCTATGGAAATGTCATTATTAATATCCGATAATGTTGATTATGACAGTTCTTATGTACCTCTTAGTATATATGCAAGGGCTGATTTATTGAGTTTTCAGAATAAAGATAATGAAGCTTTAATGACCTTGGACTCTATCATAAGTGAATTTCCCGGACACCTCATTATTGATGATGTTATATATAAAAAGGCCAATATTTCAATAAAAAAAATGGAATTCAACATTGCTGATAGTCTTCTCAATGTAATTGTTGAAAAATTTCCAAATAGTGTTTTGGCAGATGATGCCCTTTTTAAACGAGCCTCTTTATACGAAACCAAGCTCAACGACAATAGCAAGGCTATGGAATTATATCATGAATTGCTTCTTAACTATCCGGCAAGTATATATACAGTAGAAGCACGTAAAAAATACAGGATTTTAAGAGGAGACCTTATTAACTAGCATTTATAAAAGAAACGCTCCTATTTCGATAGGAGCGTTTCTTTATAAAGATTTTGAAGAGCAATAAGAAAGATTATCAAGATTAAAGTGTCTGATAAGAAAGCGTCAAATACAAGGCTTTCGAAGTCTTGAAAATCAGGAGTTTACTGTAGTAAATGAATGACTTTCAAGACAAGAATTACGCAGTAGTTGACGTTTTCTTGCGGACATTATTTAACTATATTTAGTTCTTTAATAATATTCTTAGCTCCTCCAACTTTATCAATAATAAACAAAACATAGCGGATATCTACTGAGATAGTTCTTTGAATCTCAGATTCAAACGCAATATCGCCACTCATTGCTTCCCAGTTACCATCAAATGCAAGGCCTATCAATTGACCTTGAGCATTCATCACTGGACTGCCTGAATTTCCACCTGTTATATCATTATTAGAGATAAAACAAACTCTCAGATTACCGTCTTTGTCTGCATACTGACCATAATCTTTTTTCTGGTATAACTCTTTAAGCTTTTTATCAACAATAAACTCTTCATTTTTTGGATCCTCTTTTTCCATGACACCATCTATAGTGGTGTAATAATTATAATGTACTGCATCTGCTGCACGGTAATCACCCACCTTACCATATGTAAATCTTAATGTTGAGTTGGCATTAGGATAAAAAACTTTTTTGGGCTGCATTTCACGAATGCCGGCAACGAACAAACGATTGCCCTGATTAATCTTTGCTTTAATATTGCTTATGTTTCCCGATAAATCAAAGTACTTCTTTAATATAGAGCTAAAGGTCTTATAACCTAAGTCTTTATTTATTGTTTTAAAATCTGGTTTATCCAAAAAGGCTTCTAATTTTGCCTTATCAACAAAAACGGAAGTTTTATAAACATCATCTGCAAACTTCTGGAAATCACCCTTGTATTTTTTTCCGTTAATTTCATTAAAAATATCCGGATGTTGATCTTTAGGTACATCTTCATAATACATTTTCATCAAAGCTACATAAAGCTTTTTATCTGTTTCTAAATTATAATTCTTAAAATGCTCGTCAATAGTTTTTCTGAATTCTTTTGCAAGAGCTAAGACATTTTCATCATTTTTTGCTTTAGGATTATTCTCTAATGCCTTTCCCAACTGCATAGCACCATAACAAAAATATATTAATTCAGGTCCCTGAAAAGCCGCTTCATTAAGAAAAGTTAATGATAAAGAATATTTCCCCATCTCATTATATCCATCCTCAATAAGTTTTAATGCGTCACCATATTTAGCTTTCCTTTCATCACTTTCACTAACCCACTTGGTAAAATCACTTTCCAGTTTCTGTTTCTTTTCTATCACATTAAGTCTTTTTAATCCTCTTGTCTGTCCAATAAAGTACTTCCAGTAATTAGCTGTTTGAGCATATTTTGAAGAATATTTAAGACGGATGGCATCTGATGTATTCATATCTTCTTTCATAATAGCCAATTTCTTATCTCTGATTTTTACAGTAGCTGGATTACTGATTTCTATGGCTTGCTTCACACCCCATGAGGTAAGATATCTGTCTGTAGTACCGGGGAATCCCCATATCATAGAAAAATCATTATTTTCAACACCTTTAATTGAAATAGGAAGAGAATGTTTTGGTTTATACGGGATATTATCTTTTGAATACGGCGCAGGCTTTCCATCAGGACCCGTATAAATTCTTAAAATACCGAAATCTCCTGTGTGACGTGGCCACATCCAGTTGTCTGTATCTCCACCAAATTTCCCTATTGATGATGGGGGTGCTCCAACCAAACGAACATCTTTAAATACCTCATAAACCATCAGGTAAAATTCATTACCATTAAAAAATGGTTTTACGCTTGCATTATATTTCCCACCTTCACTTGCTTCTTTTTCAATTTTTGAAACAGCTTCTCTAACCTTACCTGTTCTTTGTTGCTCATTCATATCTTTGGTTACACTTGCTAATACCTTTGCTGATACATCTTCCATTCTAACCAGAATCGAAGCAGTTACACCTTCATTTGGCATCTCATCTTCTTTTCTCTGCGAGAAAAACCCGTTGGTTAATATATCATTCTCTACTGTACTATGCGACTGTACCATTTCATAAACACAATGGTGATTAGTAAACATAAGTCCTTCATCTGATACAATTTCACCGGTACAGAAAAATCCAACAGGCATTTCTGCAGAACCCAGTCCAACAACTGCGTCTTTTAAGCTGGAATTGTTAACACTATAAATTTGTTCAGGAGTTAATTTCAGACCCATCTTCTGCATGTCGCTATAGTTCAAATTTTCAATGAACATCGGTAGCCACATTCCCTCATCAGGAGGATTTGTTGCTCTTGCTGTTATACTTAATAAAACTATAACAAACAATGATAATGATAATCTTTTCATAAAATTTCTAATAATTAATTAATATTAAATTGAGTTTCCAAAAGTATTAAATTTTTAAATATTTACATTACTATATTTTTTCAACATTACTCTCTTATTTGGGTTGGCTGATAAATATCTTGAATTTATATTTTATTGCTTCGTTTCAAAGGTAATATTTTACACTTCATTAATAAAAATATCCATTTAGATAATTTTCTTTAATCTATATGACGCATCAACATTTATTTTTGTTACAGAAGTTTTGAAAGAATTATTAAGTATTAATTAAAATGATTATAATAATATTAAAATTGAAAGCCATGAAAACAAAAATTACTTGCACCACGAAAAGTCGAAGTATCAAACTTAATGTATGTATTTTAACACTTATTATTACAGCAGCAGTATTTTTCTCAAGTTGTAAAAAAGAGAATAAAAATGAAAGTGATAATGTAAATATTGCCAAAAAACCCAGCTTCTCTGCTATTACTGACAATGCTGTTGCAGAAAGTGTTTTTTCTGATGTTTTTAACCAAAGTGGTAAAGCTTCAAAGGATGCTGAAGCAGAAACCGGAAACAAAAACGGCAAATCAGTTTTGACAGGTTGCCCAACAATTACTATTTCACCTTTCGATTTAACATGGCCAAAAGTAATTACCGTTGACTTTGGACAAACCAATTGTTTAGGAAGTGACGGTCGTAACAGAAGAGGCATTATAAATATTCATGCTACCGAGGGATGGAGAACTCCTGGCTCTGTTACTACTATTACTTTTACAAACTATTACGTTGATAACAATAAAGTTGAAGGTATTGAAATAATAACAAATAATGGTAGAAACTTAGACAGTAACTTAGTTTATACTGTAGATGTGCAAAACGCAAAAATAACTAAACCAGACAATACTTTTATCATGTGGAATTCTCTAAGACAACACGAATGGATAGCAGGAGAACCTACAATTTTAGATCCTTATGATGATGCTTACCTTATCACTGGAAATGTAACAGGCACAAGTTCCGGCGGTGATTCATACACAATTGTTACTGTGACTCCCCTTAACATTCTTTTTGGTTGCCAATGGATTAGAGCTGGAATTATTGATATCAATATTCAGGGACTTCCAACTATCAGAGTTGATTATGGCAACGGTACCTGTGATGGCTTTGCTGATGCAATAGTAAATGGTGTTACATATCCGATTGTGATGCAATAAATACATTTATTTTAATTAAAAAATAAAAAACTGTAGATAAGTTGTAAGTAACTTATCTACAGTTTTTTTTTTCATAGAACTAATAGTTATTATATTTGCATAGTATTTTTATGTAAATGTATAAACAATCTCTTTTTTCCACCTTTGATTTTGTCATCCTGCCATTATATTTATTGGTAATATACATTATTGCCAATCGCAAAAAGAATAAGTTGATTGAAAACAAACCAGAATATAAATATTATTCCAAAGCTCTTTTTGCAAGAATTTTCTCTGGCATTTTTTTTTGTATTTTCTATGTCTATTACTACGGAGGAGGCGATACTACAGCCTATTTTATAGGTGGTAAGGCTATGTATTATTTATTTTACAAGTCTTGGGGATTTTTTTCTTATGCAATGTTATATGGAAATAAAGGTGGTGTAGTTGGCTACTTTTTTGATTATTCACAAGGAGTCCCTCCATCTTATATGATGGATGACTCCCAAACTTTTTTCGTTATTCGCTTTATCACACCCTTTGTGTTTTTAGCTTTGAAGAGTTATGTTATTACATCAGTTTTTATGGCATGGTTTGGTTTTAGCGGTATCTGGAAATTGTTTTTAGTTTTTCGCCATTACTTCCCTAAATGTGAAAGACAATTAGCTTTTTCTATCCTTTTTTTCCCTTCCGTGCTTTTTTGGGGGTCAGGTATAATGAAGGATACAATAACATTATCAAGTGTAGGTTGGTATACTTATGCTGTTTTTATGATTTTCTTTGAAAAAAAGAAAATCATTAAACATATAATAGTTCTTGTTATTGCAGTTTTCCTTATTATTTCCACAAAACCTTTTATTGTCATTGCATTAATGCCAGGTTCAATGGTTTGGTTACTATCTTCAAGAATAAAAAACATTAAAAATAAAGTGATAAGATTATTTATTACACCATTACTGATTATTTCATTTTTAATCATTGGATCTTCAATAATGTCATCTTTAAGCAGTAGCATGGGTCAATATTCTACTCTTGATAATATTCTTAAAACAGCGGCTATTACACAACAGGATTTGCTCAGAGTTGAAGCTTATGGTACTAATTCATATAACATTGGCACCTTCGAACCAACCTTAGCAGGTGTTACACCAAAAATACCTGCCGCACTACTTGCTGGTCTTTTCAGACCCTTTTTATGGGATTCTGCAAACATTGTGATGTTAATTTCAGGAACTGAAAACACTATACTTTTACTCTTAGTATTTTATTGCTTTTTCAGAGTGGGTATATTTAAATTTTTTAGTATCATTTTTGGCGATCCATTATTGTTGTTTTCAATTTTATTTTCAATCTTTTTTGCATTCACTGTTGGATTGGCATCAGCAAACTTTGGAGCATTAGTAAGATATAAAATCCCTCTTCTCCCCTTCTTTGTTGCAACACTTTTTGTTACGCTCAATAAAACACAGGAAGCATATAAACTCAAAAAAGCTGAAAAAGAAGCTGAGAAAGTTTAATAATTATTCCCATTTAAAAAAATACTTATGAATATTTTACTTCTTGGTTCAGGTGGCAGAGAACATACTTTAGCATGGAAAATTGCCCAAAGCAAAAAACTAAAAAAATTATATATAGCTTCCGGAAATGCTGGTACTGCTGACTTTGGCATTAATATCAAAATTAATATTAATGATTTTAATGAAATAAAATCTTTTTGCCTTGAAAAAGAAATTAACATGATTGTTGTTGGACCAGAAGATCCTCTTGTTAATGGTATAACTAATTTTATTAACAGCGATGCTGAAACTCAACATATAGCCGTTGTCGGACCTATGAAAGATGCTGCTTTACTTGAAGGCAGCAAAGATTTTGCCAAGCAGTTTATGAAAAAAAACAAAATACCAACTGCATCTTATCAGTCATTTACTAAAGATACCTTTGAAAATGCCATATCATTTATTAAAACCCTTAATCCACCTTATGTACTTAAAGCCGATGGGTTAGCAGCAGGTAAGGGAGTTGTTATCTGCTCCTCTGTTCAACAAGCTGAAGAAGAACTTCAACAGATGCTTATTAAATCGAAATTTGGAAAAGCAAGCAACTGCGTAGTAATAGAAGAATTCCTAAGTGGCATTGAGGTTTCTGTTTTTGCTGCTATCGATGGTATTTCATATAAGATTCTTCCTAATGCTAAAGATTATAAAAGAATAGGCGATAACGACAAAGGCCCTAATACTGGAGGCATGGGTGCTATAGCTCCTGTCCCTTTTGTTGACAAAAGTCTTATGGACAGAATTATCAGTTCTATCATTGAACCTACAATTAATGGATTAAAAAATGAAAATATCAACTATCAGGGATTTCTTTTTTTTGGCCTTATGGTTGTTGATGGATTACCTTATGTAATTGAATATAATGTAAGGTTAGGCGATCCTGAAAGCGAGGTTGTTATACCCCTTATCAAAACAGATATTATTGATTTGTTTCAGGCAATCTGCAATAGAACATTGCATAAATTAACCCTTGAATGTGAAGATTATTATGCAACCACAGTCATGCTCGTTTCTGAAGGGTACCCCGGAAATTATGAAAAAGAAAAACCTATAAGACTGTCTGAAAACATAGACAAAAACTGTCTGGTATTTCATGCTGGGACAAAACTTAATCAGGAAAATAAATTGGTAACCAATGGTGGCAGAGTAATGGCTGTTACCTGCTTCGACAAAAGTATCAACCTGTCTTTAAAGAAATGTTATGATAACATTGACAAAATAAAATTTGATGGCATGTGCTTCAGAAAAGATATAGGTAAAGATATGTTGAAATTTATTAAATAATATTTTTTACTGATGTTCATTAAATTATTCAAATCAAATCATCAAATTCTACTTTCTTTTTTATTTGTTATAGGTGCAATAATTTGGATATATTCTTTTGTTAATCCTGTTAAACCGCCTGTACCAAAAGATACTGAGCTGTTATACAAATTTCTATTTCATATTATAATTAACTTAAACCCAATAATTTCAGTTTTAGTTGCCTTTGGATTATTATTTATTCAATCCATAGTGCTTAATAACTTGGTAATAAATCATTCTTTAAATGATAAAAACACTTTTCTACCATCATTAATTTATTTCGTTTTAATGAGCATTTTACCTCAATATTGTACATTTAATCCTGTACTGATATCTAATCTAGTAATACTGCTCTGTCTTAATACTATTTTGAAAATTTATTTAAAGGAAGAACCTTATACCGCAATTTTTAATATTTCTTTTTTTATTGCAGTCCTTTCTTTATTTTATAATCCTGCAGTATTTTTCATATTATTTGTTTGGCTTAGCTTTTTCATTTACCGCCTTTTCAAATGGAGGGAATGGTTCATTTCTATTATTGGTTTTGTAGTTCCATATATTTTCATAGCTTTCTATTTTTTTTGGATAGGCGATTTAGTATTTATGAGAAAGTTCTTATATATATTCAATAGCTTTTCTATTATATTAAATTTTAAAAATCCTCATATCATTACATTGATAGTAGTTGAGATTTTTATCTTATTCTCAACTTTTAAATATTTAAACTATACCAAAGATAAGATAGTGATGCTCAGAAAATTTGCTGGCATCGCCATAGCTCTTTATTTTATAAGTGTTTTGCCTTTATATTCAGCTAAAGAGAATTGGCTCAATCATCTATTAAGCACCTTTTTACCAGCAAGTATTTTTATCAGTTATCTTTTTATTAAAATAAAAAAGAACTGGATATCTGAAATTGTTTTCTTTCTTTTTATTTTAATTATTATTATTAATCGTATTACTACTTTTTAATCCATGTCCAAATTAAAGCTATTTATAATTATCTTTTCATCTATACTAATACAAACTATTAACGCTCAGGTATTTAAATCTATTCATCAGAAAGAGTTAGAATATTATTCAACTAAAAGCATTTCAGATATAGATTATTATAATATAAACAAAAACCTATTAGTGCCCACAATTAAAACTGCTCAAAACTGCACTCTTAACAAAGTTGTTTTTGGTTGGCACCCTTACTGGAGTAATGGCTTAGAAAGTAATTATAACTGGAACTTGCTTACAGATCTATCATATTTCGGTTATGAGGTAAATCCCAGCACAGGTAATGCAAGTAATACGCACAGTTGGGCTACTGCGGCTGTTGTAGATTCTGCATTAGCAAATGGTGTTAGAGTAAATTTATGCGCAACTCTTTTCAGTAGTCATGCAACTTTTTTTGGAAGTACTACATCTCAGCAAACTTTAATAACTAACTTGATAAGCCTTATTCAGCAAAGAAATGCCAATGGTGTTAATATTGATTTTGAGTCTGTCCCTTCTGCAAATAAAAACGACCTCACTAATTTCATGATAAACCTGTGTAATCAGATGCATACTGCCATACCAGGTTCAAAAATATCAATGGCAATCCCAGCTGTAGATTGGAGTGGCAACTATGATGTAACTGTTATGTATCCTTATGTTGATTTGTTTTTAATTATGGGTTATGACTATTACTATTCAAGCAGCGCACAAGCAGGCCCTACAGATCCTCTTTACACTCATATTTCTACTTATAATTATAACATTTCCAAGTCTGTTACATATTATCTTAATAAAGGGGTCCCTGGTTCAAAATTAGCATTAGGGTTACCTTATTATGGAATAGAATGGTCTACATCATCAAGTACTGTCCCATCGAGTACAACTTCTACGGGTGTTTCGAGAACATATAAATATGTTAGAGATAATTCTACAGGTTATTACACAAACCCTGTTAATTACAATAAAACGATGTCAACATATTACGCATTTAATGATGGGAGCACATGGAAACAGTGTTTTATTACAGATGCTCATATGATGGGTAGAAGGTTTGACCTTGTCAACCAACGAAATCTGGCAGGTATTGTAATATGGGCTTTAGGTTACGATGACGGCTATAATGACTTATGGCAAACTATATCAAATAAATTTACCAGTTGTGCCACAATACCTTGTCAGGACACAATATACGATATGGGAGGCCCTCAGGGAAACTATTTTAATAATGAAAATTACACTTACACTATTAGTCCCAGCGGAGCTTCTGGTGTTTCGCTTTCTTTCAACTCATTTAATGTTACATCTGGAAGCGAT
>Ga0114951_10001782_pt1 | contig 25723 bp, 15 predicted proteins | sample AM7aDNAmetaG_FD_88677 | JGI IMG/M metagenome (GOLD analysis project Ga0114951, IMG submission 88677) | Freshwater microbial communities from Finland to study Microbial Dark Matter (Phase II) - AM7a DNA metaG | ecosystem: Environmental > Aquatic > Freshwater > Lake | place: Finland: Lake Alinen... | reverse complement strand
CTTCATCGTTCAAAAACCCTTTATTTAGAGTGAAAAAACGCTTGTCTATTTTCTTAGAATCTGCCAGCAACGGACTTAGTTCCTGCACATAAGCTGCAGCCAGGTTCCTACTAAATGCTGAGGATTGATATCGCATTTCAATTTCTTTAAAAATTAAATATTGAACCCTAATATCAAGCATTAATCGCAAATGGTCAAATTCTTTCTGGTTCAACTTCGGATTCAAGCTTGACATTTGTTTTTGTAAAGCAATGGCTTCTGATTTTTGCAAAGCTATTGTACGTTGGTTTTGCTCTTTTCCATTTTTGACAATTTCTTGCGGAGTTTTTAATATTTGCCACAACAATTGACTTTCTTGTGCCGTGAAACCAAAACGTTTCTGACCATAATCTACCACAAAACCCTCAGGATTAATTGGCTTGTTTTCTTTTAACGATTCGCCATAAGCGGCAACTAAAATTCTAAAACCTGACAGTGGATACACCCATCTAATCGGCTTCATATTTACAACTTCCCAACCAGTATCGTAAGTAAATCCATACGTTCCACTTGTCGACCATGAAGTCATTATCATTCCTGTATAGCCACTTTCAAGCGATGAGGGGACTAGGGAACTCATGTTACTCAAATGCTTTTCCCATTGCGTAAGGTATATGTTATCGGGCGAACTACGAATTGATGGAGCTCCCCAAAAGTTAATTCCTAACTGCAATAAGTTGTCGATATTTCCAAAATGGTTTCTATTCCACCCATAATTCCAATCAACAAAAATGACATCTTTAGGTAATTCGCTAGCCGCTTCGGGATATTTTAATAGAATATCAGCCCATAAAACCGGTTGTTTGCCCATGGCTCTTACTATTTCGCACATTACCTTTACATAATCTACAAAGAGTTTCGATTTGCCTTCCTTAGCTACTTTTGCCGAACAAAGCTTGCAGTTTCCCAATAAAAAAGTCTCATCACCACCAATAAAGAAGTATTTTGATGGATGTAATTCAGCCATTTCTGCAAAGATCTCTGTAAAAACCGCTTTACAAGCTTCAACTTTCATTGGGCATACTTGTGAGATTTCCTTTTTATCTTCCTTAATTTGAGCATATCGATCGTGTCGAAGAATGTACTCAACATGTCCAAAACAATTTTGAATTGGAATAACGTCGATCCCTAATGTAGAACAATAGCTCACAAATGACTTGACTTCTTGGCGGGTATAAGCGTATTTATTGGATATGGTGGCATGTTTGGTGTAAGGAAAGGTTCCTTCCCATTCCATAATAATCGTATTAATGCCCATTTCCGAAAGTTCTTTGGCAAAAGCTTTTAATGCTGGCATAGTCATTACCTGGCATCTAAGATCGATTTGAAATCCTTTGATAGCAAAGTCCTTGCGTTCTTCGGCCTTTAACCGTTGAACTGAAAAGAACATTGTTGCGGCAAAAAGAGATAATAATAAATAGGAGCGTTTTAGCATGTTTAATTTGTTATTTGTCAGAAAATTGATTCTTAAATAGGATCCTAATTTACGAAAAAGAAAGTCAATTATTTGGGGTGTTCTTACTCGGCATTTAGCATTATTTCAAACCCTTGATATTCAAAAACATCAACTCCCTTAAACGCTTTTTCGTAAGCGCCTTGTTCGATGATGTATTTAATTGAGCTAATCAAATTAGCCCAACCACCAGGCTGTAAAGAAGTTGTAACACCTTCATCGCCAAAGGTTCCCAAGCTAGTTTTAATAGCAATGCTTACACTTTTCGGTTTGTCATCGGCAGCACTAATGGCTGGTTTTGACATTTCCCAAATTCGTTTCATATCGTTATTATAAGCCATCACAATAATTGAATTGCAAAACTTCAGATATTCCGAAGCACTACCATGTTCTACCAATCCATCGTTTACACGCGACTGAACGAAGAAGCCGATCGCCTCGCTCAATACCAATGGTTTAATCTCCTTTTGAGCCATTTCCAACACGTCGATGGTGCGTTTCAATAATAAATCATTGTCTTTTCCAATGCCCATATTTTCCTTCGAGTCCCATGTGAGAGTGAGTCCCTGTGGTCTATCAGCAAAGTTTTTTTTCAATATGTGAGGCTCCAAATCGGCTGAAATACCATCGAAGCGTTCATTAGCGACAACGGACTGATTATAGTCCTTTACCGATTTGCATTCATCCATAACTCGCTGGTCACTTACAAATAATTTGGCACTGCTCAATCGAAGCGAGTGCACTTTTATTCCCCACTTATGTGCTTCCGATATAAAAGTTTTTTGCCAGCTCAGTCTAGCATTCTCATCATTAGCAAAAGCCTGTTCACAGGACACATAAACATCGGTAAAACCAAGAACACTTAAACGAGCCGCCAACTTATTCGGTTCACGTTCATAATCTTTAACCGACCGTTTGGAATAGACATATACACTACTGCTATACCCTTTTTCTGTTTGAATGGATTGTTTAAATTCAAGTGCTTTATTCAACTGTTTCGGCGTGAAATCGGCAAGTTTTTCTTTATCGAGCGATGCAGCTTTGGCACTGAATAAGCTAAAAACTGCGAGGAATGAGAATAGTATACGATAGTAAGTTTTCATAATTTATTACTTTTTAAAAGACTAAGTTTGATGAGTTTATTTACAAATTATTTCAGGACATAAAAAATTGAAAAATCTATTGCCTTGAAACAATAATTTTCTTTGTCCAATTATTCTCGTTGTTTTGTACTTCAACAAGATAAACTCCGTTCATTAAGTTTTCGAGCTTGTTTAAATTGATGAAGTTTGTTTTATAGAAGCTTTCATTTACAACAAGTCGCCCACTAATATCATAAATTGAGACTATTGTCTGGTCGCAACTCGCTGGCAACTTAATTTTCAAGTAATCTCCTGTCATAGGATTTGGATATAGCGCAATATCCTGAATTTCAGAAGATGGACTGTAAACTTCGCTGCTGCTGTCGGCAAATGGTTTCCACCAATTCCCGCTAATGAAAAGCATACAAAGTAAATTTATGGACTCATCATAATATGTTCCATTCCAAGTTCTCATTAATTCCCAACCGGTATTTAAGAAGTCTTGATTGTTTTGATTTACAGTACTTGCTGCCATTAATGGTGATATAAATGATATATCGTTATAGGTGACTAATGGGGTTCCATTTAGCTTGTATCCGGCAGTGAAGTTCTGGGGTTTATTACTTGTTTTAGATTTTGCCCAGTTAACAAAAATGTCTAATTCTTTTTTTGCATCCGGAGTTTTGTAATGAACGTAATCCATAGCTATACGCCACGGAACACGACAGGCATTCCATGAAAAGTCGCCGTCGGTTTTATCTTCCAGAAAGTTTGCAGGCGCAGGCTGTGGAATTTTATTAACCACAAAATCAGGTATTAAACCGGTAGATGCCGAATAATTGGTTCGAATAGAGTTTATCATTGCATAAACAGTATCTGCTGCTTGTTGCCAATAGCTGTCATTTGTGGCTTTTTGGAAAGCGCGCATGTGATCAGTCATCCAATCTGACGGTCGTGTATTGTATTGATTCGTAGACCAATCTCCAAGATTTGTTCTTTTAGATGTCGTGGTCATGTCAGATATTTTAATTCCGTCATTTATCATATCTTTGGCTTCCTGAAGGTAGTTTATTGCCCCATCGGAACCCCATTGCTCATTTGCCAGAAGCAATGCATAAGCAATGTCCAAATCACCATCTGTAGAAGAATCGAAATGGTTTTGAGCCGTTTTATCGTCGGCCACAACCCAACCCATTAACTTCGGATTGATGGAACTGAAGTAGCTTCTATATGTTTTATGAAGTCCATCAAAATATGTTTTAGCATTTGGATCGTTGCCAGCCATTAGTACTGTAACTATCATTCCAAAGCCTTGACTCTCAGACGATCCGAGTGCAGTATACCCTTCCTGACTACCTGTGACGTCTCCGGCAACATAATAGCCACCTACCAAAGAACTTAAATTGTTTTTGAGATAATTTTCTTTCCAATGCGTATACCTGCTTTGAACATCCGAATTCAGCTGAGTTTGTGTGTAAAGAGACGGCTTAATTATTCCCGGCCAACTTATTGCTTGTGGAAAAGGTTTACTCTGCCCTTGAGCAAAAAACAAATTGATGAAACTAAACAATAGAAGGACTAATTTTCTCATGGTAATGTTATTTATTCAGGTATATATAGTAGTTGAAAATCACTTTGGCGATTGAATAGTATAACAACTCTTGAAAACTTTATCGGCATAACGTTCGCCTAAAATTACCTGACTTTTAGCGTCGAAATGCGGGTCGGACTCATCAAGTAGAGGAGTTAAACCTTCTGCCGAAACCCAATCGCTATTGCGAATAAACTGCGAAATGGTTCGAATCATTGTGTTGAAATCGGCTGAGCTAGATCCAGCACCTCTCCAGTAGGCTAACTCACCCGCAACGAAAAATAAATTTGGAGCGTTTAAGTCTGTTCGCAAGTTTTGAGCTAAATCAACCAGTTTTTTCATGTACGTTTCGGGATGTTTACTATCGCCCTCACCTTGATGCCATAAAATTGCTTTCAATGTACCCCATTTTTGGGCAGATTTCATACGAAGAACTGCTTTCTGATAATACTGATCAGCATGTCCTTTTTCCCAAGAATTAATTGAAGTTGCACCTCTGGCATTTACAATAAGTCCAATGTTAGCACCTGTTGTAATCACAAGTTTCTTACTAAACCCATAACCAGGTCCTACTTGCTGGAGTTTAATATCCTTACGAACAGTTGAATATCTATTCAACGGGTTAGTGGCAGGTATCATGCCGGCAGTGGGAGACAACAAATAAGTATTGGTCAAGGTATCGAGATATTGTGGTGTCATGGTGCCTCTTCCTGCCATATTAGACTGACCAATAAGTAAAAATAAATCAAGCTTTGGTAGAACTTTAAAAATAAGTTTATAGACAGTTGAAACCTTATTTTCTATTGATGTTACCACAATCTTTGCCGTACGTTCTTTATCCGTACCGGTTAAATTCACGGGGTTAATAATTTCCGTTTTGTAATTTGAGGACAAGTTGCTTATTGATATTTGGGGTAATTTGGTAGTCGTATAGGGCAAGTTTAACCGATACACTTTATCGGTACCAACAAAATTATCAATAGAGTCGCCATTAACCAGAATTGTAAAGCTTAGTGATTTTGAATTTACGTTCGAATCATGTGAAGTATCCTGAGCTGATGTTTCGAATGAGTAGAGAAATAGAAATCCCAAGAATAGATATTTTATTAAACATTTCATAAGGCTACGATGGTTTTATGACTAAAATTAGTAAGTTATTGAGATTAATCAAGATATTTTTTGATGAAGTTTATTACTGGATTTTTTTATAAATTAGATGATGACAAGGAAATATATTAAGTTGTTGTGTTTGAAATTGAGATATTTAGTCTTTTACGCAACGTACCGAGAATCCGTATTTTTTGAAATTGTTTGAATTTGACAAATCAGTTTGTACATTATATAAATACCAGCTGAGAGCATAACTTGTATAGTATTCAGTTGAAGTCCACCAAATTCCATCGTATCCAAAATAGCTAAACGATCCATCATCACGCCTATTACCTCCTGGCAAAGCCGAGAAACCTGATGCATTATTTTTGGTAAGATTGTTGCCAATTACACCTAAATCTGGACAATAAATCCATTCAACATTTGCCGCTAATGATTTTGCTATATTGTTAAATGAATTTAAGCCATTATAGTTATATCCATTTGCTATCAAGTAATCCTGAAGCGTAGTCCATTCATCATTTGTTGCCACATGCCATCCGGTTGGCGCCAAATTACGACTATCGGCAACTGCATACCAGTTGTATAATTTACCAAAATAGTTTGTTACATTATTATAATCACAATACGCTCCGGTGGTTAAGCCTGCCCAAGATGTTGTACTACTTACATTTGGGACTGCATCTACACCATTTCGATACTTCGTTGTTTTCAAATTTTCTGCCATCCAGGTCTGACTTCCAATCTTTACAACAGAATAGTAATTCCCATCACCATCCTTACACTCTACAAAATTAAAATCCACAGTTTTTGTTGCAATGGGTATATCAGTAATTATGGTGCTTGAATTGCCTGCTACTCCTTTATAAAGCAACCGATCGCCTGCCGTATATAGCATTGTAATTATGGAACTTACATTTCTTATCTTGCTTGAAATTTCACTTTTTTTCGCTGTATTAAATGTTAAGTTTGGACGATTTTGTTGATTATACGGAATGAGAACTTTCGCAGAATAAACATATCCATTCCCACAAATATTTATAAAATAAATGCCTCCTGACAAAGTAAGTAAAAACGAATTATCGCCTTCTTGTAGTTCATTTGATTTTTCAATTAACTTTTGACCCCCAATATTGCAAATATAAACTTGAACCGGACCAGCCTGTTTGGCAAGAAAAGAAACGGTAAGTTTATCTTGTGAAGAATTTGGAGAAATTCTTATCCCCTCATCTTTTGAGCTTAAAGGAACAACATCACTTACTACATCTTTTAAATTCAGAATGTTACCTGTCGGTACAGTTACAGAGCTTCCTTTTGTAAGATTTTGAACAATTACTTTTTCTAAACCTATTCCGGTAAAAGTAATACTATAATCCAATGCAAATGATTTAAATGTTACGAAAAGCATTAGAACAACATTGAAATAAATTTTTGTGTTTTTCATATTTTTATATTTTTAAGTGAGTAAAATTATAAAGAATTATAAACTCAAAAACCTATCTCTTCTTTTGCCCAATAGAGAAGAGAAAGTTTTCAAGAAAGTTTGTTTGAAGAATTAAATAAAGTCATATATAAATTAAAAAAAACAAATTAAATTTTATCATTGAAAATTTATGATTAAATTGTTAATCTTTTAACCGTTGCATACATAATATACAACTTTTCATTCCGAATATGATTTATTTCCAACAGTTCTTCATCGTGTAAAAATCCTTTATTCAGATTAATAAAACGTTTATCTATATTTTTAGATTCAGTTATCAATGGCTCAAGCTGTTGAACATATTTTTTAGCTAAATTTCGATTGAATTCTGGAGATTGATACCGCATCTCAATTTCTTTAAAATCCAAATATTGAACACGAATGTCGAGCATCAATCGCAAATGTTCAAATTCCTTCTGATTTGTTTTGGGTTTCAGGGTTGACATTTGTTTTTGCAAGGCAATCGCACCATCTTTCATTGCTGAGACCTCTTTAGCAGTCTTTTCTTTTTTCCCTTTTACAATTTCCTGAGGGGAATTAAGAATTTGCCACAATAATGCACTCTCAGCTGCTGTAAAACCAAAACGTTTTTGACCATAATCAACAACAAACGCTTCTGTGTTAAGAGAGACCGATGTGTTCTTTAACGATTCGCCATAAGCTGCTACCAAAATTCTAAAACCGGAAATTGGATACACATTTCTAATTTGCTGCATATTAACTACTTCCCAACCGGCATCATAAGTAAATCCATAAGTTCCACCAGTCGACCATGAAGTCATAATCATTCCTTTGTAACCAAGTTCGCGTGAAGCTGGAACATAAGTACTAATATTGTTAAAATGTACATTCCATTGTGTCAGATAAATATTATCGGGCGAACTCCGGATTGCAGGTGCTCCCCACATATTGATGCCTAATTGCAATAAATTATCAATATTTCCAAAATGGTTTTTATCCCAACCATAATTCCAATCAACAAAGATAGCATCTTTTGGTAATTCGCTTGCTGCCTCTGGATTTTTTAGAAGAATATCAGCCCAAAGAACAGGAATTTTTCCTAATGACCGAGCGACTTCACACATCAACTTCACATAATCTACAAATAGTTTCGACTTTCCTTCTTTGGCTACCTTGGCAGCACATAACTTGCAATTTCCTAAAAGAAATGTTTCGTCGCCTCCTATAAATAAATACTTTGAGGGATGTAATTCAATTATTTCGGAGAATATTTCAGTAAAAACTGCCTTACACTCTTCTTCCTTCATAGGGCACACTTGCGAAACTTCTTTGTTATCTTCCTTAATATTAGCATATCTGTTGTGTCGGAGGATATATTCTACATGTCCAAAACAATTCTGAAGAGGTATTACATCGATACCCAAGCTTGTACAATAGCTCACAAAAGATTTAACTTCTTCGCGAGTGAAAGCATATTTATTCGAAAGAGTTGCATGTTTGGTGAAAGGGAAAGATCCTTCATACTCCATAACAAGGGTGTTAATACCCATTTCCGACAATTCTTTAGCAAATGCCCTAAGAGCTGGCATTGTCATCACCTGACATTTAAGATCGAGATGAAATCCCTTTATCGCAAAGTCCGGTTTTAGTTCTGCTTTTACTGTTGAAATTGACGAACAAACCATGAAAACACAGAACCAAAACGATAAGAAACTTTTTCGTTTACTGTTAGCAATTTTCGAGTTTACTTTTTTTATTACTTTTTTCATTACTTTTATTGAGCTAATTATAAGATTTGTGATGCACCATCAACATCAGTAAATAGTAGAACTTCTGCTGAATGGTGGCGTAATATGGAAGCCGGACATTTTTCGGTAATTGGACCTAATACAGTGGCTTTGATGGCATTGCTTTTTAATTTAGTAGGAACAACACAGAATATTTTTTTTGCTACTAACAATGCAGGAATAGTTAGTGTCAAAGCGTGTGTCGGCACTAAATCCAACGATGAAAAACAACCGTCATTTACTTGCTGAATGCGACAAGCCTGATCAAGATCAACTATTTTTACCATTTTGGGGTCATTGAAAAATGCCACATGAGGATCGTTAAATGCAATATGTCCATTTTCACCAATTCCCATAAAAACTATGTCAATTGGATTGTCATTCAGTAATTTAGTATAAATCTCACAGGTTTCTTCAGGATTCCCAATAACATCAATAAGGTAATTTACTGACCTAAATGGAAGTTTCGAGAAAATAGCTGCTTTCAAAAAATTACCAAATCCCTGAGGTGCTTCAGCAGACAAACCAATATATTCATCCATATGGAAAGCATTGATTCTATTCCATTCTACACCATCAATCTTACATAATTCTGCTAAAAAATCATTTTGAGAAGGAGCAGCTGCAAAAATAATATTCAAATGCTCTTGCATCTTTAACTTTTCAATTAAATACGTTGAAACTTCTTTAGCTGCCTCAAAACCCATAATTTTACGCGTTTCATACGCTTTCACTAACAATTGTTCTACTTTTAATTCGTGTACCATACTTTTTATGTTTTTATTTGTTATAAATTATTTGACCACCAATAATGGTTTTGTGTATTTCAATATTTTTATCAAAAATGATAATATCGGCATCTTTGCCGGGTAATAGACTCCCTTTTTTGTCGTCTATTTTCATTATTCTGGCAGGAGTAGAAGTCATCATTCGCACACACTCCACCAATGGAACTTCAGCCACCTGATTCATCGTTCGTACCAACCTATCAGCTGTAGCAATACTTCCTGCAAAAGAAGTACGATCTAACAATTTTGCTACTCCATCCTCAACAAGAACTTCTTGTCCATCTTTCAGTCCGCCCAAAATACTTTTACCTTCGGGCATACCTGCTGCTCTCATAGAATCAGTAACTAAAACTATATTTTCTGCTCCTTTTATTTTATAAATTAATTTAAGTAAACTTTCAGGAACATGCACTCCATCAGCAATAATTTCAACTGTCATAGCATCAATAAAATATCCAGCTTCAGTGATTCCTGCATAGCGAAATGCATTTCGTCGAGTAATACTACTTATACATGAATAAAAATGAGTAATATTCCTAAATCCGCTTTCGAAAGCTTCAAGAACCACTTCAAAGGTGGCATTAGAATGTGCAATAGAAGGCTGAATTCCTCTTTTTACCAATTCTCTTCCCATTTCCATTGCACCAGGTAATTCAGGGGCGATACTCCAGCGGGCAATATCATTCGACCGTTCAAGAATTTCGAGATATTCTTCAGGATCTGGATTGCGTAGGAAACGTGGATCTTGAGCCCCTCTTTGATCAAATGAAAAATAAGGCCCCTCAAGGTGCATTCCACCAAAAGCAGCGCCCTCGGTGTTTTTTTCTTTTGCTTCTTTGTATAAATCAAATGTCTCGAAAAGTAAATCATTTGTGCTGGTTAATGTTGTTGGGAACAATAAAGTTGTACCATGAATAGCATGAGTTCTTGCAGCCTGTAAATATGCATTAACGGTTCCATCCATGAAATCCGCATTTCCACCTCCATGAGTATGTATATCAATAAAACCGGGAGCTATATAGGCACCTTTTGCATCTATTACAGTTGCATCATCAATATAAATATCACCTGTATTAACCTCTAATATTTTGTCATCTTCAATTACAACATAGCCTATTCCTAAATTTCGATAAGGTGTTATAAGCTGACCGTTTTTTATAATTGTATTTTGCATAATGGGTATTATTTTTTTTACCAACTTTTGATTTTATGGCCAATAGTTGAATAGAATATTAAATAAATAAAACATGGTATTAAAATCCAGTACGCTGTCAACATATTAGTTTTTTCTGCAATTGCACTATAAACCAACGGAATAAATGCACTTCCTGATAATCCCATCACTAAAAGTGCAGATCCAAGATTTGTATATTTGCCCAATCCATTTATAGCCAATGGCCAGATACCAGCGTAAATAAGTGCATTTGGTAATCCCATTAATACTAGAAACCAGATAGAAATATCAGTTTCAAGTCCAAAAACTGTCACAGGAATATGTATTAAAATTACTAATAATGAAAGAATTAATCCGAGAGAAGTACAAATAATTAAAGCATTCTTTTGTGAAATTACTTTTGGAATTAAAAAGATACCAAGTAAATAACCAAGCATTGTAAAACTCATTGTATACGAAGGGAAGGCTTTTGCTGAGCCCTCAAGGCTAAGTCCCATTGTTCCGGCATAATTAATAATACTTGCTAAACCAACCATTTGTGATCCTATGTGAAAGAAAATAGCAAACGCTCCTAAAATTAAATGAGGATATTGTAGTATGGAAGTTTTAGCCCCCAAAGAAGATATTACTTCAGCATTTTTACTTTTTGAATCAATTTCGGGCAAAACAGAATATCGAATGAGTAACCCAAATAGAAATAATGCAATCGCCAAAATACCATAAGGCATCATTACACTCCGAATTAATTGATCTAATGCTTCGGCACGTTCAGCACCTACATATAATCCGCTCTTAACAGCTTCCATAATTTTTTTGTCGGAATCTCCCATTACAAGAGCAGCAAAAATAAGATTTGCCAAAATTCCGGCAGATTTATTAAAAATGCCGACTATACTTAACCGACTCGCAGCACTTTCTCTGTCGCCAATAATCGTTACATAAGGATTGGCAGCTGATTGTAAAATTGCCAAACCAATTCCCAATAAAAATAAACCTATTAGAAAAATTGAGTATTGGCGGAAATATGCTGCCGGTAGAAAAAACAAAGCACCAACCGACATTGTCCACAATCCAATCATCATGCCTCGCTTATAACCAATTTTATTAAGTAAAATTGATGATGGAATTGACATTAGCAAATAGGCAATATAGAATGAAAAAGTAACTAAATACGATTGTACAATCGTAAGCTCACAGGTAAATTTAAAATAGGGTATTAATATGGTATTTACCCACGAAACCAATCCAAAAATAAAGAACAAACCGCTCAATATTATCATTGAGAGAATATAATTTCTTTTGGATGCCTTACTGTCTTGCATGATACAAAATTTAGTTAGATGCTTAGATGTTAATTACGTACTATTTTTTGAGTCTTTTTACCAGTTCTGTCTTCTACAGTGATAATATAGCAGCCTCGATTTGTAAATTTTAATTCGGTATTTTCATAAAACTGATCAGTCGAAACCAGTTGACCGGTTAAGCTTGATATAGTAAACTTTGCAAGTTCTGAAGCCTTTATTTTTAACGAATTATTTGAATCTAAAATGATTATTGAGTTAGACATATAATTGGTTGGGACTGCATTGGTACCTTTTAAACTAATTAATATATCATCAATGTTAAATGGAGAAACCGCTACTGTTTTGGTTACATCAAATTTGATGTTAATTAACGGCGTTAAATTAATATGAATGGTTTGGAGCTCGTAAATAGTAGGGAAAGTTGTATACGAAGCTAATTCAGTCCATTGATCTGGAGCGTCAGTAGTTAATTGATAAGAAACTATCAGTTTTGCAGCAGCATCAGCATTTCTAAACTTTAAATAAAAGCTCAAATTTCCACAATTTGCAATGGAATCAATAATAAAATTGGCCGTAGATATAGTTCCCGCATTTGGTCTTAGCGAGTTTGCACCCCATAGTTGTCCGTTATTATTCGTTGTAGAAGCATCAACTCGCCAATCGGCACCAGCACTACTAAATATGAAACTTGAAGGTAAATCGACAGAGGCAAATCCTTCTCTTAATACATCGGATGTCATAGTAAGAATAACTTTATAAGTACTTTTCGTAACTCCATCGGCTGCGGTTACGGTTACTGTGGCAGTTCGTTCAGTTTCAGAACCTGTAAGATTTGTGGCGTTGACAATGTCCACGGTAGCTCTACTGTCTGTTGCTAAAGCTGTTACTTTGGGTATTGATAGTAAGTTTGGCAATGTCAAAGCATAATTAAATACCGGCGCACTAAAATTATCAACTAAAGCTCCTCTTACTCTTAACTCACTTAAAGATGAGATAGTATTATCAACATATTTTTCCAATACCACATCGTCTATCAGTAAAAAATTACTAGCGTTTGCTATTAGAGCTGATTTTGTTTTAGTAGGCCAAAATATCACCCGATATGCTCCGGCAACCGAAACTGAAAAAACATATTCTTTTGTGGTCCAATCTGTTCCATCCGGAACAACCTCTGTTACAATACCTGATGTTGGGAAAAGATTTTTCGTCGAAGCTGAAGTTGCTGTGGAAGAAACAAGTGATACAGTACTTTCGGTTAAAGTTATACTTCCCCAGGTAACACTTCCCTTCGATTTAAAACTAAGTTTGTAAGTACCCGGATCAAGGGTAGTAGAGTTCGGTGAAACAAATCGACTGACAGAGGTTGAGGTATTACATAGAAATATAGAATAACCAGTATTTGATAGTGTTTCTGGAGATTGATATGTCTTTAAAGCACCATTACCAGCTGATGCTGTCCAACCAGTAGGAACACCAATTTTTAAACCAGAAGTAGCATCGTCAGTTAAAGTGCCCCAGCTTTCAAAATCTCCATTGGTAATTAAGTTTTGGGCTGATATTGAACCTGCAACGAATAATAATATAAGAAAAGTCAATTGTTTTAAATTGCTTCCTTTTTTAATTGCTTCTTTTTTCATGATAGTAGTTTTTATTTTATGATAAATAGGGTTAACATTTTACTTCTGAACTTTTACTTTAATTTTAAATTGACAATGCGATAATAATGGTGTCTGCAAAACAAATTCTTTGTAAGTCAAAATCACTTTTTTAATTTGGCCATTAATGGTTGTTGAATATATCAGAACATTTGTATTGGGAGAACTAAACCCTCCGGTTGTAATGTCAACAATTTGCGTTGCATTAAATGCCGGAACTTTTAATGCTGCAATGTCATTGATTGTAGCTGCATCAAAAGTATTTCTTGTAATAGTGGTTACCAGTCCAAGTGGACATGAAGTGACACCGGGCCAGGTTTCTTTTCCACAGCCACAAAGAGGTAAATTATTCATTTTTGCCGAGACATTTGGAAGATTTACAACTCTGATTGCTGTATTAGTTGAAAAGCTTAAAAACGCGATGTCAATATCTTGCCAGTTTGATTTTGCATCACAATACATATAAGCCCGTCCGGTTTTGGCCGAGAAAAAGCATCCGGGTGTTGGACCGGTAAGGGTTGTAGCTTTGTCTTCAGACCCTTCTAACGACATTATTGTTTCATAATAATAATAACCCACATGAATATCTACTTTTGTTACAGTTAATTTATTATTTACATCTGTTCCTTCAAATCGGATACCAGCTAAATTATTGTCGGCATTCATTGTTTTAGAGATTGCAAATTGGTTCGGATTAGTAATTGACTCAACAGTAGGAGATTCGCTGCCATCTCTATAAATAAGAATAGTAGATACCTTCGTCAAACCTGCAAGAGATGAGATACTCCCTGAGATAGTTAAAGATGAGTTGAGGTCTACACCATTAAAGGCGGCTAAATCCTGATTAATACTAATAGTGGGTGCAGGAGCCAGTTCCTTAACAGTTATCGGCTTAACAGTTCGGGTAACTTTGCCAAGAGCATCAGTTGCCACCACAGCAAAACCGGTAACTTTAGTAGCAATTGACACAATAGAAGTTGTAAATGGGTAGTTCGTAGGTAAAGTTGTAAAATTCACAGGTGTCCCAATGGCAATATCTCCAGATGGTGTTTGTTCAAAGAATTGTACTGACTTCAGTCCACTTTCAGCACTCACGCTTCCTGAGATAGAAAAATTCTCAAATTCATTCACATTTAACACGCCCGATCCATCAGAAAAAGATATTGCAGGTGGTAATTTACCAATAAAATTAACGGTTAATGTTGCAACTTTCAATTTAAGTTTATCACTATTTCCGGCTGCAACCATTGTTTTTAAGGCTGTTATTCCCGATTTGAATTGATATCCATCGGAGGTCATATCAAATTTGTATGTTTTAGTGCCTGCATTAAGATGCAAAGTATCCGCGCTAGATATTTTAATAATATTTTCTGTGTGATTTATTATTTCAGACAAAACTATATATTTTAAGTCTTCATCACTAGAAATAGAAATATTTATGTGAGGCATTGTTGAACCTTCAGTATAATCAAGACTCAGAATGCTATCATTATAGAATACCACCGGAGGATTTCTTAAGGGAGTTATTTTAAATGGATAAAGTTTTTCAATTGTACGACCTGCAATATCAATAGCAACCACCTTAAAACCTGTCATATCTTCTGTATATGAAGGAGTTTGCATAATTGAAAAGCTTTTTACGTCGAAAAATGTTGTAATCTGATTTCCAATAGGTTGTTCAACATTTCCGGTTTTCAAAATGTACTCGTTCACACTTTTCAAACCAGCTTCGGAATGAATTACACAAATAATGGATGGATTAATAGAGCTATTCAAATCAACTGATAAAGTATCAGTCAATAGTAATACCTCTGGAGCAGCTGTTTTGCTATAATCTGGAATTTCATTTACACAAGCTACTATAAGCAAAAATGTAAATAGAAAGGAAATAATGAGATTTATATTCTTATTCATGATATGATATTCAGTTTAATTTATTAAAATTAAGGCACATAAACAGCCGGTCTGTCTAAAACGGCAACGACACCATTTGTTGTAAGAATATTACTGGTTGATGCCAAAAACGAAGTACTATTTCCTGCCATATCATTTATTACCAATCGGGAATAATAGCTGGAAGATGGTTTATTACTAAGTTCCAATGTCATCACTGCTAAAGGTGATTTCCATAAAGTTATTACAAATATTGGATTGAAATTAAGAGTCTCCAAGCCAGTATAATATCCATCAACTATATGATAAAGCAGAACATTTTTTAATGTTTGCTTATCCATACTTGTAATAGAAGTCACGTTTGCATTCGCCAAGACACTCGATGATCCCGTAAAAGCTAAATTATCTAATAACAGATAGGTGTATTTTTTACTTGTCTGTTGATATAAAGTGGTATCAATACCACAATAAAGAATAGCTTGTTTTAATGAGGAAAAAACATCTTGACGTGAGTTTATATATCCCCAAGCGGTCATATTGACATTGTTATTTATGTTCGATGGAACATATTTATAATCATCCTGTATGCCTAAACAACCCACGAGAAAAGGTATAGCCATTACCAAAATAATAAATTTCTGTATTATAGTTATCATTCTTAATATGTTAATATTTTACTTTTATATAAATTTAATAACCAGGGTTTTGAACTAATTCCGGATTTTGTATTAAATGATTTCGATGTATCGGGAAAAGAATTTTTCTGGAATCATTCATCCCATTTATTGGATACATAACTTGTTGCCATCTATTTGTTCTCACTAAATCAAACCATCTTTTTCCTTCGCCTAAGAATTCCTTTTGTCGTTCCAAAAGGATGGCATCAAGTAAATCATCCGAACTTAAAAAATCAGTAACAAGATATGCTGACTCTCCAGCTCTGACGCGTGTAATATTTAATGCATTCACCGCATCTGCTTTCCTGTCAATAGCATTAAGTGCTTCAGCATAAAGTAATACAATATCTGCATAACGATACAAAACCAAATCATTATCGGAAAAAATCTTACCTGTACCGGAGAATATGGTGCCATTTTTCCAAAATTTGCGATCTAATATGTAAGTTACAGCGTCTATTTTTTCCCATTGAACTTTTCGTAAATCTTTAACTCCATAAATTGACATCAATTTACTTGAAGGATTTACATAGGGCTCGGAACTGGAAAAGTATTTAATCGCATAATTTTCGCCATTCCCTAATTGATCGTAACTTAATTTAAAGAGATCTTCTTTCGGAATTGCAACCAATGGATCTTCAATAAACATGGCTCTCCAATCGGCGGTAAATGTGGCAGCAGTAAGCGCTGTCATTCCCCATTTTGTAGAAGACAAATTGCTCACTTTTTCTTCGTTAATTTTTACAACTAAATCATAATTATGCAACCAAGCATTAACATCCATCATAAGTACGCAAATTGTTGCAACATTTACACGGCTACGATCCACCAATGTTTTATCAATCAGCAAATACGCATTATCCAGATCTGTGAGAATGAGGTTCAAGATAATTTGTTTATCAGTACGTTTTTTATATATACCTTGCTCAACCGACTCCACAGGATCTGTGTACAACGGAACATCACCCCAAACCCGAACGCAGTAAAAATAGCTCCACGCCCTTAGGGTATATGCTTCAGCAAGCAGACTGTTTTTTTCAGACACAGTCATGGCAATCCGAGGAATATACTTTATTGCTGCATTAGCTTTTTGAATTGTTGAATATAAGTTTGTCCATAAAGCTGCATTGTTATCAATTTGAATGTTGTTACTAATTAATTCCTTTTGATCATAAGACTCTTTTTGAACCGAAATAAAATTATCTGATCGCAATTCTCCCCAATCCCATAAACCCGATGCTAATGCTTTGGAAAAGTCGCTATAGATTGCAATAACACCCACTTTAGCGTCATTTGGTGTTTTCCAAAAATCAGATACTGTCAAATCACTTATTGGTTCTTGTGTCAGAAACTGATTACATGAAGTTCCAATTAGTATTATCGCCAGTATAAATGGAATTAGTATGGTTTTATATTTATGTTGTGTTTTCATTTAAAACTTAATTAATAGTTAAAATCTAATATTTATGCCGAATCCGTATTCTCTTTTTCTTGGATATCGGGCAGGATCAATTCCCAATGTAAGTGGATCTCCACCTGATGAAAATTCAGGATCATAGCCCTTGTAATTGGTGAAAGTCAATAAATTATTGCCATATACATAGACGGATAATTTATTGATAAATAGTGTTTTAATGAATTTTGTCGGTAAGTCATAACTTAGTTTTACATTACTAAGCTTAACATAAGATGCATCTTCCAAATAAAAATCTTGAGGGGCAAGACTATTGTTTTCACTATTTATTGGTGCCGCATAAATCACGTTGTCACCTGGTTTAGTCCACATGTTATCAATTGCTATCGGTGAAGGTGTTGAGCCATCATAGGTAAAAGCATTTCTTTTTGCCTCGGCATAATTGTAAATTTTACCTCCTATTGAGTAATTAAAGGCAATAAACAGAGAGAAATCAGAATATGTCAAACTTGTGTTAAAGCCTCCAAAAAAGTCAGGCTGTGCACAACCTAACAATTGTTTATCACTAACATTAATAATTCCATCACCATTAGCATCGTAAAAATCGATATCACCACCTTTCAATATATTTCCACTTGATGATTTCTTTTGGTTTACAACCCCAGTATAAACAGTTCCATTTAACAAATATTGATTTTGAAAAACACCATTTAAAAAAACGGGTGTAAGTCTATTCCAGGTATCACTGAATGCATTTGACTCATTATATGAGAAAATACCCAGATTTTTATATCCGTAAAACTCACCTAAACGGGAATTTTCCTGAACATAAATAGCATCATTCAACCCCTTATAAAATGGAATACCATCTGCAATTTGAGTTATTTTACTATTATTTGTAGCAATATTAAAACTAATTGACCAACTTATTTTTTTTGTTCTTACTACATTATAATCAAACGAAAACTCATAGCCTTCATTAGTCATTGACCCTACATTTTTCCGAATGGTTTGAAAACCTGTTTCCTTAGGTAATTCAATTTTACTTAACAGACCATCTGTATTCTTTTTATAATAATCGAATGTTGCCTTGAGCTTGTTATCAAACATGTTTAAGTCCAAACCTATATTATACTGAGTTGTTTGCTCCCAACTAAGCTCATTATAGGCTAAATTACTTGCTGCAATGCCGGATATGCCATTATACATATAATTGGGACTATACAATTGATAAGAATCATAATTTCCAATTTCCTGATTTCCAGTCACGCCCCAACTTACTCGAACTTTTCCATCAGCTATCACATTTTTAGACCAATTCATGAATTTTTCATCTGAGAATCTCCATCCCCCTGAAATAGATGGAAATAATCCCCATTTCTTTTGAGATCCAAAACGGGAAGAACCATCATATCGCAAATTTGAATTAAAAAGATATTTTCCTTTATAATCATAACTTAGTCTACCATAAAATGAAGCCATTGTATGATTTGATAAACTTGTAAATGTTTTTCTTGTATCAAAGAATGAAGCAGAATTCAGTGTATAAATAATATCAGAAGAATAGTCTAACCCTACTAAATTAATATTTTCCTGACCCCAATATTGCACAGAGTTTCCAATCATGATACTTATATTATTAAAACTTCCAATTTTATCTTTATAAGTTATATAATTTTCGTTGGCAAAATTGTAGTACAAACCAGTTGTATCCCTCCCGGTAGTTCTTTCTGTTGTACTTAATTGCGCTGAATTTCTATAAAATTGTGAGCGATTGTTTAAATAACTTCCTTGAATACTTGCATTTAATTTAATTTTACTACCAATTTGGTATTCAAAATATTCATATAGTGAAGCTTTGTATGACTGATTTTTATTGACATCTGTCATTGCTACTGCATACGGATTTCTCCGACTACTAATATTGGGCACATAACTTCCGTCTGGATTAAAAATGCCCCAATAGGGTGGTCTTTCAAGCAATTGAGTTAAAACTCCATCTTCTGATATACCATTTTTCAGACCTACGGAAAATTGAATTTTACTACCCATTGTAAACTTCTTATTGGACTTGTATTCGGTATTAATCCGAGTTGTTAACCTGTTATAATCACTATTTACAATAATCCCATTTTCGTTTAGGAATGCTGCACTTACAAAATATTTGAATGCATCAGATGCTCCACTGGCACTTACGTCAATTTGATTTCGTTCAGCAGTTCTAAACAACAAATTTTGCAAATCTAAATCTTGATTATTAAATGTTGATAGAGTATCTTTTATAACATAACCAAATAATCCACCAGTTAAACCATAGCGTATTTTATCATAATATTTCCGTTCGGCTGAATTTGTTTTGGGTAAATGATGAGACAGTGCACTATAGCTTCGTATATAGTTTACGTCAATCCGGGGTTTTGTTTTATCGCCTTGTTTTGTTGAAATTAAAATCACTCCATTTGCTGAGCGTGATCCATAAATTGAAGCAGAAGCAGCATCTTTCAATATTTCAATTGACTGAATATCAGATGGATTTAAATCATCAATAGCATCATATACAACACCATCGACTACATACAATGGTTTTGCTCCACCTTCGAAAGTTGAAACACCTCTAATGTGTATGTCGGCACTTTCTCCGGGAGCTCCTGAACCTGTAATTACCTGTAATCCTGCTGTTTGTCCTTGCATTGCCTCGAAAATATTTGTAGGTGTTTTTTGCTCAATAGCATCTGAACTAATAGAATTTATTGCTCCGGTAACATCTCGTTTGCGTATTGACCCATAACCAATGACCATGACATCGTTAAGTTGTTGGTTTGATTCAGTTAAGGACACGTTTAAAACCTGTGACTTTGTTATTTGAAATTCTACACTACTAAAACCAATATAGGAAAATTGTATGGTAGATTTAGAATTTGAAATTGACAAACTATAATTACCATATGAATCTGTCATTGTTGCACCTTTAATTGTGCCTTTTAACGTCACACTGACTCCTGGTAATGGTTCGTTGTTGACATCTACTACTTTTCCGGTAACTACAATAGGACCTCGTGGATTTTGAGCCTCTATTTCCATAAAATTCATACTCAGGATTATGAGTAGAAAATTCAACTTAAAAATTTGTTTTCTGAACATTTTGTATAGCTCTTTAACGATGAACTAATTTTTTATAAATTAAAGAAGTTTGAGAAGTTATAATCTGATTTATGGAATTGAATTATAATAAGAAAACACAATATATAATAATCATAAATAAAATCAATGTGGCATAAATTAGCCCCTTGAATTCTTTAAACTTTTTACTAACATTTTCCATGATTTCCATATTCAATCAAATCAAATAGACTCAGGTTAATTTTTTATTAACCATAGAACGCTATTTTATTAACACTTTTTGTATGCTATTGGATGTCTTTAGTAAATAAACACCCGGTTTAAGCGAAAGCTCTGTTTTTTGAATAGTATTGTTTACTGAAGCTACTTTTAAACCAATGCAGTTGTAAACATCACCCCCGTACATAATTAATTTTCCAAATGAAACATACGCATTAGGTATTGTTTGAGTTGAAATACCGGTACCCATATCATAAATCATTGAAACATCGTTGGTAGTATAAATCAATCTCCAATGTAATGGTGCAGAACCACCGGGAAGCGACACACTTTCAAAAGCTCCTGTAACAAATCCCGAAGGAATATTAACTAAACTTATCATATCACCATTTAAAGGAGAATATGAGGCATCCTTAGTAACAACTATCGCAGTTTTTGAAATATCCAACGTTGTACCATTGGCTGCAGTTAGTTTATCGGCATTTGATACATTTGTTATTTGCATATTTAATGTTCCGGATAAATCTATAGGTGATCCACTTAAATTAAATGTTCCGGTAGAACTCCCTGCAGGAGAAAGATTAAAGTAATTATAATTTACTGCACCTGAAATAGCACCTAAGGTCGAGAGCGTTGCACCATTATTGATATTATAGATTAATGGATTTGAATTTGTTACTGAAATCGTTGCTCCGGTACCATTTACTATAGTTCCATTATTATTAATTGTCTGAATATTTGTACCACTAAAAGAAACTGATTCCGTCACCGTTGGATTAAAATTTAATGTGCCTCCGGAAGCTATTGTCAAATCACCTTTAATATCTACCGAACCTGCAGTTGCCGGATTAAAATTCAACGTAGCACCGCTTGCAACAGAAATATTCCCTTTTATATTAATACCATTTGTAGTCAATCCAAAATTCAGAGTACCTGAAGTAACTGTCAAATTATCTAAATTTAAAATTACAGCACTTGTGCCACTACAAACACCTGAGGTGAGATCAAACTCAAAATTAGCGTACACACGACCACCAATACTTGGGGCTGTTGCAGTTTTGTGTTTATACAAACTCCCTGTCTGAAACACTACAACTGATGTAGGTTGTGAAGCACCAAATGGATTGCCGCCTCCCTGGCAAATATAGGTAGATCCACTTGCAAAAACGACCGAATTAAGAGCAGTAGTTCCAAACACATTTCCACTAAAAGTACTTCCAGCCGTAAATGTAGCTCCATTCTGGAACGTTATTGCACTGGCATCAACAGCCGTTAGTTTATGAGCAGCAGTATTATAAGTCATTGATCCACTAATACTGCCGGTTGCTCCGGTATTAAGCGCAAGGGTTATTATGTTTGTGGCCTGAATAATATTGAGCGAACTTCCTGCTGCAACACTCAAATCAATTCCGGCGTCACCGTTAATTGTTAGCGTAGCTGTTGCTGCCGATTGAAATTCTACTGCTGTAGAATTTGAAATCAACAATTGTGCTATCGTTTGAGTTGGAAGATTTGTTGCTACAACACTTCCACCGTTATTAAACTGAAGAATATCATTGGGGAAAGAAGTTGTACGAGTCGGACTCCAGTTACTCGACACCTGCCAATCAGTACTTGTTACTCCTGTCCATGTATATGTATTGGGTGTTGCAGGAACAACCATTCCACTGCATGATACATTGGTGGCACTCGCTCCTCCACCGGAACATGCTATAATTTCTGAATTATAATAACTTGCAGATAATCCCGATTTTAATCTAACATATATCGGAGTAGAAGTAAGGGTTGATGAAGTATAGGGTATTAATGCTGTTGGTCCAAAACTGACATTATCGGCAGATACTTCATAGTTGGTTGAACCGGAAATGCTAATATTGCCCGTTCCTGTCAGATTTACACCATTTATATTAAAGGTTTGTGAAGGAGAGGTAGCCGATCCAACAGAATAATTAAAAGCAGTCAATGTTGTTGGTGATGCAACTAAAGCTGGGGTAACATTTGGGGTTACAATTACGGTGAAATTATCCAATTGTAAATTAAAGGTTGTTGAATTAGCTGGATGATTTAAAAAATATCCAAATACACTCATAGCAATTCCGGTATGAGTATTATCCATGGTAGTTGACCCTATAACTGTAGATGTAGTAGTCGGATCAGCCCAAGCGGGTGAACCTGTAACGGCATCCACTCTTTCATAAAGTGTCCAGTTATTTGATGCCGGGTTATATGTTACTTTTACACTCACCCAATCTCTGTTATTTCCAAGAAAATTACTTTGAGCTGAAATAATTGGTGTAACTGTTCCACCTGTTCCTAATCCATTTGAGAATTTAACTAATTGATATCCGCTTAGTGAAGTATTACTTTGAGCAATAGCATATCCTTTACACGTTGAACTCAGTAAGTCAGCTTCTGATGCAACAAGTACTATTCCAACAAATCGACCGGTCGAACTTAATGAACCAGTAGCTCCATTATAACTCTCCCGTAGATTTACAGACCAGGAGACATCACCTGTATTTGATGAAAGCGTAGAGTTAAACGGTGATGAAAAAGCACTTAGAGGACCTGTCATAAATGTCTCTCCAGCGGTTGGTAAGGCGGTCGTATATCCAACTAACTTTAAATAGGGTACCGTTCCGGTTAGCGATGCAGATTCAATAACTGGACTGCCGGTACTACTATTATTAGTAGCGGTATATGTCATCTCTGGTATTCCACCCGGCGTAATAGAAATTCTATTAAAATCATCATAAAAAACAGTAGTCTGTCCTAATGCAAAATTAAGTGGCAATAAAGCCAACAAGGTCATCAAAAAATTAAAGAAGTTCCTGTTTGTTCTTTTTAAAATGGCAGGAAAAAGGGTTAATAATGGTGTATTTTTTTTCATGGTAATTATTATTAAATGTTTTTGAAATCTGTCTATAGATGTACTTTGCAAAAGTAAAGTCAATTGTTACGCTTTAATCATTGTTCTTTTAATTATCAATTTTCATCAATTTGTATTGCTTTCCTTTGCTTTTTTCGAATTAAACCTCATTATCCCTTCAAATACAAAGTTATGGAACATTTTAGCATTTTATCCTCATTGCTTGTGATTTGTGTATATAAATTTTATAATTATAGATTTACAGCACATTTTTATTTGAAATATGGTATAAAAATTTACTATCTTAGGCACTACCTAAATAAAAGTTAACTTATATAGTCTTTAAATGGATTACTGCTTAGATATTCAGGAGCTAATTTTGCTTCATTTGGTCCTTGAGGCGGAGTAGATTCAAGCTGTAAGGCAATTTCATTATCCAAGACTATTCGTTCTATTTTAGGATGAAAGTAGGTGCTGTTTTTAGTTTTTGTTTCTGTGCGTTTTTTCATACATTTAGTTTTTAAAGTTTTAAGGATATCTCACCTGTCTTTTTTTTGACAGGTGAGATATTACTAGCAAAAAAATCAAACATCAAATCAAAAAGTTTTGGAAAATAGTTTTATTTCAGAATAATTTTTTGTGTTGTTTTTTTAGCATTCTGATAAATTGTAACCAAATAAACACCCGCTTTCAGGGGAGTTTGCGAAGAAAAATCATTTGAACTTAAATTTCGAGATACAATTTTCTGACCAACAGCATTGAATATGTCAATTGAAGTTCCAGATTTAGGAATTCCATTGATTATTAACTGATTATTGCTATTAGTTGAAATCCATACATTATTTTTATCAACAGTAATTGTTTCAGTAGATGTTAATGGAGCTTTGAAAATTAAAGTGAATCGGCTGGTATTATTTACAGTAGCTGTTGAATTAAATGTATATTCTCCACCTTGGCTTAGGTCGGTAATTACGGGATTATTCATATCGTTATAATCTTTCAGAATTACCTTTGTTCCTGCTTCAAAATTATTGATTTGTGAAGCATTCAGGCTGAATGTTCCTGCTGCCAATGAACTGAATCCAAGTGGGATTTCAGTATCATATGGAATCGTATTCAAACCGTTGATTGCAAGAAATTGTGTTTCAGCCATAGTAAATATTTCTGCAATTGAAGCTGAATTATTGAACATTTTCGGAGCATCATAAGGATCAAAACTATTCGAAGCATTCGAATTGAAATAAAGTACAGTTTCATCAGAAATTGCATTGCCATTTGTAACCTGAAGGCGTAATACCTGTTGAGTTGAATTCTTTTGTGCAGGTGCTTTCAATGGATTTGAACTTTGATGTGAACGTACGATATTGCTGAAATCTAATGTTGTTCCAGTGGTATTTGTAAATACCCAAAATGCCTGCATAGGTGCAATAATATTGGTAGAAGTACCTAATGGAGTGCTAAGATAAGAACCATTATCATACAATAAGCAAGTTCTAAATGCATAAATGAATTTTGAATTTTCTGAATCATAACCGGTTGATGTACGATACCAGATTGTATTCAATGCACTTGCAGCATCAGTAATTGATTTAGTTAGCGTAATGTGAGCCGGATATGGATTACCAACCAGATTAAATCCTTCTTTTGTCTGAAGAGCTGTCCGTTGAAGAGCAATAGATTTGCTTGTGTTCAGTGTTCCACTGAATGTTACTGTTCCAGCAGCTGTCATATTGGCTACATAACCTTGCATGGGAGTTAGAGTTTCATTATCGGTAATTGTTGGCCATGGTGCATTTGTTCCGTGCGCCTCATCGTACCAATACAATTTATTAGTACTCGGGCTTACTAAATTAAATACATCATCACTTTTAGCTCCTGACACAGGACTACTGATATACCAGTTACGACCTGCTGACAGGTATTGCTGAACAGTAGTTGTACCCGAACCACTAATTGTAGCAGGAGTTACCAGTGTAGCAGTTCCCTCAGCATTTGTTGAAAGTAAATTAATAATACCATTGTTTACCAGAGTTGTATTTACGGTCAATTGTTTTCCAGCGTTTATATTTAATATAGAACCGGCATTCAACGTCAAATTTGGTAT
>Ga0114951_10001780_pt1 | contig 25741 bp, 23 predicted proteins | sample AM7aDNAmetaG_FD_88677 | JGI IMG/M metagenome (GOLD analysis project Ga0114951, IMG submission 88677) | Freshwater microbial communities from Finland to study Microbial Dark Matter (Phase II) - AM7a DNA metaG | ecosystem: Environmental > Aquatic > Freshwater > Lake | place: Finland: Lake Alinen... | reverse complement strand
GGCTGAGAGTACTCAGCTAACGGCTGAGAGTACTCAACTGACAACTGAGAGTACTCATCTAACAACAAAGATCTGCATTACGTGAGCGAACGGTTGTGAGTATACGGTATGGAGTTAAGCCTGTCAACGTTTGAACCTTCTCATATTAAATGTGCTTAAAGGTTGATTTGCGCGTTTTGCGCGTGTCGCAAAAGGGTGGTTGCTGATTTTGAGATAGGTGGTATATCCAAGGGTGAGGAATTTATAACCATGTCAGAAACCACCATCCATCTTTCACCCGATTTCTTCACTGAGAAGGAAAAAACACTCGTGTCCACCGGCGCGCTCGCAGCTTCGGTGTTCCGCTTCAGCACCGGCGTGGCCGGCCTGCGGCTGAAGAACGACATCGGCGAGCTTGTCCTGTTGCCCTACCAGGGTCAACAGATCTGGTCGGCGCAATTCGGCGGGCGCGCGCTCACGATGAAATCGATGTTCAGCGAGCCGCGCGGTGGACGCCCTTATCTTGAAACCTACGGCGGGTTCTTCCTGCACTGCGGCTTCACTGCGATGGGCGTGCCGGGCAAGAACGACACGCACCCGCTGCATGGCGAACTGCCCAACGCCCTGTACCAGAGCGCTAACGTGGTGCTTGGGCATGACGAGCATGGCGACTATATCGGACTGGGCGGACGCTATCAGCACTCGGTGGCCTTTAACTACAACTACGTGGCGCAACCGCTGGTTAAGCTGTACGCCGGTTCGAGCCTGTTCAATGTCTCGATGACGATCGACAACCTGCGTCCCAGCGCGATGGAGTATATGTACCTGGCGCACATCAACTGGCTGCCGATCGACTATGCGCGGCTGGTCTATAGTGCGCAGTGCACGCCCGAACGCGTGCGCGTGCGCAAGGATATCCCGTCGCATATGAAGTTCCCTGACGGCTACCGCGAGTTTGTTGCGCTGATGGCCGAGCATCCGGAGCAACACAACGTGCTCAAGCCAGAACTGCCGTTCAACCCGGAACTGGTCTTCACGCTTACGTATGACGCCGACGCGACCGGCTGGGCGCACAGTATGCAAGTGCACCCCGATGGCAGTGCCGACTACGTAGGGCATCGCCCCGACCAGCTCGACAAAACCGTGCGTTGGATCTCGCGCCCCGGCGATCAGGACGCCTGCGGGTTCGCGATGCCTGCCACCGCCGAACCGGAGGGGTACACGGCGGAGAAAGCTAAGGGCAATATCCGCATCCTGCCGGGCGGCGGCCAGTTCCGGGCTGACTTCCAGATCGGCGCCCTGGATCGCGCGCAGGCCAAACTGGTGGAAGACAAGATCGACGCGATCCTCAAATCGTAGCGCCCCGCTCACTTCATGATGTTCCAGGCGCAGTACAACTGCGCCTGTAGTCCGCGCCCGGCAGTGCATCTGCCGGGCGCGTAACCAGAGATATGGATATCTGAAGTATCATCCTATCCACAAGGGGACGTAACGCATGCCGCCAAAAGCGATTGTCAGTAGCTTCGGTGACTCACTTGATCAAATTGCCAGACTGGTGCGCTATTTCCAGACCAATCGGCACATCTACCTGGCCGGCGACTACAAGGAGGCGCAGATCAGGCAAAACCTGATTGACCCGCTCTTTATCGCTCTGGGCTGGGATGTGCACAATGACGAAAAAGTTGCGCCCCAGTATTCCCCGGTCGTCGTCGAACCCCCGCAGGAGATCGAAGGACAAAAGAAAGCGCCCGACTACGCTTTCCGCATCGGTCCCCTGACCCGGTTCTACGCAGAAGCCAAGAAGATCAGCGTTTCGATCAAGAGCGATATTGCCCCCGCGTATCAGTTGCGTCGCTATGCCTGGAGCGCAAAGCTGCCTTTGTCGCTCCTCACCGACTTCGAGGAACTGAGCGTCTATGACTGCCGCTACCGCCCCTCCGACACGGACAAGGCGAGTGTGGCGCGCATCGCCTATTACGGCTACGAGGAATACCCCGATCGCTGGCGCGAGATCTGGGACATCTTCTCCTACGACGCCGTCCTGCATGGCTCCTTCGACCAGTACGTGCAGGCGGACAAGGGCAAACGCGGCACGAGCGAGGTCGACGACGAGTTCCTGAAGGAGATCGAGCAATGGCGCAATGACCTCGCGCGCAATATCGCCTTGAGAAACGCGGGCATTGGCATTGACGCACTCAATGACGCGGTGCAGCGCACCATCGACCGCATCGTGTTCCTGCGCATGGCCGAAGATCGAGGCGTCGAGCAGTACGGGCAACTGCAACAACTTGTGCAGGAGGATGGCATTTATCCCCGGCTGATCGATGTGTTCCGCAAGGCCGATGCGAAGTACAACTCCGGGCTGTTCGACTTCTTCGCGAAGGAAGCCAGTCAAACCTCCAAACTGACCATTGACGACAAGGTTTTCAAGTCGATCCTGAACCGACTGTACTATCCGCAATCGCCCTACGAGTTCAGCGTTCTGCCGATCGAGATTCTCGGCAACGTCTATGAGCAATTCCTGGGCAGGGTCATCCGGTTGACGCCAGGGCACCAGGCGAAGATCGAAGAGAAACCCGAAGTCAAGAAGGCCGGCGGCGTCAAATACACGCCCACGCACATCGTGGATAGCATTGTCGCCAACACGGTGGGTAAGCTGGTCGCGGGCAAGACGCCCCGGCAACTGGCCGCATCGCTCCGCATCCTGGATATGGCGTGCGGCTCAGGGTCGTTCCTCCTGGGCGCGTACAAGTTCCTGCTCGATTATTACTTGCAGTGGTACATCGAGCACAATCCAGGACAGCACACCAAGGCCGTGTGGCGACAAGGCGACATGTGGCGATTGACGATTGCGGAGCGCAAGCGCATTCTGATCACGCACCTCTTCGGCGTCGACATCGACCGGCAGGCAGTGGAAGTCACCAAGCTGAGCCTGTTACTCAAGGTGCTGGAAGGCGAGAGCGATGAGACGCTGGGACAACTGTCACTGTTACAGGAGCGGGCGTTGCCCAATCTGGATGCCAACATCAAGTGCGGCAATAGCCTGATTGGAACCGACACCTTCACCAGCCGGCTTGTGCTCGATCCCGACGAGATGAGGCGTGCCAATCCCTTCGACTGGGAGCGCGAGTTTCCCGAAGTCATGAAGAGCGGCGGGTTCAGTGGCATCATCGGCAACCCGCCTTATATCCGCATCCAGGTGATGAAGGAATGGGCGCCGCTCGAAGTGGAGATATACAAGGAACGCTACAGCGCGGCCGGATCGGGAAACTATGACATCTATGTGGTGTTCGTAGAGAAAGCCCTGAGCCTGCTCAACAAACAGGGGCGGATGGGATTCATCCTGCCGCACAAGTTCTTCAACGCCAAATACGGCGAACCGTTGCATGCGCTCATATCGGGCGGCAAGTATCTCTCGCAGGTGATTCATTTTGGCGACCAACAGGTGTTTGCCGGAGTTTCCACGTATACCTGCTTGATGTTCCTCGACAAAGCCGGCTGCGATGAGTGTCAGTTTGTGAAGGTGGATGACTTGGATCAGTGGCGCAGTAATGGTATCGCCCAAACAAACGCGATTCCGGCTGCAAGAATCACACTTGCAGAATGGAATTTCAGCGGTGGGGAGAACACATTGCTTTTCGAGAAGCTTAACCAGTTACCTGTCAAGCTGGGCGATGTTTCGCATATATTCGTTGGAACACAGACGAGTGCGGACGATGTATTTGTGCTTGACGATTGCACGTTGCAGGGTAAATACGTCATAGGCAAATCTAAAGCGCTCGATAAAGAAGTGAAGGTCGAATCAAACAGCGTTGTACCGTTTCTGCGTGGCAAGGATATACGACGATACGAACCGCCGTTGTCATCAACCTATCTGATCTGTCCATATGACATAGCTGAAAGCAGTTTTTCTCTGGTCAAAGCACATGAAATGGCTCAGCGTTATCCTCTTACGTTTGAGTATCTCCAGTCATGCAAAGTGCAACTTGGATTGCGTGAGAAAGGCAGGTTCAAAGGTGAGAATTGGTACGCGTTCGGTTACCCGAAAAGCATGACGTTGTTCCAGAGGCCAAAGATAATCGTTCCCGACTACAACAACACGGCTTCGTTTACATACGATACCGAAGGTTGGTATTTCAAAACCGGCTATGGTGTTCTTTACAGTGGATCGTCATTGTCTGTCTTCTACATTCTCGGACTTCTGAACTCCAATTTGCTTTTCAAGTATTTATTGTCGATTGGTACAACACTTCGCGGCGGATATGTGCGCTTTTGGACTCAGTTCATTGAACATCTCCCCATCCGCACCATCGACTTCAACGACCCCACCGACAAAGCCCGCCACAACCGCATGGTGACGATGGTCGAACAAATGTTACAGCTTCACAAACGCCGGCAGTCCGCCGAGACCGACCACGAGTGCGAGATGGTTCAACGCCAGATCGACGCTACGGATCGGCAGATTGATGCACTGGTGTACGAACTGTACGGGTTGACGGATGAAGAGATTGAGATTGTCGAGGGGACGGTGGGGAAGTCACAGGCAGAGACGGGTGTTAGCGTCCTGAATAAATGATGCCAGCCAACGCCGCCCATCTTCAACGCGCTTCCATCGTGTTTTCACGCAGTGGCGTTTCCGTGCCTCGATTTCGAATCGTGGTGGTGGGCGCATGGCAACCCTGGCTTCGCGGTGAGAACAATGTGCGTGTGCGCCTTCGGTCATTGTAGTTACTACGATGATCGGAATGGAACGGATGCGGTGATCTCGTCCGGTCATGGTGGGGATGACAGCATTGCCCAATGTGACGCGGCCTGCATGATGTGTGATGGCAATGTGGCTCGGCACATCCCGGCCGTTACCCGCCACGAGACGACGGCCCCCACCACCCAACACTCGTGTAAACGTCGTCCGGGGTGTGCCGAGCCACATTGCCATGCCATTTCGTGCCGATTACGTTTCGATGGGCAATGCTATCAACACTACACAGAACCGGCCACGCCCTCCATATCCGCGCGCAGACGTGCTCTACCTGGTGTAGACGGTGCTTTGTGATAAAGTGCAGTTAATGGAGGCACTCAAATGAACAATCTGGCGTATGGGTCTCAACAACAGGAGAAAGTCGTTCCGCAGGTGGAAGAAAAGCTCCGCAAAGAGCTAGGCGCGTCGTCGCCAATTGCCCATCAGGTCCAGGCTGGCGGGGCCGCAGGCACGTCGGTGGGCACTGTCCTGGGCGACATAGGGCGAGGCCTGTTCGGCGGACGCCCTGATGTGCTGTTCACCATTACGTTTGATATCAATACTCCTGTGCCGGTTCAATTGCAAACCAGTGTTGACCGGCAAGGCGTTGGTTGCCACGTGGGGACGCTGCTCTATTCGGCCAAGCTGTCAAAGGCTGTGAAGGGTGCGGTGACGCTTGAGGCGCCCAAGATGTTCGGCGCTTCCAAGTTCACCGGTGACACCGAAACTGCTGCCAAGCTGAATGCGAAGGGGGACCTGCTCAAGCGCCTGGGCAAGTTGGCCCGCACTGAATCCGAGATTGGCGGCTTGACGCTGAAACTGGAGCGCATGGTAAAGGTCGTGCCCCAGGATCAGGGCGCGCTCGTTGTGCTGAGCACGTTAGCCCGGCCGACCTCCATGGGGATGGATGCAACACTGGATGCGAAAGAGTTTATTGACCTCGTCGGGATGATCGAAAAGGCGCTTTAACTGCTCGCTGGCAGGGTGAAAACCGGCTGAAGCCTCGGCCTCCGGTATAGCGCCGGCGTCAGATGCAATGCTCTAGCTGATACGCAACTCAGTCGCCGCGTCGAAGAAGTACAGTTGGTCGTCTGGGAAAACGACCTCGACCGTTGCGCCAATGATGGCGGCGTCCAGGTCGGTGATCACGGCGAAGTCGAGTGCGCCTGAGTGGATGTAGACGGTTTGCTCCTGGCGGGCAAAGTCCGGCTCGATCATGTGGACAGTCCCGCGCAGGCGGGCGCCGCCAGCGACAGGTCGATGCACGGATGCGTTGCTGGCCCACGCAAGCTGGATCGTCTCCGGGCGTATGCCAAGCGTCACGCCTTGCCCGGCGTGCACCTGCGCCCGTATGGTGTCGGGCAGGGGTAAGCGGCTTTCACCCAACTGCAATGCGCCGTCTGCGATAACACCGCCCGGCAAAAGGTTCATGGGCGGCATGCCGAGGAATCCTGCGACGAACGATGTGGCTGGGGCGTCACGCAAGGCCACGTACTCGCCCACCTGCTCAAGCTTGCCCGCGCGCATCACGGCGACGGCGTCGCTGAGCGCGATGGCCTCGATCTGGTCGTGCGTGACATAGATTGCCGTGATGCCGAAGCGGTGCAACAGGCGCTTGATCTCGATGCGCGTCTGCACGCGCAGTTTGGCATCGAGGTTCGAGAGCGGTTCGTCAAACAGGAACAACTGCGGGTTGCGCACAATCGCGCGCGCGATGGCGACGCGTTGCTGTTGCCCGCCGGAGAGTGTGCCGGGCTTGCGGTCGAGCAGGGCTTCGAACCCGATGCCCATCATCTCCGCCGTGACGCGGATGCGCTCCTCGGCGGCCTTGTCGTCGATCTTGTGCAGCTTGAAGAAGAAGCCGAGGTTGCCCTGCCCTTTGAAGTGCGGGTAGAGGGCGTAGCTCTGAAACACCATGCCGATGTAGCGATCCTTCGTCGGCAGGTCGATCACGTCCGCGCCGTCATACAAAATCCTGCCGCTGTAGGCGGTGTCCAGGCCGGCAACGACGCGCAACAGCGTGCTCTTGCCGCAGCCGGATGGCCCCACGATAGCGAGCGTCTGGCCGTCGGGGATGGTCAGGTTGATGTGATCGAGCGCCATGATCTGGCTGCTGTTCGCATGTGCGGCGCTTTCGATCTCGGCCTGGTTTACCACGCGCTCAGCGAAGGCGCGGTCGGCTTGGCCGCTACTGGACTGGGCTCCGCGCCGGCTGAACCCCGATCCCAGGCTTGAGCGGTCAAAATGCCGGCTGACGTCCTGAAGTTCTATCGTTGCCATAAAGATTTATCCACTAATCCACACGAATCTTTTCACGAATAGACACGAATGATCGGATATATAAGCATTCGCGTCTATTCGTTCCGATTAGTGAAGATTCGTGGAAAATTCCTATCTCCAGTCGCCATCAATCATGACCCGCTGCACTTTTACGCTCAGGAGTTCGTCGCCGGGTATTGCGGTCAAGTCGTGTGACAGCACCACCAGGTCGGCCAGTTTGCCAGCTTCGAGCGAGCCGACCTCGTGCTCCATCCCACCTGCGTAGGCGGCGCCCAGCGTGTAGGCGCGAATCGCATCGTCAATGGTGACGCGCTGTTCAGGGTACCAGCCGGCGGGGCCGGGCGTCCCGTCGGCGCGCCGGCGCGTGATCGCCGCGTGCATCCCCACCAGCGGGTCGAAGTTCTCGACCGGCGCATCTGATCCAAACGCGAGGTGCGCGCCGCTATCGCGCAATGCGCGGATGGCGTAAGCGTTGGCGCTGCGCTTGCCCCAGTGCCGGTCGGCCATCACCATGTCTGATGTGGCGTGAGTCGGCTGCACAGATGCGATCACATCCAATCCGGCGAAGCGCGCGATGTCGTCGGGGTGCAGAATCTGCGCATGCTCGATGCGGTTGCGCAACTGCCCCGGCGCGCGCGGCGTTTGCTGGCGGCTGACCTCAAACGCGTCGAGCACATCGTGATTGGCGCGGTCACCGATGGCGTGGATAACCGCCGCCAGCCCGTTGCTGTTGGCCTTGATCACCGCCTCGAACAGCGCCTCTCGCTCAATCGTGGAGATGCCATAGTTGTCGGTTTCGCCCTCGTATGGCGCGAGCATCGCGGCAGTGCGCGGGCCGAGCGCGCCATCCGCGAAGATCTTGACTCCGCCGATGCGCAGCCAGGCGTCGCCAAAGCCGCTGTGGATGCCGCTATTGATGATCGTGTCGAGTTCCTCGGCGGGCAGTTGCTTGACAATGCGCAGCAACAATTTGCCCTGCTCACGCAAGCGCTGATATGCCCTGAAAGATTGGATGCCGCCGCCGCCATCCATGCAGTGCACGCCCGTAATACCCTTGCGGTTCATCGCCTCCATGGCAAGCAGCGTGGCCTGTTCCTCAAGTTCTATGCTCGGCCCTGGGATGCACCGGGATACCAGCCCCATGGCATTTTCCAACAGAACGCCGGTAGGGTAGCCGCCAGCATCACGGACGATCTGGCCGCCTTCCGGGTCGGGCGTCTGCGCCGTAATGCCGGCCAGTTGCAACGCGAGCGAGTTCACCCACAACGCGTGCCCGCTCTTGGCAGAGAGCGCCACGGGATGGTCGCGCGTGGCTGCGTCGAGATCAGCAGCCGTCGGAAACTCGCCGCCCCAGGCGACCTGCATCCAGCCATGCCCCTGTATCCACTGGCCGCGCGGCATCTGCGCCGCCTTTTCACGGACGCGATCGGCGACTGTCGCGACCGTTGGCGCCTCGTGGATAAACACGCGCATCATCGCCAGCCCGGTCCACAACAGGTGCAAGTGCGCGTCGATCATACCCGGCACGACGAACGCGCCGTTCAGGTCGAGCGTCTGCATATCGGGCAGGCGGATGGCGTTGATCTCGGCATCGCTGCCCACGGCCACGATGCGGTTGTTGGCAATTGCAATCGCGCGCGCGCGCGGCTGCAGCGGGTCGACCGTATAGATATTCGCGTTCGTGATAAGAATGTTCATGGCAGAAGGATCAGTTCGTACTGAGGTTGACTGAGATATTCGGCGGTTGTGGGTGTGACGACCACATTCTCCTCAATGCCCACGTACCCGTAACCGGCGACCATCGTGCCGAGTTCAAGCGCAAAAATGCTGCCAGTGTCGATTTCCTTGAAGGGCATGTCGCCATAGCGTTCCCAGCGCGGGCCGAGCACGCTGCCGCCGTCGTGGGCATTGCGCCCGACATGATGGCCGAACGCGTGCATGTACTCGGGGTAGCCGTTGCGCACAAGTTCGCCCCGCGCGGCAGCATCCACCTGCCATGCCTGCACGCCAGGTTTGAGCGCGGCGCGCCCGGCTTCGAGCGCGCTCCAGCACGCCTTCCACGCGCGCGTGATCTCTTCGGGGATCGCGGTCTCGCCGGGGCGCGGCACATAGGCCACGCGCTGCAGGTCAGACGAATAGCCATCCAGCCGCAACCCGAAGTCGAGATGCAGCAACTGTCCCGCTTCGACGACCAAGGTGCTGGGTATGCCGTGCCCGATGCTCGAATTCGGCCCCGCGTTGACGATCGGGTTGTCCACGCGATCCCAACTGAAACCACAACCATACTTCGCGGCAAGGTCGCCGCACAGGGCGTGAATCTGAATCTCGCTCATCCCACGCAACGGCGTGGCGAACAACTCAGCGTACACCTGTTCGGTGATCCCGACGACGGTTTTCACGCGCGCCAACTCTGTCTGCGTCTTGCGCTCGCGCAGCCGGCGCAAGACGCCCTCGGCGCTGACCAGATTCCCCGCATAGGGCGTCCCCGCCAGAATCTGCGTCAGCTTCGCATACATCCCGAACGTCAGTCCATCGGCGCTGGGGTCGCTGAGCGAGTAGTTGAGCGCGATATTTGACGGGTTCAGTTGCGTGATGCGCGCCTTGAGCACCTCGGCGATGCCCTGATCGTAAGCGATCACTTCGTCGTATGCTTCCATATCGCGGATGCTCTGCGCGTCAAATCTCCCGGCAATGGCGATCTTGGCGCCGCTGCGCGTGACGATCAACGCTGACTCCCACGTCAGGCCGAAGCCGAGAATCAGGTCGAGCACCGGATCGTGCACCTGCGATGTCTCGCGCACAAAAGTAATCCAGCAGTCGATGTTCTGCTCAACCAGCAGACCGACGGCCTGCTTGAGTTTTTCTTGAATGATGGGTTTATCGGTCATTCTGTTCCCACAATTTTGTCAAATATCGACGAGAACTCCTCGTCGGAGTAGTACTCGATCACAATGCGCCCGCCTTTGCGTCCGCGCTGGAGAGAAACCTTTGTGCCAAGTTTGGCGCGGAGTTTCGACTCGTATTCGTCAGCGCCGTCGGGGCGCTGTTCAGCCGGCTTTTCGCGGTGGGGCGCGGGACGCGTTTCCAGCATCCGTCGCACGACTTCCTCGGTCTGGCGCACGTTCAACCCGTTCTTTACGATGTGTTCGAGCGCCACCAGTTGGTCTACCGCCGACCCAAGGCTGAGCAGCACGCGGGCGTGCCCCTCGCTGATCGACCCTTCCATCAACGCTTTTTGTATCTGTCCGGGGAGCTTGAGCAAGCGCACGGTGTTGGTGACGGCTACGCGGCTCTTGCCAACCCGTTCCGCCACCTGATCCTGCGTTAGCCCGAAGTCATTGATCAACTGTTGAAACGCAGCAGCTTCTTCGAGCGGGCTGAGGTCGCTGCGCTGGATGTTCTCGATCAGAGCGATTTCGAGCATTTGTTGCGGGGCAACATCCTTGATCACGACAGGCACGTGCGTCAGGCCGGCCAGTTGCGCCGCGCGCCAGCGCCGCTCGCCGGCGACCAGCGTAAAGGGTGCGCCGGCGCCGGTCGTGCGCGTGACAATCAATGGTTCGAGGATGCCGTGCTCGCGGATGCTGGCGGCCAGTTCCTCCAGCTTCATCGCCTCCACGCCGCGCGACAGGCGTGGTTGTAGCGGGTTCGTTCGGATTTCGTTCACCGCAATTTCGGCCATGCCGTTGGACGACGCCCCGCCAGCCGGCGCCTCATCTGCTCCAGGGATCAGCGATGCGAGGCCGCGCCCCAGTCCGAATGGTTTTGCCATATTACGTTGTCCCCTCACTTCGCGCCGCCAGTTCTGCAGCGAGTGTCTTGTACGCGACACCCCCTGGAGATGATGGCGCGTAGGTTAAGATCGGTTGCCCGTAGCTTGGCGCTTCACTCAAGCGCACGTTGCGCGGAATGCGCGTATTGAATACACTTTTGCCGTAGAACTTCACTACTTCGGCGGCTACCTGTTGCGACAGGGCAGTGCGCGAATCGTACATGGTCAGTATCAACCCGCGGATATCCAGTTGCGGGTTCAAACGCTGTTTCACCAGTTGCACGGTGCGAGTCAACTGCGACAGTCCTTCGAGCGCCAGGTATTCGCATTGCACCGGGATCAACACGCCGCCGCTGGCGGCGGTCAGGGCGTTGACGGTGAGCAGCCCGAGCGAAGGCGGGCAGTCAATCAAAATGTAATCGTACTTCTCAACCTCGGTTGCGAGCGCCTGGCGCAGCCGGTATTCGCGCGCTAGCTCGCCGACCAGTTCGATCTCCGCTGCGGCCAGCGCGGGCGAGCTGGGGATGATGTGCAGGTTGTACTTCTCGTTTTTCAGCGTGGCTTTGGCCGCCGTCACATTGCCGAGCAACACATCGTAACTGGATGCGGCCAACTTGTTTTTGTCGATCCCCATGCTGCTGCTTGCGTTGGCCTGCGCGTCCATATCGACGAGCAGCACGCGCCTGCCCAGCGCAGCCAGGTAGGCAGTGAGGTTGACGGCTGACGTGGTCTTGCCCACACCACCTTTCTGGTTGGCAAATGCGTAGATGTAGGTCATTGTGATTGTTTCAGTCCCACGAAGGCCGATGGCCCGGTTTTTGTGCAGCGCTTTGTGTGCATGGCTGATTCTACTTCAACGGCTCATGCTGACACAGCGCGATGTCCGCCCTGGTCGGGATGCCGGCCATGCGCGGTCGGGTGACCGATTGCGCCGCGATGCAGTTGGCAAGCGCGCACGCATCGCGCAGCGGATCGCCGCGTTGTAACGCGATGAAGAGCACCGTGGCGAAAATGTCGCCGGCGCCAGTGGGCTCCACTTCCTGCACAGCCGGCGCAGGCGTCTGCAGGGCGTTGCCATCATAAAACGCGGTGCATCCCAGCGGCCCTTGCGTCACGATGAGCAGGCGGGTCTGCGATGCCCAGTGAAGCGCCTTGCTCCAGTCGCCCGCGACATCATCAATGCTGGTAACCACCGCGCTCGCGCGGGATAACACCAGTTCGGCGTCGGTCCAGTTGTCGGCGCGCGACACGACATGCCCCTGTTCATCCCAGCGGCGCATCCAACCCTGCGGCGTGATACCGATAAAGGTGTCAGCGCTGAAGTTGCGGACAATCTCAGCGCTGACTTCATTGCATACCGGCCCCAGATGTGCGATCCGGCTGGCGCGCATCTCGTCGGTCAAATGGGCAGGCTCCAGCACAACTGGGCAGGGTGACACCACCTGGACGCGCCCGCTCGCGGTATAGATGTTGCGGAACTGGGTTGTGAGCGGCGCCGCAATACAATGGGCGTCAATATCAGGGAAAGCGGCGTTGAGATCTGTGCCGGGGGATGCCGCCGTTAGAACCGTTACCTTTTGGAGGAACGCGCGCGCGGCGCGCGAAGAGTAGGTAACGGTTCCACCCGGCGTCAGACCTTCCGGCCACAGATCTTCGGTGACGTGACCAATGGCCAGATAGTCAATCACTTAAGCTTGATGGTAATGCGGCGGCCGCTGCCTTCACCGTGGCTCTCGGTCTGCACCTGCTGATGATCGCGCAGTGCAATGTGCACCAGACGGCGCTCCGAGGCAGGCATGGGTTCCAGCGTGATGGAACGGCCTGAGCTCACGACGCGCTCGGCCAGGCGTTCGGCCATCTGCTGGATGCGCTTTTCGCGGCGCACCTTGTAGCTGTCGGCGTCGATGGTCACGCGCAAGTTGCTCTTGGTCTGGTGCGCCCACATCGTCTGGATGACGATCTGCAACGCGTCGAGCGCTTCGCACTGGTGAGCCAGTAAACTGCTGGAGTCGGCGCCCTGGATGTCCACCCACACGGAAGGATTGTCCTCGCCGCCGGGGGGATCCACCTTGCGACTTGTGCACGTTACCGCGAAGTCCATGCGGTCAAGCACCCCTTGCGTGAGCGTTGCCGCCATTTCCACATCTTCTGATGTAATGGAGCGCTTTGAATCGTCGTCCTCGGATTCCTTTTCTGTGGGCTCAACTAACGCCTCAGTTGCTGCGGGCGCGGGTGTGCCAGGTTCAGGCTCGATGGTGATGTCCTCGTCATCCTCGGACATATCTTGCGCGTCAGATGCATCGTCATCATCGGATTCGTCAAAGTCCGACGCCGGCGCACCAGGTGACGCAAGCGCTGGCTGCGCAGCAGCCGCTTCCTTTGCGACGGTCTCGACGTAAGGCGTCAGGCGCACGCGCGCTGGCTTCGCGCCAATCCCTAGAACTCCCTTGTTGCCTTCATCCAGTACTTCAATCTTTACATCGGCGCGCAGCATATCCAGTTGCGCCAGTCCGATCCGGATGGCTGTCTCAATATCGTGTGCAGTGATCTCAGTTGCGGACATTTGACCTCTTTTTGCGACTGCGGCGCAACCATGCATGGTTGCCATGGCTGCGCCGCGTGCGATTGTGTTTACTTGCTTTCTGACCCTGGCTTGGCGATTCTAGCAGAAGAAGAAGGCTTGACCTTCGATCGCGGCGGGGGAATGCGAGCTTTGGGTGTGGATGGTTTCGAGACCGACGGGGTTGACCCGCCTGAAGAGGAAGCGCTTGTCGCGGCGGCATGCTCAGCTTTCGCCAGATCAAGACGCGGCTTTATGAGAAAGTACTGTCCGATGCCAATCAAGTTGGATACGATCCAGTAAATGCCCAGGCCGGCGGGCGCCGACAGCATGAAGAAGCCGAACATCACCGGCATCATCATCGACATCATCTGGTTGGTCTGCTTGGTCTGCGCGTCCGTGCTGGGCGGCGTCGTCAGCTTTGTCGAGAAGTAAGTCGTCGCGACCACCAGAATCGGGATGATGAACAATTTGTCGGGCTGACCCAGATCAATAAGCCCCAGGAATGTGCTGTTGACCGGCACGAGCGATGACAGGTTGGGCAGGAAGCTGTAGATGTGCTTGCCCAGTTCGAGCAGGCTGAGCGGTGTGACTGCCAGCGTGCGCGTGATCGCGTTATAAAGGCCGATCAGAATCGGGAACTGAACCAGCAAGGGGAGACATCCGCCCAGCGGGTTGAATCCCACCTTGCGCATCTCTTCACTGAGCTTCTGCGGCTCTTTCTTATACTTCTCCTGAATTGCCTTGATCTGCGGCTGCATGGCCGCCATCTTCATGCTGGAAACCTGCTGTTTGAGCGTCAATGGCAGTGTGATCAACCGGATGATGATCGTCAGCACCAGGATCGCCAGCACATAATTATGGAACAGCAGATCATAGATCAGAAGCAGGATGTTGGTCATCGGGTTGACGACCAGGATATCGAAAATATTGCCCATACGGATCAAAGCCTCATTTCAGGACCAACCATCAGCCGGCGCACAGGCGCTGGCATCCTACTATTATCACTTAACATCGTATCACGGCTGCCCATCGGTTATTTCCCGGGCGCCGGCGTCGCCGGCGGCGGGATTGGGAACTGGTACTTGCGCGACCCCGTGGTCACGTCCAGAGCCCAGACTTTAACGTCGCCGTCAAAGATAGGTATTAGCAACGCGTCGCCAACCACCACGGGCGCCGAGAACATCCGACGCGCGAGGGTGATATTTTGCCACTTGGTGTTGTTGTAGTCCACCTTGCCGGTTGCATCCTTCCTGATGTCTGTCAGATCGAACGCGTAGACGTTCGTGTCCACCGAGACGACAAAAAGCATCGTGCCAGAAATGACCGGTTGTGCTTTGATCGTGTCGCGCGTCTCATACGTCCAGTTGTGCTGACCGCTTTCCAGATCGAGCGCATACAGTTTGCCGTGCACATCGCCGAAATAAACCGCATCCTTCGTCACAGTTGCCGCAGTCCACACCCAACCGTCGACGGTGCTTTTCCACTTCAGCGACCCGTCTTTGGCATTCACGGCATAGAAATTGCTGTCGAAAGCGCCGACGTAGAGCACGCCATCTTTGAGGGTCGGAGTCGCCGCGATCGGCGCGGTTGCGCCCTCAAAGCGCCATAGCTCCTTGCCAGTGGCCGCGTTGATGGCATATAGCTTGTGGTCCAGCGCGCCCTGGTAGAGGATGCCGTCGGCCAGCAGCGGCTTGCCCCACAGACGGTTGCCTGTGTTGAATGTCCAGATTACCTTGGGCTGATTGTTGTCCTTTTGCGCCGGGTCGATCGCATACAGATTGCCGTCGCCGTTCGGGGCGTAGATCAGCTTGCCATCGCTGACCGCGCCGTCCACGAATTCGCGTCCTTTGTCGCCGGGCGGTGTAAAGCGCCACACTTCCTGCCCGGTCGTATCGGACATGCCATAGAGGTGCTTGTCATACGCGCCATTTGAGCCGGTGCTGCCGCCGACGACGATGACGTCGCCCACTTTGATCGGCATGCCCGAGAACGGGCCGCGCGGGTTAGCGGTGTCGGGGGCGGTCGGGAAGCGCCATGACTCGGCGCCGTTCGACACGTCAAACTTGTAAACGATGGTATTGCTGGCAAGATAGGCTGAGGGGCCTTCGACTACCATGCCGGGGAACGCGCTGGGCGGCACTTCGCCGCCGCCGCCACAGGCGCTCAGCAGGAGCATCCCCGCCGCAGATGCCACGAGGGCACGCACTGATGTACTTTTCAAGTCAAATCCTTATTTCAAAACTAGAAACGTTATGGCACCGGGTCGTAACCGCCGGGATGGAATGGATGACAGCGCAAAATGCGCTTGACTCCCAACCATCCACCCTTGAGGGCGCCATACTTTGTGACGGCCTGCAGGGTATATTCGCTGCATGATGGATAGAACCTGCAGGAGGGTGGAAGCGCTCGCGAGATAGTCATCTGGTAAGTGCGAATCAACCCGACGAGGATGCGCGGCACAATGCCCATCATGCCCATCGCGCTCGCGTCGCGCTCATGCGGCGCCCCGTCGCCAGTTACGGGTTCGGGGTGATCGGTCGCGCTATGCGCGCTTTTTTCAGCAGCCACTTGATTTCATCCCGCACATCCTGCATTTTCACACCCGGCGCGGAAATGGCAGGCTTGGCGATCAAAACAATATCCCAACACGGTTCGATCACATTCACCAACTGGCGCAACGCTTCGCGCATCATCCGGCGGGCGCGATTACGCCGCACCGCATTCCCGATCTTCTTAGATGTAATCAAACCAACCCGCGACGGCATTGATGCAATCATCCCAGGCAAATCGCCGGCTGGTTCTGATGGCGTCGAACAGCGCGCAACATTGATGCTGCAGCATCTGCCGGCCTGGAAACTTCCCTCCCGCTTCACGCGCCCAAATTCCGCGGATGTGCGCAGGCGGCCGAGCATTATAAAAACAGGGCAAATTCAACATTTGCCCTGCCCGTTATTTGCTTCCCCGTGTGCCGGCCTTGCTCTTGGCCACTGAATACACGGCATTCCAATCGACCTTCTTGACGTGGTTATTCGCAACCACGGTGAGTTGATGGCGTCCCTTGGCGCGGCGGGCGTTAATCACTTTGCGGCCACCTTTGGTCTGCATGCGCTGAAGGAAACCATGCACGCGCACGCGGCGGCGCTTTCTGGGCTGATAAGTTCGCTTTGTTGACATCTGATCTTCTCTATTCTATAGGATAGCTATTTACTTTAGTTGCTGGCAACTGGCCGATTATACCCCAAGGCCGGAGGCGCGCGCCAGTTCGACCAGTGTGCGCGCGCCATAACCCATCGCCCCACGCGGTTGATAGCCTTTGTTGTCGGTGTTAAACATCATTGGCGCCATGTCGATATGTGCCCAGGGGAAGGCGTCGCGGCCGTGCTCGGTTTCCACAAAGCGCTTAAGGAAGTAGGCCGATGTCCCAACGCCGCTGGTGCGCCCTGCGCTGTTTTTGAGGTCGGCCACATCGCTCTTGATTTTGTCGCCATATTCGGGATACAGCGGCAACTGCCACAGGCGTTCGCCGCAGTTGTGCGCGCACTTCATGAGTTGCGCCGCAAATGCATCATCGTTGCTGAACACGCCGGCTGCCATGCCATCGCCCAGTGCCACGACGCATGCGCCAGTCAGGGTTGCCAGATCCACCACCGCACGTGGCTCGAAGCGTTTGGCATAGTGCAACGCATCCGCGAGGATCATGCGGCCCTCGGCGTCCGTGCTGATGATCTCCACCGTCATGCCGCTCATCATCGTGATCACATCGCCAGGGCGAAAGGCGAGATCGCTCGGCATGTTCTCGACCAGCGGCAGCAGGCCGATCACCCGCTGCGGGAGTCGCAACTGGCCGATCGCCTGCAACGCGCCAAACACGGCGGCTGCCCCGCCCATATCGGCTTTCATGCTCTCCATCCCAGATGGATCTTTCAGGCTGATGCCGCCGGTGTCGAAAGTCACGCCCTTGCCAATGAATACCAGCGGCGCGGTTTTGCTCTCCGGCGCAGAGTCGAGGATCACGAAGCGCGGGCGATTGGCGCTGCCCTGTGAAACGGCCAGCAGGCCGCCCATCTTGAACTGTGCGATTCCATCCTCCTCAAGGATGGCAACGGTCAGCCCTGATGCAATGCTCATCTCGCGCGCGACATCAGCAAATGCAGCCGGGGTAAGGTGGTTGGGGGCGCGGTTGATCAACGTGCGCGCGCTGTTTGTGCTGTTCGCGATGATCTCTCCATCATGCGCGCCGTTGCGCACCGCTTGCATTCGCGCGGGGTTGAACTCAACCAGCGTGAATTCGTCGATGTGTTTGCCATTGCCCGGGCTGGTCTTATACTCGCGAAACTGATATGCGCCAAGGAGTGCGCCTTCAACCGTGGCCTGTGCCGCTATGCGCACATCCAACCCGCCCAGACCGCTGCCATGCACAACGCTGGCCACTCGCTTGCAACCCAGGTCGCGCGCCTTGCGCATCGACGCGCCACTGACCTGACGCACGCGATCGGCGGTTAGTTGGTCTTTGTTTCCCAGCCCGACCAGGATGACGCGCGGCGCCGGGATCATGCCGTTGGTATAGAGCACGGCAACCTCGTTGAGTTTGCCTTTGAAATCACCCAGCTTGATCAGGCGGCTGACCATGCCGTCGCCCGGTATGCCGTCGGTTGCGCCAAGCGCAGAGTCGACGGCGCCGGTCATGCCGGCCGGCGTGGTTGCGCCTTCAAACAGGTTGACGATCAGGGCGTCTGCCGGGAGCGCCTGGATTTGTTTCTGTACAACGCTGATTTTCATGCAGGCATTTTAATCGGAACTTCGGCAGGCTTAAACGCAATGCCACTAGGAATTCGCCATTGTAGGGAAACAGAAACAGCATCGGTTAATCCATTTCAACAATGTGAGGCGTTCCGCCGCGTCTTATATATGCGGCTTTGCGCCTGCGTCTACCGGCGGCTGAGATACCTGGAGCCGTTGCCTAATCTGCCGCATTCGAGCGCGATGCTAAAATGGTTGCCATAAGGGTCACTAGATGTTGGAGGAACTCAGCCATGAGAAAAGTTACTGTGCTTGAACATATTTCCCTGGATGGTGTGATACAAGCCCCAGGCGGGCCAGAGGAAGATACCAGTGGTGGCTTCGGGTTTGGCGGGTGGATAGCGCCCTATTCCGACCCGATTCTTGGAACGGCCCTGCGAACACAGATGAACATGCCGTTTGATCTGTTGTACGGATAGCAAAGTCTCCCCAAGCGGTGTCATTGTCGTGAGTTACGAGCGCGCAGGCGCTGTTACCACCGGAAGTCAATGAATATTCGTGACGTGTTGGGACTCTGAAGGAGAAGCCGATGCCCGATGAGGCGAACGGCATCATAGGCTGTGACAGTATTGTAGAAACGCACGTTACATTCTGGGGTAGTTCAGCTTCAGTATCAAAGAGAAGGAATAGAGGAGCCTTTTGGCTCCCATAAAATCGTCAAGGCGAAGAATAATGAGATTTCTGCTCACTTCTGGTGGCGTTAAAAACAAGAGCATCCGCGACGCACTGGTCGACCTGCTGGGCAAGCCGATCGCCGACTGCAACGCCCTCTGCATCCCCACGGCGGAGTACGGCCACCCCTGGTGCACGCCGGCCTCGGTCTGGCGTTTCATTTCCGGCCATACGCCGGCGCCTATGTGTGACCTGGGCTGGAAGTCGGTAGGCGTGCTCGAACTCACCGCACTGCCCAGCATCGGCGAAGATCGATGGGTCCCCTGGGTTCGGCAGGCTGACGTCCTGCTGGTGGACGGCGGTGACGCGATGTACTTGTGCCACTGGATGCGGCAGTCGGGGTTGGCGAACCTGCTGTCATCGCTTCCCGAGATAGTCTGGGTGGGTGTGAGTGCCGGAAGCATGGTGATGACCCCGCGGATCGGTGATTACTTCGTCAACTGGAGGCAGCCTGGCGAGGGCGATAAAACGCTGGGACTGGTCGACTTCTCGATCTTTCCGCACCTGGGTCACCCGGATATGCCGGAGAACACCATGGCAGACGCGGAGCGATGGGCCGCCGGGATGCGGGCGCCGGGGTACGCGATTGACGATCAGACCGCTCTCAAAGTGATCGACGGAGCAATCGAAGTTGTCTCCGAAGGCCATTGGAAACGGTTTACGCCCTGTCTCCCCAAGTAGCGTCATTATCGTGAAGTACGAGCGTGCAGGCGCGCTTACAACCGGAAGTCTTTGAATATTCGTGCCGTGTCGTGCCGCAGAAGGAGAAGCGGATGGCGCGCTCACCTGTAGTCTGCGCAAGCGGACTCCCGCTTAACGTATGTTGCCGGTGACTTATAGTCACACGGCAAGCGTCAAGGCAGCGATATCAACGGGATCGCAATCAGCGCGAGGACGATGCCGGCGACCTGGCTGCGAACCAGGCGCTCGCGTAACACGGTCAGCGCGAGGATGACGGTTGTGGCGGGATAGAGGGATGAGAGCACCCCGGCGATGTCCAACCGGCCTGCCTGCGCCGAGAGTAGAAAGAACAAATTACCGCCGGCATCCATCGCTCCGGCGGCGATGATCGGAATCAACGCGTTGCGCGGCGGCAATTGGATCGAGCGTTTGAACAGCGACCAGATTACGATCACAAGCAGCGATGCGCCGCGCGCAGCCGCCAGCGGCCAGAACACCGCACCGTGCTGTGCCTGCGCAATCAGGATCAGGAACCCGCCAAATCCCGCGCCGGATAAGAGCGCCAGCAGAATGCTGGTCGCGCGGCCCGCGCGCGGTGTCTCAGAGGAGCCAGTGCGCGAGATGAACCACACCCCCGCGAGAGCGAAGATAAACCCCAGCAGCACAAGCGGCACAGGCAACCCTTGCGTGAGCGCCCCTGCGATTACTGGCAGTGCGGCTGAGACCACCCCTGACACAGGAGCCACGGTTCCCATCTGCCCGATCGACATGGCGCGATAAAGCGAAGCAAGTCCGACCAGCCCCGCAATGCCTGCTGCGGCGCTCCAGGCCACATCGACCAGCGACGGTAAACGCTCGCGCGACAACAGTGCAATCGCCGTGACCAGCGTGATGCCGAGGAGTTGCGAACATAGCAGCACAACGGTTACAGGCGCTCGGCGCGTGGCGAAGCCGCCGCTGAAATCGCCAGTGCCCCATGTGATGGCGGCAACCAGCCCAAACAGAACGGACGCAACAGTGGTTGGAATCATGGCGTGGCGCGTTCTCCGGCTATCGGAGCACCGTTGCAAGGAAGCCGACGACCGCGGTCGCGCCGGCCAGAATGATCCACAGCACATTGTCACGCACCAGATCGAGCACGCTCTCACGCTGAAAACTCTGAGAGGCGCGCGGTGAACCATCCTGGTTGTGGTTGTTGAGGAGCAGTTCGTCAAACTCGGCCACTGACCTCGGGCGATCGTCGGGGTGCATGGCGATGGCGGCGGCGATAGCGCGTTCCACATACTCCGAAACGGCTGGGTTGATCGCGCGCGGCGGGACCAGCGTCTCTGGTTTCAGGAAGCGCTGTTTGGCCTCCGGTGGGGATTGGTTGGTGAGCAGGTGATACAACGTCGCGCCGAGTGAATAGATGTCGGAGCGCGCATCAGTGTGTGTGTCATCCTCGCCGTATTGTTCCAGCGGCGTATAAGCTGCTGTGCCGCGTCCCTGCAACACGGTGATCGTGCGCGAGTCGTCTTTCGACAGCACCTTCACCAGTCCGAAGTCCACGAGCTTGATCAACCCACTCGGCGTGAGCTTGATATTGCTGGGCTTGATGTCGCGGTGCAGCACCGGCGTTTCCTGGTTGTGCATGTAGTTCAGCGCGTTGCACAACTGGCGTGTCCAGTTCAACACTTCAACCTCAGTCAGGAAGCGCCCGTTGCGGCGGGCGTCATCGATGATCTCCTTCAGGTCCTTGCCCGAGACATAGTCCATCACCAGGTAGTCCTGCTCAGCTTCGGTGAAATAGTCCGACACTTTGGGCAGGTTGGGATGGTCGAGTCGCGCCAGGATGCCGGCTTCGCGTGAGAACTGGCGTTGCAGTTCGCTGATGATTTCCTTGCTGGCTGCGGGATCGATGCGCACGGTCTTGATCGCACACTTGCGACCTTCCAGGCGCAGATCCTCGGCAAGGTACACAGACCCCATGCCACCCTGGCCGATTGGCTGCACCATGCGATAACGATTGCGCAATATGGTCCCGCGCTCTAACATATGGCAATTCTAATGGAGGAATGGGCGCATTGGATGCAGGCGCACCGAATGCCGGCATATCGAACGCGGGCGCGTCCGATGCGCGCGCGGTAATTTCCCGGGGAATTCACTGAAAACGGTTCTCGAAGCGCAGGCCGTGGCCGCGCACTGTGACGATGTACTCGTGCTCAGGGTCCTTCTCAGTGATACGGTCGCGCAGACGCCGCACCAGCGCATCGATCGCCTGTTCGCTCACGCCGTAGGCGCTCTCGCCTTCCCACACCTTCTCTACGATTTCCTGCCGGCTGACGAGCGCCCCATTCGCTTCAATCAACAATTCGAGCAGCCGATATTGTTGCACTGACAGCGGCGGGTCGAGGTTCTCCTCGGCGATGAACACGCGCCGGCTATCCTTGTCAAGGCGGATGCCGCGCACTGCGGCGCGCAGTCCCTGGCTGATCGGCCGCGCATTGAGCGGGGCGGTGGCATCGCTGCCGACGAAGGCAATCTTCACACACAGCGCGATCTGAATCTCGTCGCCGTCCTGCAGCTTCTGGGGCTCGCGCACTTCCTTGCCGTTCAGAAATGTGCCGTTCTTGCTGTCGAGATCAATGAGAATAAACCCGGCATCAGTGCGCTCGATCTTGGCGTGCTTGCGCGACACCTGTCGTTCCGGCAGGAGCAGGTTCGCCACGCCCACCTCGCGGCCGATGATGACGCTGTCGCTATCCACCAGCCAGCGCTGCCCAGCCATCTGGCCGTTCTCAATGATGAGCATCGGAGAATCCTGATTCATTAGGGTTTATTTTAACGCGTCATTGATCGCTTTATGCGCCACAAGCACGTCGCGCTGCTTGATGACGCGATCCACCCGATGCGCCAGTTGGTTGTAAGGCGGGTCATCCAGCACGGTCAATGACGACGATGTCTGCGCGAGCGCGATCATATCGGCGCGCGGGAAGCGCGTAGCATCCCACGACATCGCCAGCGCCCCGCCGGGCAACAGCAGGTTCGACCACACCGGCAACGCATCGCCAATCAACCCGCTCAACTCGCCGTGATGCTGGATGCCATAAGGCAAGTCGGTGACGATCAAGTTTGGCCTCTTTACACTGCTCATCAAGTCGGCGCTCTGAGTGGTGTCGCCGATGGCGATTACACACTGCTTTGGCCAAGGGCTCTCGGCGTCCCGCTCCGGGCTGACCTTGCCGATCGTAAACCACCAGCGCCGCCCGATTTTCTTCAGGCGCTCTTCCTTGACCCGGCACGCGATGCCCTGTTCGCGCATGTACTGCTCGATGAAGGTTGCGGTCGATTCGACATCGCCGCTGTCCTTCTCCACGCCCGCGACGCTTGCGCCTAGCAGCAGTGCCGCGAAGAGCGTTGTGCCGCCGCCGGCCAGCGGGTCAAACACGCGCAACGTATGCCACGGCGCGGCGGCAAATGCGCTGCTGTGGCGCGCGATGTTGCATAGGAATTGTGTGAATAACTCGTTGGTCTTGCCCTTGTAACGCCGCGTCACGATCAGGTCGGGCGGGAAAACGGGCGCGTAACCGGTATCGATCGGGCGCAACCATGGGCCGAGCGCGTCATCGATCTGATCGCGATACTCGTAGTAGGCGCTGGTCATCGCCAGCATGCCCAGTTCATTCCGCTCGGCGGCATCCAGCGCGCCGCTGTAATCGAACTTGAGGAACGATTGGCCGCCCAGCTCGATGGGCGCGATGTTCGTGATGCCCGCACCCAGCGCGCTCAGCGCCAACTCGCGCGGCGCGAGCGCGTCGGCGAGAGCAGCGTATTGCGTGCTGCGTTGGGGGGCAATTTGCGCAACGTATGTGTTCATGCTTTACCGTGACACTGTTTGAACTTGCGCCCGCTGCCGCACGGACAAGGGTCATTGCGCCCCGCGGCGGCGAACAGGCGGAGCAACTCGGCGTCGCGCTGCGCGAGGTGGCGCATGAGGTTTGCGGGTGGGCGCTTCGCGCGCAACTCGGCGGCCATGAACTTCATCGGCGCGTCGATATGGTTGAAGAAGGCGCGGTAGCCGGCACACAGGTAGTTGAGTCCTGATTCGCCAGCAGGCGTCATGAGGATGCGATCTTTGGGGCAGCCGCCGTTGCACACGAAGCGCACTTCGCACTCGCGGCAGTATTGCGGCAGGCTGTCGCGTTTGGCCTGTCCGAAAGCCCACTGCTGGTCGGATCTGACCATGTCGAGCAGCGGGATGTCGACGATGTTGCCCAGCTTGTGGCGCGGCTCGACGAAGTGGTCGCACGAGTAAACGTCGCCGTTGTGTTCCATCGCGAGCGCGGCGCCGCACGTCTCCTCGAAGATGCACAACCCCGCCCGTTCGCCGAGCCACGCGGCCAGCGCCACATCGAAGAGTTGAACGAACACCCGCCCGACGTCGCGGCGCGCCCACTCATCGAAGATAGCGATCAGGAATCTGCCATACTGCTCGCCGGTGACTGAGCGATTTGTGACCTTCTCACCTTCCTGATAGCCGGTGTCGTTGTCGCGCTCGACGATCGGGATGAACTGCATGAACTGCGTTCGCACCTCGTCGCGCAGGAAGCGATACACCTCTACGGCATGATCGGCGTTGGCGGCGTGGACGGTGGTGAGGATATTGAACTCGACCTTGTGCTGTTGCATCAGGCGCGCAGCAGTCATGACGCGTTCGAAGGTGGGTTTGCCTCCCTTATCGACGCGGTAGGCATCATGCAGGGCGCGCGGCCCGTCCAGGCTGAGGCCGATCAGGAAGCCGTTGTCGTGAAAGAAGCGGCACCACTCCTCGTCAAGCAACGTTCCGTTTGTCTGCAACGCGTTGTGGATGCGCATTCCGGGCCTCTGGTGCTTATGCTGGTAGACAATCGCCTGTCGGAAGAAGTCCAGCCCCATGAGCGTCGGTTCGCCGCCCTGCCATGCGAAAGTGACCTCAGGCGCCTGCTGGGCCTCGATGTACTGGCGCGTGTAATCCTCCAGCATGTCGTCGGCCATGCGGAAGCGGCTGCCCGGATACATCATCTCCTTGGATAGAAAGTAGCAGTACTTGCAGTCCAGGTTGCAGATCGCCCCACGCGGCTTGAGCATGATATGGAACGCCGCAGGGGGAACCCGTTCCGCGCCAGCGGTGGGCAAGGTATTGGTCATGTGCGAATTGTAACAACATGACATTTATCACACCTCTGGATCGCCCCGACAGCCATTTCAACGCGAAGCGGCGAAGATCGCGAAGGTGGAAAGTCAGCAGCGAGATGGCATGGTATGATCAATTATCATAACCTCCGGTCAGCAATCGATAAGCAATGTCACAAACACCCGTCATCCGCACACGCGTGTTCGAATGGTCTCTCATCGTAATTCTCGTTGTCTATTTTGTCCTCGGCGGCTTGTTTGCCGTGCTCATCCCACCGTGGCAGACGCCCGACGAACCCGCTCACTATAACTATGTGCGGCAACTGGCGCAGACGGGAGCATACCCGGTAATCGCTGTTGGCGACTACAATCAGGACCTCATCAGCAACCAGATCGCGCCGCCCAACGCGCGCCCGACCGTCTCGCTGGATGGGGTGCAGTACGAAGATCATCAGCCCCCGCTGTTCTACACGCTGGCCGTGCCGGTGTTTCTGATCTTCAACGGCGCACTGATCCCGCTGCGGCTTTTTTCGCTTTTCGTCGGCGCATTTGTGATCGTGTTTGCCTTTCTGGCTGTGCGTGTTATCTTTCCGGCGCATCCTTTCATTGCGGCGCTCGCGACGGTGTTCATCGCCTTCCTGCCGCAGCATCTGCACATGATGGCCGGGTTCAACAATGATTCACTCTCTGAAGCCCTCATCGCGCTCACCGTCTATCTGTCAGTCCGGCTCATCATTAGGATCGGAGGACAGGAGCACAGGAGGACAGGAGGACAGGAGGACAGACGGAACTTACCTCTGCTCCTGCGAAGCATCTCCTCTGCTCCTCTGCTCCTCCTCTCAATCGTCGTGGGGCTCGCATTTTTGACGAAGGCGCAGGCTTACCTGGCGTTGCCGGTTGCAGTGTTTGCCCTGTTTGTCAGCGGCTATCGAAAGGAGACGCTAAGCCGTGTGCTCCTCTCGATCGGCGTGCTCATCGTGATTGCGGGTGTGATCGGGGCGCCGTGGTGGATCCATGGCCTGCAGGTTTACGGCGGAACGGATGTGCTGGGGCTGCAACGACACAATCTGGTTGTGGCGGGACAGCCTACGACGGCGGAGTGGAT
>Ga0114951_10001777_pt1 | contig 25767 bp, 24 predicted proteins | sample AM7aDNAmetaG_FD_88677 | JGI IMG/M metagenome (GOLD analysis project Ga0114951, IMG submission 88677) | Freshwater microbial communities from Finland to study Microbial Dark Matter (Phase II) - AM7a DNA metaG | ecosystem: Environmental > Aquatic > Freshwater > Lake | place: Finland: Lake Alinen... | reverse complement strand
GTGTGATAAAAAATCGTTTTCCATCGACAACTGCCCGATCTTGGCGTGAAGGTCCTTCACGCTCGGCAATTGTTCGGCCTTTCTCTCCCGGCTGAAAATCTCTGCCGCATTCTCCAGCAGTTGTTTCTTCCACTCAGTGATTTGATTCGGATGTACCTGATACCGCTGCGCCAGCTCAACTGTCGTCTGGTCACCTTTGAGGGCCTCCAAGGCTACCTTTGCCTTGAATGCCGGTGCATGATTTCTTCTCGGTCTTTTGCTCATACGCTGATCCTCCTTTGTGGGTCATTGTAGAGCAGTTTCCTCACTTATGCACCTGTCCAATTTTTCCAGACCAGCTCTTACAACATTAAAGCTTAAAAAAATTTTAATGTTTCCGCTGTTGGAGAGATATTATAAATAAAATGACTCAACCCGCAGTTTTGTTGCTTGTAATTTTTTATTATCAGGTGAGGATATATTTTATAACAAACTGTTATGAGGAGGCTTTGAAGAGCTTTTGTTGCGCAGCATACACACTATAAATATGCAGAAACGGCAGATGAGATAAATAATTACTGCCTGCAGCAAAAAATATCGTATATCAATTTCCTTAGCTACCTTACAGAAATGCCATAGAACTCCCTTATCTCCAAGTCTTTTGAAATCAAGAAGAAATACCCAGAATGTTAATGAAACTCCTTCAAGCCTTATAGGCACATACATTAAGGCTAAAACGATTGATATAATCAGGAGCTTTGTTGATTGAAGAAAGCGTTTCATTTGGTTCCATCTTTTTATGCTTGCGCATATTTTTTTATCGTTGCTTCATCAAACCATGCCGGTTCTCTCCCCATGGTTGAATTTTATTAAGGGTTCCTTTAAAAAGCAATCAAAAACCGGTGCGCATCATTCATAAGTATGCCGCTGCTGCACTGGCCAACACAATCGACAGCACTGCGTGTTTTCAGGCCTTCACCGGGGTCTTCAGCTCAGTGGAAAAAGTGTTTTGGGCCGATGATTTCAAGGGCCTGGCAGCCCCGGGAAAAACCCTGATGGAAATAGAGCCGGATGCCCGCTGGAAAAATGATGTCGATGATTAAATCACGGCATACAATGGTTGCTGGAAGATTCAGAGTGCTTGCCATGCCGGCTGCCATGATGGTATGCTGCGCCAGGGGTTGCAATGCCCCTAAGTCTTTGCGGGGGTGTCTATGGACATACTGATATTTTTTTTCAAGTACGGCCTCTGGCTGTCATGGCCGGTATTCGCCCTCGGGGTGTTTCTGCTCTGGTTCTTTATCGTGACCGCGGTGAGGCTTGGAGTCAGGAACCGCATATGCAGCCTCCCTCTGGAGGCTGAGCAGAGCGTAGAGTTTGCCGGGGCGGGGCAGGTAATACTTTGGCTGGAGGGGCCGCTGCTCACCAGTCGCTTTGGTGGTCTCAGCTTTGAGCTGACCGGCAGCGACGGCTTGTTGCTGAAAGGGCGAATGGCCCTGTTTCGGCAGGGTTCGTCCGGCTTTTCGAAAGTACGAATAGCGGACCGGGTCTTCACCATCCCCTATCCCGGCAAGTATGTCCTTCATGTAAAAGGGCTGGGAACTCCGAAGGCCGGAGACGAGAAGCACCAGATCATTTTCATGCGGCCATACCTTTTTCAGACCATAGGCTGCATACTGGGTATCATACTGGGAGCTTTCCTCACCATCGGCAGCATCGTGAATTTCTTTCTGCGTCTTTCACAGGGAAGCGGCGCATGAGGGGGCAAGGCTAGAGCTTTTTTTTTACTATAGTCGGTTTATCCATTCTGTCATCTCGACCGCAGGGAGAGAGCCTAACACCTTGGTTGTCCCTCAGCCTAAGATCTCTCCCTGCGGTCGAGATGACAATGTGGCTACAGCTTTTTGAAAAATGCTCTAATTCCTCTCATCCCCTCCGGGCTGAACGATCCACCAGCCAAGCTTGATGTGGAGCAAACCGTTAAAGGCCTTGACGATAAGGGTGAGGTGATGATCTGGGCCGCACACTGCAGCAAAACTGTTTGAAACAAGCGCCAGACTCGGTTGTTTAAAATAAGCAGGTGCAGTACGGCTGAAAAAGTGCATGAGAACACCGCCAGCGCTTTTTACCATCCAGCGGGCATAATTTTAACAGAGGGAGGCCACCATGAAAAAGAAATGTGCATGTGCCTGTGTTCTTCTTATGACGCTGTTTTTATGCTCCGGTTGCAAGCCGCGAGTATCTTTTACATCTCCGGTCGATGGAGCCACTGAAGTACAGGGCCATGCCGACATTACGGCCTATTTCAACATGCGAATCGATAATACCACGCTGGACATGACACTGGAATGCGATGCCAGCCCTGTTGCCGGATCAGTAGAAATTATCACAGCCGCATCAGGCCGGGTTGACAGGGCCGTTTTCACTCCAGTGGCATATCTTCATTCCGGCAGCACCTGCACGGCAACCATTGGGGCCGGTTTAAAAAGCCATGATTCGAATTCGGTCATGAACAGGGATTATTCCTGGAAATTTACGGTTGATACGGTTGCTCCGGAGATTACCTCCATGACTGAAAGCAGCACCCGATCCCCTGGAACGCTGGTCCCCGTGATCATGCATTTCAATGAGCCTATCGGCAGCATAGACTATAGTTTCAGCACTGCCCACCTCTCCCCCGTTTACTCAAATAATAGAAAAACCGTTACTGTTAGAGCATTAAGTCTGACTTCCGGAAATATCTATACATTCAGTCTGACCGGATTTGAGGATACGGCAGGAAATCATGTTGTTACGGATCGGGAAGTTGTGCTGACGGTGCAATAAGAGAGAACAAAAGCGGGCGCAGTTTTTTTTTAACAACACTTTGCTTTATCCTGACAACAAAATTTTGAGTGTACGGTGACCGGCGTGCAGGGCAATCCCAAGAGCACCCTGCTGCGCAGCAAGAGTATCTCCTACCACTGTACTGAGACAGCTCGCAATCGCGCAGGCGGGTTTATGCAATTATTTGGCTTTCTCCTGTAATTTTATTTCCAAACCCAATTAAACCCCTACCTTTTTTGGAAACCCTCAAAAATAATGTGTGTTAAATTGCTTGACAGCATTCTTATTGGAGTGTTATAAGAATCCAAAAAGAGTTTACTTGATGCGTTTCAGTATAGAAAAACTTATTCAGGAGGGTTTTTATGCAAATAAAAAAAATTACTATCTTCGGCGGCTATGGAAAAAGCGGTGAGAAGGATAAGGTTGAGCAGGTAACCTTTAAAATGGGGCAGGTTGTCAGCATTGTAGGCCCTACCGGATCGGGCAAGACAACATTTATTGAAGATATTGAGCTGTATGCAAATGAAAATACGCCCTCAATGCGCAAGGTGCTGATTAATGATACTGCCGCCACAGAGGATTTTTCCAGCAATCCTTCTGATCACCCCATCGCCCTCATCACCCAGCATACAAATTTTCTTTCAGATATGCAGGTTAAGAAGTTTTTGATGACCCATGCTTCCATACGGGGCAGCAGCAGCATCGAAACAATTGTTGAAGAGACCCTTGATTTTGCCAATCAGCTGACCGGTGAGGCAATTGACGTAAACAGTGCGATGACCGAGCTGTCGGGCGGGCAGACGCGGGCGCTTTTGATTGCCGATGCGGTCATTATCGGAAACTCGCCTATTATTCTTCTTGATGAAATAGAAAATGCCGGCATTAACCGCACCCGCGCGCTTGAGCTTTTAAAGAGATACGAGAAAATATTCATATTTGTAACCCATGATCCGCGGATTGCGCTGCTGTCGGATCTGCGTATCATCATGAAAAACGGGGCCATGCAGAAAATTCTTGTCACCGATGATGAAGAGCGGCGCGTGGTTGAGGAAATAAAGAAAATGGACGACTTTCTGCTGGAGCTTAGAACCCATATTCGCGATGGAGAAAAATTGACGGAACAGCATGTTGAAAACAGGCTCAGAGATCTTGGGTATCTTTCATAAGGAGAAAAAATATGAAGACTGTTATTTGTGCAGGCACATCGACAAGCGGCAAAACTGCCGTTTTAAAACAGGTTATAAAAAAACTTATTGCTAAAGACTACCGGCTGGCATTTTTAAAAATAGATGTGCAGTACGCCGAAGAAGACGAGCTCTTCAAGCAGGAGTTCGGCATACCAACTAAAAAAGTGTATTCCGGCGAGCTCTGCCCTGATCACTGCAATGTGATGGTGCTGGGGGATGCCATTGAGTGGGCTGCCCGGGAAAAGGCCCAGTTTCTGCTGGTTGAAACCGCAGGGCTGTGCCTGCGGTGCTCGCCTTATATTGAGGGGTCTCTTGGCATCGTTGTTGTCGAGGCAACAAGCGGCATGAATCTGCCAAGGAAAATAGGGCCCATGCTTTCGCTTGCCGATATTGCCGTTGTAACCAAAATAGATCTTGTTTCTCAGGCCGAGCGCGAGGTGTTCCGGTCGCGCATCCTTGAGGCGGCTCCAAATATTAATATAGCCGAATCAGATGCGCTGCATGGCATCGGGCTGAATCCTCTGGTGAAAAAGATCATCGAATCCCCTGATTTGCAGTTTCCCCTGTTCCTGCGTGGCAATCCGCCGGTTGGCACCTGCACGATCTGCGTCGGGAAAAAAGAGATCGGCTGGAAGCAGCACTTCGGCGTTGTCCGGCCTCTTGAAAACCAGCTCTTCTACCGGGGGGAGTAAGAAGTGCCCGGCCCCGGTCGAATATATTTTGATAATGCGGCAACCACGCCTGTCGACCCGCGGGTTGCAGCGGCGATGCAGCCGTTTTTATATGGCGCGTTCGGCAATCCTTCAAGCATGCACACCGAAGGGCTGCAAGCGCGGCATGCTGTTGAACAGTCACGGCAGCAGGTCGCAGATCTTCTGGGCTGCAACCTGTCTGAAATTGTTTTTACCGGCAGCGGCACTGAAGCAGATAACATGGCCATTGCCGGAGTTTTTAGAGCACTGCAGGACAGGCCGTTTCACCTGATCACAAGCGCGATTGAGCATCCCGCCGTGCTTGAAGTGTGCAGATATGTGGCTGCCTGCGGGGCTACGGTCAGCTATCTGCCGGTCGACGGCAATGGCATTGTTTCCCCTGATGATCTTGTGCAAGCTATCAGGCCCGAAACAAGGCTTATTTCAATTATGGCTGCAAACAATGTGACCGGCGTGCTGCAGCCTGTGGCGGAGCTGGGGCGCATCGCCCGTGAGCATAATATTCTTTTTCACACCGATGCTGTTCAGGCCGCTGGTAAGACAGCAATAAATGTAGAGCGCCATGATGTTACCCTGCTGTCTTTGTCAGCCCATAAAATGTACGGGCCCAAAGGGGTCGGAGCGCTTATTATCCGTGAAGGAACGCCCTTCAGCCCGCTGATACTTGGCGGCGGCCAGGAAGGCAATCGCCGTTCCGCGACGGAAAATGTCGCCGGCATTGTGGGCCTGGGCGCAGCATGCGATATCTGCCGCAGGGAAATGGCCGATGATGCGGCCCGCGAGGTGCGTATTCGTGAAAGGCTCATAGATGGTGTGCAAGGCCTGGCGCCCAATGCCTATCTGATCGGGCACCGATACCGGCGCCTGCCGGGTCATATCTATTTCGGTTTTCAGGGAGTGGAAGGCGAAGCAATAAAAATGCTGCTGGCCCTTGATGAGCTCGGCTTTGCCGTTTCAACGGGCAGCGCCTGCAGCTCTCACAAGGCAAGCGAGCCGTCCTATGTGCTGAGCGCCATGGGCTTTGACCCGTTTTGTGCCCGGGGGGCTTTGCGCATAACGCTGGGGCGGTTTAACACGGAAACGGAAGCAGACCGGTTTTTAGAAATTTTCCCCAAAACAGTTTCAGGATTGCGGTCAATACAATCATATCACCATACAACAAAGGAGACACACAATGGCACTACAGGCAATCACTTTACCCATGCTTGATTGCGGGCTGTGCGGCTTTCGCACCTGCGATGAAATGTCTGCCGGTTTAGAAAAAGAACCCGATCTCATAAAACGCTGCATTCATCTTTCATCCGACCTGGTGGCAGCGGGTGCCGGCTGCGGCGCGGCGGCAACCTGCGGAACCTGTGCTGGAAAAAATACCGGCATATTCGAGCATGAAGCACCAACCAGCTGGGTCGATTCTCTCGGCAGGGATTTCGACTTTTATCTTGAGCACTTCCCTGAGGATCCGGGTCCGAGGGAAATCATTATTCCCCACAATCCCCTGATTACGCGCGAAATGGATATACAGGTAGGAGACGTGCTTATCGGCCGGCCGCTGGGCATGTCATGCGGCTGCCCGATTACCCACTGCGGCATTGCCGTCGATGTTGATAAGCGCACGGGTGTTATGACCTGGTGTGTGACCGGACCGCTTAATCCCCGCGAAAAGGGTTTTAAAGACCTCGGCTATTATATTGCCGAAGGATATGAGGGGCTGGTCAAAGAGACCCGCTGCGAACTAAAGATCGGCATGCGGTATTATTTTCAGCCCCGGATGTGCATGCTCCAATGGCGCCACAGCGGTTTGGTCAATTACCTGAACCGGACCGCGGAAGGCTGGCAGGTGCGCGTCGAAGGATTGTGGATCGGGTAAGGTAAATTTTTAAAGGCTCGTATGCGCGCTGAGGGGCGTCGTAGGCTGAGAGGGAAAGAGGGGTAAGGTAAACAAACGGGCCGTCGGTTTGGGTTCAATCATGGTACACAGCCAGGATCGGATTCAAACCGGCAGCCCGTTTGTGTTTTATTATACCTGAATTACTGCCCGGCGGGGTAAGGGCGTTTTTGTGCTGGAACGAGCAAGCAAAAGGGGGCTGTGGTCCCCTTTTGCGCGCCAGATCACGATGGCTGGCTGATGCACACCCGGTTCCTTCCGGATGCTTTTGCCTGATACAGAGCATCGTCGGCATGTCTGATGATGAGCTGGAGTATATCCTGGGCTGGAGCTTCCTGAGGCCCCAGTTGTGACAGTGCTCCGACACCGAAGCTGGCGGTGATTTTGATGCTTTTTCCCTGATATTCCAGGGGTGAGGCTTCGATTTCATGCCTGACTCGCTCTGCCGCCATCAGCGCTTCAGGCAGGTCCGTTTCCGGCAGCATGCAGACGAATTCTTCTCCGCCGTAGCGTGCAAGGATATCAATTTTTCGCACGACTTTTTCAGAGGCAGCTGCTATCACCTTGAGCGCTAGATCTCCGGCAAGGTGGCCGTAGGTATCATTTAGCTTCTTAAAAAGATCAACGTCATAAATAAAAAGTGATACCGGAGTCTCATACCGGGCGGCCCGGTCCAGCTCGGCATTGGCTCGCTCAAAAAAATGCCTCCGGTTATACAGGCCTGTCAGGGGGTCGGTTATTGAAAGCGTCCGGTACTTTTCTTCGTTTTCCAGCAGAGCCCCTTCAATTTTTTTTCGCCGCTCTATTTCGTCCCGCAGCTCCTCTTCGACCAGAATCTTTTCGGTGATGGTTTTATTGAGCCGCATGCTTACATCCCGCAGCCGCCCGACGACAGCCCCAATGATGACGGTGGCCGGCGCCCCGGCTATGGCGCCTCCGCCCAGAAGCTGCACGTGCCAGTCAGCCCCCACCATGGTCAGCATAAGAGCATTTACCGGTAAGCTGGCAAGGCCGACAATGACGGCAGGCCACAGGCCGAAAAGCCATCCGGCTGCCAGAACGGGAAGGATCCACACGGTCGGCTGCCCCTTATGGAAGGTCATGTCCATGGACATGAAAGCCCCGACATACATGGCGATCGAGACTAAAAAAATAATAATGCGGGTTTTATTGCTCATAAACTTTTACCCTATCGTGGTAGATCTCTGCTATGATCTGCTTCCGTCAGCAGTACATCAGCCACAGAATCAAGAAAACAGGTTCCCGCAAGGCCATACCGGAAACAGCATGTGTGTTTTTATACCGTACGTATAGTGTTAGTAGCACAAGTCTAAAGAAATTTACATGACCAAAATTCAAAACTACGGGGTGGCAAAATTCAATCCTGAATACGGCAGAAACAATATATGAGAGGGCACATGAAAACATATGACATCATAATTGTTGGCGCAGGCCCGGGAGGGCTTGGCGCCTGTCTGAAAGCATCTTCCCTCGGGCTGAAAGCAGCCCTGATTGAACGCCGCACCAGGCTTGCACCGCTTACCCGCGCCTGCTCGGAAGGGCTTCTGCATGATGAGTTTTACTTTGGCGACAGCGTCACCATTAATAAAGAACGGGGGGCTATCGACTTTAAGCAGACCGGGTTTTCTCTCTCCTACACCGGAAAAACACGCGAAGTTTCAAGCCTCATAAATGTCTCCCGCAGCGGCAACCGCATGAAGCTTGTCAGGGAAAACGGCCTTCCGCTGCATCTTGTCTTTGACAAGGGCCGCTATCTTGAAGAAAATCTGGAACGCGCAATTCAAGCGGGCACTTCATTTTTTCCGAACCATAATGTTACCGGCATTGAAACATCCCCTGATGGAGTAACTGTGCATACAGACAAGGAAAGCTTCCGCGCACGGTTTCTTGTTGCTGCCGACGGGCACAATTCTCTGTGTGCGCGCTTTGCGGGCTTTAACCGCGAGCGGAAATTTTACGGCACGCTGACCGCGGACTGCTGGCATATCACAGGATTTGAGCCGGAAGAGACCGCCCATATCCATCTTTTGGAAGGAAGTGATGACCCCTCGGTGTTTTGTGTGTGCCCGCGTGTTGAAGAGGGTGAGTGGAGCGTGGTTATCAGCGGCTTTGCCCGCAATCTTGAGCACCAGAAACGATTTGAACAGGTGCAAAATAAGTCGGCGCTTTCAAAGTATTTCAAGAAGGTTCAGGTTATCCGGCGCTCTGCCTGCGTTCTTAATCTTATGGAGCCGCTTAAAAACCCCTGCAGGGATAATGTATTTATAATCGGGGATGGCGCATGGTTTGGACAGACCAGCAATACCCATGCCGCACTTACCGGCGCAAAGGCTGTAGAATGCATCCATAACGCTCTGCAAAACAGTTTCCGGGGCGATGAGGTCTATCAGCCATATCGCAACTGGTGGACCGGGAACTTTATCAATTATTTAAAGGTCCCCGGCGGAGCCAATATGTTTGAACTTCTGACCGCTAACGAGCTTGACGAATTTTTTTCGTATATGCCGAATGAAATCGTTGCTTCAATGGAGCCTAAAAAAGCCCAGCAGCTCCTTGGCGCTTTTTTCCAGAAACTGCTGCCTGATATTCAGAGCAAAAACCCGGCTCTTGTTCAAAAAATTGCCGCCATACAGATGCAACCCACAGATGAAGCCTGGCAGGAAAAGCAACAGACGGGATTTCCTGTAAGCAGCATAGTTGAATAATGTTATTGGCAGCGGAAAAGTATGTATGCAAACTGGTTACATAATTCAACAAATTCAATAACCCTGGCCGCCCCCTGTTTTTGCGTGAAAAAGCGGGGCGGATTTTTTCTTCAAGGCAGCTTGACAAAAGCTTAAGCATTCTGATACTTGTTCCGGCATGGAGGCTTTATGAAAGAAGGGGGCTTTGCGGGACTTCATGCCCTTGCCGCTACCCGCAGGACGTTTATCAAAACGCTGGCTTTTGCCGCCGTAGCAGCTCATGGCGGCAGCTCGGTCGCCTTTGCATCCTATCCGGACCTTCCCGCGCGATTACGCTTTCTTACCCCTATGACCCATGCAATTATCAGCGCATTTGCCCACAGAATTCTGCCCCCCGGCGGAGCTTTTCCGGAAGGCGCGCTTAGCATTGACGTGGTGCAGTATTTTGATGCGGTCATAGCGGCTGAGCCTTACGAGATCCAGCAGGATATAAAGCGCGCACTCATACTGCTTGAGTTCGGGCCGTACCTGCAGCTGAAATTCAGGCGCTTTACCCGCATGGCACCCGCTCAAAAAGATGCGTATCTGACAACCTGGGAGCAGAGCGACACAACGCTGCAGAGGGGGATTTTTTCCGTTTTCAAAAAGATCTGCTGCCTCGGCTTCTTTTCCAGCGAAAAAATATTTTCGCACATCGGCTATGACGGCCCCTGGACCTGATTTGTGAAAGGCTCGCCATGATACTGTCTCCGGAGGCTATAACAGGCCCTGTCTTTGAGCAGGCCGATGTCTGCATTATCGGCTCAGGCTCGGCAGGCAGTGTCATTGCCATGGAAATGGCCATGGCTGGATATTCCGTTGTAGTTCTTGAAGAGGGGGGCCCGTTCACTCGCCCGGACTTCAACAAGAAGGAGCGGGATATGCTGGCTGCCATGTATCGCCAGCGCTACAGCGATGACCTCTCGATTCTTTTTTACCAGGCAAACTGCCTTGGCGGGGGGCCGGTCATCAATATGGCCGATTGCGTCCGGACGCCGGATGCCGTGTTTCATATGTGGGAAAAGAACTACGGCATCGAAGATATGTCGCCGGCGCGCATGAGTGCGTATTTCGATAAAGCCGAAGCCATTCTCAAAACAGACAAAATCAAAGATACGCAGCTGAACAGAAATAATCGTGTGTTGAAAGACGGATCGACGTCCCTGGGCTATAGGGGCGACACCTTCCATACCAACCGGGAGCACTGTGTCGAGTGCGGATTTTGTCCTTTCGGGTGCCCCTATGACAGCAAGCAGACAACCATGCTGAACTATCTTCCCGAGGCTCTTGCCGCTGGCGCACAGCTGTATGTGTATGCCCGGGCCGACCGTGTCGAGCAGAAAGATGGAAAAGCATGGCGGGTAACCGGCTCTATTTTAAATCCGGTGACAAAACGGAAAATGGCTGCTGTTGAAGTGCGGGCAAAAGTTATCGTGCTTGCGGCAAACACCATAAACAGCGCCCAGATTCTTCTCAATTCCGCTATCGGCAATGAAAGCGGCCTTGCAGGTAAAAATCTGCTTATTCAGCCGCACACCATGGTTTCGGCATTGTTTGATGAAGAGCTGAAAGGCTATCGAGGCATTCCGCAGGCCTATTTTTGCGACGAATTCGAAAAGGTCGATGAGGATATCGGCCTTTCGGGCTTTCGTTTGGAAGGAGGCTTTACGACGCCCGGCCTGGTGAGCACCATGATGCCCGGCTTCGGGCCCGGGCTTAAAGAGCGCATGGCCCGGTACAACAACATGGCCAATGTCGTGGTGCTCGTATATGATCAGCCCTGCGGCCAGGTCACGCTCAACCGGTATGGCCGGCCTGTGATTTCCTATCAGATGGCCGATGCCACCAGGGGGGCCATGATATCGGGCATGCGGGAAGCGGCAAAGGTGCTGTTTGCCGCCGGGGCAAGGGAAGTCATGTTTGCCCATGAGGTGCCCACTGTCATTACGGACCTTTCGGAGCTGTCCATTCTCGAGCAGCGGGGGATCGAGCCGTGCTCACAACTGGTGGTGTCGTTTCACATGCAGGGGACCTGCCGCATGGGTGCTGATCCAGCAACAAGTGTTGTCGACAGCTATCTTGAAAGCCATACTGTAAAAAATCTTTTTGTCGTTGACGCCTCGATATCGCCCTCGACAGTAAGCTCGCACAATATGCTGGCCATTATGGCCATTGCGCACCGGACTGCGGATTATATTATTACCAACAAGGAAAAATATTTCGGCAGCACCGTGTAAGCTGCACATGCCCCGTGCGGGGCAGCCGTCCTGTAGTGACCGGCATGGCGCAGCATGAAGTTTGGAGAGAGCATGAAAAAATTACTAGCCGTATTAATTCTTGCCCTGAGCGTGAGCCTCAGCCTCCAGCCTGCCTGGTGCGCGCAAGCACCTGCCTACGATGTGGTCGTTATCGGCGCAGGCGGCGGCGGTCTGGCTGCAGCGGCACGCCTGTCCCGGGCAGGAATGAAGGTGCTGGTCATTGAGCAGAACAGCAAAGTCGGCGGTTACATGGGCAGCTTTACCCGGGGCCCGTATTTTTTTGAGATTTCCCTGCACGGCATGGACGGCCTGAACCCCGATGGGCTCCACGAGCAGACATTTGAAGCTCTTGGCATAACCGATAAAGTAGCGCCGATAAAGCTCGATCCCATGTACCGGGCGGTTTTCCCTGATTTTGCCATAGACGTGCCGGCGGACCCCGATGCCTATATGCAGCAGCTGCTGATAAAGTTCCCGCATGAAGCCGAGGGCATTTTCGAATTATTTCTAACCATGAACTCTTTATATAACGGCATGCAGTTTTTCGTGCATTTGTATGAGCGGTCTTTGCTGGAAGCGCTGCCCCACTATAATGCCGCTGATATAGAGATGCTGCGCAGATATCAAAATGTGACGCTGTCGGACCTGCTGCAGGAGTATACCTCCGATGAGCAGCTCATAGCCGCCTTCACGCAGCTTGCCAGCTATGGCGGCCTTTCTCCTGACGCACTGTCGGCACAGTTCTTTAGCCTTTTTTGGAACAGTTTTCACCGTGGCGGATTTTACTATTTTGCCGGCGGCTCGCAGTCGGTATCGGCTGCGCTGGCCGAAGTTGTGGAGGAGCATGGCGGCAGCATCATGCTCAGCACGAAAGCCGAAAAAATCGTAATAAGGCTCGGCAGGGCCGTTGCCGTCCAGACCGCGAGCGGCCAGGAGTTCCCGTGCCGCTTTGTGGTTTCAAATGTTAATGCGCCTGCTACCTTCAATACCCTTGTCGGCAGAGAGCACCTGCAGAAGGATTTTTTAAAAAAGCTTGATGCCATGCAGGCCGGCACGTCCTGGTTTCAGGTCTATCTGGGTGTGGATCATGATTACCGGGATGCCTTTCCGTCGGGCACGCATGAAATTATCGTCAATGGCAGCTATGACCAGGCAGAAAATTTCAGCTATTTTCTCTCGGGTGACATAGACAGGGCGCCGTATTTTATCATGAATTATTCTGCCGTGGACCCGGGTGCGGCGCCGGCAGGTAAAAACGTCATCGTGCTCAGCACGATAATGCCCTACGATTTCGACAACAACTGGCAAACAGCCGGCATGCCCGCAGATGCTGCTACGGCGGCGACATCAAACATGTCGCCGGCATGTGCGGGCTGTGAACAGTATGTTGCCCTGAAAAAACAGATGGCTGATAAGCTGATACAGCGGGCAGAGCAGTTGCTGCCGGGGCTGAGCTCCCACATCGACGTGCTCGAGGTCGGGTCTCCGAGGACATTGGAGTTCTTTACCCATAATCCGCGGGGCGCCATGCTCGGATGGTCGAACACAGCCGAACAGGTGCTTTTTAACAGGCTGCCCCAGGCTACGCCTATTCGCAACCTGTATCTGGCTGGCGCATGGACATTTCCCGGGGGAGGGCAATCTGCCGTGCTGGAATCGGGAAAATTCGCAGCAGAGAAAATACTGCGAAAGTCTTTCCCTCATGGCGCATTCAACTTCCCTTGATGTTTTACCTCATGGCAGATGCAAAGCGCCGGGCCATATCGGCAAGGGCCAGCCAGTCATCAGGCAAAGCCTGTGACCAGTTCAAAATGAGAGCACCCCCCGGCCCCAGCGAAATTTCAAAATCACCGATAAATTCCGGCGAATTTTTATAATCTACAAGCATTGCCTTCATCGACTCAGTGACAGCCATCTGTGCTTCGGCAGGATCATTCGATGAAACGATGTAAGCCCGGGAAAACTCAGTGTCGCCCATGTCAACCTTGTTGAAGGTCAAGGCGCTGTCGATCACGGTTCTTGGATCAATTGCCACGGCAGTGCGCATGCCACGAAGCCTTTCCGATTCGATCAGGCAGGCAGAGCCGGTGCTGTGGTTCTTTTTAGAGCTGTGAATTTTGTACAGGCAGGGAAAGAGATGACACTTCCCCGTTTCAACAGGTACGGTCATAACGGAGCCTGTTACGGAAAAAGTATAACCCGGGCAAGCCGTTTCAACGTTTGCCAGAATTTTGGGTATCAGGCCTTCCGGGTCTTCTCCTTTGATGCAGTATCCCCAGCCCCGGGCCTGCGCAAGCTCCCTTTCAGCTTTCTGGTTTTTTAGCGTATTGAGATAATTAAGATACAGCAGCAGGGCTATGCCAAGCACGACGGCGCAAATAATCAGCGGTACTTTCCAGGCCTTCCATAGCGGAGAATTCCAAATAGCCAGATCGCTTAAATGGTCATGAAGAAAGACGATAGATGAAACCCCAAGGAACAAAATAAGAAACGCAACCAGCAAGCCTGCTATCACGCGCATATTGTTGACTCCAGTGGTGCCTGCAGGGAGGGTTTATATAACTTTAGTCATTTCTCAATGTCGCGGCGCAGCATCTCGAGGGCCTTTTGCATTGCCGTCACATCGTTCCCGTCATCTTTGTCACTGAGCATCTCAAAGGCCTGCTCCATTATTTTCACCTCGTCATTTAACGCCCCGTAGTCAAGGTCGGCCTGATCCCGCTTATGAAACGATACCTCCTGCGAGTCGGCTGTCGCCTCGATAGCTGCGAGGCGGATTTTAGCCTCCCGGATCTGCTCCTGCAGTACGCGGATTGCTTCACCCCGTTCCGGCCCATAGTTCCAGACCATAGCTGTTGTCTCCTGTAAAAGTTTGCAGGGTGGGGGCAAACCACCATGAATGCAACCCAATGAATCGGTGGGTTGCACCCACCCTGACTACCGGTTGTTTTTTTTTAAGTCTCCGGCTACCGCGCAAAGAAAATATCATTAACCCGCTCAATGGCGCCCTGCTCGCCGAAGAGCTTACCGTACAGCTTGACCGCGGGATCATGATTGATGACCGTGTCATGGTACCGTTCGAAATCCTCTCCTGACTTCTGACGGTCGGCCCCTGCAACAGGCACTGCCCTGTCCACCATTTCCAGATACAGGTCCAGATACTCATTAAAAAAGGAAAGCGCCATTGCATCGCGGTCGGGTGGCACATGCACATAGATGTACGCCGGAGACATGATATCGTTGATTTTTCCCTCAAGCGGAACGGGCTCGGCGACAAGCTCGGCATACCGGCTCCGAATTGCCAGCATCCGGGGCTCAAGGGCGAGCTCACCCCAGCGCGCCGGGCGGACCGTTGGGTGTATATCCACAAGAAATGCCCGCTTTTCTCCCATGAGAATTGTTTCCGAGGAAAAGATGGGCAGATACAGCTCGGGCCGCGGTCCGAGGAAAATCGAGCGGGTGCAGCGCGACGTGAACGCGATTCCGCTCGTCAGCACCATGACGCGCATGAATTTGTCGGATTCGAAAAGGTTGCCGTCCATTTTTATGAGCCCCAGGCCCCGGGCGGGCCGCTCGGGCATGGGGTTCTTCATGCGGACCGGCCGCAGGCCGTAGCGCTTTTGTATTTTTTCAAGAAACAGGCTGTGGATGTTTCGCAGTTCTTCTGCCATGAGCTTCTCCTTTTTGTTTGATGCCGGGATTTCCAGCAGTCTATGGCCACTGTATTATCCCGATTTAAATCGATTTGCAAAACCAAAATTTCGTCATTCCAGGCTGACAGGAATTCTTTTTCAGTTTTCAGGGTGCGGGTGCGCGACCATGGGAATTGTAAATTAATTAGGGCATTTTTCTTTTTACTACAGTCGATTTTTCTATTCTGTCATCTCGACCGCAGGGAGAGATCTTAGGCTGCAAAAACAATTAAGGTATTAAGATTCCTCCCTGCGGCCGAAATGATAATATGGCTACAGCTTTTTGAAAAATGCTCTAGCGGCTGTTGTCCCTGGTCTTTTTCGTGCAGTTTATTGTTGCCACATTCAGGATAAAAATATAAAAGCAACAAAAGAGTTTAATTATAAGGAGGCCGGCTGATGAGAAAAAATAAATTCTTCATTACAGTCTGCGCAGCTGCCTTGCTGCTGTGCTGGTACGGGGCCGCACATTCGGCAAGCACCTGGAATAATTATACGCGTATCTGGGGCTTCGCCCCCGACAATGTTTTTATCTCGAGCATTGGCGGCAAAATAGTCCGCTATAACGGCGCCTCTCTGAAGTTCATGAAAACCGGCACGGAAGCCGACCTGAACAGCATTTGGGGGAGCTCCGGCTCCGATGTTTTTGCCGTCGGGTATGGCGGCACCATTCTGCACTATGACGGCAAGTCATGGTCACCCATGGCAAGCAGCAGCGAGGCAAATCTCTTTGCGGTGTGGGGAAGTTCTGCCAATGATGTTTTTGCGGCCGGCAACGGCGGAGCCCTTCTGCATTATGACGGCAAGTCCTGGTCGCCCATGGAAAGCGGAACGAGCGCTAATCTCACCGACCTCTGGGGCAGCTCTGCCGGGAATGTCTATGCCGTGGGCAATGGCGGGGCTATTCTGCGCTATGACGGCCAGACATGGTCAAGTATGGCGGGCCCCACCCAGGCCAATCTGACCGGTGTCTGGGGAAGCTCCAGCCGGGATGTTTTTGCGGCAGGCAATGGTGGCACCATTCTGCATTATGATGGCCAGGCATGGTCGCAAATGGCAAGCGGAACAGAATCCAATCTCCTTGAGATCTGGGGAACTTCGGGCGCAAATGTATTTGCCGTGGGCTTCGGCGGCATGATAACACGGTTTGACGGCAGTGCCTGGCAGGTTATGGCAAGCCCCAAATCCAGCAATCTTACCGGCCTTTGGGGAGGCCCCAGGGCGGTGTTTGCTATCGGAGCAGGAGCAACAATTCTGAAATATGATGGAAAAAGCTGGACGGAAATACCCCGCGCGGCTCTGAAAAAAATCGTGGAACAGTAACGCAGGCAGCCAATCGAACTGGAGAATGAATAGAATGTCAGCTTTCTTTCCGGACACTCCGGCTTGACTGGAATGTGCGCGCTATCTTTTCACAATCCTAAAAACCAGTAGCTGTCCACGATTATTCTTCAGTGAAACAAGCGAGCTATGAAGTCGGGCATGCCAATAATTTTACTGTTTTTCGTGCTCCTGCTGCAGCCTGCCTGCGCACAGCATGCTGCCCCATCGGCTCACGCTGACGTGGCAGCCCTGCAAGCCGGAGCAGGAAGCTTTACTTTCAGCGATCCAGCCTGCCCGCACAATCAGCCGGTGACGGTGTGGTATTACAACCCCGGTGCGCGTGAAGACTTGCCTGTGGTGTTTGTCATGCCGGGGGCGGGCAGCAGCGCGCGTGAGTATCGCGACGGATGGGCAGGCTACGCGGCTGAAAAAAAATTTCTGCTTCTGGCGCCGGAATTTTGCGCGCCTGAAGATTTCGATGCGGCATGCTACAACAGGGGCGGTATGGCAAACGAATCGGGCGCCATGCTCGATGAGCCCTGCTGGACCCTTACCTCCATAGAGCCCATATTTGACAGAGCAAAAGCCGCTACGGGCATAACAACCTCCCGCTATTCTATCTACGGCCACTCGGCCGGAGCCCAGTTCGTGCACCGGCTCGTGCTGTTCAAGCCTGCCTGCCGCCTGCACAAAGCCATAGCCGCCAATGCGGGCTGGTATGCCATGCCGGATTTCAGCGCTCCTTTCCCCTACGGCCTGGCCGGAACAGGTGTGACCGGGGAAGCTCTCCGAATATCGTTTTCTCAAAAGCTCGTGATCCTGCTGGGCGAGAACGACACCGACCCGCACCACCCCGGCCTTCGCACTACCCCCGAAGCCATGGCGCAGGGGGCAAACCGGCTCGAGCGCGGCAGGCGCTTTTTTAGCTCGTCGCGCGGTGCTGCAGCAGCGGCTGCTGCGCCGTTTAATTGGGAGCTGCAGGTTGTAAGCGGCGCCGGCCATGATAGCGCTGTAATGTCGCGCGAAGCCCTGCGCATACTTCTCAAAGATTGAAACCAGCTTTGAATTAATTACAGTTTGTAGAGGGGCAGGCAGCAAACTATCGAATTTTAACGCGCAGGCTGCGGGTGTGAAAAATAGGGAAGTGTACTTAATTAAGCCGTAGCTCTTTTCAGTGGAGTATGCTCTGCACAATGCTGACAAGGCGTGCGGGCTCGATGGGCTTTTGAATAAAGCCAATAAAGCCGAATTCGCGTATTTGCGTTGTCGCGGCAATTTCATCCGCCATGCTGCTTATAAGGTATATGGGTATGTCGCTGTTGTACCGCTTGATCTTTTGAGCGGTCTGTGCCCCCGAGTCCATTTCTTCCATTATCATATCGCACAGCACCAGGTCCGGATTGGTCCTGTGCGCAACCTCGAAGCCCTGACTGCCACTGGTGGCCGAGATAACCACATACCCCTCACGGGTCAGAACCGTATTGACGGTTTCGATGATGTCGGGGTCGTCATCAATCACAAGCACTATTTTTGTTTCTGCCATGACATTCTCCTTGGCTGCTGGTGTATCTCGTGCAAGGCGTTCATGGAATGCAGATGATAATCTGCGAGAAGCCAAATGTTTAATATTTGAACTATAAATTGCAGTCCATTGTGTGTCAAGGCAAATGATAGCGCAGGATTTTGTCTGAATAAATAATAAATGGGTGACAGCAGTCACCTATTTCTTCAAGTGGTGCACTTTGAAGTTGAATGCGCCGCGTCAAGAGAGGAAAAAAAACAGGCTCCCTCGCTTCTTGTGGGTGAAGGTTGGGGGTGAGGGGGCCTTCAAAATCAAATGTGAAGGCTTACTGGATAGAGACTCCAGCCTGCGCATGTATGGCAGGGTTTTTACTTTTTGCCAACCTGGGCTGTCATGGCTGATACCGTACTTGAATAGATGTCATCTATTGTATGAATTAATGATAATAATAAATAATGTTTAATAATTAATGCTTTTGGTTTGGCTAACCTCCAACACATAGCAAACCAAAACTTCGCAAATATAATTATATTTAATTTATTTAATAATATAATTAAAGTACTTTTTAGTTATTAAAATAAAAAAATAAATGCTATTGAAATAAAAATATAAAATGCTATAAAAAATAATAGGTGAGCAATGTGCATACAAAAGAGCGATTCATGCAAACCAAACAATGAGGGCATTATGAAAAAACATTTTTTTTTACTGAAGAAAAATTTGAAAACATACAAAAATTTTTATGTAACCATTTTTATGGTCATGGTGGTTTTTTCTTTAGCAGGATGCCGGATCGAAAAGTACCCGATTGATTCCGAAGTCGTTACGACAGACAACCGGACGATCTCGTTTACCCCGTACCCCATAGAGCCGGGCCTTCTGCCCCATGAGCTTTCGAATATTTCGCAATACGTGACCTACGGCTACGGAGACTGGACTTTTGGCCCGGGTCTGCCGTCCGACCCGCGGCTGGATAACGCAACGCAAGGTATCATGCAGGTTGGGTATGTCGCTCCTGCGCTGCCGCACAAAGCGAAGCTTTTGAATTTCTTTGCCATGACCGACGTCCATATGACCGACAAAGAATCTCCTTCCCAGTTAATCTATCTGCAACAATTGTATTACCCGAACCTCTTTCCGCCCCCGCTGGACCAGGATCCGCACTACCCCTGGTCATGGCAGACGTCAATCTATTCACCGGTTATGCTCTATACAACGCAGGTCCTCGACGCTGCCGTCCAGACGGTAAACGCCCTGCACCAGCAAAATTCGTTCGATTTCGGCATCTCTCTGGGCGACGTTGCCAACAGCTCTCAGTACAACGAGCTACGGTGGTATATCGATGTTCTTGACGGCAAAGTCATAGCCCCAAGCTCCGGCGCCCATGACGGGGCCTGTACCATCGATTACCAGAAACCATACAAAGCGGCAGGGCTTGATAAGACGATCCCCTGGTATCAGTGCCTGGGCAACCACGATCATTTCTGGACCGGCTCATTTCCGGTGAACATTTTCCTGCGGCAGTCCTATATCAGCGATACGGTTATCGCTGTGGGAGATGTCCTCTTGAATACCCTCAACATAAACAGCCCTAATTACTATATGGGCGTAATCGATGGCTCGACGCCGTACGGCGACATTGTTGGGGCAGGGCCGGTCGTAACGTTTACCAGTTCTCCGAAGGTTGTAGCCGATCCGGACCGCCGTTCGGTTTTGAGAACGGAGTTTATAAACGAATTTTTTACCACAACTTCAAATCCCATCGGTCACGGGTTCAACCTGGTCGACCAAAATCAGGAAGAAGGCTTTGCCTGTTACAGCTTCGTGCCGAAGTCGGCAGTACCAATCAAAGTTATCGTGCTCGACGATACCCAAAATGAAACCGATGGCGATACCGGCATCCACGGCCATGGCTTTCTTGATGCGGCCCGCTGGACGTGGCTTAAAAATGAGCTTGCGGCCGGTGATGCTGACGATCAGCTCATGATCATCGCTGCCCACATACCGATAGGAGTCCAGGATAATGGTTCGAACCTGGAATGGTGGACCAATGCGCAAAATGCTGTACAACAGCCTGAGCTGATCGCGGAGCTTGAAAGCCATCCGAATCTGCTCCTGTGGATCTCCGGACATCGTCATTACAATACCGTTAAAGCGTTCGTATCAACTGATCCCGCCCATCCTGAAAATGGCTTCTGGCAGGTTGAAACTTCATCGCTGCGGGATTACCCTCAGCAGTTCCGCACTTTTGAGATATACCTTAACAGCGACTATACAATTTCAATCGTCACGACCGACGTTGATCCGGCAGTCAAAGAGGGGACGCCTGCTGCAATATCGCGCAAATATGCTGTCGCGGCGCAGCAGATAGTCAACAATGATCTTGGCCCGAATTGGCCTGGTTCAGATCCGACGATTCCCGGTTACCCAAATGTTGCCGACCCGACTATAAAGTCGATGCTGCCCTCGTATTCGTACAATGCAACTTTGTATAAGCAGCTCAGCCTTGCAATGAAGCAGAAAATGCAGGGGCTGTTTCCCTGACATGAGCCTTTTGTGGGCAGGCGGCAAACAGTTGAGATGAGAATTCGAATCAAAAAAAGGTTCTTACGAAAATCGGCAACAGCCACGGAGTAAGATGTCAGATTGCAAACAAAAGTTCATACAAACAGAAGTACGAAAAGATGGCGTTTTTGCAAGCCGGCTTATTTGTTAATTAAGTGGGGTTTAAAAACAGTGGAGGATCGATCCATGAAAAGACAGTTGGGAATGTTTGTTGGCTGCGTGATTCTGTTGCTGTGCGCGACTATCTGCCGCGCATCGCAGCTCGATGTGATTAATGCGGCTATTGCAAAAGCGGGTGCGCGGTGGGTCGCCGGAGAAACGCCGCTTGCCTTCATGAACACGCAGGAGCGGCAGCAGCACCTGGGCCTTATTTCGCATACGTCTGAAAGGCGTGCGCAGCTGAAGCAGGAAAACCGGAGCACGACAAAAATCGCCCGGAAGCTTCCTTTTGTTTATGACTGGCGCGACGAGCACGGCGGCAATTACGTCACGCCGGTCAAGGACCAGGCCTACTGCGGCAGCTGCTGGTCGTTTGCCGGCACGGCAGCCCTTGAATCGGCGGTTTTGATTGCGGCGAACCTGCCCGGCTTCCCCCTTGATCTTTCCGAACAGACCCTTGTTTCCTGCATGGGCGTTGAGGGCTGTAACGGCGGCTATCTCAACGATGCCTTCAACTATTATCAAATATCGGGCGCAGTGAAGGAGAGCTGCTTTGGCTATAGCGCCGTCGATGAAACATGCTCGCTGTGCGCGGATTGGGAAAATACTGCGTTTCAGGCCACAGCCTGGCATTGGGTCACGTATGCCGACAATGGCGATCTCGCGGCGCTGAAATCAGCGGTCTATCAGTACGGCCCCGTCATGGTGGGGTTTACCGTATTTGATGATTTCGACTATTACATGACCGGCGTCTACAGGCATGTGTGGGGCTATGTTTTGGGGAACCATGCCGTGCTGGTCGTGGGGTGGGATGATGCCGACCAGTGCTTTATAGTTAAAAATAGCTGGGGCCCGGACTGGGGCGAGGACGGCTATTTCAGAATCGCCTACAGCGAGCTTGAAGGCGATACCCAGTTCGCTTCGAATGCCGTGGCCATCGAGCAGGTCGGGATGCCGGCCGATAGCTGCATGCTGACCTCCATCGAGCCCCTCAGCCGCTCTGTTGAAGCATCGGGCGGCGCTGTCACCGTGCGCGTGCATTCTCCCGAGGCCTGCGCATGGAGCGTTCAGCCGAGCGAGAGCTGGGTGAGCGTCGGCACAGGCGCAGCCGGCTCCGGAACCAGCATCGTCACCCTGAACATCGCTGCAAACACGGTGGGACGGAACCGTACGGCAACGGTCTCTATCGGCACGGAGCATCTCAGTATTGTGCAGGGTCCGTGGGTCACCCAGACGGTTGACACCGTTGCCGACACGGGCATGAATTCCTCCATCGTCATCGACGGCCAGGGCCGGGCGCATATAAGCTACTATGACGCTTCCAGCAGGGCTCTTAAGTATGCGACAAACGCAACGGACTTATGGGCAGCCGAAACTGTTGATGCCGTGGGCGTGTCCGACAGCAGTAAAACATCCCTGGCCGTGGATGCTCAGGGCCATGTCCACATCGCCTATTTCGCTGCCGAAGATCTTCGATACGCAACAAACGCCTCGGGCTCCTGGGCTGTTCAAACGGTGTATTATCGGGGCGATGTGGGGTATTCCCCCTCGCTGGTTCTTGACGGGGCGGGCAAAGTCAATATCAGCTTTTATGATGGGGAGGCGGGCAGGCTCCTGTTGGCAACTACCAGCTCGGGATCGTGGGAAATAACGGTCATCGACGACAACGGTGGTGTGTGTGCATTTTCCAGCCTTGCCATTGATGCTGCCGGAGCGCTGCATATCACGTATTGCGATTGGTCAACGGGCGCACTGATCTACGCCTCCAATGCAACGGGCGCCTGGCTGAGGCAGAATGTGGACAATGAGACGGCAGGCGAGAACGCAAGCATTGCCCTTGACAGTCAGGGCAAAGCCCATATCAGCTATTTCCGGCAAGGCACTGATGGTGTCGACCGCGTGCGCTACGCCACCAATGCCCAGGGCGCGTGGGCGCTTGAGGCGGTGAACAGCGATCAGGGATATTCCGGCCCCTACAGCGCCATTGCCGTGGACGGCGCGGGGAAGGTCCACATCGCCTACTACTACACAACCACCGCCGATTTGCGCTATGCCTCAAATGCAACCGGCGCCTGGGTGATCGAGAATATCGATGTCAAGCACAGAACGGGCCGCCAGCCGGCAGTGGCCCTTGATGCAACCGGCGCATCCCATATCAGCTACTACGACGCATCCGACGGCGTTCTGAAATACGCCACAGACAAAAGCGGCGCAACCTCTATTTTTACCCTCACCGCGCGCATATTAGGCAGCGGCGACGGTACAATCCTCAGCAGCCCCGACGCCGGCATGAGCTGCGGGAGCGGCATCTGCAAAGCCGCTTTTGCGCAGGGCGCAACGGTTATGCTGCGGGCCAAACCGGCGGCGGGCGGAATTTTTACGGGATGGGGCGGCTTGTGTTCTGGCACGGGCGCCTGCACCGTTACCATGGAAGACAATATCGCCGTGAGCGCAACTTTCGTCCAGCCGTGTCCTGCCAGGGTTGCAGCAGAGGAGAACAGCGCCGTGCTTGACCAGCTGCGGCAAATGCGCGATCGAGGGCTTAAGACAACGCCGGCGGGCAGGGCATGTATTGCCGCTTACTACCGCCATGCGCCCGAGGTCGCGGCGCTTCTGGGCGGTAATGCCGTGCTGAAGAAGCAGGCTGCGTCGCTCATTGCCAGTCTGCTTCCACTTGCTCAAAAGCGTCTTTTAGGTCAGCAAGCAGCGCTTCCTTCCGCCCTTCGGCAGGATATCCTGGCCTTCACCGACGCTGTGGCCGTATCGGCGGGCCCGGACCTGCGAAAGGCCATACTGCGCTTCAGGTCCGATATTGCAAACGGCCGCGCGCCGTTTTGATGCATCGCAGAAACGGCCGGGCATTTAGCGCCGTGTTGCAAGAACCATAGAGGGGTAGGTTCATTACGCCCCCTATTGCTCTCAATTCCACCAAGCGCCTTGCAAGATATCTTTGGAGCTGGTATATCAAAACATAATCAGCCGGTAGTGCTATCAATAAGGGAAACCGCATACAAGGCTATTGCCCATCTTTACACAATAGCATTTCCCCGTTTTGCTTTCTGCGCTTTTTCCGTCTTTAGCCTATTCTGCCGTAACATCGGTTAAGGAGATATTTTAAAATGTCGGATGTCGGTTTGCATGTTTCGGAAACCGTGACCGCCTTTATGCTTTTGGTTCTGGCGGCGTATTGTTTGAAAAAAAAAGGCGTGCTGAAACAGGAAGACGGCGCAATGTTCGCCAGGCTGCTCACGCAGGCCGTATTGCCCGCCACGATCTTCTATTCGCTCTGGACAAACCCCTTGTCGGGCAGTAACTTCACCCCTGTTATGATTATGTTTTTATCGGGAATCGCCGCCCTTGCGGTCAGCTGGCTGGCGGGAGTTTTGTTGAAATTCGACCGGCAAAACATCGGCGCGCTGATGATCATTTCCTCGTTCGGGTCGTCGGCCCTTATAGGATATCCCATCATCCAGTATGCCTTTGCTAGCGATCCCCAGGCGCTTGCCGAGGGTATCGTCATAAGCGAACTCGGCGTGGGGCTGCCGATCTTTATCTTATGCCCTTTTGTGGCCATGTGTTTCGGGGGGGCGCTTAAAGGCGGCACGGATCTGGCTAAACTGGCGAAAAATTACATCATGTCGCCAATATTCATATCAGTCGTCCTCGGGCTTGTCTTCTCGCGGCTGCACTTTCCGGTCGGGATGCCGCTTGTCGATACGATCCTGGAAACGCTGAAAATGACGCAGGGGGCGCTCGTGATCCTTTCTGCCGTCGTTCTTGGCCTTCAGCTTTCCTTTCAACCGGCAACGGGGTTCTGGATGCTGATAGGTGTGTCCATAGCGGTGCAGATGCTGTTTCAGCCATGGTTTAGCGATACTTTTTCAAGCCTGCTGGGTGAGAGCGCTGAACACCGTCAGATACTGGTTCTGATCAGCGCCATGCCTGCCGCGATCCTGGGGCCTGTTTTTGCCGCCCGGTACGACTGCGCTGCGAAAACCGCTACGCTGCTTACTTTCACCCATATCGCTATCAGCCCGGTGCTGGTCCCGGCTGTTTTCGCCTTTTTCACATAACGCTGCGCGAGTCGGGAAAAAGGGAAAAGATGGGGAGGGGCTTTACCTCCAATACATGTGAATTAAGTGCAGCATATTTCTTCCTCGCCCCCGCGAGGGGGAGAGAAAAAACAATGGACACTCCGGCTTGACTGTAATTTGCGCGCTATCTTTTTACAACAATTCTGATGACCCAGTTCTTCGTAACGGCTGCAAAACCGCCGCCTGTTGAGAGATAGCTATTCGAATAATCAGGCTCCGCGCCTGCAGCAAGAGGATGCTGGCCGGCTTGCGCCGTTACTCTGTACCCTGCCCAGTAATCCATGGAAGCCTCAATAGTGACCGGCGTATCGAGGGTGATTGTTTTCCAGTTGAGGCTCGTGATTTCAGCCGAACTCGAATTCAAGCTGACCAGACCGTCTGGATTTGAAATGCCTGCACGGGCCTCATACACTTCGGGGGTATAGCTGACAGAATTATTTTGATCAGGGTTAAAAAGCCTTATTTCAACGATCTTCCACCCGACATAATCGTATAACTTGTTGGCTTCGAAAACAACGCAGCATGCAACATCAGTTGTTGAGGTATAGCCAAAACCCAAAATTTCAACCGCATATTCACTTGCATCATAATACAATTCTGCTTCGCGCTTACACCCGCTTGCAAATAAACAGCATACGGCAACAAGCACTACTGGTATTGAAATTGATTTTTTCATTGCAAGCCCCCTGATATAAATTTGCAGTCCTTAGGCTGGGCAAAGCTTAGCGTGCCCAGCATTCATTTGTCTGTGTCATTGTGATTGTTGGGCACGTTGCACTTTGCCCAACCTACCGCTCATCAAAAAGTCTGTAGACCGTAG
>Ga0114951_10001775_pt1 | contig 25781 bp, 29 predicted proteins | sample AM7aDNAmetaG_FD_88677 | JGI IMG/M metagenome (GOLD analysis project Ga0114951, IMG submission 88677) | Freshwater microbial communities from Finland to study Microbial Dark Matter (Phase II) - AM7a DNA metaG | ecosystem: Environmental > Aquatic > Freshwater > Lake | place: Finland: Lake Alinen... | reverse complement strand
TTTGGTGATTTCATTGAAATTGGCAGGAGGATTGGACCCCCGCAGGAGGTACAGATGCGGAAATCACACTTTCGCTTATTGATATATTCCTGCACCTCGTTCGCAACCGTTATATGGTCATGGGGAGGGGCATCGTAAAAATTGGAGTGCATAAAAACCTTGTTTAAGGGTAGGTCAGTGATAGTAAAAAGTATGGTGGTATTATGCTCCCAATGCACCGGTCTTATACCGGCCCGATGATCCGGACGACAAGGTCAGAATATTGTTCCTTCAGTTCATATATGCTTGTAGTTCCGTCTTTTGCCCGGGTCACATGGAGAATGCCGAGTCGGGATGCAACAATACCGACCATCGCGGCCACGGAGTGGTAACTGATAGAAAATTGCTGGTTCAGATATTCAAACATCCGTGGGATGGTGATCGATCTGAGTTTAAGGAACAACTTCAGCATTTCACGCCGGATACCTGTTTTGTCTCTTGAAACATATTTTCTGAGGCGGGATTCTATGACTTTCTTGATCTCAGCCGTGGCCCTCATACGTGATTATTACCGTTCCACGCGATATATGTCTTTTCTTTTTTTCCAGAAGGTCGTGCGCGATATACTTAAATTTGGGGTTGTATTTGGAAAAAGTGGGTATATTGAAGATTATTAAGAGATTGACTGACCTCAGCGACAGGAACTATTTATTCACCCGTGTGCAATTATTATGACATGGGATTCACCTACGACGTTAATCGTTATACCCCGAAACAGATGGTGATCATCCCGATGATCCTCCTCGTATTAGCTCTCATTTCCATTGGGATCACGATGGCCCAGACAGGGTTACCGGTGAAGCCAGGAATTGATTTCTCTGGGGGGACCGCGGTCACGGTGTTCACAACTGATTCCTCCGATCAGATATCTGCGTATTTTGCCGGATATCCACTCGTGGGGATTGAAGAGGGGATTAATAATGGAAAATACCTTACATTTTCCAATATGCCTGATGCCCAGTTCCGTACGCTCTCGGAACGGATAATGGCGAAATACCCCGATGCCAAGGTCGACCAGATTGGCGAGGCATTCGGTAAAACGCTGCAAAGCCAGGCAGTCCTTGCATTGATATTTTCATTTATCGGCATGGCAATCGTGGTTTTCATCACGTTCAGGATATTTGTGCCATCAGTAGCAGTAGTTCTCTCTGCATTTGCCGATATTGTGATGACAGGCGCAGCAATGAATGTGATTGGAATTCCACTCACGCTACCGACGACAGCGGCACTCCTGATGCTTATCGGTTATTCTGTGGACAGTGATATCCTGCTCACCATGCGGACCCTCAAACGGCAGGGGAAGCTCGAGGAGAAACTCGCGGGCGCATTCCATACCGGTATTATCATGACAAGTACCGCGATCGCTGCCGTAGCAGCGATGTGGGTAGTGTCGTGGTACGGGCAGGTTCAGGTCATCAACATGATCGCAAGCGTGCTTCTGATCGGGCTCGTATTCGATATCCTGAATACCTGGCTTACCAACGCCGGAATTATCAAGTGGTACATTACTAAAAAGGGTGGCCCTGCGCTGACTGGTGGGACAACACCCCGGCAGGAAACGAAAAAGAGGGGTGGCAAATGAACAAGGATGAGATAGTCACTCTGCTAAAGGACTGGAGAGTCGCACTCCTGATCATCCTCGTCGTCGGATCCCTCATTGCCATCGGTCCTCATTACCAGAATGGCGAATTGACAACAAACCTCCAGTATGGGCTTGACCTTCAAAAAGGTGCGTGGTTACAGCTCGAATTTAAATCAGAGGTTGTAGGGTTCCAGACAGATAAACCCGTCAACGAATTCATTGATGCGTTAAAGAACCAGACCGACGCCGAAATATTCCTGACTGGTGATAAACTTGAGATCAGGAAGCTCTACTCTCAGGCGGAACTGACGCCAATATTTGAAAAAGCTGGTGGGAAGATCACATCATATCAGCAGGGTGTCTCGAAAGCAACTGCAGATGATGTGAAGAGGATCCTCGAATCTAAGATCAACAGCCTCGGTACACGTGATGCACGGATTAATACCCTGACCGGTCTTGACGGAGTCACACGGTATATCCGGGTAGAGCTGGCAGGCGTCACGATGAGTGAGGCCCAGAATGTCGTCGGCAAGCAGGGGAAATTCGAGATCCGGATCGTCACCACGGGAAACCAGTCAGAACACGTGGTCTTTGGGGATTCAATCACCAGTGTAGGGAACCCGACCCAGGAGCCACCCGGAAGTGGAAAGTGGGGTGTCTCTTTCACAATGAGTGAAGACGGTGCCAAAGCCTTACGGGATGCAGCAATTCAGTTTGGTGCCGTCGCTGACCCGACGAACCATGAGCTCCAGATGCTGCTTGATGGAAAAGTCATCTATTCGGCTCCGTTATCCCAGCAACTTGCAGGAAACCTCCAGAGTGAAGTTGTCAGGCAGTTGTTTGCATCAACAGGTGGAAGTACCGCAGGGCAGAATGCCGCACAGAACCTTGAAATACATCTGCGGAATGGGGCTCTCCCGGTTGACGTAAAGGTGGCAGGTTCCGGTGCAGTCTCGGCCACCCTCGGGGAGCACTTCAAGGTGATGTGTGTTCTCGCTGGTCTCCTGGCACTCCTTACGGTTGCCATTGTGGTGTTTTACCGTTACAGGGAACCCGCCATTGTCCTGCCGATGGTCTGTATCAACGCGTCCGAGATCATCATCCTGCTCGGTATTTCCGTATTCACAATCCAGCTGGACCTTGCAACAATCGCCGGTCTTATTGCGGTTCTCGGTACGGGAATTGATCAGCTGATTATTATCACGGATGAGATACTCCACGAAGGAAAAGTCCCTTCACCGAATATCTACCAGAAGCGGCTTTCAAGGGCCCTTGTGATCATCGTTGCATCGGCCGCCACGGTGGTCATCGCGATGCTGCCACTTGCCCTGATGGACTTATCCTCGCTCCGGGGATTCGCAATTATTACAATCCTCGGTGTGCTGATCGGTGTGTCCATTACCCGTCCGGCATATGGGCGGATCATTATGGCAATACTTTCAAAATAAACCATTGATATTTTTCACTTTTTTTCCTGGAACATCCCGGTAAAAATCTGTATTCCAATTGAATCTATTTGGCAAATCCACTATTTTCGGTTCTTGAGTCCGGCAGTTTTAAGCGGCTTGCAACACGACTGATCGCTTAATCTCTCATAACGAGCTCTTTTCGCCATCCGATTCATAAATGACGTTATGTTCTGATTCATAAACATGCGAGTCAGGAAAGATATTCCACTATCGGGTAACATTAGACCGGAGCCTGGGAATGAGGCGGTTATTCTGTTTCCCCACAATTCATGGGTAATTGGAGAGGTTGCACTGGGGTAGGCATCATTGATAAAAATAAAAAACGTATTGGAGGGTTTTGGTGTAAGGAGGCGAACAAATCAGACGATTATCCCCCCCTAACCGGAATTCATCCTGTAATTTTTAAGTATTAAATAACATCGGTAACACCAGAATCTATCGATGGTTGTGATGATAATTACTGGTAGGTTACCTGGTTGAATCTAACGGTTATAATGGCTCATTATTGGAAAATATCTAATATTTGAGGTATTTCACGAGAAAGGTTTTAACATACCGGTACCAACGTATGTGCTGGTGCCGGGCATATCGGCACAAAATGTAGGAGTAAAAAAAATGAAGACAACTGGCGTTATCGTCATTGCACTCGCAATGTTGATCGCATTCACTGGCGTTGTAATGGCCGACCAGGTCGTTCCACAAGTCCCTGAAATACAGGGAATCACAACTTCAACCTCGATCGTCTGCGAAGGCATCGTAATGGATTCAGCATCACTCGGATGGACAACGACAGGCGCCGATGCAACGGCGAGCAGGTCAACCACTGAGGCCGGCGGCAGCATGCTAGCCCCGGAGCAGGTCCAGTACAGCACGACCTATGATTCAAGCACCATCGCACAGGCCGGGCAGACAACTTTCATCAAAAACATGGCAATTGGCACCGGTAATCAGTTACTTAGCCAGTCCAATGTGAAAGCTAACACCGAAGCAACCTTCCTGGCAACAGGAAACGGAGGCAACATCCTCGGTTCCGAGAACATCATGATTGACGGTGCTGCGATGGCAACTCCCGCATCAGACAGGATTCTTTGTCCGTTCGGAGCAGGAAGCACCAATGTAATTCCAGCGTACTGCAACATCGTTCAGTCAGGCAGCAAGTATGACCTGACCGTTGGGTCAGTTGTCACATCAGCTGATGACAGGTTCGTCGGTACTGATGCCTCCGTACCAGTCGTCTTAAACTACGCAATTAATGTCAAGCCGTACACGGTTGCGGGTGTGGGGACATCCCCGGCAATGGGTTCGGTATCGGCATACATTAAGGCGTCCATCAAGGAAGGACGTAACGGGTATAATTACGCAAACGCGTCAAACCCCGATGTAACATCGTTCCCATTAAATAAAGACGGCAGTACTGTTCCGTGGTCTATCGGAAACAGTTTACTCGAAAATGACCCGGCGAATGTAACGGCATCGGGTCCAGCAGAAACACTGACCTATTCAGAGTCATCATCCGCCAGTGGAATCATCAGCTCCTTCAGCAAGGTAATGGGTTACCAGTCTGGTAAGTCATTATTGCCTTGAAGTCATTAAACAAGGAATAGAGGCGAGGTTGGGAAGGATTTATCCTTTAATCTCCCCCTTTTTTTCTTTTCGTTACAATCCTTTTTTTAGGATTTTTCGAATCCATTCGCCGCATTTTCGAAATATTCCCTTTATCCAGACACCCTGCCAATGGCAGTCTCTCTCCTGGCCCGTGAACATTTATCTGCCGATATTTTTTTTATATTTCAATAGGATTTGAGTAGAATGACACGGCAGAACAAATGACAATATCGTGCTCTTTTGTGCAAATGATAGTATTTGGAGAATTCACCTGTTCGCAGGCAGTTGCATAACAATCTTTATCTCCTTTTTTCTGCAACAACTGATGGAAGGTAATTATCGTATGACGAAACCGGTTTTGATGGACTTTTTTGCGGAATGGTGCGGACCATGCAAACGGCAGGGGCCGATCCTCGAAGACCTCAAAAAAAAGATGGGCGACTCATTTGAACTAAAAAAAATTGACGTCGACCAGAACATGGACCTTGCCCAGAAATATGGCATCCAGGTTGTACCGACACTGATCATTGAGAAGGATGGAAAGGTTATCCGGTCCCTTGAAGGCGTGACCAGTGCAGAAGCACTTGAAGAATATTTAAAACCCCTGATCTAACCGATAAGGACTGGTGGCTTCAATTGAAAATTGGAATTGTTGGCGGTACCGGAGATATCGGTGAGGGTATGTGCAGGCGGCTCTCTTCACGGTATGAGATCGTGCTTGGGTCACGTGATGCTGAAAAGGCGATTACTACCAGTGAATGCACCGTTGAATTTCTGAAAAAATACGGACTGAAAAGTTGTTGTTACGGTGTCTCAAACCAGGAAGCCGTAAATGCAGGTGACATCGTTATCCTCGCGGTCCCGTTCAAACACCTCGAAAGTACCTTGTCTGGTCTTTCAGGATTCGAAGGGAAAATTGTGGTCTCACCGGTCAACCCAATGGAGAAGAGGGATTTTTTCACTATCGTTCCCCCTCCCGAAGGGTCGGCAGCTCTCCTGGTGAAAAAGCTCCTCCCGGGTGCACGGGTTGTCACCGCATTCAATACAATTGCCGCTAACCGCTGGAAAGATCTCGATGTGGAGATTGACGTTGCGGTTCCGGTATGCAGCGATGATGCTGAAGCAAAATCGGTTATCATGGATTTGGTGAATGGGACCTCGATGCTGAAGGCATATGATGCGGGGCCTCTGGCCGTCTCGGCAATGATCGAGAGCTTAACCCCGCTCCTCCTCAACATCGCCCGGTATAATAAGATGCACGATGTCGGGATCAAGTTCGTCTGAATGTGCACGTATCGTCCGTGTCCTGAACGGTTATTATGGGCATATCCCCTGGTGGCCGGGTGACACGGATGAAGTTTTGATAGGGGCGGTTCTCACCCAGCAGACCCGCTGGGAAAATGTTGTGCGGGCGCTGGCCCTCCTGAAAGAACGCTCGCTCTGTTCTGTTGCGGCGTTATACGAGGCTGAACCCCGGGAGATCGAAAGTGCTATACGCAGCACCGGGTTTTACAAGGTGAAGACAAGACGCCTGAAAGCTCTTGCAACGTTTGTTGTGCAGGAGTATGGTGGGATCGGGTCGATGGCAGAATGCCCGACAGAATTACTCAGGGAAAGGCTTCTCCGGGTATCGGGGATCGGCGAAGAGACCGCAGACAGCATCTTATGTTTCGGTTTTCACAGGGCGAGTTTTGTCATAGATGCCTATACACACCGTATATGCGGATGTGCCGGGATCCCGGAAGAAAAGTCCCGTTTGAAAGTTCTCTTTGAAGAGGTTCTGCCACCTGACCCCGATGCCTACCGGCAGACCCATGCCCATATCGTCGAATATGCAAAGGAATATTGTGGAAAAAAGAGGTGTGAGAGATGTATACTGATGAATTCAAGCGAATAGGCACAAGATTATTTTCAGAAGGACTCGTTGGGGGGAATTTTGGTAATATGAGTATCCGTTCCCGTGATGGGTTTTTTATCACTCATACGGGGGCCTACCTGGACAACCCGGGTGAACCGGTATTTGTTCCACTCGACGGACCGGTCCCGAAGGAGGCATCAAGTGAATACCGGGTTCACCGGGAGGTGTACCAGAAAACCCGCCATATGGCAATTGTCCATGCCCACCCAGCCCATGCCGTGGCTCTTTCGATCATGACAAGGGAGATTGTCCCCCTGGACAGTGAAGGCGTGATGCTCTGCCCGGTCATCCCTGTTGTCCAGGGTGTCCCGGGGTCTGATGAACTTGCGATGAATGTCTCTGACTCTCTATGTCTCTCTAAACTGGCTATTGCCTCCGGCCATGGAACATTCGCAGCCGGAAAATCCCTCGACGAAGCATACTTGTTCACCTCGCTGGGTGAGCACGCATGCCGCGTGCTCATTTTGACCGGGCAGTTTCGTTGAAAAGGAAAAGATTTGCTGACCTGTACTGGTCACGCCCACACTTTTCTCAAATGCTGATAGCGGGTCTGCAAGTTGAACGCTTTATAACTAAACGACCAATACCTAGTTATACATGGATCAGATCTCAACGATTCTCGACCTAGTCCTCAATTTCGACCATTATCTTCCGGTCCTTATTGCTGCATACGGACTCTGGACTTATGCAATACTGTTTGTGATAGTGTTCCTCGAAACCGGCATTGTTGTTTTCCCCTTCCTGCCTGGCGATTCACTCCTCTTCGTTGCCGGGACATTAGCAGGAAACAAGATGCTGAACCTGGAAATTCTCGTCGTCGTGATGTCTCTCGCTGCGATACTCGGTGATACGCTGAATTACTGGATTGGGCGATATCTTGGTCAGAAAATCCTCGACATGAAACTATCAGTCATCCGCCAGGAACACATTGATTCCACCTATTCCTATTTCGAGAGGTATGGTGGAGTAACAATTATTATTGCACGGTTTATACCGTTTGTAAGGACGTTTGCACCATTTTTTGCAGGTATTGGCAGGATGAAGTATATCCATTTCCTCGTGTATAATATCATTGGGGGTATCGGATGGGTATGTGCATTTGTCATGGCAGGTTATCTCTTTGGGAACCTCCCTATTGTGCAGGAAAATTTTGGTCTTGTCATCATCCTGATTATCGGGATTTCGATGATCGGGGTCATCACCATCATTCTCAACATGTTCGTGCCATTCAAGCTCAAAGATATCTTCCGGTGGGGGAAAAAGGACTGATATCGTGATTTTAAGGTGGCCGCGGTTACTATCATGGAGGACGATACCATGCAAATATTGCATTTAGGTGGGCCTGTGAGGCTGGACCACACCGGGTAATCTTTGGAAATATCCAAAAATACTGATTCGAAACGTCAGGGAAGGAACTACATGGAAATGATTCAGGACAAGATATCTCGTTTGACCCCATACCAGCAACGTGAGGTTGAGGATTTTATTGACTTTCTTATCGCAAGAGATTCCATTACTACTGGTAGTATTCACAATCATGAGGATCGTGATGAGGTGACCCGGCCAGCACCCGTGATCTTTGCAGAGGAGCGTCCTGTGACGGTCAGCATCGACCAGGATATCCTTCCTGATTACCCTGAATATACTGGGGCCGGGACTATTTGTAAAAAATATGAGCCTGAAAGGCAGGTAGAAGTCCCCCGCAGGGTTGAAAAGGAACCCGGAAAGCTCCTTGACTGGATCGACTGACCCGGGCGTTCTTTTTTCGTTTTTACCGTTTCTACCGCTACGAACGCTGATCCGTATGGTAACTGACAGAATGGAATATGGTACGCGGCCCTGATGTCTACGCTATTGTATTTTCTGGATCTCTGTTAAAATCAGGATCGACAGGTGCGGCACATTTTTTGACGGTCATGTGACAATCTAAAAAAAGGACGATGGACTCGACGGGATTTGAACCCGTGGCCTTCACGTTGCAAACGTGACGATCTACCCCTGATCTACGAGCCCCCGAAGGTTGCGCTATACTAGTTTCATGTGTTCGCATATATCTCTTGCTGAATGTTGTTTTGGATCAATGCCAGGTATGTCAGGAAGGGGCTATCTTAAAAACATCCAAACCAGGGTTTTTGGAAAGATCTACACCCTGATATCATCTGGATATGATTCTTTTGTTGATGAAGACGAAAAATATCATTCTGCTGTTATTGCACCTGGTCATCCCCAGTGCGATGGTATCGGACCGGGAATATTTTTTTGTGTATTCCCTGTTCTGTCCTCACTTGCAGTCAATAAAAACAATAATGCAGTGGGTATTATGAACGTCAGGGGGGATACTGGATGAAATGACCAAATACTATTGTTCAGGGCAGTGGAAATTTAATAAATAACTTCCAAAATGTAATGTTAAAATGGAGTAACAGGTCATGGCAAAAATTATTGTTGAACCAAAACGGGGATCTGAAGGGCAGATAGACTATGTTGTAACATACCAGGACATGAAAACTGACAACCAGTTCATGGTAACAACAACTACTGATCCGGGCGAAGCGATAGCCCGGCTCAAAGAAACGCTCGAAAACGAAGTCCTTGAGATGTCCAAGAAAAAATAATCAGATTTCAACCGTGTGGGATTTGTGCCCGGCTCTCAAAAATTCACAAATTCTTTTTGATAAGAGCGGACCCAATGGACTTGGCGGGATTTGAACCCGCGGCCTTTACGTTGCGAACGTAACGATCTACCCCTGATCTACAAGCCCAAAACGTGAAAAAAAATACGTATTAAAGAATAATTTCTATATCTAACTTTTCAGCCAGTTCCTTATATCTGTTCCTGATTGTGACTTCAGTCACACCGGCCACCTCTGCGACTTCACGCTGTGTCCGGCGTTCCCCGCCGAGAATTGATGAAATATAGATTGCAGCTGCCGCAACCCCGGTCGGACCGCGCCCACTTGTAAGTTCGCGTTCACCTGCCTGCCTCAGGATCTCGACTGCACGGCTCTGCACTTCACCTTTCAGGGTGAGGCCTGAGCAGAACCTGGGCACATAGTCAATCGGTGACGTGGGGAGAAGTTTCAACCCGAGTTCACGGGAGATGAACCGGTATGTACGCCCGATTTCTTTTCTTGAGACGCGGGACACTTCAGCGATCTCATCGAGGGTCCTTGGGACATTGCATTGCCTGCATGCCGCGTAGAGGGCTGCTGCGGCAACACCTTCAATACTTCTTCCGCGGATAAGGTTCTTGTCAACCGCGTTACGATAGACGACTGCTGCGGTTTCACGCACATTTCTCGGGAGACCAAGAGCTGACGCCATACGGTCAAGTTCAGAGAGTGCAAATGCAAGGTTCCGTTCGGTTGCATTCGATACGCGTATACGGCGCTGCCATTTCCGGAGGCGGTAGAGTTGGGCACGGTTCTTTGACGAGATCGCACGGCCGTAACTGTCGCGGTTTCTCCAGTCGATCATCGTTGAGAGACCTTTGTCATGGATCGTAAAGGTCATCGGCGCACCGACCCTTGACCTCTTCATCCGCTGGTCATGATCAAATGCACGCCATTCGGGTCCACGGTCGATGAAATCATCATCGATAACAAGACCGCAGTTCTGGCATACCAGTTCGGCACGTTCATAGTCGTGGACGAGTTGACGGCTGCCACATTCCGGGCACACCGTCTCGGTGTGGTCTTCTGCCTTTTTTTCGTGCTCTTTCACACGTTCCTTGACACGATTTTTGAGGGCTTCCCTCTCGTTCTGGAGAACTTTTAATTTTTCTACTTCCTGCATTTTGCCTCACCTGTCCTACTTTGAATACAATTTCTCACCAGCTACCGTGTCACACGGGTTACGACAGAGGACAACTGCATATGGGGACGAGACCTTTCCAAACACGTCCATAATTTTCCCTATCGGTCTCATCCGCCTGTCAATAACCTCACTGTATAAACGGGGGAGTTGTGCAGCATCACATTGCACGATCAGCATACGCCTGCCGTATCTATTCAGGGCGCGACCAATTGCTCTCACAGAAGTTACCTCGATAGAATGCCGGGCAGCTGATTAGTACAGCCGAATATTTTAGCAATCTATATATATTGATACTAGTGGTATAAAAAGATGTTGTAAAATTTTAAATATTGTTTTTAGAAAACTCACCGGGCTAACCACTGTTTTATATTTAAAGACATTACCTGCCTGCATTCCTCTGCATCGAGTCCTGCACCCCTTGCAATCGAAATTCGTGCGCGTTCGTCAAGGAGATCATGCGGGGCATGGGCATCTGAGTCCACCACCAGCGTACATCCAAGCTCCCTGGCCAACTTTGCCACATGACCATTTGCACGGTTGTGGCCACCCCGTGAAGTCAACTCCAGGGCAACCCCGTTTCCTGCTGCCAATTTTACATCTGATGCGGTGATTAGTCCCGGGTGGGCGAGGATATCAACATCGGAGCATGCGCATGCCGCGTGGTTGGTACCGGGGGCCACTGGTTCAACAAGAGTCTCCCCGTGTACGAGTACGATATCAGCACCGGATTTTTTCGCGAGGTCCGCAAGAGCCGGGATCTCAACCGGGGGTACATGGGTAATCTCAACTCCGCAGAGGAGGTGGACTCCGAAATGTTCGGCTGATGTACGTAATACCTGCAGGTTTTCAACGACAGGCCTCGTATTGGTCGCGTCGACATGGTCGGTGATCGCCACAGTGGAATAACCGATGACTGACATCCGTCGTATCAGTTCAATGGGCAGCATCTCCCCGTCACTCACGATTGTGTGAGTGTGGAGATCGTAGAGCCCCGTCATTTTCTGACCTCAAGTTTTGCACCGACGCGTTTCAGCAGTTCCTGTTTTGATCTATCCCAGGTGACAACCAGGCGTCCCTCACGTTTGGCCCAGTGACAGGGGTGATGCTTCTGTTCGGCAAGGTACTTCACACCGTTTTTTTTCAGTGAGTTCTCAATGTCTACGAGTGTGGGGTTTTTTATCGCCTTTGACAGAGGCACTTTCCTCCCCTGTTGGCGCTTCAGGCTTGCGTTGAAATAGCAGGGATAAAGAATGCACGCTCCTTTCATAATTTCTTATGTTTGGGAGTGAACCTATAAACAATGTCGGGGGAAACATACTAGTCATGCACCATATCGACGTCAGAATCGAAAAAGATGTATACGACGTCAATAATAGTATTGCCGACGCTAATTCATCCCATCTCAGGGAGCACGGGGTCCGCGCTTTTGATCTGCTCGGGGCGATCGGTTCCGGCAAAACAGCCCTGGTTGAACGTCTGGCCCCTCTCCTCTCGGAAAGGGGTTTAAAAGCTGGCGCTATTGCTGGCGATGTGTACGGTGACGATGATTTTAAGAGGATCGTGGCCCTGGGGATCCCGGCCGTAAATGCGAATACCGGTAAGGAATGCCACCTGGATGCTCATATCGTCGAGCACGCAATTGGTCACCTGCCACTCGGGCAGATCGATGTACTCTTTATCGAAAATGTGGGAAACATGGTCTGCCCGACAGATTTCCGGCTTGGCGCTGAGAAACGTATTGTCGTCGTGAGTTCAACGGAAGGCGATGATGTGGTAAACAAGCACCCGATGATGTTCCGCGGCTGCCAGATTGGTGTGATCAACAAGGTAGACCTGGCACCATTGGTGGGTGCCGACCTTGACCGGATGGAGCGGGACATGCACCGGTATAACCCGGGGATGCAGGTCTTCCGTACGAATTTCAAGACCGGGGATGGTGTTGTACCCCTCCTCGATGCGATACTCCGGTGATCCATTCAACATATATAGAACCGAAGGGAATATTTAGAGCACTATCGCAGGGAAGGATTCCGGCGATGATATCGTAACAGGGGCTATTACAATGCTTTGGCAAGGAAGATCAGTCAGGCAGGCAACCGGTGGAAGGTACCGGCCTGCGCAGGGTAAACGAAGAGCAGAGATCGGTTCAGGACCCGCAGATACCCATATTGGCGTAGACAGGATCAGACTTGTCCGCACGTTTGGCGGAAACCAGAAGATTCGTGCGTTAAGGGCAACCTTTGCAACCGTCTCCACACGTTCAACCGGAAAGGCACAGAAAGTCAGGATCGAAAAGGTAGAAAAGAACGGGGCAAACCCCAACTACGTGCGAAGAAACCTTTTAACCAAGGGCGCAATCATTCACACCGAAATCGGTAGCGCACGGATTATAAGTCGCCCCGGCCAGAATGGTGTAATAAATGCCATTCTGATCGAATAATTTTTTCATCATTCGTCTCTTTTGGATTTTTCTGGAGTTTGCGGATCCGTATCCATGATCCAGATGATGTTCCATCATCTCTCACGTGGTCAGAAATCCATCCCTTCGTTGTCCAGGGGGATGATTGAAGAGGAAATGCTGCAGTCATCAAAAGCAGATGGTCCTGAATTTACCCAGGTACCAATGAATAGATAGCAGCCCTGACTGAATAGTACATGGTGCAGAAAGGGATCAGGCGCATGTTGAGACATAGGGATGAAAAATTGCTGGGGGGAATTGGGATTTGACCCTGCTCACAACGATCGCCGCGCCATTCCGGCATACGAGGAAAGACCGGCTCAAGAGAAATGAGATCGTATATTACCTCGCATTTGACAGGAAATGGATGAGTATCGAGCAGGCCAATCTCATCCTGAAACGTGCACTTGATGAAGGTCTCGTGGGATATGACGGGGAGATGCTCGCCCCGAAATTTGATATCAGTTCTATCGAGGTCCCTATCGGGTTCAAGCCGTCCCAGTCAGTTTTTGAAGGGAACGATCCGGTCCGGTCGCTGGTTGACCGGGTAGTTAAATCGAGCGGAATTGCAGAGACTGAAGTCATCCGGGAGATGAACCGTATGATATCGAAGGATTTTGATGACCTTATCAAGCCTGAAGCTGCCATTGTCATTCTTGCAAAGCGTCACGGTGTCCCCGTTGTTGAACACATTGCTGCCCTGAAAGAACAGATGTTAAAAAAGTATTGATTTATGCGGCCTTTTCGGCTGGTGCGGCCTTCGGAAAGATCTCCAGAAGGGTTTTTTCACCGTATGTGATGACCTTTGCATTTATCTGGACAAAATCAGCAGTAATTTCGTTTCCACGGATTGGCTTCCGTCGACGTTCGCCATCCATGACCGGGTGGAACCCTACACCGCCAGCCAGCAGAAGTTTTCTTCTCCCTGCCACCGGAAGGTTCTGCCTTGCCGGAGTACCGTTCCTGTCTGATGCACCAGTGATCTTGATACTGTACCCGGTGACGCCGAGGAATGTCGCATCTACTTCATCACCGACACGTTTTCCCATCAGGAATGCTGCCGCGCCGCCGCTGACATCAACTTTGTGGGATAGTCCGCTTTTTGGGTCTGATAAGACTATTTTAAATTCAACCATTATCTCATTCTCCGAATATTTTTTTATCCTGATCCGGGTGATACCGCAATCCCGTTTGCTGGCCTTTTAAGGGGCACAGGGCCACACCAAAGGTGAAAATCCTGAATTCTGTAACGGCCCGCCTGCACGGTACCATCCGGGAAGTACCAATTACATTGGGCGAATATGCTATTAAATACTACTTTCCCCAGAAGGGTTCTTCCCGACGTTTCATCGAGGTGAACTCACCCAGTATTTCCTGAGTTGGTATCGGAAGATGGGAGAGCATCTCGCGCTCCAGGATCTTTACATGACGTTCCGGGATATCGACATACAGGTCATCGTTTACATCCAGCTGCCGTCCGACTGTTGCTCCTTCAATGGAGATCGCGACCTCCTTTCCGGCTTCTGCTTCCCTGATTGCCTCCAGGTTGTACTGGATGGATTTGAGATGTCCGACCTTTCTGCCATCCCGCTGGACAAGGTTCACGTCTGTCCGGAGTGTACCGCCAAGTACCCGGACACCGACCACAGCGGGGTTACTCTGGCGGAAAATACAATTCGGAAGTACCCTGATCTTCGCCGGCATCACGATTTGCTCGAACCGCTGCTTTTCCAGCTTCCGTTTGACCTCATCGCGCCAGGCAATATAATCGTCAACGAGCTGGTAAATCACACGCCCGGAAAAAACACGGATATGGGCATTGGCCGGGTCCTTGACCATCTCTCCTGCATCGGGAAGAATTGTCGTATTGAAACTTAGTAAAACACGATAATAGGGGTTTTTAATGGTTCCTGTCCCGATAATGTCGTGACGGCTTACCGGGCCAACACTGGCCTTCATTACCTCGATATTCTTCTCCGTCAGCTCCTTGCATATCGCTTCGAGGGCCCCGATCGTGTCAGCCTTGATAACAAGTCCCTCGGGGCTGAGCTGGACGTGGATATCCTCCATCTCACGCCGGATCTCTTCCATTGCCTCTTCCGGATCTCCGCGGACAACACGGATTGGCGAGCCGGCAATTACTTCTTCCAGGTTTGGTGCCGTCAGTTTGATCCCAGCAGCCGCAGTGACGGACCTGACACGTTCAAAGCGGTCTTCAATGAGGATTTCCTTCATCGGCCGCGGTTTAAGGAGCGACCGTACCTTCGTAATGATCGGGCCGTCCTGCGTGGCAGCAGCAATCTCGTCACCAACGGATAGTGTCCCGTCATACAGGATTACGTCAAGGGTTGTGCCCACCCCACGCTCTTCCTTCACTTCAAGTACGGTACCTTTCCCAGGTCCTTCCACGATAAGTGTAAGTGAGTTCTCCATGTATCGCTGGGCAAGTCCGATCATCACCATCAGGAGCTCGGCAATCCCTTCCCCCGTATGTGCGCTGACCGGGACAATAGCCAGGTTTCGCTGGAAATCATTTACACGGTCAAACCGGTCTGCAGAAAAATCAAGTTCTGACAACTTACCGACAATTTCATAGACTTTTTTCTCAAGGAACTCCTTCACGCGGTCATTCTGTTTTGAAAAGGTGGCGGAAAACGAATCCCCCTTGTTAGGTCTCCAGCCATGCAGGCGGTCTATCTTGGTCGCCGCAAGGACAAACGGGGTCTTACAGGCGCGGAGGATCTGTAATGCCTCAATAGTTTGTGGCTGGAAACCCTGGTTGATATCAACAACCACGATTGCCATATCCGCAAGTGCCCCACCACGGGCGCGCAGGGTAGTAAATGCCTGGTGTCCGGGGGTATCAATAAAAAGAAGTCCCGGGACATTGGTGGACAGTTGTCCCATCGCTCCGCTCATCAGCCTGATGGCATCTATCGGGACCATCGTTGCGCCAATATGCTGAGTGATCGCACCCACTTCTGATTTCACTACAGATGAGCCCCGTATCCTGTCGAGAAGGGACGTCTTCCCATGGTCGACATGCCCGAGTACACATACAATCGGTGTCCGGATTTTCTGATGTGTTGCCGTTGTTACCACCCCTGAAGCGTTTAACAGGATGATAGGGAAGTGTTGAGAGCCAGGGCCCTGAGGACCATCCGGAGAAGACCGGAAAAAATTCGCGATCTCACCGATGGTTAATCAGGTAGACAACAATTCATCACTCACTGGTATGTAATAGCGCGCAGTGATTATTAAAGAGTCTCTTTTATCGCATCCAGACGGTTGTTGCAACAATTGCGACGTCCGAACTTTTGAACCTACAAGGTGTAGAAAATCCATCAGATCCAACTTCAATAGAAATCTACCGTATTGCAATGAATGATCATTCTCCTGCGTACTATTAGGAAATCTTTAGGCCGGAAGCAGTTAGTTTAAGTATTCTCAATGACAAAAGTAAGAGGGATATTTTGCCAGGGTAGGGTAGTTGGTTATCCTAGGGGACTGTGGATCCCCCGACCCGGGTTCGAGTCTCGGCCCTGGCCTCATCACTTCGTTTTATCGCTTATTTTCCGTGTTCGTTTGAATTATCCATATGTTCATGACACATCTTAGTATGGGTTGGTATTCCAGTATCATGTTTCCCGGTTTTTATAACGGGTCTGTTTATTTCTACATATGGAAAGCGGGGCCCTGATTGTTCACGTAACCTTCATCGTATGAGTGACCGCACCCAGGTCCTCCTCTACTCAGAATGGTGCGGCATGACTCCCGGCAAGTGCGAGAAATCCGAAGATACAGAGTGCCGCGACAAAGAATGCGGTATTGATGGCACTCTTTGTTGCCCGTCCCCTGATTTCGACGACACAGACTGCTTCGTAAACGTGGAGGAGGAGGGCACAGAGCAGGTAGGTACCATAGGTAAGAAGACTGATACCACAGGCTAGGGGGCCCCAGTTCAACCCTGCCGCCGCCAAGGCGATCAACCCGATGGCAAGGTTCGCATATCCGACCTCAAACTGGAACTCCGGGCGGTCCTGGATCCACCCCATCCGCGCCTGGTCTGACCGGTAGAAAACCGAGTGCCGGAGAAAACTCAACAGGCCCACTATCCCGACAAGGATTGCAGCGGCAACCCTGTACGCAAAACCAGGGTTCGAAAACAGGAAAAAGATAGTAACAAAAATTCCAGTTACTGATGTTACGATTGTTGCGGCAAACAGCACCGATGCAATTGCCGGACCCGCAGTAATTCTCGCCATAGTAATTATCAGTGGCGGGAATGGCAAAAAAAGATCTCATATTGTCCATTTCCGTCGCGGGTTTTGAACGTCCGTGTTTGGCGGCAACTCAAAGGATCAGATCCTATTCAGGCCTCTTTTTTTCATTCCTGCCCGAGACAATTGAGACTCCGGTTGCAAGCAGGGTGAGCACGGCAGAAACTACCATGATCAGGGAAAATGCCGAAGAAAGGATAGTCGGCCCTGCCATGAGGACATTCCCGGAATATCCCGCCATGCTCGTACTGATCGATAGCAGGATACTTGCGGCTGATACACCAAGTGCCATCCCCAGGTTCCTGACTGTTGCGCTGACACTTGATGCAATACCGATCTTGTCAACCGGTAGGGAGCTCATGATTTCCGTATTATTGGGGCTCTGGAACAATACCATGCCAATGGTCATCGGAATAAAAGCCAGCACGATTAAGGTCAGGTCCATCGTTTTGGAGAGCGTGGCCAGAAGAAGCAAAGAGATTGTTGTGACGGCCATCCCAGTTGCCGCATAATATGGGAAGTAATGGTTGTCATATAGCCATCCAGCGACAGGGGATCCCACGACCATGATCACGGGGATGATCAGGAATACCAGGCCGACCTGCGAGGGGGGGAGGTTGAGGACCCCTTCAAAATAGAACGGGCCGAGGATATTCACCATGAAGAGGGCGATGAAGTAGAGCGCGGTGGCAAGGACTGGCAGACTGAATGCACGTACGCGGAAAATTGAGAGGTCCAGGAGGGGCTTTGATCCCCGCCGCTCGGTGATGATAAAGGCCGCAAACGATGCCAGAAAGATACCGGTATAGAGTGCTACTGGCAACGTAAACGCAAGGTCTGCCGCGATGAATGAAAGCGCGAGCATGAGGGATACCATGAAGAGGACCATGGTCACAGCGCCAGGCCAATCCATCCGGGTATCTTTTCGTGCCGGGCCACCCGAGCCGAAATATTTCATGGCGATCGGGATCAACACCGCACCGATTGGGACATTAATAAGGAAGATGTACTGCCACCCAAGTGTATCCACGAGAAACCCCCCCAGTACCGGCCCCGCGATGCTGCCAATTGCGACGGTGGCACCGACATATCCCATCGATTTTCCCTGTTCACCCCGCGGATATAGTTCGAAAATGATCGCACTCGAAATGGAGAACAGCATTGCCGCGCCTGTTGCCTGGATAACCCGGAACATGATCAGGACAGGCAGGTCCGGTGACAGACCGCAGGCAAGTGATCCCAGGGTAAAAACAACAAACCCGAGAATGAACATCCGTCCCCTCCCGACATACTCTGACACCCTCCCGAATATGAGGAGAAGACTCGTTAGCGTCACGAGGTACGCCGTAACGACCCATTGGGAGTAGGTTACATCCACACCGAAAAAGGTGGTAATGGTGGGTAGCGCAATGTTTACGACATTACCGTCAAGAACTGCCATAAAAATAGCGGCAAAGACGATAAATGCCATGAATCGTGACTTTTTTGTATCCCGGGAGACGGGACTTGAACAGGTGGACATTCGACTGTATAACTTCTCATCCATCCGGGTTTATAGCTTCAGGATTACCAGTTTTTATCCGCGCGAACCAGTTCTGCGAAAAGTTGTCCTGCAGAAAAAGAACTATTAATTTTAGAAAACACAGGGCATAAAATCCGGGGTGGAAGGGAATAAATTCCTGCACTTAATTGATGTCCCCTGATTTTTTCCAGAATTCGTACTCGTGGGTCCAGTGATCTTTATTGACCAGGACCAGATTTTTCATGTATTCAGCACGTTCCCTGTGAAGTTTCTCCTGGTCAGGATACACCTCGCAGTTGATGATTGCGTCTGCGAGCAGGGTTCCAAGTTTACTGGCGTCTTTCTCCTTTTTTGTGACCGCACACGGGTCTCCAAGGATGTTCACTCCCACCAGGCCCACAGTCGATGCGCCCATTTGGTGGAGTGCGCGATTAAGGTAGTTGGCAATCTCTTCAGCACCGGACCCGCCGGCCGTCGACACCGAACACCCGTACTTCCCGGAAAACATCTGGCAGTGAATCACATCTGCCATTCTGTCGAGGACTACCTTGGTCTGGGCCGTTACATTGTTGATATAATTGGGAGATCCAATAACAATCCCATCGGCATAAAGCATCTTCTCCAGCAGTTCCGGGTAATCATCCTCATAGATGCATTTTCCGTTTGCATAGCAGACCCCACACCCGCGGCAGAAATTGATGTCGAGTTCAGAGAGGTCAATATATTCGATATCTGCACCAGAGTCCTGTGCACCTTCAAGAACCTTCATTACAAGGCGGAGAGTCTGGCTGAATTTGCCATGCGGACTTCCGTTAAGACCGATAATATTCAACGTACACCTCCTGATCTGTAATTTACAGGTTTGTGGCCGCTCATTAATAGGTTCTGGTTCCTCATGTTCTTGTATCCGGCGTTGTATTGTCCTATTAATTCGTCATTTCCGGTCTTTTATGTCTGGAGCAAAACCTCCCAGGCGTCCAGTTTTTCCGAAAACGATGTCCGGGCATTGGCCGGGCTCGTCGAGGGCAGGGTGAGGACCCGGATCCGGCATGGATATTCCTGCCCGAATTTTTTTAAGTACTTTCCCGCGGTGGTGCCGTTGGCAATAACGAGACTGATCCCGGGATGGTCATGGAGGAACAGCGGGATATTGTTCGGGGTTACATTCCTGATATCCCTGTCCATTGCACCGCGGCGCTCGCATGAAAAGATCACATCCCAGAGACAGACGTTGCGTTCCTTCAGACATGCCATTTTTTCCGCATACGGCAACACCTTCGAAATCCCGAGGTGGATTTCCATAATATCCCAGAACTGGTTCCTTGGATTTGCGTAATACTCCCCCGCCCCAAGTGAGAGGGGACTCGGAAAACTACCGAGGATCAGTACATGGGGAATACCCCCGGGTTCAAATGGCAATCCATATAATAACGACATCGATAACTCCCTTTATTGAGAAACAGCCCCTGATCATAACCGCGCTCTCCTTCACGTTTTTTAGTGAAAGCAAATATTTACTCCCGTTTCAGGAGTAATTCGAAGGATTGATTTTCCCGTGATGTCTTTGTCAATAGTGCCAGATAAAAAGATATTAATAATGCGATATACCACTGCTCATAACCGGAGGACCGGATGTCAGTTACCCAGGCCGGAGCGATGGATAATAAAGTGCCGATATTCGTTGAAAAAACGGGACGTGTAGAGCTTCTTGACCGGATGGAGAAGACAGATGAGGAATGGCGTGCAGTCCTTACGAAAAACCAGTTCGAGGTGGCACGCCTGGCTGGGACCGAACCCGCGTTTTCAAATAAGTACCATGATTTCCATGAGAGGGGGACGTATCACTGTGTCTGTTGTAGTACCGACCTCTTTTCCTCAGATGCGAAATTCCGCTCAGGGACGGGGTGGCCGAGTTTTTATGCGCCAATATCTGACCTGAACGTGAAGACCATGGTGGATAAGACCGATGGATTGGTCCGGAGTGAGGTCCTCTGCACACGTTGCGGGGCTCATCTCGGGCATGTATTCGATGACGGTCCGCCACCAACGCATAGACGCTATTGTGCGAATTCAGCTGCCCTGCGATTTGTAAAGCGGTAATTTCCTGTCCCGGTAGGAAAATTCTGTTTGATAAACAGGGGACACCGCTCATATAATTACGAATTCTGGCATTTTATTTTAAATCCCCCAACTTCCACCATGTAATTTATGGCCATACAAGTGCAAAAGGAGGAAAACCAGGGGTGCGAGTACGTATACCAGAGAGCTCCACTGAATACCCGCGATGGCAAGGATAATCCCCGCCGCAGAAAGAGCGGGTATAACGGCTGCACGGTGCTTGGTTGCCACAATCATCCGGTCACTTATTGAAGGATCAATAAGATGACGCCTGGCGGTAGCATAACTCCATTGAAGGTAGAAGAGAGATCCGGTGATTAACAGGTTGAGTTCAAAAAGAAGCGCACAAAAAGGAATCGTTGGAAAATCTCCCACCAGGTTGGTAGTAAACGGGATAAGTGCCACGAAGAGAAGTGATCCGATAGTAATCCAGAGGAGATTGTGGTCTGCATAACGAATTTTGTGAAACTGCATATGATGCATCACCCACAGTGCCGCAATCAGGAGAAACGCAATAATATAATGGATAAAATCCGGGATCAACCGCTGCAACGTTGACATGACAAGCAACGGGGAAAAATCTCTCACATCCGTGGGGAGATCAATCCCGACGACCAGCAGGGTCATTGCGAATGCAAAGATGCAGTCGCTCAGTGATTCAATCCGGTTTTTTCCAAAACCGATTTGCTTTACAGTTTCGTTTTCGGTGTTAATGCAGTTCACTTCCTTGCTGGAGAATCCATGATCTCTCCGTATGGGGGTAAGTTATACGTTTCCCGGGCCACACCTGATGTCCCACAGGTGACACAGGGTTACCAAGGGTTTTCTTTCCTGGGTTGTGTCCTATCGTGAATTTTTTCGTGTATGGGTATTTAACAAGTACTTGATGCATGACCGGGTAAAAAGAGTACCTTGACAAACCGGTCCGGAGTCGTTGAGTCTGATGAAAAGAAAATTATGTCCGTTTGATAAATCGGAATGTGTTGGGGAGTTATGTATGTTGTTTTCTGTGGAAAAGGGAATGTGCAGCTTCCTGCTTACCAGATCACCCGATCTCCTGCCTGGGCAGGGCCAGGCGGGCAAGCCTGTCAGAAATAGTGAATCGGGCAGCCACGAGAGAAAATCCCGCTTCAAAGCTGAACTTTTCGATTAGCGATGGCATACCAGGTCCCTGATATGGAGTTATCCGGGTTGGGATCACCCATGACAGTTTTTAAGGGTTAAAGAAGGGCCTCAACGTAATCGATGGTAGTCCGCAGGGTCTTGAGCCGTGCATGAAATTTATCATTTGACTCTACAATGGTCCATGGTGCATGGGGAGTATCAGTTTTTGCAAGCATTTCGTTGACTGCATCCCGGTATTCACCCCATTTCTCCCGGTTCCTCCAGTCCTCGTCGGTGATTTTCCACTGCTTTTTCGAGTCCGTTTCCCTCTGGTGAAACCTTGCCAGCTGCTCATCCCGGTCAATCTCCAGCCAGAACTTGATAATACCCCCACCATCTGCAACAAAATTCTGTTCCATTTCGTTGATCTCATTGTAGGCCCGTTTCCATTCAGCCGGGGAGCAGAACCCTTCGACCCGCTCAACCATCACCCGTCCGTACCAGCTCCTGTCAAAGAGGGTTATATGACCTGCTTTCGGGAAATAAGTATAAAATCTCCAGAGGTAATGATGTGATAATTCAAAGTCATTTGGTCTCGAAACCGGGACTACTTCATACCCTCTCGGGTTCATACTCGCCGTGAGACGGAGTATATTGCCTCCTTTCCCGGCAGCATCCCATCCTTCATATACGATTATCAGTGGTACTTTTCGTTTATAGAGCAGGTATTGAGCTTTCCTGACCCGGTCCTGGTACTCCTTCAGCTGCCTGGGGTAGTCTTGTTTCGAATAGGATTTTGTCAGGTCTGCCTTATCCAGATTAAGATTTGTTTTATTTTTCTGGGCTCCTGTCTTGAAGTCTTTCACCCGGGGTTCTTTTCCGGAAACCTGCCTTTCAAGAGCTTTTGTAACGCGTGATATGACCGTGAACCCCGCGTATACAGGGTTGGTTGCCTCAACGACAGTCCATGGTGCAAACGGGGTATCGGTCTCTTTGATGATCTGTTCGATAACGGGAAGGTAAAGGTCGTACTGGTGGTGGAAATCCCAATCACCCCGGGTGATCATCCATGCGGTCAGTGTGTCCTGTTCCCGTTCAATCATCCGCCTCCGTTGTTCCTCTTTGCTGATATGGAGGAAAAACTTGAGGACCAGTGTGCCGTCGTCAACGAGCTGCCGCTCAAAGTTCCGGATTGCCGATGTAGATTCCTTCAGCCGCTCATTCCAGTTAAGGCCGTTCAGCTGTTCTGCAAGAGTGCGGCTGTACCAACTCCTCGCAAAAATTGTAATTCTACCTTTTGCAGGAGTTTTAATAAAAAAGCGCCAGATCAGGTTGTGTGCTCTTTCTTCGTCGGTTGGTGTGCCGATTGAATAAAGGTTGTAGCCTCGGGGATCAATGGCCTGAACAATTTCACTGGAAACAGAAGTAATACCCGATGCATTCCACCCTTCAATGAGGATCACGACAGGGACGCCAGCGTCGCGGCAGGCACGCTGAAGTTCCCCAAGGTGCTCCTTTATTCCTGGAAGGGTCTTATCGATGGTCTTTTCATCAATGGAAAGGTTGAGATTATATTGCTCAAGCATAACGGAATCCGGATAATTCCCGGGTTCACCCCCAGGTAAGAAGTAAGTGGGCAGATATTTGGATGTTTTTATTTCATCAGGGAATAACAAAAGTATTGGATAACCGGATGACCACAGGACAGGAGAAGAGTCATGATTTTCCCGGAGCTGCCAGCAGTGACAGGCAAGGAGATAGGGTAATGGAACCTTCCCCAGCAGGGCCACCTGAAATGAGTCCGGATGCAGGCCTGAAAAATCAATTAATTCAGCGGTACCTGGAAAAGCCTTCCCTACCGGGCGTCTTTGTGCGTGCCAGAAAGGCATGGCGTGATGCAATCAGGAATAACCGCTGGTAGGACACCCCCCATAAAATCTGCAGCAGGTGCGCGAATACACATCAGGACGGTTCCCCGGACATTCATTCTTGGTGATGATGGATCCGGGAACCATTCCAAAATTGTTATGTAATGGTATAGGAAATCAATACAGGAGTTGTCAGTCTGTTGAATTCAATCATCCTCTTTTTCCTTGCAATATTACCCATTATCGTCATTTTTATTGGGATCGTATTCCTGAAACAATCAGGTACGCTGATGGCGGTCATCGGCTGGCTGCTCACGATCTTCGTTGCGGTCATTTTCTTTAATACATCGCCCTCTATTGCGCTATATGCCTCAGCAAGCGGGATCCTCGCATCCTTTGGCATTTCCCTGATGGTCCTGTTTACTATTCTCCAGGTCACCATGATGGACCTGACCGGAGCCATCCGGAGTATATCTGAATACATCAAGTCAATCGCAGCGGAACGGTACGAACAGATCATGATCCTGAACGTGGGGTTTGGTTCATTTCTCGTATCTATCGGGGCAACACCCGTCACGATGCTCCCACCGATCATGATGGCACTGGGCTTCTCACCTGTTGCATCCGTGGCCCTGCCTTGCCTCGGGTATGACCCCCTCACCTCGTTCTCGCTCCTCGCCGTCCCCATTACGCTTCCCGCCGCAGTGTTCGGCTTTAATGCGGTCATCATGGGTAGTACTGTTGCCCTGTTCCTGCCGGTTATTTCTACGGGTCTCTCAATCGGTATGTTATGGGTTGCCGATGGGATATCGGGTGTACGGAAAGGTCTTGTCCCGGCAGTCCTTGCTGGGCTCTCGCTCGGTATTTTCGCCATCATATTTGTGAATATACTCCCCGCATCGGCAATTGGCCTTGTCGGTGTATTCGCCGGACTTGTTACCATTGTAGTCCTCTTTCTGCACAGGGTGGCCCGGGGTAAACCAATATGTGCGCCGAAAACACCCGTTGGGACTGTTACGGCTGCGAAAGACCCCACCCTGATGCCACTATGGAAGGCGGGACTTCCGTGGTTCCTCCTTGTGGTACTGGTGGTTTTCATTAGCATCCCGCAAATGCAGGCAGCACTCTACAATATTCTTGGAGATGCCCAGAAAGTTCCCGTTGTTGCGAACAAGGTTGTCGATTTAAAACTCCTGAACCAGGCATATTTCTGGGTTGTCGTAAGTACGCTGATCGCGGCACCCTTCCTGATCAGGTCAAAGGTCGAAAGCAAAAAAATTCTAAAAATCTGGATAAAACGTGCCTGGAGCCCCACACTCGCAGCAGCGATCTTTTTTGCAATTGCCTACGTGATGGACTGGTCTGGTCAGACTGTCATAAACAATACCCTCACATTTGTATCGGGGTCGTATGACCTCAACATGAATGCGGTGATAGGCCTGACCCTCGCGATGTTATTCGGTATCGCATTTCCTGTTATCAGCCCCCTGCTTGGGTTGTTCGGGTCCTTTGTTTCCGGGAGTGAAACCTCGTCGAACGTGATGTTTTACGGGATCCTGCAGAAGACGACCCATGTCCTTAACCTGGACTTCACCAAAGTCTATGCAGCCCATTTGGTTGCCGGAGGGATTGCGTCGGGGATCGCACCGGCCAAAATTATCAACGCCGCTGCAGTAATCGATCAGCCTGGGATAGAAGGTGCCGTGATCAGGAAATCAGCGGTCGTTGTCATACTCCTGGCCCTCGTAACTTCAGCACTATTAATCATCCTTTTGCTCCTTTGACCAGCTAGTACAGGTCATATTCAGCGATTGCCAGGTGGAGGAAATCCCCAAACGGATTTCCCATACTCCCCCCTAATGCCCGGGAACGATTTGTACGGCCCATGTGGCCCTATCTTTACTGCACTGGTTGATTCTGGCCTGTCCATTTCTGCGAGGTTCTGGCCTACGGCGCCCTCAACCCCAATAAGTGCCCTTTGCATCGCATACTATTCAGTGAT
>Ga0114951_10001772_pt1 | contig 25865 bp, 24 predicted proteins | sample AM7aDNAmetaG_FD_88677 | JGI IMG/M metagenome (GOLD analysis project Ga0114951, IMG submission 88677) | Freshwater microbial communities from Finland to study Microbial Dark Matter (Phase II) - AM7a DNA metaG | ecosystem: Environmental > Aquatic > Freshwater > Lake | place: Finland: Lake Alinen... | reverse complement strand
TGTCCCCGCGTAGTACCCGGTGAAACCACATAACGTGGACGAACAGTCCACGATCTCCCAGCGGGAAAAGAAGTCCCTGTGGAGTTTTACTGCAGCCTGCCGCTGGAATACGGTTGCGGATGCAGAGCGTAGTCGGGAGCCGTCGATCTGGGATTCTCTGGGATCTCGGGGAGGCAACAATGGAACACCGACTTTCTGCAACCGTGTTTCTCACCGGCCCCTAGCGGGCCGGAACAACGGTAGGTGGGCAGTTCGGCTGGGGCGGCACGCCCTTGAAAAGATATCAAGGGCGCCCTAAGGTTGGCTCAGGAGGGACAGAAACCCTCCGTAGAGTGCAAGGGCAAAAGCCAGCCTGACTGAATCCCAAACAGTAAGGGATGCAGAGGAGAAATCCGGGCTTAGCGATCATCCATGTTCCCCCTTGGTGGGGGCTGGATGTGTCAGAAAAATTACCCTAGGGATAACAGGCTCGTCGCGGGCGAGAGTCCCCATCGACCCCGCGGCTTGGTACCTCGATGTCGGCTCTTCCTATCCTGGCCCTGCATAAGGGGCCAAGGGTGAGGCTGCTCGCCTATTAAAAGGGAACGTGAGCTGGGTTTAGACCGTCGTGAGACAGGTCGGACTTTATCTGCTGGGAGTGTTGGCTGCTTGAGGGGAAAGGGTCCCTAGTACGAGAGGAACGGGACGCTGTGGCCTCTAGTTAACCGGTTGTCTGATAAGGCAGTCGCCGGGCAGCCACGCCGTTGTGGATAAGAGCTGAAAGCATCTAAGCTCGAAGCCTCTCCCGAAAAGAGGCAGCCATTCCAGTTTCACTGGACGAAGGCTCCCATAGAAGATGGGTTTGATGGAGCCGGGGTGTAAGCTAGAAGACTTCGGTCGACTAGCTCAGCCTGCGGCCACCAATCGCCTGAGATGTCGAGTCAATGTAGTATCTGAGCGATATTTGGTTGAGACGCATGTTTCGGAGTAAGTGTGAAGTGAAGTGTTTGGCCTATGCATGGATTAACTGTCCCTATTGCTGAGGAAACAAAAAATTTTTATTTTTTTGTTTGATTTTTTTTTGAATTATTTCTTTATATGATGGGAATACAGTCGCCTAATTAATTGATGGCATTATTTTTTTGGTGTTGCTGTTGGGTTGTAGTGTCATTTTCTTTTATAGACGCAACCGGTACAGGCTAGTTATAGTTAGCTTTTAGTTCAAACAGTTTGAAGGTTTGTTGCTTTGTCAGGTAAGGTGAAAAATTTGAATAAACCCTTCTTGTCTGTGACACGTGTAATTTTAGTCGGGGGTTTAACTCTATTCATTCTGGGTTTACTTGTGATTCTTCGGTTAAACCCATTTTTTAGTCTGTTAACTCAAGTTGTCCCCAACACTGGGGTTGTTGAGGTAGTTGGTGTGGTTTCTCAATTTCTGGGGCAAGCGCTCGTTGTCTTTGGCGCTATGCGTTCAACTTCCCAAGCTTGATTTCTAATATGCTGACTGAACGTAGAATAACTCTGGAGGGTTTTGCTAAAAGTATTCAGCAGCTTCATAATATGATGTTAATTGGGTGGCGGGCATTGAAAAACGGTTACTCGCAAACGATGGCGAAGATAGATGCTTTGATCTTGAATCAGAAAGCACTTGAAGTTCCCAAAAAGCCCCGTTGCCGTTAAGCTGCAAGTTCTGCGGCTCAAAAATTGAGAAAGGCTACTTTTGCCCTCAATGCGGAAAAACCAATTAAAACTAAACAATAATTCTCTTAAAGAACCCCTCCCTCTATGGTTTCAACATAGAACCACTATTAGGGTCCAAATAGGTTCGTGACGTATCGACCCCCTCCTCGGTTTCTGCATAGATATGATATTTGGATCCTAATAGGCTCCTAATATGCCGCGGAAATTTCAATAGCTTTGGGGCTCAAAAGAATAACCCTTCAATACAACCGCGATAGGTCCATCTGTCACTCAAAACACCCCGCCCCCAAACCCTTGTGACCCCTCACGAAATCTAGCAATTCACAAATTTACAAACAAAAGCTAAACAAACAGGAAAAACACCTTCGTCAAGAAACCTTGACAACAAATTTTACTTTTTGTTACGATTGTTTTTTTGTCTGCAGGAAAAGTAACGGATTTTTTAGTAGTAACTTTTATTTGTGTAAGGTTTATTTGTTGGTATAATCTGGGTGTGTTTGATGGGTGCCTCGATAGCTCAGCCCAGTAGAGCGGCTGCCTTGTAAGCAGCAGGCCGCGGGAGCAAGGCCCGCTCGAGGCTCCATAAAAAAACAAAATTTTTTATTCTTTGGGTTCTGGTTTAGGTTCTTCTTCTTTAGCCGCGGGGTCTTTTCCCGTCAGCGAGTATTTGCGGGCTTTGGTCTCGATGATTTCGTGCTCGAAGAATTTTTTGAGTGATTTGAACACTTTCTTTAGGGGTTCACCGGTTTTGTCGGTTAGTTCCTGCAGAGTTAATTCTTTGCCTTCTGCTTTGAGAGTTTTATAGACTTTTTCGTCAACTTTGTTTAGTTTCATTTGTAGTCCACTGCCTAACACTGTTTTCTTTTGTTATGGCTGGGTGGCTTTTTCAAGTTTGTGGTTTAACACGGCTAAAACGACGAATGGAAACCTTGCTTAGTTAGTGTGGTTCCATTTGTCGTTGCAGAAACTGCTGAAATCGCATGTTGTGCATGAGCCTTTAACGTCTATGTCGCAACAATCGGCTATCTGTTGTTTCTCCATATCTGACCCTTCCCTGGTTCAGATAATATCGGGTTTAGTAATAAATCCGAATTCCAGAAAGGGTGATATATCGAAATCTGTAATATCGCATTATTTTTTGGCATTAGACGCTATTATTCGGACTTGTCGTTTAACGCAGATTTCTTTTCAGGCGACACTTTCAACCCATGGTACTCGTACATGATTCGCAGGGAATCTCGGATGGCTTCGTTGCGGCTGTTGTAGACACCTTTTTCGATTAGTAGGTTCAGGAGGTCTATGTAGCGTTTTGTTAGTCGAATCGTTATGCGTTCACGTTTGTTTCCATTGGACACTTTTTAGTCACCATATTGACACAGCAAGGAAACTTGCCATATAAGGTCTTGTCAGATAAGTGGGCACTCTTTGTCTGCCAAAAGCAAATTAAGAATAGAGGCGCAGAAAATAAAAACTGTTTAGTCATGTGCGCTACAGTTGACCCGTGAGTACTCGAAAACCGCTTTCTCGTGCGGTAACTTCACAGCTTCCAAAAGTCTGGGTGAACAATTCTGGGAGAAGTTTGGCTCCGATTTTGGAGCGGATAACCATCTGGAACGTTGCTTCAGTTGCCATTACGTTGGGGGCGCCTGTCACTATTGCTTTTACGGTTTGCATGCCTGCGCTAACGGGTGGGTTTGAGAGGATGCAGTTGAACTTCATATCTTCCACGGGTTCATAGAACAAGCCGCAGCGTACCTCGGCGTTGAATACTTTGTTTAAAGATATATTCTTTTTTGCTAAGCGCACGGCGCGGGCGTTCACGTCTGTCATGGCTACATGGAGTTTGGGGTTGAGTTTCGCTACTGTGATTCCGACGGTGCCGTATCCGCAGCCTATGTCGAGAACGCATCCTGATTTGGGTAAAAGCATTGATTCGATGAGTAATCGGGTGCCGCAGTCGACTTTTCGCTTTGAAAAAACGCTTGATGCAGTTAAAAACTCGAAGGGTTTGCCGCAGAGGCTGGTTCGGACAAGCCCGAAGGTTTCGTGGCTTTTGGGTGCAGCTGAAAAATAGTGTTCAGCGCTATTTTTTGGGTTTTTGCTCATGTGCGCTACCTGTTTTCCAAACTTTCGGGTACGTGCCTCTTGGCATCAACACTCGGGCAAGAGCTGCGACTGCACCATGGTTTAGAGTGAGGATTTCCTGTGTGGGAACGAGGGCTTTTGCAAGTGCGACTGCTTCGCCTTTCAAAGTGAAGATTGCGACGACTGAACCTTTCTCGATTCCGGTGTCAATCTGCAGCACACCTGGCGCGGTTAAGTTGGCGCCGTGGCAGAGTGCGTCGACGGCTGAGTCGCGAATGACGATTTTGGGTATCTGCGTGAGGGCGACTTCCATGGGTTCGATGAATTTGCTTAGATACGATTGGTCTTTTTTCTCTTCGTATTCTCCAAACCAGTAAGCAACATCGTGCAGGGTGACTTTTTTGGCGCTGGTTTCGATGAATGGACCCGCGCGTGAGCGGCGCAGTTCTTGCATGTGGCCGCCGACACCGAGGATTTCGCCGATGTCAAAGCAGAGTTTGCGGATGTAGGTGCCGCCTTCGCATCCTACTTTGAAGAGTACGTTGCGTCCATCCATCTCCATGTATTCGTTGTAGTAAATTCGTCTGGTTCGCAGCTGTCGTTTAACGGCTGAGCGTAATGGGGGGCGTTGGTAGATTTCGTCTTCGAACTCTGCGAGAACGCGTTTAACTTGGTCTTCTCGTACGTCGCCGTGCAGTTTTAGGACGCAGATGTATTCTTTGCCGCTGTAGAGCAGCGCTTGAACCATCTTAGTTGCGTCTTCCAAGGTGATTGGTAGGATGCCTGTGACTTTGGGGTCGAGGGTTCCGCCGTGTCCGATGGCTTCGAGGTGCATGATTCTTTTTACCCAGGCTGCAACTTCGTGGCTTGTGGGTCCAGCGGGTTTATCCAGGTTTATGGTGCCGTAGCGGATGTATTCTTTGGCTGGGCGCTCAGAAGGTTTACAACCGTATTTTGGGTCGGTGGAATCCTCTGCTTTCTTTAGTAATTCACGTTTGGTTTCCCATGGCGGGGTTGTTCTGGGCATCCCTGTTTATTTCTCCTGAATAGTGGTAAGAAAAAGAAAATTGAAGTAATTAAAGCTTAAAAAATTACGCGGCTTTAACGCTTTGAGCTTTTTCTGGAAGTTTACCTGCAGCTTCTAGGGCTTGAGCAACTTCATCGTCTGAGGCGCCTCTTTTGACTTCAATTTTGTCTTGCAGAGGCATGACATGGTTAATGTTGACTCTTCTTCGTTTTACGCCTGTAACTTTTTTTGGTCCTGTAACTAAGACAAAGCTTTTGTCCATGACGTCGATTATGACGCATTGTTTGCCGTTTTCTCGACCGATTTGTTTTACGCATATTCTGCCGACTTCAATGGCGGGCATGTTTTCTGTATCTCCTAAAAAACAAATAAACTCACAATCCATATTTAAGCATGACATTAACCAAATGCAGAATTGAAAATACCTCGCTTGTTTTCAAATGTCAATGGCTTCAAAAATCGTCAATACCGACCTACCCCTCTATCGTTTCTGCAATGATATGATATTAGGATCCAAATAGGCTCCAACTATGATGGTGATTCAGGTTTTCTCTTATGTCTCTTGAAGTAGAGAAGAGAAATCCCGGCGGAAGCTACAATAGCGCTAACTGCTAGCGCGATTGGCACTAATTGAAAATTGGCAATTTCGTAGGAAACTGTTTGTGAAGCAGTCCAGTATCCACCGGCGTCAACAGCGTAAAATGAGATGTTATGTGAACCGTTGGGCAAACCTGAGAGCGTTGTGTTGCCGGAAACCGTCACGTTATCCTGTCCATCTATGCTGTAGGTTACTTGAGAAACGTGCTCAGCATTGAAGTTTAATGGAATGTTTGCGGTTTGGTAAGTTGCGTTTTTAGGAGACTCCACTTTGATGATGGACAATCCGCCGACGACAAAATACAATGAGTCGACCCTGTGATAGCCGCCGCACCACAAAAGATGAGTCTCATCCGTGAATATGGCTTCCCCTAGGTAAACCGTAATTTTATGTCGCCCCTCAGGCAACTCACCAATATTTAATGTGACGGTATAGTTTGTCGTTTCATTCTGGGTCGGTCCTCCGAAATCGGATGTCACTGCGGTAATGTAACGCGAAACGATGCCTGGGTTAGCGGTCACGTTTTGATGGTTGTCGACACTGTAGAGAAACCAGTCGCCACTGGGGTAAAGAGCATAATATGAATCTGTGCTTGTGTATTTGCAAATGCTAAACTGGATTGGGATAATAACCGCTGAATTGGGCGTGTATATCTTGGAGATGTTTTGGGGGTCTATAGAAATTGTCAATGGGTCTGGCGATAGATTAACCACGGAAAAAGCAGCCATTCCCATCGAGAAAGGCATTGCTGAAGCGACTAGCAAACAGAGTAAAATTATTGTTACTGCTGATGTCTTTTTCTTCATACCACATCCCAAAAGCTCAGTGTTGAGGGCGATATATAGCTCTCCTTAGAGAACAGCCTGTTCCACAAAGAGAATACCCGTCCCTATTGACTCAGCTTCTTTATTGGTTAAACCACGCGCAATTTCCCAAAGTTTTAAAGCATCCACCCCGAACTATTTCTTTGCAACCTAAACAGTGGTCTAATTTGACTTTGAACTACCATTACATGCAGCTACCACGCGAGGTCATCGTTGGAAACGGCACCCTCAACCGCGTTCCCGAAGTCGTAAGGCGCCTAGGTCTTAAGGGTAAAGCGCTGGTTATTGTGGGGTCAAAGAGTTATGAACTCGCTGGAAAAACCGTCTGCGGACTCCTCGAACAGGCAGAACTGAAAGTGGATGTTCTCCAGATAAAAGCCATGAACATAAAAGATTTAACCACAGTCGAGGAACGGATTGTTTCTACAAGACCGCAGATTCTCTTCGGCGTCGGGGGCGGAACCATAATCGACGCAGCAAAAATCAGTTCATGCACCCAAAACATCCCTTTCATCAGCATCCCAACCACCGTCTCCCACGACGGCATCGCAAGCCCACTCGCATCCATCAAAGGCTCAGACAAACCCTATTCTATATTAGCCCAGGCACCGCTAGCGATAATTGCTGACACAGAAGTGATTTCTCAGGCTCCATGGCGGTTTATGATAAGCGGATGCGGAGACGTTATATCCAAATTCACCGCCGTCAAAGATTGGAAACTAGCCAGCATAGAAAACAAAGAGTACTATGGCGGCTACGCGGCAAGTTTAGCGTTGATGAGCGCGGAGTTGGTGACTGAGAACGCGGAGGTAATCCTAAGCAAGCAGGATGAAGGCTTACGGGTTTTGCTTGAAGCATTAATCAGTTGCGGCGTAGCCATGAGCATCGCGGGCAGCAGCAGACCATGTAGCGGCTCCGAACACTTATTCAGCCACGCCCTCGACCAAGTCAAACCAAGCCACGCCATGCACGGTGAACAATGCGGCGTTGGCGCCATACTATCCGCTTACCTCTACAGGGCAGATTGGAAGGGCATCAAAAAAACCCTCAAACAACTCGGTGCGCCAACAACAGCCGCGGAACTGGGCGTCAAAGACGCAGACGTGGTTAAAGCGCTAGAGATAGCGCCCAAGATTAGGCCTGAACGCTACACAATCCTGCACAAACTAAACCTCAACTTGGAAGCCTGCGAGAAAACAGCGAGGGCAACTGGAGTAATCAGTTAAACACGTATGGGCTGGATGAGCGCGAACAAGTTGCCTTCTGGGTCCTCTGCCGCGGCTATCCATCCGACTTCTAGGACTTCCTGTTTGGGCTGGGTTACTTTTCCACCTAATTTTACGATTTTTTCCAGAAAATCAGTGATGGATTCAACGGCGAAATAGTTTATGGGTTTGCTTTCAGGCACCTGTTTTTTGTACATGCCGCCGTTTACGCCTGGACAAAGTAGCATGTCGTCTTTGTCAACGGGCACAGTTTGGATTACCCAGTACTCTATGGGTCCTGAGGCTTGAACGATTTTCCAGCCGAAAACTTCTTCGTAGAAAAGTTCGAGTTTTTCCACGTCGTTTGCTGGGATTTCAAAATGCATCAAAGTGTGGTCCATTTTCGTTTTCCACCTCCTACACAGGAATTAAATGCTGTTAAGAACTGGAGAACGGGCATAGTACTATGAGTGGATGGAGAATTTATCTTTTATTTTCCAATCCAAAACAGAGGAACCTGCCTGCGTCTATCTAAATTTGAAAAAAATTAAAAATTATAAAGGAAAGGAAAGATTGGATGAACGCTGTTATGCCTTGGCAGCTTTTGCTGCTTTGGCGGTTTTCGCTTCTGCTTTAGGTTTAGCTTCTGGCTTTGCTTTTTCCTCGACTGCGGGTGCTGGTGTTGCTGGAGCGGCTGGCGCTGGTTTTGGCTCAGCTTTGAAGGTTTCAACGAATTTTGTCTCTGCCAGCTCTGGGAGGAACTTTTGTATGTCCATGGCTACGCCGCGTTTAGCAATCTGGATGCCTTCAACGTAGAATGTTTCTTCAGGCAGGTCTATGGTTAAGTCGAGGCCATTTATGGTTAGTTTAAACTTGTTTTCTTCGACAACTGGAACTCTGCGGTGGATTAACGCGCCGATTTTCTGTTCTGCTGTCTCAAGTTTTTTGGTTACTGTGACATCGTAGATGAGTGTTCTTCCTGCTAATGGAGGGTTGAAGTCAAGCAATACTCTGCCTGCGCCGACGGAGCGGATGGTTGCATTTTTGCCTTGGAATTCGATGCGTGCGCCCATCACGGGGTTGATTTCTTTTGCGTAGAGCTGTTTGATTGGGACGCGTTTGATTTTTTCGGGGTCTCTTTGTCCGAAGCCTTTTTCAGGTGAAATCTCAACTGTGCATGGCTTGCATATTTCCATCGTTGTTAATGCGTCGTCTAATGCTTTTAGGACCCAGCTTTCGCCTATGACGACGAGTTCGGGTTCGTGGATTTGTCCTTCTTTGTGAAGGTGCTCTTTTTTAGCGACGTCTTCTTTGGTTGTGTCGAAGACTTCGTTTGTTTCCTTAACTTTTGCTGTATAATCGATTAGTATGAAATCTCCTTTTTGTAGGGCCATCTTGAATCATCCTTTGTCTTAACGGGGGATTGTAAGAGTTTCAAACGCGCATAAAAACTTTGTCTAAGCAAAAAAACGTATTGCTTTCCTGAGACAAAAAGTTGTGTTTTACTATATAAAAAGCTGAAAGTTTAAGGGCAATCGGAGCATGCGTCGCTTATGCAGTGGATTTCGTAGAGGACAAAGAGCCGCTTCAAGGCGTCTTTCACTATTTCTGCTTGGTTTTCGTAGAGTCCATCTTTAATTAAAAGGTCCATGCCTTCGTGGAAGCGTTAGCTGCCGTATGTGTCGTGCGCAAATTCAAATACCCCTGCGCCTTCAACACAACATAAAGTTCAAGGGTCTTCGATAAATTCAAATTGTTAAACCACACAAGGCTCATAGGGCTTGTATGAGCGAGAAAAAACGCGTAATCTTCCATTTAGACATGGACCACTTCTACACGGCAGTTGAAGAGCGGGAACGCCCCGAAATCAAAGGGTACGCCGTCATCGTCGGCTCCGACCCAAAAGAAGGCAAAGGACGCGGTGTTGTCAGCACGAGCAATTATGAAGCCAGAAAATCAGGCGTACGCTCAGGCATGCCCATTTCCCAAGCATGGCGACTTTGCCCACGAGCGGTTTATCTGCCGCCGAATTTCCCATTGTACATCAAGATTTCAGGAGAAATCATGCAAATAGCGCGTAAGTACGCGGGGAAGTTTGAGCAATGGGGTATTGATGAGGCTTTTCTGGACGTTTCGGATAAAGTGGCGGATTGGGCTGGGGCGGAGGTGTTGGCGCGGCAGATTAAAGCCGAGATTAAAGAGACGGAGGGCATCACCGCTTCGATTGGTGTGGGACCCAACAAACTTGTGGCTAAAGTCGCCAGCGATTTTCAGAAGCCCGACGGCTTAACCATCGTTAAAGAAGAAGAAGTTGAAAAATTCCTCGCGTCATTGGCAGTGCGCAAGTTGCTGTGGGTGGGGCGCAAGACCGAAGCTAAACTCAAGGAACTGGGCGTAAACACCATCGGCGACCTTGCGCGCTACGACCCCACGGCTCTGTCTTCGATGTTTGGTGCAGCTGGTTTGCAGATGCATTTGATGGCGAAGGGCATTGACAAAAGCGAAGTCGAGGAACGCATGGGCGTTAAAAGCGTGAGCCACGAAACCACGTTTGAGGAAGACACCGCCGACTCCACCGCCATCTTTCAAGCGTTAGATGCACTCTGTGAAGAGGTTTTGAAGGAAACCGTCAACCAGCACCTCCTCTTCAAAACCGTAACCGTCAAAATCCGCTACCAAGGCTTCGAAACCCACACAAGAAGCAAAACATTGCCGTTTCTAACAAACCGATTGCGGGACCTGCAGAAAACCGCCAACGAATTGGTGTTCACTAACTTGCAGAAAGACCGAAAAGTCAGGTTGATTGGGGTGCGGGTTTCAAGTTTGGTTTCGGGCGAAAAACAGAAGACCCTGTTTTAGAGCTCCGTGATTTTTTTGGGCACTAAACGTTTCCCAAATTCTTCTTCGCTGGCGACTTCGCTGAGGGATTTTCTTGTGCGCACGATGTTTAGAAGTTTGCTTGATAAATCCAGTTTTCCGCTGGGGTAGCCGACTGCTATCATGACGAGGACCTCAAAGTTTTCAGGAACCTTAAGGGCTGCCTTAACGCCTTTTTCGTTGAAGCTTCCTACGCAGCAGGTGCCTAAGCCTTCGCTGACGGCGGTTAACACCATGTTCTCCACGGCTAAGGCTACGTCGATGGCGTACCAGTCGGGCGAAGCTTTCTTGTCGCCGCATGCAACGATTACCAGAGGCGACTGCGAAAGGAACTTTGCCCATGTGCCTCCCGACAGTGCTTTGCGTTTCTCGGCGTCAGTTACTGCGATGAAGTGCCAGGGCTCAAGGTTTTTAGCTGAAGGCGCCAATCGTCCAGCCTCCAGAATCTTCTCCATTTTCTCCCTTTCAACTGGTTTGTCTTGGTAGCTGCGGATTGACCGCCGCTCTTGTACCGCTTCAAAAACATCCATTTTCGGTCGCTTCTTAAACTAGCAAATAACCTCTTAGTCTAATATTGTTTTTTACCGCTTAGCTTTTAGTTACTGTTTTTCGACTTGTTTTTAGTGCTTTTCTATGTAAATACAGCTTAGCTTCTTTGGTTTCTTCAGATTTCTAATAGATTCGAAATATGCCTTGAGTCTACTTGTTGAAAAACAAGGTCATAGTTGACTTTTAGGAGCCGTACTTGAAGATTCTAGGCACGGTAATCGTAGCTACTTTGAAAGATGATGCTGTTGTGCAGAATGCAGTTGTATCATCATCAGTATCATCATCTTCTTTGGTTGTTTGAGTACTGCTATTATTCGTATTTTGTTGGGTCAGCTATGCCTGCTTCTTGGAAGGCTTTTTTGCGGTTGACGCAGGATTCGCATTTGCCGCAGTGTTTCTGAGCGTCGCGGTAGCAGGACCATGTCAAATTGAATGGGACGCCGAGTTCTGCGCCTGCCTTTATTACTTCGGATTTGCGTTTGCCGCTAAAAGGCGCTTGAATCGCGATGTCTTCACCCGTGCCCAAACACGCTGCTTTCTCGAATGCTTCGTAGAATTCGCGTCGGCAGTCGGGGTAGAAGGGTTCGTCTGAGCCGTGTGCACCGTAGAAAATCTTGTCGGCGCCGACAGAAACTGCGTAGGACACCGCTACGGAGAGGAAAATGGCGTTGCGGAAGGGGACGATTATGGGTTGACTGAACTCGGCTGTTAATGGGATGCTGCTGTTGCACAGTGAGGTTACGTCGCCGAAGACGTCTTTGAGGGCTGAGAGGTTGACGATTTTGGTTTTGGCACCCAGAGATTCAGCGATTTTTTGTGCACAAGTGGTTTCTTTCACTGCGATTTGCCCATAGTTAAAAGTTATAGAGTACAACTCGTAGCCATGTTTTTTTGCCCAGTAAGCCACTACTGCAGAGTCTGGACCGCCGCTGAGGACGATTACACATTTTCTTGCTTGTTTCATGATGATTCCTCATTATTTTCTGTTTTAGATGGATGATAGCTAGCTCCGTCATTTCCAAGCCATTTTTCAAAGACACCCGACTTCTTAAGCAGTTTAAACAGTGGCCATCCAATTAGAACGGTTGCGATGACGTTTCCGATGGCAACGTAAAATATGGTGATGAGTAATGGGTATCCGTACAGGAACGACAGCATCCATCCAACCGTCGTGCCCAACACCGCGGAGTAGGCTGTGCAGGTGGCGATTACGGTGTAGTCGTTTTTGCTGCGTTTGTAAATGTAGTGAACAACAAAAGACATGGCAAAAGACGGAATCGTGTTTAGCAGGTCAAGTGGTCCAGCTGAAGAGAAAATGTTGCCAACGAATACTCCCAGCGTGTGACCCAAAACCCCCGCTATACCCAGTAATGGAACAACTGCAACCAGTGAGTCTGCTACGCGGAGTTGAATTGGTCCATAAGAAGAAAATCCGAGGACAACAACTAGCGCTGCATAGAGCGCAGCGTAAATCGACATTACAGCTAAATCTTTTGTACGTATTTTCAATTGCATTTCTCCCTACACCCGGGTTTTATTTTGGTTGGCGGAACGGGTAGGAGAATCCACTCACCCGCCAATTGCCCTTAAAAGTTCTATTGCTGCCTAAAAACGTTTAGGAAAAATCCTCCTCCATTGATTGGGCACATGGCGAAATATTAATTAGGCGCTCGGAAAGATTAGATGTTGCTACTTCCTAGTGGATGGCATTCCGCGAATCGAAGTTTTAGGGAGCACAAAACCTATGTCACAAAACAATACAGCTAGCCAGTTAGTCCTCAAAGGTACAACTACAATCGGCGTCGTCTGCAAAGATGGCGTAATCCTCACTTCAGATACACGCGTAACCATGGGCTACTATGTTGCGCACAAATTCGGCAAGAAAGTCTACAAAATCGACGACCACATGGGCATGACCATCGCCGGAACCGTGGCAGACGCACAAAGAGTTGTTGACATCTTAACCGCTAACGCTCACCTCTACAAGATTAACTTAAACCGCCCCATGCCGATTAGCTCCGCGGCAAGGCTGGTTGCAAACCTTTTGTTCTCAGCAAGGTACGTGCCATTGTCCACTCAGGTTTTGGTCGGCGGCGTAGACGAAACTGGACCACACGTCTACAACTTGGATCCGTACGGCAGCTTAACAGAAGAAAAATCTGTTTCCACAGGCTCAGGTTCACCTGTTGCTTATGGTATTCTTGAAGACAAATACCGCGAAGGCTTAACCATAGCCGAAGTACTGCCAACCATCGCTAAAGCAGTTAACGCAGCCATGAAACGCGATGTTGCAAGTGGCAACAACTACAACATAATCGTAATTGACGAGTTCGGTTACAAGGAATTATCTGAAGAAGAGAAAAGTAAACTTCTCAAAGCAGGAAGTTAAGGACTGTGGTCCGAACTCAAGAGAAAGAGAAAGATAAGATAGAAATTACTCAATATATTCTTCAAAAAGTTCCCCGTGAAGCAGAAGTCACCAGAATCGAATATGAAGGACCCATGCTTGCGGTTTACACTAAAAAACCAGAAATCTTAGTTGACCAAAGCAGCATCGTCGCTGAAATCGTCGGAGTCATCCGAAAAAGAATAGTTATACGACCAGACCCATCCGTGCGTATTCCCGAAGTGGAAGCAGAAAAAATCGCACGCGAACTTATCCCCGAAGAAGCAGAAATAACAGACATTAATTTTGATCCAAGCCTCGGCGAAATCATCATCGAAACCAAAAAGCCAGGCTTAGTCATCGGCAGAAATGGCGCAGTCTTACAAGAAATAATTAAGAAAACCAAGTGGCGCCCTCAAGTACTTCGCAGCCCGCCGATAAAATCCAAGATTGTAACTCACATGCGCCATTACATGCACTCTGAAAGCAAAGAGCGCGGAAGAGTTCTCCGCACCATCGGCGAAAGAATTTTCAGACCAAAAATATGGGATGTAAGCGACGTTCGCTTAACAGCTTTGGGTGGCGCGCAGGAAGTAGGTCGCTCTGCATGGTTGCTTAAAACCCGCGAGAGCAGTGTACTGTTAGACTGCGGAACCAAGCCGGGTTCCCAGAATCCCATGGATTCGTATCCGCGTCTTGATTCCCCAGAATTCCAAATTGACTCACTTGACGCAGTCGTAATCAGCCACGCGCACCTTGACCACTGTGGATTTGTTCCGTTTCTCTACAAGTATGGTTACGATGGACCAGTGTATTGTACTCCTCCAACTTCAAACCTCATGACTATGCTTCAACTCGATTACCTCGACGTTGCAAGGATGCAGGGCGTAACTCCTCTCTACGACCAAAAAGACGTTCGCGAATGTGTCCTCCACACCATACCTCTAAGGTACGGCGTAGTCACTGACATAGCTCCAGATATCAGGTTAACATTGCATAATGCTGGACATATTCTCGGTTCAGCCATGGCTCACTTACACATAGGTGAAGGCTTACACAACCTGGTCTACACTGGAGACTACAAGTTCATACGAACGATGCTGCTTGAAGCCGCTTCGATCGAGTTTCCACGCGTCGAAACCGTAGTTACCGAAAGCACCTACGGCGGAGCAAATAACGTGATGCCTGCAAGACTCGATGCAGATGAACGCATGGTCGCAGTCATAAACGAAACCATCGAAAAAAGAGGCAGAGTACTCATCCCAGTCGCTGCAGTAGGAAGAGCCCAAGAAATAATGCTGGTCTTAGACAGTTACATGCGCCGAGGCTTACTAAAAGAAGTCCCAGTGTTCATCGAAGGCATGATTTCAGAAGCCACAGCAATCCACACAGCCTACCCTGAATACTTAGGCAGAGAAGTCCGCCACAGAATCCTCAACGAAGGCGTAAACCCCTTCGCATCAGACTACTTCACGATAGTGGAGCATCCGAGCGAACGCCAAACCATCATTGAAGGCGAACCCTGTATCGTAATGACCACTTCAGGCATGCTTGAAGGTGGTCCAGTCATAGAATACTTCAAGAGCTGGGCACAAGACGAACGCAACACCATAATCTTCGTAACCTACCAAGTTGAAGGAACCATGGGTAAGAAAGTGCAGAAAGGCTTAAACGAAATCACAATGCTGGATACCACCGGCAAAATGCTCGTTGTACCCGTGAAAATGCGCATTGAAACAATTGAAGGCTTCTCAGGACACTCTGACCGAAGACAACTAGTTAACTACTTAACTCATCTTAATCCTAAACCTGAAAGAATTTTCATCTGCCACGGCGAAAAAGCAAGAACATATGATTTAGCGGATTATCTCAGCAAGAAAGACGGAATAAACACTGTAGTGCCAGATGTGCTGGAAACCTATAGGCTGCTTTAAGCACCTTCAAAACCCATTTTTACCAAAATTGGTCAGGGTTTAATTCTTTTTTCTCCTCTGTCTGAAATTATAAAAAACCAAGGTTTATTTTGAACGACAAGAAAGATAATATTAAGATTGCCAGAGCAAAAAATAACTAAACCGTTTTAAACATTCTAATTTTATGAATAAGTTAAAAAGTCGGATGAGATGAATTATTGTTTTGACTACCACTGAAAAACGGATTGATACGCTTTGCAGATAAAATTTTTGGGCGGCGCCCGCGAAGTCGGAAGAATGGGAATTACAGTAAAATCTGAGAAAACTCAGGTTCTGGTCGATTACGGAGTTATGTTGGGCGACGAAATAGGTTTCCCTATGCATGTGCCGCCGAAGGAGATCGACGCTATCCTGTTAACTCACAGTCACCTTGACCATTCAGGTGCAATTCCATTATTCTACGTTCAAGGAAAAAGACCGCTCTACACAAACATCTTGAACATGGAACTTACCCAGCTTCTGGTCCAAGACCTTATTCACCATTCCAGCTACATGTTGCCTTTCGAGTATCTCGAATTGAAAACAATGGTCAGCAACAACATCCATTTGAACTACCAAGCTAACGAGTCGTTGGGAGACATGAATTTTCAACTCCTAAACGCGGGACATACACCGGGAAGCTCCCAGGTTCTAATCGAAGCCGACGGAAAACGTTTCCTCTATACAGGCGACTTCAACACTTTCGACAGTAAACTCTTGAAGGGGGCTAAAATGGAGGAAGCCGGCGACCTCGATGCCATTGTAATCGAAAGCACATACGCAAAAGACGATCATCCTGAGCGGTCAATAGTTGAAAAAGAATTCATCGAAGCAGCAACCGAAGTTGTGGAGACTGGGGGAACTGTTTTGGTTCCTGCCTTCGGCGTTGGAAGAGCTCAAGAAATAGCGTCTGTATTGTATGATCACAAATTTAAGTACCCTGTCTACTTGGACGGCATGGCTCGGGAAGTCAGCAGGATAATGATGAACCACGGCGAATACTTGAAAAACCCCAAGTTGTTCGCAACCGCAATTAACTCAGCAGAATGGATTCAAGGTTGGAGGGATAGAAGACGCGCAGTCAGGAATCCAAGCGTAATCATTTCTCCATCAGGCATGCTAAAAGGCGGACCATCACAGTTCTTTGTTTCAAAAATCGGCAAAAAAACCAACAACGCGATTTTCCTCGTTAGCTTTCAGGTTCCAGGCACCCCTGGGCAGATACTGATGGATACAGGAATGTGCACAATCGACGGCGTAGCAACCAAAATAAAAGCATCCGTGAAAAAATTCGATTTCTCCCCACACTGCGGAGCAAGCCAACTTAGAGATGCCCTGCGTAAAGTCGGCGGGCACCCCAAAGTTTTCGCTGTCCACGGCGCGGAAGGCAACTGCGAACTGCTGGCTGAATGGGCTAAAACCGAGCTTGGTCTGGACGCGGTTGCTCCGAAAACTGGAGAATCCTTCCAAATCTAAGATTGCTAGTTTGGAAACCAGAAAAGTAGTGGATAGCCTCCAGCTAAACTGGCGCTTCTATGCTGTTGCAGGTAAAGGTTCACTCTTGCCGACTGGCGCAGGCGATTTTTCACGCCAAATCCTAATGGTCTTTGGGCAAATCACGACTCGTTCTTCACCCAAGCGAGCGATGTCGCCGCCTATGGATTCAGCAAACTGGTAGAGGTCGTTTACCGCGGTTTTTACGTCCTCGATGCTTTTTCCTGCAAGAGGTGTAACGCGTAAGATTATGATGTTGCCGTTTTTAACTTCTGTCTTGATGCCTTCAAGGTCGGATAATTCGCGCAGGGGCATGGCTTTGAGGTAGGTTTTGCTCGGGGGCTCTGGGACTGCGGTTTTCTGTTCTATGGGTGGCTGGGTGGCTTCGGGTTTTTGCTCGGTTGGCGCAGGTGCAGGTTCCTGAGGTGCTTCCTGGATAAGCTGGGCGATTTCTTGCGGTGGCTCCTTAGCGGGTACAGCTGGCGCTTCCACTGTTTCCTCTGTGGGCTGCGCGGGTTCTTCTTGAGGAGGCACGGCTGGTGTTTCCTGTTCGGGGTGTTTCTTCTTGCGGAATAGGTTGAACGGCATTTTTTTTCTCCTCTAAACCCCTTAATATCTAAACATCAACAGTTAAGCGTTTCTTTCCTTAACCTCTGATGTCTAGGGTATTTTAGATTTGTCGGACCCAGAATATTTGATTTGTGCTCTACCGCTAAACAATTTTGCGTTTTTAGGCGAGTTTGGTACCGTAAAAGTGGTTAGGCTAAGAGGACTAAGAGGTTGTTTACGACGACGATGATTAAGAACAGTATCAGTCCCGCGTAGGCTCCTTTCATGAGTTTGCTTGAGATTCTAAAGGACCTGCTTTCTTTGTTTGCCGCTTTATTCAGGGTTCTTTTCGCAAAAATATATGTTGTACCGATGAGGATTGTGGCTGAAATCTTCACGATTAAAAACGCTATGATGCTAGTGCTGACTATGCCCGTTAAAAATGGGTTAACTTCTGAGGCGCCAAAGAACAAGACGCCGATGGCTGTGGTTACGCAGTCTATGGATCCGAATAGTACGATTAGGAAACTTGGAAACAACTCGGACTTTAAAGTATAGGATTTAAACGTGTACATTGAAGCCTTCTCCTTCTCCCTGCTTCTCCTTCATTCTCAAAACACAGTTTGCTGTTAATGCTTAAGAACCAGATTGCGGAAATCGATATATTCCAATTTTTTATTGAAAAACGGCTAAAAACTCGTTTTTAACGAGCACTAACTAACTGACTGTTGATTATTAATAATGCATACACCAAATTTAAACGTTTTTCCTTCAAATAAAAGGCTATAGTCTTTTCTCACACTTCCATTTCTTCGAATTTAATGGGCATTAACGTTTGAAACACGCTGGTTTACGCGCATAAGCCTTATATTTTAAAGCCTTACCCTCTTTTGCTGAGGCTCTACGATGCACAAGAAACTCTTGATTCCTGGACCAACCGAAGTTGGCCAAGAAATCCTAAGTGAACAAACCCGCCCCATGATTGGTCACCGAGAAAAGGAGTTCGCGGAATTCTACGGCGGAATAACCAGCAAACTCGCCAAGTTCTTCGAGCTGCAACCCGACTGCAAACCCACAGTCACCACCTCATCAGGTACATTGTGGTTTGACATAATTGGTCGAAGCATCGTAAAACAGAAAGCCTTAGTTTGTGTTAACGGCGCGTTCTCGCAGCGGTGCGCCCAAACCATCGCTTCCTGCGGCAAAACAGCCGACGTCTTAGACGTTGAATGGGGCAAAGCCGTTAAACCCGAGGTAATTGCAGCGAAACTCGACGGCGGAAACTATGACACATTAACGGTTTGCCACAACGAAACCTCCACAGGTGTACGAAGCCCAATCGCTGAAATCGGCAAGATGATGCGCAAAGAATACCCCGAAGTCATTTTTGCGGTGGACGCGGTATCTTCGATGGCAGGCGACAGAACCTTGCCAAGCGAATTCGGCTGCGACATCGTTTTCGGCTCAACCCAAAAATGCTTCGCTCTGCCACCTGGCTTAGCGGTTGCACTCGTTAAAGACCGCGCAATCGAGCGGGCAAAGCAGGTTCCAAACCGCGGCGCCTACACCGACCTCGTCGACATCTTTGAGTTTGAAAAGAAACATCAAACCCCATTCACCCCAAACATCTCACTCCTCTACGCATTGGACAGGCGCATGGACCTGTTGCTCCAAGAAACCTACGCAAAAGTCTACCAGCGCCACTTGGACATGGCAAACTACACCCAGAAATGGGCAAAACAGCATTTCGCCATGTTCCCCGAAGCAGGCGCCGAATCCATAACCGTTAGCTGCATACATAACACGTTGGGCAAGAACGTTAAGGAACTAAACCAGAAACTAGCCGAAAAAGGCTACATGATATCTGGCGGCTACGGTAAACTAGCGGAGAAAACCTTCCGCATTGGACACATGGGCGAATGGAACCTTGCAGGCATCGAAGAAGTTATCGGCTTAATCGACCAGATTTGGGGATTGTAGTGACTGTTAGAATCCTAGTTAGCGATAAGATATTCGTTGAAGGCTTAAGGCTTCTGGAAGAAAAAGGCTACCATGTTACAAAAGCCTGGGATATGCCTAAAGCTGAATTGCCCAAAATCATCGGCGACTACGACGTTTTAATCGTACGGTCAGCCACCAAAGTCAAGGGTGAACTGCTCGAAAACGCCAAAAAACTGCGCCTAATCGGACGCGCAGGCGAAGGCTTAGACAACATTGACTTCGAAAGGGCAAAAGCCCTCGGAATCGCACTCGTGAACACACCCCACGTCTCGTACATGAGCGTTGCAGAATTAACCCTCGGCCACATGTTTGCGTTGGCGCGAAACATCGTGCAGGGAACCACCAGCCTGCGCGAGGGTCAATGGGAAAAAGAAAAATTAATCGGTCACGAACTCAACGGCAAAAACCTCGGAGTTATCGGCTGCGGTTATATCGGTAAAACGGTGGAGCGTTTCGCAGTGGCTCTTGGTATGAACGTGTTGCCCGTGGAAGAATGCGTTTACGACCGCTTTGTTCCGATGGGTGAAATGCTGCCGCAAGCCGACTTCATAACTATTCACGTGCCCCTAACGCTGCATACCCATCATATGATTTCCACAAAAGAATTCAACCTCATGAAAACCGGCGTAATGCTAATTGACTGTTCACGCGGCGGAGTCGTTGACCAGGAAGCGCTTTATCAAGCCCTCGTTTCGGGCAAAGTGGCTGGTGCGGCGTTGGATGTTTTTGAGGAGGAACCGCCCAAAAACAGTAAACTCTTAACCTTGCCCAACGTCATCGCGACGCCCCACATGGGTGCGCAGACGCAGGAAGCCCAACTTAAAGCAAGCATCCAAATAGCGAAAGCCGTCATTGAAGCGTTGGAAAAAAATGTGAGCTGACATTGTTGGTTGACATTAGACCCTTCAAAGCCATACGGTACACACAGAAAGTCGGGGACCCCGAGGATTTAATTACTCAGCCCTACGACAAAATCGACGTGGCAATGCAGAAAGAGTACTATGAGAAGTCGCCGTACAATTACTGCCGCTTGATTTTGCCACTTGAAGAGAACAAGTATCAAATCGCCAACGAACGCATCGTGCAATGGCTAAAGGAAGGAGTAATGGCTAAGGAAACTGAGCCTGCGATTTTTGTATCGCGTCAAGAATTCGAGCTTGACGGCAAAAAATACGCTCGCACAGGAATAATTGCTGCCCTTCGGCTTTACCCTTACAGCGAAAACATGGTTTTTCCCCATGAAGCCACCTATAAAGCGCCAAAAGCCGACAGGTTAAACATGCTGCGTACCGTGCAAAAGGACCTTGAACCAGTATTCTTAATCTATCAAGACCCCGAAAAGAAAACGATAGCGTTCCTCGAGGAGACCGCAAAGACCAAGCCAGCTGTCCAAGTGACTGATTCGCTTGGGGTTAAGCATACGGTTTGGGTTGTGACTGACCCGGAAAAAATCAAGCAGTGGCAGGCTGAATTAAGCGTTAAAACGATGGTGATAACCGATGGACACCACCGATACGAGAGCGCCTTGGCTTACCGCGACGAAATGCAAAGCAAAGGCAAATGGACGCAGGATTCAGCCTTCAATTTCCACATGAGCTACCTGGTGCCCGTCCAAGAAGAAGGACTCATCGTTCTGCCTACGCATCGGCTGCTTAAAGATTACAAGCTCACAGATGACTTAGTGCATGCTTTCAAGTTTTTCTTCGAAGTCGTAGACGTTGAGCCATCAGTTGATGGACTGGAAAATTTCCTGAAAAACCACTTTAACGAGCATGCATTCTGCGTTTACGATGGCAAAAAAGCCTACGGGTTACTGTTGAAGCATGATAAAGCCGTTTATGACTTTGTCAATGCAAACGTTTCCAAGGAAACCAAAATCTTCGATGTCGTAATCCTGCGAGATATAGTCTTCAAGTTTATCCTGCGGACGGGCGAGCTGAGCATGGATAAAAACATTCTCTACGTGCGATGGACCAAAGCCGCCGTGGAGAAAGTTAACCGCGGCGAAGCAGACATCGCTTTTTTGGTTAACCCGATTAACGCGAAGACAGTAGCAGAAATAGCGCAACAACATGAACTCTTGCCCGAGAAAAGCACAGATTTTTACCCCAAAATTGTATCGGGGCTAATGATGATGGATATTTCTGCTAGCGAAACACTCTGAACGCTCTTTCAGTTTTAGCGCATTCTTGATGGAAACCATTATAAGTGAATAATAGAAAACTGACAGGTAACTACAAAAATAGAGGAAAGAAAAAATGACTGAATCAGAAAAAATTACTTTATCCGCTCCAATTTCACCCATGAAAAAATATGCAGCTGAATTAATCGGAACAATGGTGCTCGTGCTAATGGGCTGCGGCAGTGCAGTGATTGCAGGCGGTAATCTTAGGAACATATTCGGTGACGGCACAGTGGGAATCTCTTTTGCTTTCGGGCTCGCAGTTTTAGCGATGGTTTACGCGATAGGAGCAATTTCCGGATGCCACATTAACCCTGCCATCTCTATTGCGATGTTCGTTGCTGGAAAACTAAGTGCTAAAGATACGGTGTTGTACGTTGTTTTTCAATGTGTAGGCGCAGTAATCGGTGCAGGCATATTGTACTCTATAGCCCTTGGAAACCCATTATACAGTTTGGCGGCAAACGGTTTGGGCCAAAACGGCTATGACCTCGCATCGCCAGGAGGCTACAACCTTGTATCTGCATTGATAGCTGAAATAGTCTTAACCTTCATATTCGTACTCGTCGTCTTCGGCTCAACCAGTGCGAACGCGCCTAAAGGATTCGCAGGCTTAGCAATCGGCTTAACACTCGTGCTTATTCACCTTGTAGCAATACCCATCGACGGCACATCCGTGAACCCGGCAAGAAGTCTTGGACCAGCAGTATTTGTTGGTGGCACAGCGTTAAGTCAGCTTTGGCTGTTCATCGTTGCACCGATAATCGGCGGCATCTTAGCTGCAGTCGTCTGGAAAACATTCAAGCAAAAATAAAACAAATTCTTTTCTTTAATTTTTTTTATTTTTAAAAAAAACTTATTTGACGAATTTTGTCGCGTGACGTTTGAAACGTTTCTTACAGACAAGGCTGCAGAAATAGAATGTTTCACCATCATAAGATATTTTAAATTTCGCTGTATTCTCGTCTAGAACCGTTCCGCAAACAGGATCTCTAAGTGACATTACTTGTAAATAACCCTCATCCAGAAGATTCTACTTTCTACCTATTATGGTTAGTGGTTGCATAAGCAAGAAGAAGCAATTTTATTGTCCCTGATTAGCCGCTCTTCCTTAAATGGGCAGTATTTAGGGGCAGAAAGTGTTGTTGATTAGTCGTCTTCGCTGTCTTCTTTCGCTAACTCCACTGATACTTGGTCGTCGTGGCTGACGGCGTTTTTGCGGGTTTCTTTCTTGCTTGGACCATCTTCTTCTCGTCCTTTCATGAAGCCTTCTTCAGCCGCAGTGATTTCGTCGTCGAGCATTTCTTCTCTTTCTTTAGAGTTGTGTATGTCGTCGGTTTCTTCTGTTTCATCGACTTTGGGGTCTCCAGTGTATAGGTAGGGTTGAGGCTTTTTTTGGCTTTACTTATTCTTTATTTCTCCATTAAGCGTTCAAGCATAAGCTCGTTATGATTCACTTGTGCTTTTGATGGCTTTTATGACTATGTGACTGAGTCTTTACGGTCACAAAAACAAAAGCGGCATCTAAATCTTGTGTTTGAATGCAAAACAAGTGAAATTCTGGTTAAAACAGGCTTTTTCAGGCTTCAAACGGTCTTCTCTAAAGAAAAGCGCCCTTTAAACGTGCCCTTTACCAAAAAATCTGCTAAAGCTTTTTATACGCCGAACCAGCCTTCTTGGTTTGTCACATTAATCATGCTATCACCAAAGCTTTGCAGCTTTTAAGGACATCATGAAATACCCTGTGGCAGAAGAAACAAAATATGCAAATTCAATCATTTAAGGACTTGCCATTATCATGCGAAGTCCTAAAAAGTATAGCAGAACTCGGGTTTGATAGTCTTTTTCCAATTCAAGCTCAAGCAATAATTCCCTTACTCGAAGGCAAAGATGTCATCGGGCAAGCACAAACCGGAACAGGAAAAACAGCCGCTTTCGGCGTACCCATGGTTCAACGTTTAAACCGCGAAGTCCGTGGAGTTCAAGGATTGATTCTAGTACCAACCCGCGAATTAGCCGTGCAAGTAGCAGAGCAAATGGCGCTTTTTTCAAAGTACACTAAACTAAGAGTTTTAGCTGTTTACGGCGGAGAATCCATCAACAAGCAAATCCACGCGTTAGCCAGTGGAGTCCACATCGTTGTCGGAACCCCCGGCAGACTAATTGACCTTATGGAAAGGCGCGTGTTGAACCTTTCAACCGTGAAAGTCGTGGTTCTTGATGAAGCAGACCGCATGCTTGACATGGGATTTACTGAAGACGTCGAGTTCATTCTCTCAAAAACCCCAAAAGACAGGCAAACGAGCCTTTTCAGTGCAACAATCGAGCAAAACGTTATGCGCGTTTGCAACAGGTACATGAAGAACCCTGAGAAAATCCTTGTTAGCAAAGACGAAATCGCCTTGACATCGATGAAGCAGTTCTACACCGTCGTTAACCAAAACGGCAAATTCGGTGCACTCTGCGACATACTGCACGATGACCGTGTTGACAAAGCCATAATTTTCTGTCGAACACGCCGCGAAACCAGCCGCCTCTCAGACCAACTCTACCGCAAAGGCTGCCGTGTACAAGCGCTCCACGCAGGCTTCACACAAGCACAAAGAGACCGCGCAATCAACGATTTCAAAGCAGGCCGACTGAACCTACTCGTTGCAACTGACGTTGCCGCAAGAGGCTTAGACATCGAAGGCATCACACACATAATCAACTACGACGTACCAAACGACGCACCAGTCTACTTCCACCGCATAGGCAGAACCGCACGCAAAGGCGAAGCAGGCACCGCAATCACATTGGTAAGCTACGGCGAAATGTCAAACTTTAACCAGATTAAATCGCTGACTAAAACCAAAATCGAAGAAATCAAGCCGCAAACAACCGAACGCGGCACCGACGATTCACCGATACAAAGCTTCTACTAAGCTCTGTAAACCAATAGAATGGGCTTTTGCCTAATTCCTTTTTATTTTTTGCGTACTTTAGGTAACCCGTCAGTTTCCTGTTTATCATCTTTGCTTCTACAAAAGTACCTGTGCATTTGCCTTTTTTTTCATTAAGCATAAAAAGAGAAAGCACTACTATGTGGGGGTATGAACAAACTCGCTTCAATCATTGCACGCGGCGTAGTTGGGTTTACTAACAAAAGTGTAATCAAAAATCTCATAGTCATCACCCTTTGTATTCTATTTATTTTCGTCCAAATTTTTTATCCTTACCAGTACTATGCGTCAGCACAAAAGAATGCTAACACGCCGTTCCAGGTTGGAGTCCATTACGTTTACGAACAAGATGATCTCGACCAAATCTACGATCAAGTCACGCAAATCCATAATTTAGGCTTCAAAGCCATCCGCATAACTCTCAATTGCAACCCAGACCTTGACAACGACACGCAAAACCTGAAGCTTGACATGTTATTTTCAGCCACCGACAACTACTGCTTGAAAGTGGCGTTGGTAATTCCGAATTTGGACGCACCCGCCACAGTGGATTACTACCTTACCCGCTGGGGAAGCCGCCTTTCGTACATTCAAGTTATGAATGAACCTGAATTGTCGTCCACATGGTCGGTGGGCTCCATTTTCACGGACGATGAAATTATCACTAACTTCGATAACATGTACCAAATCATTGAATCTCACCATCTATCCGCTCAACTCTACACTAACTTCGGAGTCGGCTACGTTCTGCGTAGCAACGTGCCCATTGAAGCGAGCAAAAAACTCGATTTCGTAGGCTTAGACATATTCCAGGATTCCTTCCTCGTTTTGTCACCCCACTTCATCCAGAACATGCAGCAGATAACCGGTAAACCCGTGGTGATAACTGAATTCGGCATGTCAACAGCTGACGGACAAGCCCAGAGCGACTACATAATTAAGGGACTTAACCTTTTCAAGAACATGGGGCTCCCAGGTTGCTGGCTGGTTTATTGGAACAGCGAATTCGACAATTATGGGATTCGCGGCAGACCCGCAGAACAAGCAGTAGGAGAGTGGATTGCACAAAATGTTGCTAAAAATGCTGTCTGAAAACCGAGTGTTTAACCATCTGCGGCACCTGCGTTTAGTGGAGAAACTCTTGATTCAAGGCATAATCTTAACCGTTGTGCTCAGCGTTATTCAATTGGTCTTGAACAATGCACGCATCGCATTTGTGAACTACATGCCACCCATAGGCTTTGTACTTTTAATATCCCTAACCTACATCGTTCAACCCATAATGGTCGGCATCCTAAACATCTTCATCATCAACACATTATTCAAGACCAAGGGTTGGCCAGTGGGGTTCTGGCTAAACGGCATATTCCTGCTGCTCGCCTTCTCCAGCGTCAACCTCGTACTGCAAACCCAACTCAACCTAACATTTACTTCGGCAGCCCTAATCGACATAATAGTGCTGGCGCTGCCCTTCGGATGCATTGCACGCTTCAGCAACGGCGGATGGAAAAAAC
>Ga0114951_10001771_pt1 | contig 25868 bp, 18 predicted proteins | sample AM7aDNAmetaG_FD_88677 | JGI IMG/M metagenome (GOLD analysis project Ga0114951, IMG submission 88677) | Freshwater microbial communities from Finland to study Microbial Dark Matter (Phase II) - AM7a DNA metaG | ecosystem: Environmental > Aquatic > Freshwater > Lake | place: Finland: Lake Alinen... | reverse complement strand
GCCATGCCCTCCGGGAAAACTCCGTTTCGCTCCGCTTCACTCCGTTTTCCCGGAGCCTCATTGCTATAACCTTGTAGTGTTTTTCTGTCCAGATTTTACGACATCAATTCAAAATTGCGGGGAAACAGATAAAAATATTAGATGAAGAATATATGACATTTCCTTTAACTTCGCCCGCTGAAACAAATTTACTAAAAAGAATTTTTCTTAGAAGTAAGAGATTTTCTCAGATTGGAAAATGTAATACTGGGGAAATTGATATGACTTTTTGCAAAGAGGCATTTTCAACTGACGGCAATGATGCCGTGCTTTTGAAGGGTGCGATTATTGATAGATATCTTTTGCGAAAGAAAATGAGCCAAGGGGAGATTATTTATATAAATGAGAGGAAGCTTTTGAAAATAAAAAATATTAACAGAGCTTTCAAAAATCAAGAACGAATTGTTTTACAAGGTATTACCGGAGTAAACGAAAAAACAAGATTAAAAATGATGATAATTAGAAACGCCTATTGCGCCAACTCTTTAAACTATTTGTCGATAAATGAAAATACAGATAAAAATTATTTATTGGGGTTATTCAACAGCAAACTTTTAAATTTCGTTTTTTCAAAATTCAGCACAAATAGCAATGTTAATGGTTATGAAGTAGATAATCTTCCGATATGCCCAGATAATAAATTTGAATCCGCTATTGATACCATTGTTCAATTTGTTTTATTTCTTAAAAAAGAAAATGCGGACTCATCTTTTTTTGAGTCTATCATTGACGCTCTGGTATACGCACTCTACTTTCCCGAAGAAATTAAAGCCGCCAATGCGGAGATATTAAAACATTTGATAGACCTGCCGGAATTGAATGACGACTGGAGCGATGAGAAGAAGATGAAGACCATTGAGAAGGTTTACAAAGAACTCTCAGACCCTACGCATCCGGTATCCACCGCCATGGAGAAACAGAAGACCGTGCCCGAGGTGCGTATTATTGAAGGACTTGATAAGTAAGGCAATCGCCGCCAACAGTTGTGCTTACAGAACCACAGAATTAAGGGTTCGGTGGGGGGCCACGCTTCGTCGTGGCCGTATGATAATAAGATTTAAAGCGGACGCGACAAAGCGCGTCCCTCCATTCAGCTGGAAACCGGCCCCGTTATTGTGAGGCATTGTACTGAGTATTAGTCCGACAACTCTGAAGAAGGATTGGTTTATGGAATTTTACAATCAAAGCTGGTTTTGGACTGGATGCTTTACTTTGTTAGCATCTTTAGGGGCGATTCTGACCAAAGAACTGATTTCAAACAGATATCAGCTCAAATTAGAAAGAATCAAATTGTATGAGACTGATCAATTCAAGGCATACAATAAACTGTATGAATTTTTATCAACTGGATATTCTTATTTGTCACCAAGCGATCTTCGCCTTGAATACATTCATTTGCTGGAGGGGTATTTTGAAGAAATAAAGCCGCTCTTTCTTTACTACCAGCCTGAAATCAGGCGACTTCTTGCTAAACTGGAAAATCAGTACCACGGATTGATCGACCCAGATTGCGCACCAGAAAAATCATTGGACAAATTTATGCGGGAGGATTTTTTAGATACTTTAAATGAATTGTCAAAAATACTTGTAAGAAAAACAGATGAATTAATTCACAAAATGTAAACCCACACATGAAGTTATTGCGGGGCGTCCATAAACAAATCAATATTTGGCCTGCAGAATACCGAACAAGCACATCCGGTAACCATCGCCCGAGTGATACAAAATGCTGTTTCTGTGGTGCGGATTATGAAGGTTTTGACTAATGATGTTCCGTTGCATTTCCCTAAAAAGGAAGATAGACTTTACGGCTAAATCATCTAAACCATGGAGAAATTAATGCCCCTCACAAGAATCCTTAATCAACAATTAGAACCTGCTGATACTTGGGAGAAAATCGAGGCGTTTGCAAAAGGGCTTGATCCAGAAAGAAAAAAAACAGAATGGATATTCAGAGGACAGGATTGTAACGTCCCACCAAAAACCGCATTGGAAAGAACTATAGAAGATTTTAATCTAAACAAAGATGATGCGTTTGTTTTTGAATTTACGCTTATTGACAGATTTCTTCGAAATTTACATATTGTTGACCCATCCATTCCAAAAAGCCTAGACACTGTTGAGCTGTTAGCTCTTATGCGCCATTACGGAGCGCCTACACGTCTACTTGATTTTACTTATTCTTTTTATTTGGCAGTATTTTTTGCAGTCGAGACCCTAAAGCAAGGGGCGGATACTTTCGTTTGGGCTATTGATGCACTTTGGCTACAAAAAAGAGCCCTTAACCATTTAGGGCTCGCCGGAAATGTTTTCATGCCAGGCAAATACGACGAGGAATTCAAAAGATATTTTATGTCTGAAGAAAGGAATGATTTTAAACCGATTGTTTATCAAATAACCCCTGATCGCCTCAATCAACGGTTATCCGTACAGCAAGGAACTTTTTTATGCCCAAGCGATATTCGGCTTTCGTTCGAAGATAATCTTGGTGCAATTATAAAAAACGAAGACCAAAATGCAGTTGAATCCCATATAAAACTTCTCAAAATTTCCGCAAGTGATCCATTTCGCAAAGAAATTTTAGGAAAATTAAGCCAGATGAATATTTCAAGGGCTTCTCTGTTCCCTGGACTAGACGGCTTTGCTCAATCCATTAAAACAGCGCTTTTATTCCCTTCAACCATCGAAATTTACCGAGAAAAACGTTTTAATGTTCGCGATAGAGAAAAAGAAGAGCAGTTGCGTTCAGGAAAGACTGCGGGACGCACCTGAAATATTAACTTATTAGAAAATAGCCCAGGGGTATTTTGGAAACAACTGCGGGTTGTTCATGGATAAATCAATATACGGGCCGAGCAGTTCTCGGCCTGCTGCTACCCTGGTTTATCTCCGCCGAGGTGGATGTGTTGGAACCGGACATCGCTATTCGTGAGGTGCCGCATGAACGAAATTTTTAATAGTTACTGTGATAAATCCTGCAGTCTTGAGCACGACCGTTGGAGGGGATGAAACATGAGTGATAAACTTCCAAAAAAAACAGTCCCTGAACAGGGCGAAATCCTCCTGTACCAGACTGAAGAAGGGGGTACTCGCATTGAAATCCGGATGGTGCATGAAACTGTCTGGATGACGCAGGCTTTAATGGCCGAGCTTTTTCAGACGACCCCGCAAAATATTACCCTTCACCTTAAATCCATTTATGAAGATGGCGAACTGGCTGAGCCGGCAACCTGTAAGGAATTCTTACAAGTTCAAAAGGAAGGCTCACGAGAGGTGTCCCGTGCCCGAAAATTTTATAATCTGGACGCTATTCTTGCCGTGGGCTATCGGGTACGGTCGCATCGTGGCACGCAGTTTCGCCAGTGGGCAACCGCGCGCTTGAGCGAGTACCTTGTTAAAGGGTTTGTTATGGACGACGAGCGGCTGAAAAATCCGCCGGTTAAAGGTTCGCTCGTGCCGGATTATTTTGATGAACTGCTGGCTCGCATACGTGACATTCGCGCCAGCGAACGGCGCATGTATCTGCGGGTGAAGGAAATATTTGCCATGGCTGCCGATTATGAGCCGTCATGGCCCGAGACGAAAAAATTTTTCAGCATCATCCAAAATAAGCTGCATTTTGCCGCAACGGGCATGACCGCTGCGGAGCTGATTCAAAAACGCGCAGATCACAGCCTGCCCAATATGGGCCTGACAAGCTGGAAGGGTGATGAAGTCCGTAAGACCGATGTAACCATTGCAAAGAATTATCTCAAAGAGAAGGAAGTAGACGAACTCAACAGAATAGTGGTCATGTGGCTGGATTTTGCCGAAGACCAGGCACAACGCCGCAAACAGATATTTATGAAAGACTGGGAGCAGAAGCTGGGCGATTTTCTTAGGTTTAATGACCGGCAGGTGCTGCCCCATGCCGGAACCATAAGCAAACAGACGGCCGAAGACCTGGCCAAAGAAGAATATGAGCGTTTTGGCCTGCGACGGCGTGAATACAAGGAAGCTATCGGTGCCGCTGAGACGATTAAGCAATTAGAAGACGCTGCAAAACTTCTTCCTGCCAAGAAAAAACGCGCCTAAACAGGGCTTAAGTTGGTTTTTATTGCGTCCCGCGCACCGGGCCGTGCATGAGCGATACGCCGCTTGCATCGATACATTCAAGGCGATAATAAAACCGTTTGGCCCCGAGGGCGGCAAAATCAAAAAACCGATACGCCCGGCCTGCTCCGTCTTTGCCTCGTGCCTTGACCGGCAGCAGATTTATCTTCCGGTAGCTGCCGTCGCGCGAGGTGGAGCGGTACATATTGAATCTGGAGCCCTCAATTTCAGAGCTTGTAGTCCAGTCAAGGCGCGAGAAAAAAATGCGCGGTTTTGCCGTAAACGCATCGACAATGGTAAAGCCCGGAGCTGCCGGTTTGCCCACGAACTGCGGATTCGTGAACTGCTCAAAATAGAGATGCGGCGGCTCAAGGGAATAATACATACCGTCAGGGGTAAAAATGGTGCTGAACACGGTTTTGCTCTGGGCTGCATTTTCGGCAATGCGCGAAATAGTTTTATTGGTGGCAGACCCGCCTTTCGTGTCTTTCAGCACACTCCAGCACTGGGCAAGATTAAAATCTTCCGTGGTATTATCCAAGAGATCCATGAGTCGTTCATAGCGCTCAAAGGACGATGGGTAGGAATAATCGGCCCGGTAATAAAAGTCCGTCGTATAATGATTTGCCGAGCCGACAAACACAGTACTGTTATCCGACTGCTGATGCTGGCCATAGGTCACCTGGATCACATTTGAGCGAAGCTGGATTTTAGCCATTGTGTTCTGGTTGAAATCGACGATGTGCAGCAGCGCCCCGCCGGTGCCGAAGCTGGTGCCGTTGTCGAGCCAGCCCTGAAACAGCGCAACAGCCTCTTCAAGGGTAGAGGCTTCCTCCATAACCCGCCGCAGCATGACATTGGGCGGCAGGCCCATGGAGGCATTGTCATTGGGGCTGCCTGCATTGGTCGTGACCGCTATGCCCTTTTCATTGAGGCCAAAGCCGACATCAACCCAGCCGGGCGGATCAATGGTCATATAGCTGTAGCCGCTGTCAGGCTGCCAGTAGATGATGACAGAGCCATTGGTTGTGCCCTGGGCATCGGTGTTATGGCATAGAAAAGTGCCTGCCGTCGACATAACTGCAAAGCCCGTGCATCCGATAATTTCCTGGACCGGCGCCGGTATGCTTGCCATATTTTTCATATTTAAAACTTCGGTGCCCATGTTCAACATCGCGATTACGCTCCAGGCTTCATCGCGGCTCAAAGTCGGCAGGGCTTCCACAAGACCGTCGGTCAAACCGGTCAGGTGGTCTTTGTAGCTCTGCGGCAGCAGCGGCGCTATTTCATCATAATAGGCCTGCGGGCTCCATGCATTGGCCGGTTTAAAAGAATTAACCGCCCAGCCGAAAAGATTTCCGAAACCCATAATCAAATGGGCATACCTGCCTCCTGCCTGCCGTCCCATCTCATACCAGCTGCCTTTAAAAACTGCCATGGGTGCAAACTTTTCAATCCCGCCCGGGCAGGCATCGCCGATGCCGTCCCGGTCAGTATCTTTCTGACCGGGGTTGGGAACGCTTGGACAATTGTCATCCCCGTCACAAATACCGTCTTCATCCTGATCATACTGCCCCGTGCCTCTGCAAAAGTCGCAGTCATCGCCAAAGCCGTCATTATCGCTATCGGTTGTGCCTGTGCAACACATGCCGCCGGCGCCGCAGTCGGCATCTGCCGTACAGCCAAGACCGATCTTCTCTCCCGTCAGGCAGGTGGGGTCAAGGGCCGTGGCCGAAAGCGGTGCAAACAGTATAATGCCCAGTACCAGTGCAATTGCTGCGGATTGTTTGCTCATAGAACACCATCATAAAAAATTATTTATTTCTATCTCAATAAATACCCTATACATCAAAAAAAGCAATGGCGCCTCGTCAACATACCCGGAACGGGGACAAAAAAGCCCGGTCCTGAAAATTATCCGGCTCATTCATTCATATTCCTTTGGCACTGCGCAGATCATGATAAAAGATTCGCTTGCGGAGCTGTTGCGATATTGATGCAGCTCATCAGGCAGCACCAAAGCAAAGTCCCCTTTTTTAAGCGCAATCTTATCGCCGTTTTCCTGAACCAGCTCGCCCGAGCCTTCAATAATAAAGTTCATGTGCTCAAAAGGATGGGTGTGATAGGGCGTATGGCCGCCGGGCTCGATGGTAAATACCCGAAAAGAAAATACCGGCGAGCCGTCGGCTGCGGACAGAGGGAGCTGCTTACAGACACCTGCTGCGTCCTGCATTGTTACCGGAATTTTTTCCATATCGCTGAGACTTATAACTTTCATGGCAGTGTAGCCTCCTTTCCCGTAAACTGTTTCTGAAGCGGATAACCCGACTTCTAAGGGTAACTTTTCAGAAGTCAGGGGTCAGGTTCTAGGGTTCAGGATTTCGACCTCCGACTCCTGACTTTCGCCCTCTGTCTTCCGCCTTTGCCCCTGCTACAGACTACAGCCTAAACACCTACAGGCTGTTCTCCTGACTCCCGAAGAGCGTTCCTGTTGAACTTTAAAAAATCTGCAAACCCTCAGGCAGCGACCAGGGGCCGGTGAGCGTTTCAGTCCGCAGAGCTTGTGACAGTCGTTCAAGGAATTCCGGCCGGGACATTTCGCGGGCGCCCATGCTGAGGAGATGTTCAGTGGTTACCTGGCAGTCGATAAGGCCCATGCCCCACTGTCTGAGCGCAGCGGCAAGATAGGCCAGTGCAGCTTTTGATGCATCACTCATGAGAGAAAACATGGACTCTCCAAAAAAAGCATGGCCGATGCTGACCCCGTAAAGTCCGCCCACGAGCTTTTCTTCATGCCAGGCCTCAACCGAATGCGCAAAGCCGGCTGTGTGCAGCCGCGTGTAGGCCGTAATCATATCATCAACGATCCAGGTGCCCGGCTCGCCCCTGCGGCTGGCCTCGGCGCAGCCCTGTATGACTGCGGCAAAATCCCTGTCCATGGTTATTTGAAATACGCCCTTTTTAAGCACGCGGCGAAGGCTTTGGGATATTTTGATATGCTCGGGCTCAAGGATCAGGCGCGGATCGGGCGACCACCACAGTATAGGCTCTCCCTGACAGTACCACGGGAAAATGCCCATGCAGTAGGCAAGCAGAAGCCGCCGCAGGCTTAGATCGCCGCCTACGGCCAGAAGGCCGCTGGGCTCTGCCTCATCAGGGGCCGGAAATGCCAGCTCTTTGGGAAGTTTATAGACGGGCATGGTTTGATTTTGGATTTGCGATTGCGGATTTTGGATTTCAGATAAAGCTACGGTTTAGAAATCCAAAATCCAAAATCCAAAATTTCATCAGGCATACTCAAAAACCAGATGCCGTTTCTCAGCGCCCGCAGGGGCCGGCTCATCGGCATCGGGGGCAAGGTCTATGGTCACCGTGCCGCCCGCGGCCAAAGCACCGAACAGTATCTCGTTTGACAGCGAGTCCTTGATCTCGACCTGCATGAGCCGGGCCAGTGGCCGGGCGCCATATTCGGGGCTGAAGCCGTTGCGGGCAAGCCAGTTGCGCGCCGCCGGGCTGAGCTTCGCGCTCACCTTTTTAGCCGTTACCTGGGCCTGCACTTCGCTGAAAAATTTATCCACAATCTGCTCCATGATTTCAATGGAAAGCGGATTGAATGTTATCATTTCATCAAGGCGGTTGCGGAATTCGGGGCTGAAAAGTTTTTCAATGGCCTTTTTGCCCTTCTCGGCGCTCACATCCCGCATGCTGCCCCCAAAGCCGATATTTGCAGTTGCCATTTCCCTGGCGCCGGCATTGGTGGTCATCAAAAGGATTACATGCCGAAAGTCTGCCTTCTTGCCATTGTTGTCGGTAAGCGTGGCATAGTCCATAATCTGCAGCAGAATATTGAAAATATCGGGATGCGCTTTTTCGATCTCGTCCAGCAACAGAACGCTATGCGGATGCTTGCGGATATCGTCGGTGAGCATGCCCGCCTGTTCAAATCCAACATAGCCCGGAGGCGCGCCTATGAGCCGCGCCACGGTATGCTTTTCCATGTACTCGCTCATGTCAAATCGCACGAAATGAATCCCCAGCACCTGCGCCAGCTGCTTTGCCGCCTCGGTTTTTCCCACGCCCGTCGGGCCCATAAGCAGAAATGACCCGATGGGCTTGTCGGGAAGCCCCAAGCCCGCACGCGAGCGCTTGATTGCCTTGGCAAGGCTTTTGATGGCAGATTCCTGCCCGAAAACCCGGGAGCACAGCTCCTGCTCGATATTCTGTATCGCTATCTTGTCGGACGAAGTGACGCTGCGGGTTGGGATTTTCGCCATGCGCGCCACGACCTTTTCAATATCTTTGGCCCCGATCACTTTGTTTCCCTTGCCCTCATAGCGCAAATTAAAAATTGCCCCCGTTTCATCCATCACATCGATGGCCTTGTCCGGCAGAAAGCAGTCATTGATATGCTTGGCCGACAGCTCGGCCGCTGCCTTCAGCGCGCCGGGGCTGTAGCTCACGCCGTGATGCTTTTCATAATAGGGCTTGAGACCCTTCAAAATTTCCACAGTTTCGTCTACGGACGGCTCCAGAACCTCGATCTTCTGGAAGCGGCGCGCTAGGGCGCGGTCCTTTTCAAAATGGTTTTTGTATTCCTCGTAGGTTGTCGAGCCGATGCAGCGCAGATCCCCCGAGGCGATGACGGGCTTTAAAATATTTGAAGCGTCCATTGATCCGCCGCTGGTTGCCCCGGCGCCCACGACCGTATGAATTTCATCAATAAACAGGACAACGCCCTTTTTGGCTTCAAGCTCCTTGATGATTGCCTTGAGACGCGCTTCGAAATCGCCCCGGAACTTGGTGCCCGCAAGCACTGTGCCCATGTCAAGAGAGTAAATTTCGGTATCGGTGAATGCTTTTGGCACGTCGCCCTGAACAACCTTGAGCGCCAGGCCCTCGGCAAGAGCGGTTTTTCCCACGCCTGCGTCACCGACAAACAGCGGATTGTTTTTAACGCGGCGGTGCAGCACCTGCAGGGTGCGCTCAAGCTCGGGCTCCCGGCCGATGAGCGGGTCTATTTTCCCGGCACGGGCTTTTTCAATAAGGTTCACTGTGTAGCGCTCAAGAGCGCTTTGAGCAGGCCTGGGTTTTTTCTTGTCGTCGGCGGTATCGTCCTGCGCCTCCCGGCGCTCAATATCACTCTGGGTGTCGTCCTTGCACGGGCAGTCCTGCGACAGGCCGTGGGAGATATAGTTGAGAATATCAAGGCGCGTAATGCCGTATGATTTCAAAAAATAAACGGCATAGGAACCCTCTTCTTCGAAAATTGAGGCCAGCACATCGCCCGCGTCCATTTCATCTTTTTCAGCGGCCTGTACATGCATCATGGCACGCTGCAGTACGCGCTGCACGCCGATGGACTGAATAATTTCCTTGGTGGCGCCTTCGGCGAGCTTTTCGATCTTGTCGGCGAAAAATCCCTCAAGCTGCGCCTTCAGCTCTTCGATATCAGCCCCGCAGGTGCGGAGTATGCGGCTGCCCATGTCATCGTAGAGCAGTGCATACAGCAGGTGCTCGACGGTGAGCATTTCGTGCCGGTGTTTCTGCGCTTCGCGCACAGCTGCGGCAAAAGCCATTTCCAGTTCTTTTTTTATCATATCAAACTTCTTCCATACTGCATTTCAGCGGAAAATTGTGCTCATGAGCCAGATGATGCACCATTGCCACTTTGGTTTCCGCAACTTCTGCGGTATACACGCCGCATACGCCGATTCCTTTGCGGTGCACACTCAGCATTATCTGCATGGCTTCTGCGGGCGATTTGCTGAAAACCAGCTCGAGAATCTGCACCACAAAATCCATGGTAGTATAATCGTCATTATGCAACAGCACACGAAACTGCGGCGGCTCATTAAGCTCGGTTGTGTCCTCGGCGCGATCCTGTAATTCCGGGTTCTTTCCGGTACCCATGACTTTAAGTCTTTTCGTGGTGTTTTGGCTGTGTCGGTCACGCTCTACTTAATATAAATAGATATATTTTAGCGGCGTGTCAATAGAGGCAAACTCCGATTGCCTGAATTAAAAAATACAGTATAATGGCCCGACTGTACAGCAAAAAAAGAAGTAAGTACTCAGGTAGTGAGGGTTCAGGGGAATAGCCTGTAGGCATTTAGGCTGTAGGCTGTAGCAGGTGCAAGCACGGAAGACAGAAGCCAGTCGGCTGCGGCGAGCAGAATTCAGAATCCGAACTTTGAACCTTGAGTTTTGAACAGTTACAAAAAGAGCTGCTATGAAACTGGAAGATTTTGATTACACACTGCCACAAGAACTGATAGCCCAGCAACCCCTTGACCGGCGCGATACCTCGCGCCTGATGGTGCTCGGGCGCGAGAAACAGACGATCGAGCACAGATCTTTTGCTGATCTGCCTGCATACCTGCGACCCGGCGATGTGCTGGTGGCAAATGACACGCGCGTTATCCCGGCCCGGCTGTATGGCCGGAAGGAAACAGGCGGCTGGGTGGAGCTGTTTTTACTAAAGCCCGTATCTGCGGAGCCGGGACGGGCGCATGTTTGGGAATGCCTTATAAAAAGCAAGCGTTGCATAGAGCCTGATATGCGCGTGGTATTTGATAGCAGCTTAAGCGCCAGGGTGCTTGACCGCACGGATGATGAGGCATGGCGCGTATGCCTTGCCTGCGAGGGGGAGCTGCATGAAGTGCTGCAGCGCCTCGGCATAACGCCCCTGCCGCCCTATATACGGCGGCAGCGCGGCGCTGAAGCCGGGTGCGACCGGCAGCGCTACCAGACTGTGTATGCCGCCCGCGACGGCGCTGTGGCGGCGCCTACCGCCGGATTTCACTTTACGCCGGAGCTGATTGAAACACTGCGGCAGTCTGAAGTTGAGATAGTTTTTGTGACCCTGCATGTGGGCTATGGCACATTTCAGCCCATTCGAGAAGATATTGTGGAGCGCCATACCATGCATACCGAGGCTCTTGCCGTATCTCCGGAAACAGCCGATGCTGTGAATCGGGCCCGGGCCCAAAAGCGGCGGGTTATCGCTGTAGGCACAACGAGCACGCGCGTGCTTGAGAGCATGACCGATGAGCAGGGCATGCTCAGAAGCGGTGAAGGCTCAACCGGTATTTTTATCTATCCCGGCTACCGCTTCAAGGCTCTGGATGGGCTTATCACCAATTTTCATGTGCCCAAATCAAGCCTGCTGCTGCTCGTGTCGGCATTTGCCGGCCGCGACTTCATTCTTCAGGCCTACGGGCAGGCCATTGCGCAGCGCTACCGTTTCTTCAGCTTCGGCGATGCCATGCTCATAGTTTAGGGCTGGAAGTCAGAAGGGCGGGAAGAAGTTCGGAGTAACATGATTCAAAATTGGGGGAAACAGTTCGGAGTTGTGAGTCCGGAGAGGGGACTTCAAGATTCAAAATTCAAAATTGAAAAAAAATCATGAAGGGGGCAGATTTAAAATCCGCACCTTCATGATTGAGTAGCTATGCAGGATTATTTAACCGTTAAGGCTTTAAAGCAGGTAATCTTTTCCGCGCCTGTGTTCACCGTTACCTGATACGCCTTTTTTTCCGCAGTGGGGGGGACCACCACTACTGCATGCAGCTTGCCGCTGCGATAGCGTGTCGTAGCCACATTCAGACCATCAATCGTTACAATAGAGTTTTTAATAAGCTTAACCGAGTCGCTGTCAATGGTCAGCATAACCCTGCGCGGCAGCAGAAGGGGCTTGCCCACGGAACTGGGTTCGATCTGAAAGAGGCACTGGCCGGAATCTCCGGGCTCCATGCCCTGAGGGATAGCTGTCGAGTCGCAGCCGCCAGCAAAACCATCGGCATTAAAAGCATAGCTGAGCGCACCCGGCCTGTTTTTTACCCTCAGTGTCACCTTGTGATCGCCGAGGCGCTTGGGGGAGCAGTACCCCAGCACATAGCGTTTGCTGCTTTCGCTGCGGATGGTTTCGGCGATCTGGTCGAAGGCATTATTTAACTCGTCGGCATCATTGGCAAAAGCAAATCCCGACTTGCCGAGGTTTTTCAGATGGCTCTCATCGATCTCGCCGCCAAGGCCAATGGTAAACGAATAGTGCGTCGATGCCGTTACCGATGCCACGGCCGCTTCATTGGAGACGCGGCCAGCCTGGTCGGTGCCGTCGGTGAAGGTCACCAGGCTGCCGGTAAAAAGCTCCCCGGTGGCGATTGCGCTGCGGGCTGCGTCAAGAGCGGCAAGCCCCTGCTGCACCGCGCCGTTGAGATTCGTGGAGAGATCATATTCCGAATCACTCGTAATGGATGCTTTGGTGAGCAGATTGAGAGCAGCTTTCAGATCCGCAGTCTTATTGGTGAAATCAATTACCTTTATGATTTTATCACGTCCGTCAAAACGATAAATTGCAACTTGCTGGCCCTCATCGCCTGCTACTTTATCAAGAAATGTATTGGCCGACTGTTTCAGCGGGTCGAGCGTTTCAGATTCCAGTATCGAGCCTGACATGTCCAGCAGCAGTACCGTCGCCATGGTGTAGACAGAAGGGTTAGGGATTATGGTCTGAGCGCTTTCAAGCTGGGAGATTGGGGCGTCGTCTTCGTAAATCTCAAAATCATTCTGGGTAAGTCCGGTCACGGGCTTGCCGTTGCCGTCCTGCAGAGAAAAGAACAGATAAATGTTGCTGGGTTGCTGTACATGGCCGATAATGAGAGTAAAATCCACAAGCAGGTCAAGATTTTGGAGTGCGGCCTCGCCCGAGAAAAGTTTAAGGCCCAGCATGCTTCGAACGGTTACAGTGCCGCTCATCTGGCCCGGGGAGGTTATAGTGAGATCAGCAGTGCAGGTTCGGGGCAACAAACCATTGCCGCCCTTGCCTGTAAGCAGAAGGGTAACATTATCCGTGGTATTATCGGCTGAGCCTTCCACTGTGTAGGGTTCCTTGCCCAGCTCAATCGTTCCAGAAACCTGCAGGCCGTTCTGCGAAAGGGTTAATATTATATCCCGGTCATTGCACAGCCCTTTCCATATGCCGGCCTGGCCGGCTGCATGGGTATCGGCGCTGATACACAGAAAGAGAAGTCCACACATACAGGCTGCAAGTTTTGTTGTGATTTTTTTCATAATAGTTTCCGTCTCCATGTTGAAAATTAATTACGGCAGCACGTAGGAAATCTTTTGAACTTTGCCATCGCGCAGAATAGTGATTTTCAGTTTGTCGCCCGATTTCAGCTTGCGCATGAGCGGTATGATGCGCTGCGTATCTTTTTCATCGCCCTCTACGGCAACACCCAGCACCTCAAGAATGACATCGCCGCCTGCAAGAAACTCCTGTTCGTCCACTCGTACCTGCATGGTGCCTCCCTTGAGGCCCATCTTGCCGGCGGGCGAGTCCGAGGCCACCCTCTGAACCAGCAGCCCTGCATTTTGCGGCAGGTTGAACGCCTGGGCAAGATTGCCGGCAAGCGGGAAGAAATCGATACCTGTCCAGAGTGCTTTCTGGTCAAGCAGCAGCTGCTGCACCACGGAGGAGGTAACGGCGAAACCGAGCCCTTCCGATCCGCCCGACTGGCTCATAATATGGCTCACCACGCCGACAATCTCGCCTTTCATATTCAAAAGCGGGGCGCCTGAATTTCCCATATTCACGGCCGCATCGGTCTGCAGCAGCTCGACGCTCTGCAGATTGCCCAGCAGGCCCTTGGGCTTATGCCGCGCGCTGATATGTCCGGCCGTAAGCGTATGGCTGAGCCCATAAGGGGCGCCGACAACAAAAACCTCATCACCCGGCTCCATTTCATTGGAATTGCCCATTTTAAGGGGAGAAATATTTTTAGGCACGCTATCAAGCTGTATGATGGCCACATCGGCAAATGGTGCAGAGGTTATAACGCGCGCCGGCACCTGGCTGCCGTCCTGAAAAACCGCAGCCACAGTGTCGGCCGACTGGACCACATGGGCCGCCGTCAGAACCTTGCCGTCAGCTGAAATAAGCGCACCCGAGCCCAGGCCTCCCGAGGTCGTGAACCGGGGCTGATCCTCAGCCCTCGAGGTTTGCACCATGTCGGTCTGCATGGTTTTTATGAGCACGATGGCAGGGGCCACTGCCCGGTACAGCTCCCGCAGTTCGCGGGCCTCTGCTGCTGTGTTTGCAAATATCAAGCTGAGCGCGAGTGCGAAAATGGTTTTTACCTTCATGATAACGACCCCGTATTTTTTTAATTTATGAAACTATAGCACATTGCGCTTTTTGTGTAAAAAAATCTTGGTTTGTTGTTCCTGTTGTTTTTGTGCGGCACGGCTGTGCTGCGAAATTTGTCAAAAAAAAGATTGTATTTAAAAAATAATACCTTATTATTGCCACCTTTTACATTAACCGGAAAGCTGAACATGAAAACCCCCATTCTGATCTTACTCAATCTTGGGCTCATTGCCTCTTTTGTGTTCATTCTGCGCAAGCAGGGGCTTCTCTCATATTACTCCAAGGGGCGGTGGTGGCTCACCTGGTTGTCGGTAGCAATCATCACACTCATGGACGAGCTCACATCGGTTTTCTATGCTCCGGCTGAAGCCTATCGCTTCATTGGCCTGAGCGCGCTTTTTTTCATTCCTTTTACCTCTATTTTCATACATTACATGACCACGCGGCTGGTTGAAATTGCCGAAATACTGGAGCATCACAAGCTCATCGGCGGCGGCGTCTATTCATTTTCCTATCTGGTGCTCGGGCCTGTGTTTTCGTTTGTGGCTGTGGCATCAATTATGGTGGACTATATTCTTACAGCATGTCTTTCGGCGGTGAGCGCCGTGCTCAATACGGGCTCTTTTTTTACCCTCTCGCAACCGACTATGCTCGTGTGCGTTCTGGTTATAATCTGGGGTGTGGCGGGGCTCAACATTCTGGGTATCCGGGAAAACGCACGTTTCACTTTTGCTGTTTTTGTTTTTGCAATGTGCATATTTGCAAATCTTATTGTTTCCGGCGTGCTCGCGCTGGACGGGGGTTCGATCGGCCGCCTGAACGATGCCGCCGGCTTTACGGCTGCACGCTTCAGGGACGGCTCCATCTTTCAGCATTATGAAATATTTATCGCTTCAGTTGCCAGCTGTATCCTTGCCTATTCAGGCGTTGAGTCGGTTTTGCAGACGGCGGGGCTTGTGCGCAACTGGCGTGATATCGGTAAAGCATATATCTTTCTTGCCTGCACCGTGGGCCTTATAACTCCTATTGTTGCAGGGCTGGCGCTGCTTTCTCCTGTCGAATTTAAAGCCCATGAAGGTGATCTCATTACCTCGTATGCAACAATGGTGAACGGCAACTGGTTCGGCATTGCTGTGGGAACGCTGGCCAGCTTTGCGCTCATTATGGCCGTGAACACTGCATTTGTGGCATCAAGCGAGCTGATGGAGCGCGTGGCGCACCGTTACGGCTTTCATTGGATTTCCGCCACCAACAAGCAGCAGTCGTTATACCGAATCCATACCCTGAATGCTGTTTTTTTTTCCCTTATTATTTTTATAACGCAGGGCAGCCAGATGCTTCTTGCCGACATGTACGCCCTGGGCCTTATCGCCAGTTTTTGTCTCAACATGGGGGCGCTTATCATCTACCGCTATACCATGGGGACCAAAGAGGTTCTGCAGTTTAATACAAGCCGTTTAATAACGCTTATCATGTGGATTATCTTCATGAGCTGCTTTGTTTTTCTGGCTATCAACAAACCCCACGGCACCATGCTGTGGGCTTCGGTTACCGGAGTCGTACTTATCAGCGGTGTTCTTATTGCCCGCAAACGCGCACCGGAACTCAGGGAAATTGAAAAAACAGATTCTGAGATGGACATTATTCTCCATCTTGCCCAATCTTCAAGTCAGACGGTACACATTTATTTCCGTCGGCCGCAGGAGGAGCACCTCGAACAAGGCCGGGATGATGAGGTGTTTGTCACCTTTTTTTCCCCCCGGCAGGGCATTCCTCATAAAATGCTGCCAAATCATTACCGTCTGCCCCTTGTACAGACCGATATTTATGACCGTATCGTGGCGCTCTTGAAGGTGGTAGAATACGAGTTGTCAGAACATCATATAAATATCCATCTTGGCTGGCCCATGTCTTCGTGGCTGGACCGCTTCAGTATCGGTGTCATGGTCTTTAAATTGATGCGCCTGCCCCGCCATTTTCCCCGGTTTATTTTCACTATGAGCTATCTTCCTCAGCCTTTGCCTGCACCGAAAAATTAATCAGTTTGTATGTTTATTAGTTGTGCAAATCTGCCAGTTTTGTGCACATCTTCACAGCAGTATCGGAGGAAGAGCCGGTTGCTTTTTGATAATGATATAATTTAAACCAATAAAATTACCATTTCCTCCTGTATTTGTGCTTGTCTTTGAATTGGCATGGTTCCTGCAAATTTGGTGTATGGCAAGTACGAGAAGCACCAAAATCGAGAAAGGATCCGGCCATGAAAACACAGTATACAAAACGGATGTATGTATCAGCCCTGCTGATCAGCATCCTGTGCTGCTTTGCAGGTATGTCTTGTGCAAAACCGCAAACCCAGCCGCCAAAGCCTCCCTTTACCTTTGTAACACCGAACCATCTGTTCGCCGTTGCAAGCCCCGACCCCCAGCATATCTGGGTGATCGGTTTTGATTCGGTCATTATGCACAGCGCCGATGGCGGCACGACCTGGAAGCCGCAGAAAAGCCCCGTCACCAACAGCCTGTGCGACGCATCGTTTGTGAGCGCCACGACGGGCTGGATCGTGGGTCGCGTGGGCACTGTTTTGCACACGGCTGACGGCGGCGCAACCTGGCAGAAACAGGAAACAGGCTTTACCAATCATCTTTTTGCAGTGTCTTTTGCTGATGAGCGCACTGGCTGGGCCGTGGGCGATTTTGGCACCATCATCCACACGGCCGATGGCGGCGCGACCTGGCAGAAACAGGGAGCAGAGGAAGATAAGATTTATAATGACGTATCCTTTGCTGATGCTCTGCATGGCTGGGTTGTTGGCGAATACGGCACTATTTACGCAACAGCTGATGGTGGCGCAACATGGAAGAAGCAGGAATGCAAAGATATTATTCCCGTGGCGACCGAATCAGAGTGGGAATCTTTTGCGCCATCGCTTTATAGCGTTTATTTCAGCGACGCATTAAACGGCCTTGCCTGCGGCATGGACGGCACCATCATCGCAACCAGCGACGGCGGGACGGCCTGGCGCAAGGTAAAAAATCCGGCAGAGGCCAGTAAAGTAACTCTCTATAAAATAAAGCGCAGTGGCGAGACATGCCTTGTGGCCGGGCAGAAGGGCACAACGCTTGTTTCAGCCGATGGCGGCGCCACCTGGCGGATGAGCGGCACATCGGATACGACCAAGTCATGGCTTCGCGACATGGATATGGCCGATGCTCTGCACGGCTTTGCCGTAGGTGCGCGCGGCACTATTCTGAAAACCGATGACGGTGCCGGTACATGGAAAGTGCTCTCCGGTATTGCCGTTGCCCAGAAAAAATAAGGTATTCGATTAGTTTGTATACGGGAGTGATTTTTTTTGATTATTGAAAAAAGGAAGGTTTATCGTGGATAAAATAATGGGCCGTTTTACTGATTTTATAATAAAAAACCGTTTTTTTGTGCTTAGCCTTATTCTGGTTATAACGGTGCTATTCGGCTGGGAATGCCGCAAGCTTACCATTTCAACCAACTTCAATGAACTGTTGCCTCAGGATCATGAGTACATAAAAATACATAATCAGTTTCGTGAAACTTTCGGTGGCGCCAATTTTCTGGTCATGATGGTCTCGGTAAAAGAGGGCGATATTTTCAATACCCAGACACTGGAGAAAGTTCGACACATCACCAATGAGCTTGAAAAGGTGCCGGGAGTTGATAAGTATAAAATTCTTTCCATGGCATCGCGCAAGATAAAAAACCCCAAAATAACCTCCTGGGGCATGGAGGCCACACCCCTTATGTGGCCCGAGGTGCCCAAGACCGATCAGGATATGAAAAAGCTGCGCGAGGCCGTGTACTCCAATGAAGCATACTACGGCTCCTATGTTTCTTTTGACTCGAAGAAATGCCTCATATTTGCCGATTTTTTCGAAGAGGATCTTGACTATACCAAAATTCACACCAGTCTTGAAAAATTGCGCGCCGATACGGAAGATGAAAATACCTCAATCTCCATCGTCGGCCATCCCATGCACCTGGGCGTTGTAGCAAGCTACATAAAAACCATGAATTATATTATGATCGGCACGGGCCTGCTCATACCGTTGCTGCTTTGGGTCGCCTATCGTTCAATGTCTGCGGTGATCATTCTGCCGCTTGCTGCCCTTGTATCGGGAGTCTGGGGTCTGGGTTTCTACGCCTATATGGGCTATACCCTTGATCCTCTCATCTTCGTTATGCCGTTTTTGATTTCGCTCATGTCGTTTCGGCACAGCCACCAGCTTTTTAACCGTTATTTTGAGGAATATATAATTCACAAAGACGCCAAGGCAAGCGTCAGGGTGCTCATTCAGTCAATGTTTGTTCCGGGGTTTATCGGTATCTGCACTGAGGCGCTGGGCATCGCCATCATCGCTCTTGTTCCTGTGCCCATGCTCCGGCACATGGCCATCGCGGGCAGTTTCTGGGCAATGAACACGGTTGTTGCGGCCCTCATCATGACGCCGCTGATGCTGACCTATTTTCCTATTTCCGAGCGGTTTTTGCGCCATATTGAGAGCGAGCGGCTTAAGGACGAGCGGCGGGAGGGTTTTGCCAACAAGTTCGCCGACTGGCTCGGCCCCTGCCTGGTGAGCAAAAAGGGGTATTACCTGACCATCGCTATCTGCGCGGTAGTCATGATCGTATCCTGGTTTGGCTCAGACCATCTCATCATCGGCGATGCCGAAGTCGGTTCAAACCTTCTGTATCCCTCATCGCGCTATAACCAGGACAGCGTGCGCATCAATCAGAACCTGCCGCTTATCAATCCACTCTATGTCGTACTTGAGGGCGATAAGGTCCGCTCGCTCACCAATCTTGACGTCATGAAGGATATAAAAAACTTCTCCTCATATATGATGCGCAATTCAGGCAGCGTGGGCGCTCAAAATATTATCAGCCCCCTTATGGCCATGCCGCAGAAATTTCATGAGGATGATCCCAAATGGTCGGGTCTGTCAGAGGACCCGTCAACTGCCAATACGTATCTTATCGGTCTCACCCAGTCCGGGGATCCGGGCGACATGAACAAGTATCTCGACCCCAAACTGCGGCAGACAAATATTGCACTGTTTTATATGGATAAGACAGGCCCCACGATTCAGAAGGCCATTGCCACCGCCAAAGAGTATATTGAAAAGTACTCAACGCTGCCCGAGGGCTTTAAATATAAACTGGCCGGCGGCGTGATCGGCACCGAGGCTGCCATTAATGAAATGGTGGCCCGCGATCAGGTGCTGACCCTGACGCTGGCGCTGCTCGGGGTGTTCTTCTTCTGCGCGCTTGAGTTCCGTTCAATCAAGGCAGGGCTCATCCTGACGATACCGCTGTTTGTTTCAAACTATATGGCCTTTGCATATATGGCCTTTAATCATATCGGGCTTTCCATCGCAACACTGCCGGTGTCGGCCTCGGGCATCGGCATGGGCGTTGATTACGGTATCTATCTGCTGGCCCGCTGCGAGGAGGAAAAGCGCAAGGATCCTGGCATAACCATGGAAACCGCCCTCATGCGCACCATTATGAGCTATTCAAAATCAATTATTTATATCGCCGGCACGCTGGTTCTCGGGCTTCTGGTGTGGGCAATGTCGCCTTTGAAATTTCAGGCGCAGATGGGCATCATGCTGGCAGTGGTTCTGTTTTTCAATTGCCTGGGCGCGGTGTTCATGATTCCGGTGCTCATTTTGTTCTTTAAACCAAAATTCTTGACCCGCACTATAAAGGCGGAAGAGAAATCTGCCGAAGAAGAATTTGATGCATCTGGTGAGTGCACCGAAACGACCATGTAAAATTACTTTTGTCGCAGCCGGCATTTGCAGCCGGCTGCGACATCTCAGTTGAACGGAAGTAAAGCGAAGCTCCATTGAAGTTCCATATTCACAAACAGGCTGTTTGTATAACCGCCAGGGGGAGAAAGGGTTGATGTGGAAAAAATAATGAATAGATTCGCCGATTTCGTCATACAGCGCCGCCTGCTGGTGCTGTGCATTATCGGAGCCATTACGCTTGCCTTCGGCTGGGAATGCCGTAATCTCACCATCTCAACCAACTTTAATGAACTGCTGCCCCAGGACCATGAGTATATAAAAATACACAATCAGTTTCGTGAAACTTTCGGTGGGGCCAATTTTCTGGTCATGATGGTCTCGGTAAAAGAGGGCGACATTTTCAATACCCAGACACTGGAGAAAGTTCGCTACATCACCAATGAGCTTGAAAAGGTGCCGGGAGTTGATAAGTATAAAATTCTCTCCATGGCATCGCGCAAGATAAAAAACCCCAAAATAACCTCCTGGGGCATGGAATCCAAGCCCCTCATGTGGCCCGAGGTTCCAAAAACCGAACAGGAGATGAAAAAACTCAAAGAGGCTGTCTACTCAAATGAAGCATACTACGGTTCCTATGTGTCGTTTGACTCGAAGAAATGCCTCATATTTGCCGATTTTTTCGAGGAGGAGCTGGATTATACCAAAATAAAAAATATGCTCGACGGGCTGCGCGCGCAAACAGAAGACGAAAATACCACAGTATCTATTGTCGGCCATCCCATGCATCTCGGGGTTGTGGCAGGCTATATACAGACCATGAACTGGATCATGCTCGGTACGGGCATACTTATCCCGATTCTGCTGTTTATAGCTTATCGCTCGCTCATGGCAGCCATCTTCGTACCTCTTGCAGCAGTGGTGTCGGGCGTCTGGGGCCTGGGGTTCTATGCCTTCATGGGCTACAACCTTGACCCTCTTATTTTCGTCATGCCCTTTCTTATTTCGCTTATGGCATTCAGGCACAGCCATCAGCTCTATAACCGCTATTTTGAAGAATACATACGCACCAAAGACTCAACCGCCGGCGTGCGTGTCATCCTTGTGGAGATGTTCATCCCGGGCCTTACCAGCATCGTTACCGATGCCTTCGGCATCGCAATTGTCGCCATCACGCCGGTGCCCATGCTGCAGCATATGGCCATCGCTGGCGCATTCTGGTCGTTTATTACGGTCATTGTCGGACTTATCATGACGCCGGTGCTGATGACCTATGTTCCGATTTCGGCAAAATTTCTTGCCCATATACAGCGCGAGCAGAAAAAGGATGAGCTGCGGCAGGGGCTGGCAAACAAATTTGCAGACTGGCTGGGGCCCTGGATTATCGGCCACGGCCGGTGGTGGGTTCTGTGTTCGGTTGCCGCGGTGATGATGGCCTCCTACTATTATGCTGATGCCATTATTATCGGCGATGCGCAGGTGGGGTCGAATCTGCTCTATCCCTCATCGCGCTATAATCAGGACAGCGTGCGCATCAATCAGAACCTGCCGCTGATAAATCCGCTTTATGTCGTGCTTGAGGGTGAAAAGGTACGCTCGCTGACCAACCTTGATGTCATGCAGGATATGAAAAATTTCACCTCCTACATGATGCGCAATTCCGGTTCGGTCGGCGCGCAGAATATCATTGGCCCCCTTATGGCCATGCCGCAGAAATTTCATGAGGATGATCCCAAATGGTATGGCCTGTCAGAGGACCCGTCAACTGCCAATACCTATCTGATCGGCCTCACCCAGTCTGGCGATCCTGGTGACATGAACAAATTTCTCGACCCCAAGCTGCGCCAGACCAATATCGCGCTGTTTTACATGGACAAAACCGGCCCTACGATTCAGAAGGCCATTGCAACAGCCAAGGAATATATAGAGAAATTTTCAAAGCTGCCGGAGGGCTTCCAGTACAAGCTCTGCGGAGGCGTGATCGGCACTGAAGCGGCTGTCAATGAAATGGTTGCGCGCAAGCAGCTTGAAACCCTTCTGTATGCGCTGCTGGGAGTTTTTATCTGTGTGACTCTCGAATTCCGTTCGCTCAAGGCAGGGCTGATCCTCACGCTGCCCCTGCTGCTGTCAAACTACATGGCATTCGCCTATATGGCTATAAACGGCATAGGGCTTTCCATCTCCACGCTGCCCGTATCCGCCTCGGGCATTGGCATGGGAGTCGACTATGGTATTTATCTGCTGGCCCGCTGCGAGGAGGAAAAGCGCAAGGATCCGGGCATATCCATGGAAACCGCCCTCATGCGCACTATTATGAGCTATTCAAAATCAATTATTTATATCGCCGGCACGCTGGTTCTCGGGCTTCTGGTGTGGGCGCTGTCGCCGCTAAAATTTCAGGCGCAGATGGGGATTATGCTGGCGGTCGTTTTGTTTTTCAACTGCCTTGGCGCGGTATTTCTTGTGCCGGTGCTCATACTGATGTTTAAACCGAAATTTTTAACAAGAATGGATAAAAAAATTTCAATACCAAAGGCTGCACCAGCCGCTGGCTGACAGCGTTTTTTTCTTCTCCTCCCCCGATAGACCCGAGACAGCGGTAAAAGAAACATTGTGTTTCTTTTACCGCTAAACGGGCATCAGGCTTTGAGGAAATTCAAGTGAATTTAAGGCCCGAAAAGCAGGAAAAAATAAATCGAAAAAAAAGTTCAAAATGCAAAGTTTTAGAGTTCACAATAGTTGTATTTTGTGGTAGTTTTTTTTCATTACTGCCACGCTGTACGCCGTTTACACAACGGTTCTCTTGAAAGCAAATAACTGAGTATAATTTTTATTATAAATCAGTACAACCAAAGGAGGATCACGCAATGTCTACCCGGCAAAAAGGCACAGAAAAAAAATTACCGCATCAAGCAATCCGCCCTCTTCTTTTTATCCCCCTTGCACTGTTGGCATGCCTGCTTGTGCTGCCCTCCTGTAAAAAGAACACGCCGCCCGATTATAAGATATATCAAAACATGGGCAACTACATGAAAGCCAAGCTTGAGGCCGCCGGCGCAACCGTGCGCAAAGATATGCCCGACAAGTTTGCACCTGATGTGGACTATATCAAACGGCTCGGCCCTCTGCTCAAGCTGGTGTTCGGCAGCTCGAAGCTGCAGGTCTATCTGCAGTCCTACGAAAGCGATAGCATCGCCGTCGGTTCAATCAGTCAGTTTGAGGCGCCTCCCAGATCAGACAATTACACCGACTGCGCTTTTCTCGTGCGGTCCGTTGCCAGTATCGGCGCGCCGGTCATGCACGGCGATAAGCGTGCGCCCATGTCCGGCTCGTCCGATGGGTTCGCTATGGATTTTTACAACTACGACAATGCTTCCATCGATGTCGATACGTTTTTCGGCAGTGCGGGTATTGCAAAGCTCACGGAAGCCATGGCCCTTGTTGAAAAATATCAGGTACCCGAGCTGGATGAGAAAGGGGATAGGGATCGCGGCCACCTGACGGCATATCTTGACCCATACAAATCCCCCTATCGCCTGGAGCTTGCCGCCCCTGAAACCGATAATGAAACCGCCCGCAAAGCGTATTTTGACAATGTGCTTCAGGCATTTGAAATGTATCAGGACGCCTATTTCGCAGCTCTTGACAATACGACGCAGGATAATGACGGTGATATCGTTCAGGGCAGGGCTACTGCAGCAGCTGCATTCATGACGCTGTTTGATGTGAATGACATAGCCGTCAAACTCGGCAGGCTGCTGTTCGGCAAAACCGATTTTCCGCTGTATTTCAGCCAGGGCTTCTGGCGTGAAGGATTTTACGGCAGCGACAACACAACCGAGTAATGTTTGGTTTTTTATTTCACAACTTATATAACAGAAGGAGGGAATGCATGAAAAAGGTGATGAAAGCACTAGCAGTATGTGTGTGCCTTGCCCTGGTTGCTGTTTGCAGTGTTCAGGCGCAGGCGCAAACGGCGAACAAGGTGGTGCCGGAGAAAAAAAGTGAGGGGCACCAGGTCGTGCAGATCAATCGATACTTCGCCCTTGATCCCGCGCTTGCCATGGTTAAGCCGGGCACTACGGTCATCTGGATGAACCTGTCTGAGAGCATCGTCGAAATCCAGTTCACCGGCAAGGCCATAACGCTTGCCTGCAAAAGCCCCACGCATTTTATTGTTGATGAAGAGGGCTCGTTTATTTCAGACCGCATTCCGCCGAGCGCCGTGGCAAGCCTGTGCTTTATAGAAAAGGGGACGTATAATTACGTGCTCAAGCGCGGCGCGCGCGCCACTGCGTCAGTGAAGACGGACCTGCCGGATGTTCATGGCACGATCGTGGTTGATTAATGTAAGGGCTGTATACGGGGAGAAACATTACTATAAATTAAGGGAGGAATGTATGAAAAGAAATTTTGTTTTAGGGCTTCTGATGCTGGCTGCCGGACTGTGTTTCACGGCGGGCACGGCACAGGCAATCGATCTGTTTGACGGCGATGTCGTTATTCACGGCAAGATTTCAGAGCAGTTGCTCATGCGCGCCCACGACACGCGCAGTTGGGAGGAATACGATTATACTGTAGCCAATGCCCGCAGCACCCTGAAGCTTGAAACCATGTGGCATGCCTACAAGGGGCCTGAATACGAGTTGAATTTTTACGGCGTGTTCAAGCAGTTCTATGATGCCGCTGACCATATCGACGGCAACTACAAGCGGATGCTGTATGATGCCGCCGGCGGCACCGATAAAGCCATAAACGAGGTGCGCAGCTACAGTAATTTCAAGGACATCTGCCGCGAGATGTATTCGGAGCTGAACGGGCCCATGTTTCAGGTTCGTTTGGGCAAGCAGATCGTGAGCTGGGGCGAGACGGGCTTTGAGCGCATGGTTGATCAGATTAACCCGATTGATCAGCGCGGCAACCTGAATCCCGCCTACCCCGACTTTGCCGAAATCAAGCAGGGCCTCTGGATGGCCCGCTTCTTTTTTACCCCGCCTGACCAGCCCCTGGACATGACCTATGAGTTTCTCGTGATCCCGGATTTCGAGCCCACCGTCCTCAACCCCGTGGGCTATCACAACACGCATCCGAGAGCATTCAACAGTCTTAATAACCCCAATGAAATGTATGAGTCTTATTACCGCGATGCACCCCATGACAGCTTCAGCAAACCGGAATGGGGCGGCCGCATCCGCGGATTTCTGGCTGGCTATGACTGGACACTGTCATACTTCAACCACCGGGTTGATGACGGCGTCGTAGCTCCCAACAGGGCTCTGAAACAGGGTATAGGGCCGGCGCTGGGCAGCACTTCCTTTACCAGGAATGCGGACTTTAGCTTTATGCACTTAAACCACCTGTACCCCTTAAGCGATAACTACCGGTATCCCTGGCAGCAAGACGTGGGATTTACGGTCAACAAGCCCGTCGATGTTAGAATTCCGATCATTCCGGGCACCGACCTTGCCATGACGGGCAATATTGCACGGTTGGAGGCCATGTGGGAGCATAACAAGCCGGCACTTCACGTGGAAGCGCTTGAAGGCCTGAAATCGAGCATAACAAGGCAGGACCGCTATGCGGTCTGCGTCTCATGGGCCACCAAGGTTTTTATGCCCTATGTCACGCCCTATTTCCGCAACAAGCTGCTTTCTTGGACAACGCAGTTGTTCTATGAGAAGATGCCCGATAAGCACAGCAGCGATTATTATTATCCCTGGGTCACGTACGAAAAAAAGCGCAGCTCCTGGACGATGGTTTCCCAAGAGCTGAGTTATGAATTCTGGAATGGCCGTATTCTG
>Ga0114951_10001770_pt1 | contig 25886 bp, 14 predicted proteins | sample AM7aDNAmetaG_FD_88677 | JGI IMG/M metagenome (GOLD analysis project Ga0114951, IMG submission 88677) | Freshwater microbial communities from Finland to study Microbial Dark Matter (Phase II) - AM7a DNA metaG | ecosystem: Environmental > Aquatic > Freshwater > Lake | place: Finland: Lake Alinen... | reverse complement strand
TGAAGGGAATCGAATCATGGTTGAAAATTTTCATAACCGCTCAAATTACTTGATAATAACGCGTTGTAAATTTTGAATTTCTATACTCTCCGCGTCGAAAAGCATAAAAGAACATAGAGGCTGTTGCAAAATGTTGCAAAAACTTGGTGTGTTTTTTTGGTGCTTTCTGCGGAACCACGCTTGAAGATTTATACGTCAGAAGCATATACCGGTAGACGAGAACTCTTCAATGTCGTTCAAATAAATATGATTGGAATGACGCCATCGTTCGGCGCGGTTTTAAAACAAATCTGGCAGCGGATAAATGAGCATATTGGAATCGATGTCTGGTTTGTTTAGAACGTGTCTGAAAAATCATGAAGCGTGAGTATTCAAGCGAGGCGACGGAGTTGGATTCGGAACATGGCGATATAAATCCAAGCCTCGGCGGACGACTCGGTGGTTTCATAATCGCGCACCAAGCGCCGGTGGTGCATGAGCCAGCCGAAGGTGCGTTCGACGATCCAACGGCGCGCCAGCACTTTGAAGCCTTTGGTCGTATCGGAGCGTTTGACGACTTCGACGTCGAGTTTGGGGCGGAGTCCCTTGACCCATTGGGCGAAGGCTTCGCCGGTGTAGCCGCCATCTCGCTGATTGCTTTTGACACGGCGCGGTTGGATGATGTGCAAATTCTGCAAGACCACAGCCAGACGGACAAAGTGAAATTGACCATGCAGATTACGGCCGCGCCGGCCGGCCAATCCGCTTTGAGTGCCTTGGTAACAGTCTTGCCTCCTGATGGCGGCTAGCTGTTACGGCACCGACTGGGAGCATCGCTGTCGTTCAGCTTAAATTCAACACCCGGAAAACTAAAAACGCATCAGCGTGGCTTTTTGCTGCGGTGATATTTCGCTGGCGACAAACGGAAAATACACCCCACTTGTGGGGCTGGTCACCCGTCTTAAAGGGCTGTAGCCTCAACGAAAGTCCAAGTCACATTTTTTACAGACAGCAAAAAGCTATCAATTCAAGTAGTATCTATTATTTATCATATCATATGCGAGCAAAGTTGTTTCGTTGAAATAAGTAGTGGCCAACAAAATCATATGAAATTGAGTATATTCTACTGGATGCGGGCTTCGGCTTCGGCTGTTTTCTTGTTTGGTTTTGACATGATTGTAATTTCCGCTGCGGAAAAGACCATCCAGTCTCTGTGGGGTCAATGGGGCGGTCTTGATTTCCGCGTTACGCCAACGCGGCTTTATCGTGCTACAGCAAGCTTTATTTCATCGAACTAACAGATACTTATGAACCGCCGAGACTTCATCCGCAACACGTCGTTAATCGCTTCCACGCTTGCGCTGGCACCTTCAATAACTTGGGCGGCTGAAACTGATTTTCCCGTCGTGCGCACGCCGGAAGCGAAGCGCAAATTCAAAAGTCCCGCCGTGGAAAAAATCATCGCCAAGGTTCAGTCGAGCATTGGCAACAAGGAACTGGCCTGGATGTTTGGCAATTGTTTCCCGAACACCTTGGACACCACGGTGGATTTTTCAATTGTGGATGGTCGGCCGGACACTTACGTCATCACCGGCGACATTGATGCGATGTGGCAGCGCGATAGTTCGGCGCAAGTTTATCCCTATTTGTCGCTGATGCCGGAAGATCCGCAACTCCAGCAGTTGATTGCCGGCGTCATCAATCGCCAGACGCGCAATATATTATTGGATCCCTACGCCAACGCCTTTTACAAGAACGCCACCAAGGTGAGCGAATGGAAAAGCGATTTCACCGATATGAAGCCCGGCGTGCATGAACGCAAATGGGAGGTGGATTCGCTTTGTTACACGATTCGTCTGGCCTACGGTTACTGGACGATTTCCAAAGACACCGCGCCTTTTGACGAAAACTGGCACAGCGCGATCAAATTGATTTTGCAAACGTTCCGCGAACAGCAGCGCAAAGAAGATCACGGCCCGTATCACTTTATGCGGCGCACCGAATTTGCGACCGACAGCCTGCCGGGTCGCGGTTATGGCAATCCGGCAAAACCAGTCGGGTTGATCCGTTCGATGTTCCGCCCAAGCGATGACGCGACAATTTTTCCGTATCTTGTGCCGTCAAACTTCTTTGCCGTCGTCAGCCTGCGTCAGGCGGCGGAGATGGTGGAAAAATTGCGCGGCGATTCCGACCTTGCAAATCAATGCCGCGCGCTTGCCGATGAAGTGGAGACTGCGCTGCATGAATACGCCATCGTGAATCATCCCGTCGGCGGACGCGTTTTCGCATTCGAGGTGGATGCGTTTGGAAATTATTATTGCACCGATGACGGCAATATTCCGAATCTGCTTTCCCTGACTTATCTCGGCGCCGTGAAACCGGACGACGAGACTTATCTGAACACGCGCAAATTATTGTTGTCGCCGGCCAATCCGTATTGGTGCGTCGGCACAGCCGCAAGCGGTCTGGGCGGCCCGCACGTCGGCGTGGATATGATCTGGCCGCTGGGTGTGATTGTGCAAGGTTTGACGGCGACGCATGATGAAGAGGTCAAAAGCTGTCTGATTACCTTGCAAAAAACGCACGCGGGAACTGGCTTCATGCACGAGGCATTTAATAAAGATAACCCAAACAAATTCACGCGGTCGTGGTTCGCCTGGGCCAACACGATTTTTGGTGAACTCGTCTTGAAGACGTTTAATCACAATCCAGCGTTGTTAAGTTAATAGCCGGTTTTTAACGCTGGCAGTCATTTCAAATTAAAAACATCAGAACCCATCTATGGCATCCATTCCCTCAACCACCGCCACCGCCGCTGCCACGTCGTCCAGCAACGGCCAGACCTATCGCGGCCCGTTCTCCATCATGACCGTTTTGTTTTTCATGTGGGGCTTCATGACGGTGTTTAATGACATCCTGATTCCGCGCTTCAAAGAAGCCTTCACGCTGGATTATTTCCACGCGATGCTCGTGCAATTAGCCTTCTTTGGTGCCTACTTCATTGGCTCATTGATTTACTTCTTTATTTCGGCAGCCACGGGCGATCCGATTGCTAAAATCGGTTACAAAAATGGCGTAATCACCGGTCTGCTGATTTCGGCAACCGGCAGCGCGCTGTTCTGGCCGGCGGCAACGCTACTTTCGTATCCGCTGTTTCTCGCCGGCTTGTTTGTGGTTGGCTTGGGCTTTGCCATGTTGCAAATCGCGGCCAATCCTTATGTGACAATTCTTGGACCTGAACGCACCGCCTCCAGCCGGTTGAATCTGGCGCAAGCGTTTAACTCCGTCGGCACCACGGTCGGGCCGTTGATCGGCGGCTATCTCATCTTTCAATACTTTGCCAAAACCGGTGCGCACGGTGCCGAATCGGTCAAGATTCCCTATTTGATTTTTTGCATCATGTTCGTCGTGTTGGCGGGCGTCTTTTTTGTCATTCGTCTGCCGCACGTCGGTGAAGGCGATGCCAAACCCGGCATGGGCGCGTTGAAATATCCGCACGTCGTTCTGGGTGTGCTGGCGATTTTCATGTATGTCGGCGGCGAAGTTTCGGTCGGCAGCGCCATCATTAATTTTCTCGGCCAGCCAAGTGTGGCCGGCCTCGCTCCGGTGGAGGCGAGCAAATATGTTTCGCTGTTTTGGGGTGGCATGTTGATCGGCCGTTTCATGGGCGCGGTGGAATTGAGCGAAATGAAAAAAAATAACAAGCAGATTATGCTCATCGTGGTTCCGGTCGTTTGCTTTTTGGCCTTTTGGCTTTTGCGCAGTTGGAATTCCGACCAGCACCAGTTTGATTTCGCGGCTGGCTGGACCATCATTAAGAATTACCTGCCGCTGCTTGGCTTATGCTGGGTGTTGTTTCAGTTTGGCCAGGCGCTGGCCGGACGCACGCTGTTGATCTTCGGCTCGACCATTGTGCTCTTGCTGGCTGTTTCCATGATCCAGGGCGGCAAACTGGCGATGTGGTGCATCGTGGGCATCGGCCTGTTCACCTCCATCGGCTGGCCAAATATTTTTTCGCTCGCCTTGGATGGCATGGGCGTTTTGAAGAGCCAGGTTTCATCGCTGCTGGTGATGGCGATCCTCGGCGGCGCGCTTCTGCCGCCATTGCAAGGTTGGATTGCCGACCATCATGGGTTGCAAATTTCCTTCATCGTGCCCTTGATTGCCTATGCCTACGTCGCGTTCTACGGCGGAATCGGGCACAAGATTGGGCGTCGGCTACCAGCTTAAAAATAATTGCAACAGCTGTGAGATTGTCGCCTGTTGAAAAGTAACCGTGAAAAAATCAATAGAACGCCCGAACTGGATAATTCAAGCATCAAGGAGGATTTGTGTTGCTTGGATTTGTGTTCTTTTCATCACAGTAAGTTGCGTGGAGACCGCACGAGCTTTTACATCTGCGGATGCCGATAGTTTATTTGCAGCGCACACCAAGGCTTTTTACCGGACGACGAATGGCCGGGCTTATTACCTGAAAAGCACCGAAGGAAATAAACCTGCTGATTTTTGGACGGAAGCCGAGCAGATGGAAATGGTGCTGGATGCTTACGAGCGCACCGCCAATTCGCAGCAACTCGTGATGTTCACGAACCTGTTTCGCGGTTTCCTTGCCGAACACGGCGCGACTTGGAGAAAAAATCCCTACAACGATGATATCATGTGGATGGTCATTGCCCTGACGCGGGCGCATCTGCTCACTGGCAATCCACAGTTTCTTTCCGTGGCGCAAACAAACTTCGACCTGTGCTATGCGCGGGCGGCATCAACAGATTTGGGCGGCGGACTGTGGTGGAAAGTGGATGTTCGATCAAAGAACGCCTGCGTGAACGGTCCGGGAGCCATCGCGGCTTTTTTGCTGGGCAAGTCCACGGGCAAAACTAGTTACTTCACGATCGCCACAAATCTTTTCCTTTGGGAACGCGCCACTTTGTTTGATGCGACGACGGGCAGGATTTCCGACAGCATTCGTGAAAATGGGCGGTTGGCGCGTTTTCCTTTGACCTATAATCAGGGAACCTTCGTAGGCGCGGCGAACTTTCTTGGCTATACCAATGAAGCGCGACTGGCAGCAACCTACACCATGAATCAAATGTGCCGCGACGGTTATCTGCCTCCCGGCGGAGAGAATGGCGACGGTGGCGGCTTCAATGGAATAGGCGTGCGCTGGATTGCAAAATTTATGAATGAGCGCGGCGAGCAAGCCACCTTCGAGCCGTGGTTGCAAAAAAATGCTGAAGCCGCGTGGCAGGGCCGTCGCGCGTCGGACAATCTTTCCTGGTGCCGCTGGCCGCTGCCGACGCCGATCGGCCAGAGATATTCGTGGGGTTGCAGCAGCACTGTGGTTCTTTTGCAAGTGGCTCGTCCAACTGAAAACGTGAAATGAAACCCAACGAGTTATCACAAAGTTATTTCAAATACACACAAAGAATTAAAACTGAATAATTGAATTATGTATAAGTCTTGTATCACTGTTTGTCGCTGGATTTTACCAGCAGTTTGTTTGCTGTCGGGCGCGGCGCTTTACGGAGCCGAGCTGACGCTCAAAAGTCCCGACGGGAAAATTGTCGTCACGATTCAAGATGGCAGCCATTTGAATTACGCGGTGAAATTTCACGGCCAGCCAGTCGTTGCCTCTTCGGCTATGGGCATCACGGTTGATAGCGATGACCTCGGTGCGAATGGGCTGTTTACCGGCAAACCCGTCACCACGGAAATCAACGAGCAATATGACGTGCTGGGAGTTCACAAAACCGCCACCAACCATTATTTGTCCACTGTGATTCCGGTGACGGGTGGTGGCGGAAAAACGCCGTGGCAACTAGTCGTGCGGGTTTTCAACGATGGCGTGGCGTATCGCTATCAAGTTCCCGGCGATGGCACGCGGCATATCAATGGCGAAAGTTCAGAATGGAATGTGCCGGTGGGATCCATGCTTTGGTCTCAAAACGTAAAAAATACTTCCTACGAATCCAAATTTGACACCGCCATCATCGGTCAGTTGCCAAAAGACTTCCAGTTTATGGCGCCAGCAACGGTTAAATTTCCCGACAACGGAGGCTACGGAATGATGACCGAAGCAGACTTGATCAACTACAGCGATATGTCGCTGCAAGCTACCGGTGCAAGCGGCATCAAGGCTTTATTTCACAATAGTTCCGGTGGTTGGAACACCGCCGGCGAAATTATTTCACCGTGGCGCGTCACCGTCCTGGCCGCTGATCTGAATGTTTTGGTGAACAGTGACATTATTAAAAACCTATGTCCGCCGCCCGCGCCGGAATTGGCCCACGCAGACTGGATCAAGCCGGGCCGTTCGATTTGGAATTGGTTGAGCTGTTATTGCGCCCCCGACCTCAACCAACAGCATTGGTGGGTGGATCGCACGAAGGAAATGGGCTATGAATATTATCTGATTGACGACGGTTGGCGCGATTGGAACGGCGGCGGTGACAACGCGTGGCAGGCGATGGCGGAAACCGTTGCCTATGCGAAAAGTCAGGGGATAAATATCTGGATGTGGGTTCACTGCAAATATGTTCATCAACCGCAAGATCGTCTCGCATATTTCAAGCGAGCCAAGAGTATCGGCATCGTCGGATTAAAAATTGATTTCATGGATCCCGCCAACGCTGAATGGGTCAACTGGTATGAAGATACCTTGCGGGACGCCGCCTCGTTGCAGCTGATGATTGATTTTCACGGCGCGGTAAAGCCTACTGGCCGCGAACGCACTTGGCCTAACGAAATGACCCGTGAGGCAATCGCCGGACGCGAGCAAGGGAAGAGTCTCGCTTTGCATGACATCACGCTGCCCTTCGTGCGCTATGTGCAAGGTCATGCTGATTTCACGCCGACACTTTTTATAAATGACCGGTTGAAAGGTTCGTCATACGCGCACGAGTTGTCCATGGCGGTGGTTTACACCTCGCCGTTTCTTTGCATGGGCGACAATCCGAGCAACTATTTGAACAGTGCTGCCGTGGGTGTGTTGAAAGCTTTGCCTGCGCTTTGGGACGAAACGCAGGTGCTGTCCCAAAGCAAAATTGGCGAACTCGCCGTCTTCGCCCGTCGCAGCGGTGATCAGTGGTTTGTTGGCGCAATCAATGATTTAACTCCGCGCCGCGAAATCATCAGCTTGAAATTTTTAGGCAAAGGCGACTACCAACTTGTCGAACTGGCCGATAGTCCGGATCGGAATGACATTTTTGTGCGGACCGAACGGAAGGTAACAAGCAAGGATTTCTTGACCCTGCCACTCCGCAAAGATGGCGGCTATGTTGCGTGGTTGCGTCCAATTAAATCCGAATAAGCGAAATCGTTTGTCGTTAAACAAAATTTTACCATGCTAAAAAACCATATTAAACTTGCGGCTTTCGCGTTCCATTTGGCGAATGCAAGTCATCGCCGTGCAAAATTTTTTAGCGCGGCAAATGTTGTGCGACTATTGTTAATGACTGCGGCTTCGGGCTTGTTATGCGGCCAGTTGCACGCTCAGGCTCCGCTGCCGCCGGAGATTGAAAATCCCGAATGTCTTGGCATCAACAAGCAGCCGTTTCATGCGACGCTGATGCCGTATGCCAATTTGAAAGAAGCGCTCGCCGCCAAGCGCGCCGACTCTTCTTTTTCGCGCAGCTTGAACGGAATGTGGAAATTCAACTGGGTCACGGAACCTTCCTTGCGACCGGTGGATTTTTACAAACCGGATTTCGACGTGAGCAAGTGGAAAGAGATTCCCGTGCCGTCATGCTGGCAAATGGAGGGCTACGGCACGCCGTATTATCGCAACAATGGTTACACGTTCCAAAAAAACTGGCCGTATGTCCTGACCGAGCCGCCCAAAAACTACACCGCTTATGTGGAGCGCGATCCGGTGGGCAGTTATCGCCGCGAATTTGAAGTGCCAAAAAATTGGGATGGCCGCCGGATTTTCATTGCGTTTGACGGTGTGGATTCCGCGTTTTTCCTTTGGATCAACGGCGAAAAAGTTGGCTTCAGCATTAACAGTCGCAATGCCGCCGAGTTCGACATCACCAAATTCTTGAAGCCCGGCAAAAATCTGTTGGCGGCGGAAGTCTATACTTATTCCGCCGGCAGCTACATTGAGGATCAGGATATGTGGCGCATGAGCGGTATTTTTCGCAATGTTACCTTGTGGAGCGCGCCGGAAGTTCACATCCGCGATTTTTTTGTGAAGACCGATTTGGACGCGAAGTATCAGGATGCCACACTTTCCGCCACGGCCAAGGTGCGTAATTTCTCCGAGCAACCTGCCGCCGCGCGGGAATTGCAAATGGAGTTGTTCGACGCGAAAGGCAAATCCATCGGCAAGACCAGCACGGCGGTTCCTGCGCTCGCGGCGGGCGAGGAAAAATTGGTTGAAGTAACTATTCCAGTAACCAATCCAGCCAAGTGGACGGCGGAAACACCTGATCTTTACACCACGGTTTTGTCGCTTCCCGGTGATAAGACCGGAGAAATTATTTCCGCTAAAACCGGCTTCCGAAAAATTGAAATCAAAGACCGCGTGTTCATGGTCAACGGCGTGCCGGTGAAACTCAAGGGCGTCAATCGCCATGAAAACTGGCCGGACACCGGCCATTATGTGCCGGAAGAAAAAATGATTCGCGACTTGGAAGTGCTCAAGCAGGGCAACGTCAATCACGTTCGCACCTGCCATTATTCCGATGATCCGCGCTGGTATGAGTTGTGCGACGAGTATGGCATCTACCTCAACGCCGAGGCCAACTGCGAGTGTCATGGTTACTACAACGTGCTGGATCGGGAGCCAAAGTATGAGAAGGCCATTGTGGATCGCAGCGTCGCCAACGTGGAAAATTTCAAAAACCACCCGTCCGTGATTATGTGGTCGCTCGGCAATGAATGTGGTGGTGGCAATAATTTTGTTTCCGCCGTCAAAGCCATCAAGTCGCTCGATGTGAGCCGCCCGGTGCATTACGAGCCTTTTGGTATTGGCGAAAAAAATCCGGCGGACGTGGACAGTCGCATGTATACCGGCGTCGCCGAAGTGGAGAAGATCGCGACCGACAGCAAATACACCAAGCCGTTTTACATGTGTGAATACGCCCATGCGATGTTCAACTCGATGGGTTCGATCGGCGATTACAACGACGTGTTTGACAAGTATCCGGCGATCATGGGCGGTGCGATTTGGGAATGGGAAGACCAAGGCATTTGGAACCGCCGCGATCCGAACCGTCAGTTTCTCGCATTCGGCGGCGGCTTTGGAGAATATCCCAACGACCATTACTTCATCCACAAGGGTGTGGTTTTTTCGGATCGTTCGCCCAAGCCGCATTATCCGGAAATGAAGCGCGTTTACCAATGGATTGGCTTTACTCCTGACGATTTGGCAGCAGGCACGGTGAAGATTCGGAATAAATATGCCTTCATCAATCTGGATCAATTCAAAGGCCAGTGGACGTTGTCGGAAGATGGCATCGTCATTGACCAAGGCAATTTGAAAACATTGAATCTCGCGCCCGGCGCGGAACAACCGGTAACACTCGGCTATAAAAAAGTCACGCCCAAGTCTGGCGCGGAATATGAACTGCGCGTTTCATTTATGCTGGCCAAGAATCAACTTTGGGCGAAGGCCGGTTATGAAATTGCCGCTGCACAATTTCAGCTTCCAACGACAGTCGCGGCAGTCGTGAGTAACCCGGCAACGATGTCTCCGGTGCAATTGCAAGATGATACCGGTAGTAACCTCATCTCCGTTACTGGCAAAGGGTTTTCTGTCACGTTTGATAAGACGACGGGAACCATTTCGCAACTCACGCGCGATGGCAAATATATATTGATCGCCAACGGTGGCCCTCGCTTAAATCTCTGGCGCGCGCCGCATCAAAAGGACGATATGTGGGCTTACAAAGACTGGCAAGGTTCCGGTCTGGACAATTTGCAATGGTCGGTCACGCACATCGCTGCCACGCAAATTGCCACTTTCGCCGTGCGCGTGGAAAGCACGGTAAAAGGCGCCGGCAAAAATGCTTTCAGCGTGCTTCATTCGGCCAATTACACGGTTTACGGCGACGGAGTAATCGCCGTGGACAACGCCGTTTTGCCGCAAGGCCTAAAAATTCCGCTCGCGCGCATGGGTGTCCGTTTTCAATTAGACAAAGCCTTCGACCAGTTCACTTATCTGGGACGCGGGCCGATGGAAAATTATTCCGACCGCAAACGTGGTTCCGATATCGGGCTGTATTCCAGCAGCGTCAAAGAACAAATGACGCCCTACGCCAAGCCGATGGAAAATGGCAATCACGAAGATGTTCGTTGGGCGGCCTTGACTGGGAAAAACCTGCCTACCGTGATGGTGCAAGCCGACGAAAGTGATTTGCAGGTGTCGGCGCTGCCTTACACGGACGAAGTAATGACGCCGGTTGAGTATTCCATTGATTTGCCCAAAAGCACCAGCACGGTGGTGAACGTAGCGACGCACACTTTGGGCGTCGGCTCCAACGGTTGCGGGCCGCGTCCGCTGGATCCGTATATGGTGTGGTCCACGCCGGAAAACTTTTCGTATTTCATACGCTTGCTGCCGGCAAAACAAAATAATTTGCCCACCACCGGCAGATTAGCTGAATCCAAAGATCGCGTGAAGCCAGCCATGCCGGCGCAAGAAGTGGATACCAAATAGCCAGCCCTGATTTTAGCCGTTCGCATAAGCACTCATCACTGTGCCACGGTGTTTAAAATGACCAGAAAAATTAAATTATTTAGGAATATGACGCACTTTTGCGCTTTCAGAATTGCCCTGTTATTGCTTGCAGTTTCAGGATGGACGCTTACAGCCACCGTCGCTCCCGAGTTGCCGCTGTTGCATCCGCTCTTTTGCGATCACGCCGTCTTACAGCGCGATAGCAAGGTGCCGGTTTGGGGTTGGACGGAGCCGGGTGCCAAAGTCACCGTGACGTTTGCGGGACAAACGCGCACGGCTATCGCCGGGAAGGATGGCAAATGGTTGGTGCGGCTGAAATCCATGCCCGCTTCCGCCGAGCCGCGCGCGCTAACCGTTACCAGTTCAGCCGGACAGTCCACGACTACCATCAACGATGTGCTTGTAGGCGACGTCTGGCTTTGCTCTGGGCAATCTAACATGGAAATGGGTATGCAGATGACTGGTGCGAACAACGATATTGCCACGGCGAATTTTCCGAACATATGCTTACTGACCGTGCCGCATGGAGTAGCGTTGGAGCCGCAATCAATCTTGGAATGTCGCTGGCAACCATGTAGTCCCGAGACAGTTTCGCATGGACAATGGAATGGTTTTTCCGCAGTTGCATTTTATTTTGGCCGGGATTTGAATCGCGAACTGGGCGTTCCCATCGGTTTGATTCAAAGCGCCTGGGGCGGCACCATCGCCGAGGCTTGGACGAGTGCGGAAGCCTTGGAGACTATGGGGGATTTCAAGGATTCGTTGGCCAGCGTCAACGCCCTGACACAGACCGGAAAAAACAAGCCTTACTCCCAGGTTTATGACGAATGGTATGCGCAGCATGAGGATGGCTCCAAGCAAGGCTGGGAAAAGGTCAGAGTCAATGTGGCCAACTGGCAAGCGGTAAGGATGCCGCAGTCGTTCGATAAAGTCGGACTGGATAACTTTGATGGCACTGTTTGGTTTCGCCATGAATTCATCGCGCTGGAAACCTGGCCGGGCTCGGAGGGCAAGTTGGCGTTGGGTCAGATTGACGATGAAGACACAGTCTGGATCAATGGCGTCGAAATTGGCCAAACGCACCGGGTAGATCGGGAACGCAATTACGTAGTGCCGGCAGGAATAGTAAAACCGGGAAGCAACGTCATTGCCATCCGCGTGCTAGACACCGGCGGCGGCGGCGGCCTGCTGGCGCGTCCAGGTTTGATGCGCCTGACTTCCGGCGGCACAGCATCAGTGCAAACAATTGAATTGGACGGCGACTGGCAAATGAAGGCCACCTTGAAATACTCCAACCAAAACACGCCGCCGCCATCGCAAGATTCCAACAATCCCAATGTGGTGACGTATCTGTTCAACGGCATGATTGCGCCGCTACTGCCCTATGGCATCAAAGGTGCAATCTGGTATCAAGGCGAGTCCAATGCCGAGCGCGCCAGTCAATACCGCCGCCTGCTGCCGACCATGATTCAGGACTGGCGCAAACATTTTGGCGAAGGAGCTTTTCCGTTTTACATCGTGCAGCTCGCCAACTATCAGGCGACAAATGCTGAGCCAAGAAATAATCCTTGGGCTGAACTGCGTGAGGCGCAAGCCTTCACCGCAAAGAACGTGCCGCACAGCGGTCTTGCGGTGGCGATTGATGTCGGGGATGCCAATGATATTCATCCGAAGGACAAATATACCGTGGGCCATCGGCTCGCGCTGATTGCGCTGGCCAAAGATTACGGACGCAAAGTGGAATATTCCGGCCCGGTGTATCGTTCCCTGAAAATCTCTGGCGATCAAGTGCGCCTGAAGTTTGAAAATGCCGGAAATGGGCTGGTGGCTAAAGGTGGTTCGCTCACCGGCTTTGCTGTCGCGGGAGACGATGGTAAATTTGTCTGGGCGAAAGCCACAATTGATGGCTCCGACGTGGTGCTTTCCGCTCCCGGGGTTCCGAATCCCGTGACAGTGCGCTATGCTTGGGACGTCAATCCCATCTGCAATCTTTATAACCAAGCCGGCTTGCCCGCTGTGCCGTTTCGCACGGATCGTTGATCATGTATCTCCAACAAACATCCAATCGCAGGTTGAATATTCGAACACTATGAACGCAAGGCATAAACATATCGGTCCTATGACGATGGTTACTGCCGCTCTGTTTTTCACTTTAGCTGGTGGCGCAGCCAATGCCGAATCGTTTGGGATTAAATTTCTAGGTAACACCACGGATATGGTTACCAACTCGGCCGGGGTGGTGCCGATTTCTGGCTGGACCAACATCGCCAACACGACGTTTACCTCGGGCACAATTCGTTCGAGCGACGGTGCTGTTTTGGCCTTGCTCACTATGAGTGGCAGCGGGCGCGCCAACGGCTGGAACAGTGGGACAGGGGCAGATGGCGGCGATGGTTCGCTCATGCGCGGCTATTGCGATGCCAAGGGGAACAGTCCGGTGACCGTGACCATCAGCGGGTTGACGACGAATGCTTGTTACACGATTTATTTATACACCCAAGGTGATGGTCAAAGACCGGGCAGCGGCACGGACTGGATTCCTAATTATACAATCAACGGCTCGACCATCTATACTCCGACAATTGCGCCCAGCTTCAAACGGTTTATCCAAGGTGGCATGACGTTGGCGGATACAAACACCTACCCGATCACGTTGATGTATGGCAATTACATCCGTTGGAACAACGGAATTGCTAGTAACGGCGTAATTACCATTTCTGCAAATACGGACAACCACACCTATCGTTCGCCGTTAAATGGTATCGAACTTGTGTTGAATACCAATCCGCCGACTTCCCAAACACGGCAGATTCGCATCGAACCGTTAGGTGATTCGATTACTTGGGGGTATCCGACGGCTGACACCGTTGGCGGTTACCGGCTGACGCTTTATCAGATGTTGTCTAATGCTAGTATAGCGATTGACTTCGTGGGAACGCAGGTCAGCACCGCGCCTGGGTTGCTCTACCCCAACCATGAAGGTCATAGTGGCTACCGCATTGACCAGATTGACGATCCATATTTCTTGGGTTGGGTGAACCAAGTGGCCAGCCCGGACATCATTCTATTGCTCATCGGCACAAATGACATGGGGCAGAATTATGATCCGACGAACGCCATCGTTCGGTTGGACGCGATGATTTCGCATCTCACCACGGATCGTCCCAATGCCAAGGTGATTGTTGCCAATCTGCTGCCTCGGTCGGACACCACGTTCAACGGCTGGATTAATACTTTGTTCAATCCGTTCGTTCCCGGCGTGGTGGCCAAACATCAGACCAACGGTGAACCCGTTTACTTTTGGGATATGCACTCGCAAATCGTCGTGTCTGACACGGATGGCTTGCATCCGACGACGAATGGTTATCCCAAGATCGGCAAGCAATGGTTTGATGCGATCAATGCCGTCTACGCTCCTTTCACGGGCTACAATCTGGCCTTGAACAAGAGCACGACCAGTTCGTCCACCAACGGCAGCAATGTCGCTTCCAACGCCGTGGATGGCGATGTCTCTACCTATTGGTCCAGCGCCGTCAGTGATCCACAGTGGTTGGACGTGGATTTGGGTTCGATCCAAAATGTCTATCAGGTCAAATGCATTTGGACCGCCGCTTATGCGAAGAGTTTTCAGATTCAGGTTTCCACCAACAACACGAATTGGACGAGTGTTTATAATACGACCACCGGATCGGGCGGCACCAATTCTGTTACCTTTGAGCCCACCGGCGCGCGTTTCGTCAGGATTTATGGCACGGCGCAAGGCGCGGGTTCAGGATACGGCATTTATGAATTGCAGGCGTTCGCCGCCCCGCCGGTGAATCTAGCATTGAACAAATCCGCAGCGGCCTCCTCCACTTCAGATGCGGTCAACTTTCCGGTCACCAACGCTGTGGATGGCAACGCCTCCAGCCATTGGTCTTCCACTGCGCATGATACGGAATGGATTACCGTTGACCTCGGTTCTGCACAGCGCGTGGGTCGGGTGCGGTTGAATTGGGATGCCGCCTATGGTCAAAGCTATGACCTTCTGAGTTCCACGGACAATGTCAACTGGACACGCGTTTATAACTCCAGTCAAGGCATCGGTGGCACGGACGATATTTCGTTTGTGGCGGTCAACGCACGTTACGTCAAGATGAATGGGTTGCAGCGCGGAACCACCAATGGTTATTCGCTGAATGAGTTCGCCATCTACGGCGCGCTGGATGCCCCGGCGGCCAGCCAATTTTCGCCGCAGATTGCGGCTAATCCGGCGTGGGTGCCGTCCTCGGTGTATCCCGGCCAGAGCGCCAGCGCCACCGTGACCGTTAGTGGCACGACACAGTTCGCTTACCGTTGGAAGGCCGGGCTTAACGGCAATTATACCAACCTGACGGACGGTGGAACTATTTCCGGTGCCACCAACGCGACCTTGACAATCACCGGCGTGCAACCCACCAACGCGCTTAACTACGTCGTAGTGATCACTAATTCGCTGGGCTCGATCACCAGCAGCGTGGCTACGCTGGTGGTTTTACCAACCTCGCCGGCCACAAATTTCACCTTGAACTATGGCGGGTCGCCGATTGCTGAGAGTGCTGGGAATGATTGGAACAATGTGAATGTGTGGAATCCGATCGGGCTGTCGGCGGCGACCTCGGCGTTTGCGTATCCGGGCAGTTCCTTTGAGTTGGTAGTTGGGTCGCGGCTGCGGAATCCGGCGGCCACAACTTACAATGTTTTCCCCGGCGCATCATTGATTGTGGACGGCGGTGGGGTTTTTGAAAATGGCACCGTTGGCAAAGTGAGCGAAATTCGTTTTAAGAATAGCGCCGCTGGGAGTCAGCTGACCGGCGGATTCTACACCACCAACTATTTTCCCAACCTAGTGTTGAACGGCGGGCAGTTAAACATCGGTGATAATACGACGGTCGTCCTGCAAGGGCAGGTGACTGTCGCCACCAATTCGGTAATTTACAATTCAGGTTCTGGCACCAATCAGGCCTATCAGATTGACGCTTATCTAACGGGAAGTGGCAAGCTACAGTTTTACAACTATGACGCCACGAACCTTGATCTGGTCAACTCGGTGCTGTCCATCACGGGAACAGCCAACACCTTCACGGGTCAATGGGACATAGAAATGGGAGCGTTGGTGGGCAACGACCTCAATTCATTGGGCACCAATACAATCACCATCAACACCAACGGCGTGCTGGAAACGAGCTATCCCATAAATAACCCCAACGCATCGCTCATTCTAAAAGGGCGAATGTTCCTGACGCAGACCGACGCGTTCAACAGCGTGGTCATCAATGGCACGTCGCTGCCGCCCGGCACTTATTCAGCGGCCCAACTTCATGCCACCAATGCCACCGTCTTTCCGTTGAGTTTCCCCACGCTTTACGGCACCACGGCGACCAGTGCCGCAGGAGCAATCAAGGTTGGCAATGTCGCCGTCCTGCCGTCATCTCCGCACCTCACCAGCATTCAAGTAAGCGGCTCCGGCGGACTAGCTCTATCCGCCACGAATGGCACGCCGGGCGGTTTTTGGGCGTTGTTGCAAAGCACCAACGTGGCGCTGCCTGTCAGTCAATGGCAGACTAACACTGCGGGCACTTTCGATAACAGCGGTAATCTGTCTACCAACCTTACCAGCGCCGTCACAAACCTACAGGAGTTTTACATCCTGAAGGTGCAGTAAGAATTATGCGATTTCTTTTTTTACCGTAATTGAAATATGAAACTCATGAACAATAACTTATTGGCAGCATTCCTTTCCGTGAACGTGATTGCTTGCGGAGCCGCCGAATTTGACACTCATCAATTGGCCACGATTTTGGACAACATGGCGCATAAAATGGAAGCATCGTTGGCCAAGAACCAGGATTCGTTGCCGGTATTTGATGCAGTCAAAGATTTCGGCGCCATCAACACCGGCCTTCAAGTCACAACCAAGCAATTGCAAAATGCTATTGATGCCTGTGCCAAGCGGGGCACCGGCAGAGTCTATTTTCCACCTGGCGATTACCTGACCGGAACCCTGATTTTGAAATCTGGCGTCCATCTGGAATTGGCCGCGCAGGCCAAAATATTGGGCAGCACCAATGAACAGGATTATCTGGTCATCACCCCGCATTACAAAAATAACACGGACCGGCAGGTAAACAAATCTCTCTTTTATGCCGAAAAGGTGAGTGACATTTCGCTGACCGGTTCAGGCGTCATTGATTTCCAGGGCGATAGTCCGGTGTATCAGTATTCGCATGACAATGATCCGCGCCGTCCCTTTGGCATCCGGTTTGTCACATGCACGAATGTTTATGTTCGCGGACTGAAACTGCTTAATTCGGCGCAATGGTTGGAACATTATTTGGACTGTGAAAATGTAATGCTGGAGGATCTCAATGTGTTTAACCATGCGCGCCAAAATAACGACGGGATGGATATTGATGGCTGCCGAAATGTCTATGTCCGAAATTGTCGCGTTGATAGTGACGATGACGGCATTTGTTTGAAAAGCAATGGACCGGGTTCCTGCGAGAATGTGCTTATCGAACATTGCGCCGTCTCGAGCCACTGCAATGTTTTGAAACTCGGCACGGAATCCACCGGCGGATTCAAGAATATACTTTATCGCAACTGTCAGGTGGTGCCGTCCGCCACCGGCCACCATTTTATAAATGGCGCCCCCACGGCCCGGACGGCAATCACTCTGATTATCACTGATGGCGGCACCATGGAAAATGTCTGGTTCGACCACATCGAGGCTTCCGATAGTGTCACGCCCATCTTTGTGACCTTGGGAAATCGGAGCCGGAGATATACCGGAGGCGTGCCGAAACCCGGAATTGGGCAGATCGAAAACATCATGCTCTCGAACATCAAAGCCGTGGGAGCCGGCCCCATGTCCTCTTCCGTCACCGGCTTGGATAATTCGCACAAAATCAAGAATGTCATTTTGGACAATATTTCCCTGACGTTGACTGTTCCCGGCAACGCCAAAGACCGCCTGACCGACATGGACAAGGTTTTGAAAAAGGTAAAGCCGGGTTATCCCTCGCCACACACTTGGGGCGACCTGCCCAGTTACGGCTTCTATTTCCGCTATGTTGACGGATTGCAACTGGCGAATATTGAACTGAAATCAGAAAAGAAAGATCCGCGCGATCCCATCGTTACCGCTGATTGCCTCAATGTGGTTGGACTTCAATGAACCCTTAACGAGCATACCGATACATTTTCAGAAATGAGCAATGTTGCCAAAGCGTAGAATCAGCCGCTGCTGGTTCTGCACGGGTGTATCGGCCATTACGCAGGCGGCTACTTCGTGGTAATCAGGTCGTTGACTACCGGATCAACTTCAATCGTGATGTCCTTATATTCATCGAACAAACCGCCATTGTGTATTTGTAAGGCGATTGGTCCCACCTTGCCAGCGGCGGAATCTTTGAAGGAACCCACTTCGATAGCCTTGCTGCCAATGGGCTGCGCGACCGCTACGCGCGCGGTGCCGGTCTTGGCGTCAACCAAAAGTTCGACCCGGCTCCATTCATGAAAGTTGGCCGTGCCTCTGGGAAACGGCGCGAAGCCATCGCCGCTGTTGTTATGACCTTTGCGATAATCCCAATGGCTGCCCGTGGGTAACTGAAACTGGATGCCGGCCAGCGCGTCTGCCGGTTTCTCTCCTTCCGTCGGGGCGGTGCAAAAGAAAAGCACGCCCGGCTTGTGGTCGGGTTTGCCGCTTACATGGCGCACGGTGAACATCAGCCGGTAATGGTCGTATTGATCGGTGGTATAAAGCACGCCGCGACCCTTGCCCAGACTGGCAATCACACCGGCTTTGACTTCCCATGAATTGGTGGGGATTTGAATCCAGCCATTGAGAGTTTTGCCGTCGAATAGCGATACCGGATCCGTAGCGTTGGCGGACAGTGCGAGCAGAATAGCCACGGGGACGGTTGCAAATAACTTGTTCATGGATGCTATTTGGTTCTAGAAATGAGCTGGTTGCTTTGTGATGGCGCTGTTGGCTCGGTCAGTGTTCCGATTGGCCTGGGATTTCAGGAATGCCCGGATCATTCAAAATTTGCACGGCGGTGCCGTCACCGATGTGTTTCCAATCTTGCAGCACCCAGACGACTTTTTTGTCCGGCGTCACTTCAATCATCTGGGGGCCTGCGCTGTTTTTGCCACGCGAGGTGAAGATGGTGTTGCCGTTGGCCAGCCGGGTGCAGCTTTGCGGCGGAGAAGTGAACTGATATTCTGCTGGCAAATCCGTTAAGCAATTAAATTCAAAAACCGTTTCGCCCTTGGAATTGACTTCACGCGTAAGACTGTCCTTTTCGTCGGTGATCAACGTGTTGCCGTTCTTGAGGCGGATAGCAGCCCAAGGCTTGGCAATGTTGTAGCTCCAGACTTCTTTGAAATCTTTATCGTATTCCACCACGCGATCTAGACCGAGAAAGGGAATGAGATAATTCCCCTCGGCAGTAACTCGCGCGCGCCGGAACTGCCCATGAATCCCGCGCGACTCCTCGAACGTGAGTTGATGGTCAACTTCAACGGCACCGGTCTTGATGTTGATGACTTTCAATTTCGGCGGCAGACCATTTTCAACGAACATGACTTTGTCCAAACCAATCGGCTGGCAGGCGTGGATTTCCGTGTGATTCGTATCTTTGGGAACGTGGCAATCGTAGCGCCAGATCACTTTTTTGTCCGGCGTGATTTCGGCAATGTAAGCCATGCGACTGAAAAGAATGTTGCCGTTGGAAAGCATCCACACGTCGTCGTATTCGGGACCGCCGCCGGTAGAATAGGTCCAAATTATCTGGCCGTCTTTGACGAGGAACATTTTGTTGCAGTTTTCCCCGACATAGAGCATCGGGTGCTGCGCCAGACCTTTGCCCGGCAGGTCGGAACGGGAAATTCCATTCGTATATTTTTCCGAGCAGACCGTTTCACTCGGTGCGAAGGCAGGAACATTTGCCGCCGTGAAGAGCGGTAGAACATCCATGCACGGCGTCGCCGATGAAGTTTTGGTTGTAGGCGTATGACAACCAGTCAAGGTTACGATCACGCCAATGGCTGAAAGGATTGTCAGTGAAGAACGTAGTTTTGTATTCATGTTTTGAGAGAATTTGGATGGAGCAGCAAAATTTAAATCACTCTTTAAGCACCGGTGAATTACGGATAACAACGCCAGAAACATTTTCAAATTTTGACGCCGCCACGCCCGCAGACAATTGTGCCTTGAAATTATCTATTTCCAACCCGTTCACATCCACACACTCGATTGCGGGGCGAAAATCATCTTCCATAAAACTGAAGTTGATGTTTGCCAATTCCAAGTCTTTGACGTGCCGCGCGAACAATCCATAAGCGGGCGTGACATCTTTGGTTCTAGGTTCAGGATAACCGGTGCCGAGTTCTTTCAGAGAGTTGGTGGCTTGCTCCTTGGTTCCGCCGCCTTTGTAAATAAGACGGATATTTTCCAGCCGGACGCCTTCGATGGGTTGCTCCGGCAAACCGTTGATCTGGATGCCGCTGGTGCGGTCAATGCCGGTGGCGACGACGTTGGAGATTAAAATATTTTTCATACGGCTGGCGGTGGTCAGGCCGGGCGTGCGGTTGCGTTTGCCGGTCGTGATGTAAATGGGATAGTTCACCACGTCCATCATCGAGATGTTGTTAATGGTGATGTTTTCCATAATGCCGCCGTCCACTTCTTCTAGCGCCAGCCCTTTGCAGGCGCGGAACGTGCAATTGGCCACGGTGCAATTGCGGAAGCCGCCGCTGGATTCCGTGCCAAACTTGATGCGGCCATTCCCGCCGGGTCTGGGAATCATCGTGCCGTCAAGCAACGTGCCTTCCTTAAAACCCGAAACCTGACAGTTCACAATCGTCAAATTTTCCGTGATGACTGGCCGACCCAGCGCAAAGGTGCTTTTCGGACAAAGGCCATCGTCACCGGGCGAATTGATGCGGCAATTGGAAACCATCGTGTTGCGGCAACAATCAATGTCAATGCCATCGCGGTCGGTATCCATCGTCACATTGTCCACGGTCATGTTGTCGCAGCCAGTGACGAGAATCGCAAAATGGCCGCCGTGAAAAATTGTCACGTCGCGAAGCAAAACATTTTTGCAGAGCTTGAGCGCGATGGCTTTGTTGCCCAGACGGACAGGTGAAAAAACATTCGTGTTGGGTAACTGCCAATTGTCCGAACCAGTCATGCGATCCAGAATCTTATCCTCCCGCACCAAGCCACCACCGTTGATCATGCCATTGCCGCTGATAAAAACATTGGTGAGGTTCTCGCCCCAAATCAGGCTGTTGTGGAAATAACAATGTCCGCCGTCCTGATAACCGCCAAAGGTGTAAGGCTCGGTTTCATCATAGGCATTCAATTTTTGGGGTGCGCCAAGAATGGTCGCGCCGGCGTCAATTAGCAGATGGATGTTGCTCTGCAAATGAATCGAGCCGCTCAAATAAGTTCCCGCCAGCACGAGCACGGTTCCACCGCCGGCCGCAGCGGCGGCATCAATCGTTTTATTGATGGCCGGACTATCGAGATTCTTCCCGTCGCCGACCGCGCCAAACTCACGAACATTGAAAGAATTTTTGACGGGCAGATCGGCAGCGTTCAGATTTGCACCAGCCGAAACCAGCAAAATAATAAAACTGCTGCTGGCAGCCCGGAGAAGACTGCGGCGCGACGGACTATTCATTGGCGGATGCTTGGAGTTGTTTGGCCGGCAGTTCGCGGATTTTCACGTTGCAGAAGGATACTTCGCTGCCGTGTTCCTGCAACAAAATGTGGCCGTCCGCCCATTCGCCGAAGTCGGGGATGTCCTTAAATTTACTCGCGGCGACAGCGGCGCGGAAGGCCGGTGAGCCGCGCTCAAATTCCACTGTCTTTTGGCCGTTCAGCCAAAACTCGACGTGCTGACCCTGCGACAAAATGCGCGCGTGATTCCATTCACCCATCGGCATGACCACCTTGTTGATCGGTGCGGGAATCAAATCGTAAAGCGATCCCAACCGACGATCGCCGTTCTGACCGAGCTTGGCGTCAGGATGATTGGCGTCGTCGAGAATTTGAAATTCCATACCGATGGATGAACCACCACCGGTCGTCTGCCCCGTCGCCTTATGAATCGGCGCAATACTGGGCTGCACGAAAATTTTGATGCCGCTGTTGCAACCGATGGTCGTTTTGAAATCCGCAACGAGTTCGAAATTTGCATAACGATCGCGCGTGATGATGTCGCCACCGGCCTGCGACTCAGCATTGCCGCTGGAAACTACAGACAGCACGCCGTCTTGAATCTGCCAGCTTTTAGCCGGAAACGTATCCGACTTGGGACTGCGCCAGCCGGTGGTGGTTTGGCCATCCCAGAGAAGTTTCCAACCATCCGATTCTTCCTGCGCGGTCAACGTGTTGGATTTAGCTCCATGACCAAGGATGTCGGTAAATTCCTGTTGCAGTTTCAGCGGTGCGGTCAGCCGGATGTCGCGCGATGAAGCGCCAATTTGAACTTCGTAGTCACCGGCATTGGCTTTCCATTGATGTCCCGCAACATCGAAGTAAGCCAAATCGCGCGGCGTAAGTTGGAGCGATACAGTCTTCGTTTCACCGGGGTTAAGCGCAACTTTAGCAAAGCCTTTCAACTCGCGCACCGGGCGGTCAATTTGGGATTTGGTCGCATGAACGTAGAGTTGCACTACTTCTTCGCCGGCACGTTTGCCGGTGTTGGTCACTTTCAAATTCGCGGTGACGGTTCCATCGTTTGAGAGGCGAGAAGTTGACAGTTCAAGCTCGCTGTATTTGAAAGTGGTGTAAGACAAGCCGTAACCAAACGGGAAGATTGGCTGGATGTCGGCTTTGTCGAAATGGCGATAGCCGATGTAAATGCCCTCGGCATATTTAACTTGTCCTTTTTTCACTTGATTCGGCGCATCCGGATAGTCAGAGCGACTTGCGGCAAAAGTGTCGGGAAGTTTGCCGGAAGGATTCACCTTGCCGAACAAAATTGCGGCCACGGCGCTGCCGCCTTCCTGACCGGGAAACCACGCTTCAACCAAGGCCGGAACTTGGCCGAGCCAACTCGTCATCGTAACCGGCGTTCCGGTATTCAAAATGACAATGGTCTTTTTATTGACCGCGCTGACCGCTTGAATCAGCGCCACTTGATTGCCCGGCAAATCCATGGACGGACGATCGCGTCCTTCACCTTCCATGCGGAGCGTCGAGACGCAAACGATGGCGACATCGGAATTTTTTGCCGCCGTCAGCGCGTCCGCGAAAAGCGATTTTCCGGGAATCTGCCAGTTTAATTGCGCCACGCAATCGCCGCCGTCTTGAAAAAATTCCACGCGCAGGTCATAAGTTTTTCCGGCTTCCAAAGCCACCTGTCCGCGCACGGTTCGAGCCGCGCTGCGTTCCCAACTGTTGATCACAAGTTTCCCATCCACAAAAACGCGGAAACCGTCGTCGCCACGAAAACCAAAGGTGTAATTGCCCGTCATCGGCGCGACCAGTTTGCCAGTCCACCGGGCGCTGTAACTTTCACCGGAAATTCCCGGCGCAGGTGAACTATCGTTCAGAATGTTAATTTCATTATCTACACGGACGACGGCTGGTTTGCCTTCAAGATTCGGATTATCAAAATACTCGGCTTGGAATCCGTGCACGCTGGCATCGCTGGGCGAAGTGACGACGGAATCGGTAATCGGTTCGCCGTCCGTTCTGGCGGAAGCAAAATGAACGGTAATGGCATCGCCAGCTTCAGCTTTAATTCCGTCCAAAATTTCAACCGTTTTGAGCGGCACCACGCCCGGACTGCCGAGCGCGTCAACTTGTAAACGCTGTGCCGATTCGCCAATGATGGCAATGGATTTAATCGTTTGCCGATCCAGCGGCAAAACGTCGCCGTCGTTTTTCAAAAGCACAATGCCTTCGGTTGCCGCCTTGTAGGCAAGCTGGCTGTGTTCGAGAGAATTCACAATGGCCGGATTTCGAGTCATCGGGCCATCCAGCAATCCGACGCGAATGACCGTCCGCAAAATGCGGCGCACGGAATCATCAATCGCCGCTTGCGTGATGGAACCGTCGGCGAGCGCGGCGGTGACCTTTTTCGCGGTCATGCGCGAGGCGTTTGGCATTTCGAGATCGTTGCCGGCCTGGACGTTCACGGCGTGATCGCCATGGATTCCCCAGTCGGACATGACCATGCCGTCGTATTGCCAGTCGTGCTTCAGCGCTTCGGTCAGCAAATGCGGATTGGCGCTGGCATGCTGGCCGTTGATCTGGTTGTAGGAACTCATCACCGTCCAAACTTTTCCATCTTTCACGGCGGCTTCAAATGCGGGGAAATAAATTTCGCGGAGCGCGCGTTCGCCGATGTCTTCGTTCACCTCGAAGCGATCCGTTTCCTGACTGTTGGCGGCAAAATGTTTGACGCAGGCCGCGACACCCGCGCTCTGCATGCCTTGTATATAATTGACCGCCATCCGGGCGGCGAGGTAAGGATCTTCGGTCAGATATTCAGCATCACGTCCACCCAGCGGATTGCGATGAATGTTCACCGCCGGTCCAAGTTCAATTTGGACGCCGGAGCCTTTATTGCGCGCTTCTTCGCCAATGGCCTGACCAATTTGCCAAATCATATTCGTGTCCCACGTCGAAGCCATCAAGACGCCCGCCGGAAAAGCCGTGGCAGGTCCCAGAGTGGTTTTCGCGCCGCCGCGCACACCTTGACCGGCATCGGCCATCGCCGCCGCCGGCACGCCCAAACGCGGAATCGGCTGCGTGGTAAAACCAGTGCCGCCGAGCATACGCAATTTTTCATCCTGATTGAGCCGGCCAAACAAATCTTCCACGCGCTGTTCGAGCGGAGCTTTGGCGTCTTGATACACGGCCATCGGTTCGGCGGAAGCGAACTGGGTTAAAGCAACGGTTGAAAAACTCGCCGCCAGCAAAATGGCGTTCCACTTGAGTTGACCAGATTTGATAACCGAGATAAAGCGGATGGACTTGATAAGTATTTGGCTCATAAAAATTGATTTAATGTTTGATGGTGCGGTAAGCGAACTGGCTCAACGAACTGTTCGTATCAATAAATTGGTTTGACCCATTTACGCACGCCGTCAGCGTGCCGATGGTATTCCAACAAAGGCGTTTCATAGTATTGCTCCAGAAATTCTAAAGTAATTGGGACTGTAATTGGGACCGTTTAATATGCTACGGCCTTATTCGGTGGTGACCAGCCCCACAAGTGGGGTGTTTTTCTGGATTTTGGTGAAAACGCTAAAGCACCCCATTTGTGGGGCTAGCCATCTGGCTGAGATGCTGTATTTTAATACGTTCCCATTTATTGAAATCAACCCATGGTCAGGCATCCAATTACAGATGCCTGAATGTTGGCGACAATATTTGAATGAGAAATCCGCTAAAAACTGTTCAATTAATGCCATGAATTTGTTTCTGACCAGCATTCAGCGCCAGCTAGTTTTGGCCGGACAACTTTGCCTAGCCCTATTTTTACTGGCTACGACCGCGCAGGCGCAGATTGGGATTCAGAATGGCCCGCTGGCCATCGCGTTCACGAACGGAACGACGGCCATGCCCACGAATCAATTTACGGTCACGGCGGGGGCCAGCGTATTGGTGGTGATGGAATCAGAAAAAGGCGGCACCGCCACCGGCGCCTTGAATAATCCCAAATGGGGCAGTCAGGCGCTAACTCTGGCTGGCGTGGCTACCACGGGAAACACCAAGATTCAAAGTTCGATCTATTACCTCTGGAATCCAGCGGCGATGACGACCAATGTGACCGCCACTTCCCCGAATACGAATGTTTGGCTGAGCGCGTTCACGCTTAGCAACGTGGATATAACCATTACCCCCACGTTTTTCTCGAGCCTGAATGGCGGAGGTGTCACGCCTTACAACACGAACACCGTGACTGGCGTAACCGCCGGTGCTTATGCGGCGGTCAACGGTATCGGTCAAAACGCTCCGATCAACGTCGGCATTTTTGCGCTGGGGTCGACCGTGGCCGTAACCATGTCCTCGACTAATGCGGTTGCGGGTGTGGCCATGGGTTATGTTACCAATCTGGCTGCCGGGGCTAATTCCTTTGTGTTTACTAATAATTCTCTAGGCACTCCACAAAAAGCAGTCTTAGTCGCCGCCATTTTTAGCCCGGCGTCAACGTCAACCAATCCTGTGAACCCGGTC
>Ga0114951_10001769_pt1 | contig 25891 bp, 23 predicted proteins | sample AM7aDNAmetaG_FD_88677 | JGI IMG/M metagenome (GOLD analysis project Ga0114951, IMG submission 88677) | Freshwater microbial communities from Finland to study Microbial Dark Matter (Phase II) - AM7a DNA metaG | ecosystem: Environmental > Aquatic > Freshwater > Lake | place: Finland: Lake Alinen... | reverse complement strand
TCCAAAGTGACAATGTGGCCGTTTACTTTGGCGCCCACGGCCCGGTCGCCGATCTCACTGTGGACTCGGTAGGCGAAGTCAATCGGGGTGGCTTCTTCCGGCAAGTCGATGATGTCGCCCATCGGGGTGAAAGCAAAAATATGATTTTTGAAAAAATCAATTTTCAGACCTTCCATAAATTCTTGATCATCCTTGCCCAGGCCGTTTTGCCATTCGCGCAGCTGTTTGATCCACACCAATTCTTGGTCAGGCACTTTGGTTTTTTTGCGGAAAAGCATATCTTTGAAACTACGCTTATTTTCCGAATATATCCAATGGGCGGCAATCCCAAATTCCGCTTCATCATCCATCTTTTTGGTGCGAATCTGGATTTCTAGGAAGTTTCCTTCCGGTCCAAAAATGGTGGTGTGGATGGATTGATAGCCATTAGGCTTGGGCAGTGAGATATAGTCCTTGATGCGTCCGACCAAGGGACGATATTTTTTATGCACGATACCAAGGGTTTCATAGCAATTGACGATTTCCGGCACGATGATTCTCACCCCGACCAGATCATAAATCTTGTCGATATTCATATCATGTTTTTTCAGTTTTTGGAAAAGGCTATAGATATGCTTGGCGCGGCCGAAAACATCCACTACGCGGATGCCTTCTTTGCCGAGCTCTTTTTTCAGCTCAGCCACCACCGTTTTGATATACTTTTTTCTTTGTTCTTGCTCGGTCGCGGACAGCTTAATGATATATTCGTAATTTTTCGGTTCGAGATATTGGAAGGCCAGGTCTTCCAAGCGAGCTTTAATGTCTCCAATGCCAAGACGATTGGCAATGGGAGCGTAAATTTCCAATGTTTCTCGGGCGATGCGTTCTTGTTTTTCCGGCGGCAGACTTCCGAGCGTTTCCATATTATGCAAGCGGTCGGCCAGCTTGATGAGCACTACCCGGATGTCAGCCGCCATCGCCAAAAACATCTTCCTGAGATTTTCCAGATAATTTTCTTCTTTGGTGCCGCGCAGCTTTATTTTTCCCAGTTTGGTGACGCCGTCCACCAATGCGGCGATTTCTTTGCCGAATTTCTTTTCGATTTCCTCAATGGTCACATCCGTATCTTCGGGCACATCATGCAAAATTCCCGCAGTAATCGTGCGGGCGCCGAGGCCGATCTTGGCCAGATTCATGGCGGTGTGTAATGGATGGTCGATATAGGCTTCGCCAGATTTACGCTTCTGATTGGTGTGGGCTTTTTCAGCTAAAGCGTAAGCACTGCGAACCATGGCCTCATTTTTAGAGTCCATTTTTAACTTGATATTTTTTAAGACGTCTTCAATGGTTATCATAGGGAAGAGATGCTAGTAATAACTCTTACAATCTAACTCTCATTTTCTTTTTCAAAGGAGCACTCCTTGGAAGAGCATTTAATTTTTCCTTTAGCGGCAAAAACTAGGAGACTTTGGCAAAGCGGACATACGCCCCCAGTCGGCTTGTTCCAAAGGGCAAAATCGCATTTCGGGTAGCTGTTGCAACCGAAGAAAACTCTCCCGCGCTTGGATTTTCTTTCGATGACTTCACCCACGCCGCACTTGGGGCATTTCACGCCGGTCTTAGTCTCGATTTTTTTGATATTTTTGCAAGCCGGGTAAGCGCTGCAACCTAAAAACATGCCAAAGCGGCCCTTTTTCACGGTCATCGGGGCACCGCACAATTCGCAAGCGATGACGCCATTCTCTTTTTCAATTTTGTCTTGCTGTTCTTTTTCTTCCGCTGTTTTTTCAGTATAACGACAGTTTGGATAGTTGGAGCAAGCGATGAATTTTCCAAACCGGCCGAATTTTACGATTAAATCTCCGCCACATTCCGGGCAAGAGCGATCCAGCTTCTCTTGAAAGTCTTCTTTTTTCACCTCTTCAGTTTTTGATAGGAGGTTCTTATGAAAAGGTTCATAAAAATTGCGGATGACGGGCACCCAGGTACTGTCGCCCGCCGCAATCTTATCAAATTCTTCTTCGATATTGGCCGTGAATTTTATATCCACAATATCGGCGAAGTGCGCGACCAAAAGATCACTGACCAGAGTCCCGATTTCCAGCGGGAAAAGTCGGCGTTCTTCATTTTTTTCTACGTATTTTCTTTCAATGATAGTAGTGATGGTCGGGGCGTAGGTCGACGGTCGGCCAATGCCATTTTCTTCCATGACTTTGATCAGGGTGGCTTCACTGTAGCGGGGTGGTTGAGAAGTGGATTCAGCGGTAGCCGTGGCACTGGTCAAATTCAAGACGTCATTTTTTTCGAGCGCCGGTAAAATGTTTTCCGCGATGGTTTGGTCGCTGTATACTTTCAAATAGCCGTCGAAAACTAAGGTTGAGCCATTGGCGCGTAGGAGATAAGCATTTTTTTTCGCCTTGGCTTCGATATCCATCTTGACGGAATCAAATCTGGCCGGCTGCATCTGACACGCCAGCATGCGGTTCCAGATTAGTTTATAGATCTTATACTGGCTGGGCTCAAGAGAATCTTTGAGTTCGGTGGGAGTTTTTTCCGGATAAGCCGGGCGGATGGCTTCGTGCGCTTCTTGGGCGTTCTTAGATTTTGTCTTATAAAAACGCGGTGTGGGCAGAGCATAATCTTGGCCGAAAAGTTTCGTAATGGTTTTTTGCGCGCTAAGCATTGATTCCATCGATAGATTGGTGGAATCAGTTCGCATATAGGTGATTAAACCTTGTTCGTAGAGTTTCTGCGCCGCCATCATCGTTTGTTTGGAAGAAAAGCCTAGGCTATTGATGGCTCCTTGCTGCAAAGTCGAAGTGGTGAAGGGCGCGCTGGGTGTGCGCAACGTTTCCCTTTTGACAATATCCACAATCTGGCAAGTGGAGGCCTGCAATTCGGCGACGATTTCATCCGCCAGTTTCTGACTGCCGATGTTAGTTTTTTTAGTTTTATAATCTCCGGCAAAAAGCTTGAGCGTGATGGACTCATCGATTTTTTCGCCATTTTTTTGCAACAGGCTGGCGTCGAAAGAAGTTGCATTTTTTTTATCTTCCGCTTGGAACTTGGCATCGATCACCCAGAATTTTTCTGATTTGAATTTTTCAATTTCTTTTTCACGTTCCACGATCAGGCGCAACGCCACGGACTGAACACGACCAGCGGACAGTCCCCGGCGGATCTTTTTCCACAAAAAAGGAGAAAGTTCAAAGCCGACCAAGCGATCCAAAATTCTTCTAGCTTGTTGGGCGTCCACCAAATTAAGATCAAGCGTGCGCGGATTTTCCAAGGCTTTTTCGATAGCCATCTTAGTGATTTCATGAAAGACGATTCTTTTGGTCGTGCTCGGTTCCAAGTTAAGGGCGCTCATGAGATGCCATGCAATGGCTTCTCCTTCGCGGTCTTCGTCAGAGGCCAGGATAATCTCGTCTGCTTTCTTGGCTAAGATTTTTAGGCTATCCACACGTTCAATGGCTTTGGTTGGAATGACATAGTCCGGCTGAAAGTCGTTTTCAATGTTAACGCCCATCTTTTTTTCCGGTAGATCGCGGATGTGGCCATAGGAAGATTTGACCGTGTACTTTTTACCCAAAAATTTGGCAATAGTTTTGGCTTTGGTAGGAGACTCTACGATAACGAGTTTCATGTGTTTGGTTCGGATTATGTGAAATAATACGGTTAAATAGTTAAAAAATATATTGTGTCAAATTTTCAATTATCAATTTGCAATTTTCAATGAATTTTCAATGCTCAAATTTTCAATTGATCATTGAGATATTGATAATTTATAAATTGATTGAAAATTGATCATTGTAAATTGAATATTATATTAGTATATAGTTCTGTCCGCCGATGTTTTTTACCCAGCCTTTCAATTCCATCATTACGAGAGTGGCGGAGGCGGTAGCAGTTTGAAGTTTAACGAGTTTCGCAATAATGTCAATGTGGAGCGGTTCAGAAGAGAGAATTTTGAGTAGTCGCTCTTCCTCTTCGTTGCAGGGTGCTTTAGGCAGTGATTTTTTTTGGTGAGTGTTTTTCTCTAGGCCCAGTTCTTCCAAGATATCTTTTATGCCGGTCACGACTTTGGCGCCGCTGCGGATGAGCCCATTGGTACCGATAGAGCTTTCGGAAAAAATGGAACCAGGTACGGCGAAAACTTCCCGATTGGCTTCCAGCGCCATTTGCGCCGTGATGAGGGCACCACTTTTTTCGCCCGCTTCTACCACGATGGTGCCGAGCGTCAGGCCGGCCACGATGCGGTTACGGGCCGGAAAAGCCATCCGGCCGGTGGTGGCCTCAGTTGTGTATTCGCTGAATAGGGCACCGGATTGGACAATTTCCCGCGCGAGATTGACGTTATGCCGCGGATAAATATCTTTTTCGTCCAAACTATTGCCCAAGACGGCAATCGTTTTCCCACCGCCGTCCAAAGCGCCACGATGTGCCCAGCTGTCGATGCCGAGGGCCATGCCACTGATCACCGTAATGCCGGCAGCGGAGAGATCCTTGGCCAAATTTTGCGCGACCAGGGCGCCGTAAGGAGTGTTTTTTCTGGCGCCCACGATAGCCACGGCGGGCGCGGCGATGAGGCGCGAAAATTCTATCTCATCAAAGGGCTCGGCAGTTTTGATATACAGAAGGTAAGGCGGATGAGGTGATTCCTTGAGGATTGCCGGATAGAGAGGATCGTTCCAGGCGAGGAGGTGAATATTTTCTTTGGTCATGATTTCCCATTCGCGCTCGGGATGGGTATTTTTTCTTTCGTCAAAAATCCGGCTGGCTAATTTTTCTCCAATCCCGCTTCTTATCAGGGGCTCTAAATCGCCGTCCCACGCCGCTTCCGCACTGCCGAAAAAGCCCATCAGCTTTCTTAATGTTTGTGCGCCCACGCCTGAAATCTTGTTAAGGGCGTTCAGATATTTTAGGTCTTTTGAAGTTGTCATATTTTTTTAAATGTAGCATAATATGCACGCTCTTGACAAATTTTTGATATATGCTAGAATAGTTTGAAATTTAAAACTATTAAATAAACTTATATGCATAAGGGCAAAGAAAGCAAAAAAACGGCACCAGCGGAAATTTCGGAAGGAGAATTCAGTTTTTTGGTCATGGCCGAAAAATTATTGATGGATATGTCGGACCGCAGCGGGGAAATTGTCAGACGACGCTTCGGGCTGACAACGGCGCGGGGGGAAACGCTGGAAAAGATCGGCCAACATTACAGCATCACTCGAGAACGAGTGCGACAGATTATCGCGGAAGCGGTGAAAAATATTGCGCAAAAATTGAACCATAAAGACTTTTTTCTCACCGAAGAAAAAATAATTTTTACAGTAATGGAAAACGGTGGTATAATCAGAGAAGTTGATGCGATTGAAAAAATAAAATACGGTTCAGTGCAAGAAGCTAATGCGATTAAATTTTTTGCCAGTTGTTCTCGCAAGATTTTTGCCGTTGAGGAAAAAGGCATTTTGGAAAAAGCTTGGGTAGTTTCGCGTGATCTCATTTTTGAAATCAAGAGACTCATCAGAGAAGCGGAAAAAACTGCCTTGAAAGAAGGTAATCTTCTATCAGACAGCGAAATGTTGGAGAGATTGATGGCGATTATGCCGGAAACGCCGAAGGAAAAGATAATGAATTTTCTGTCAGTGGCGGAACGGGTGAAAAAGAATAAATTTGGAAAATGGGGCATGATAGATTGGATGGAAGTCTCACCGAAAGGGACGCGGGAGAAAGTGCATTTGATCCTCAAGGAACACAAGAGGCCTTTGCATTTCACCGAAATTGCCGATTTGATCGACAAATATGAATTGAGCAAGCGAGGTGCCCATCCTCAGACAGTGCACAATGAATTGATCAAGGACGAACGATTTGTGCTGGTTGGGCGGGGGATTTATGCTTTGGCCGAATGGGGCTATTTTTCCGGTACGATCAAGGATATTATCGAAGTGATTTTGAAAAAATCTGGACGGCCTATGAAGAAAGATGAGGTGATGGCCGAAGTACTGAAAATGCGCCGAGTGAAAAAAACGACTATTATGATAAATTTGAATAATCGAAAATTTTTCAAAAAAGAAGGCGAATTCTACCGATTGAAAAAATAAATAAAAGTTTTATAAATTGAGAAACGATAAATGTTATGAACAACGCTTCAGACATTAGTTCTATATTCGGAGTTTTTATCCAATTTTTCCAGCTGTTCTGGTGGATCATTCTGCCAGTCTTTTTGTATAAACTTTTTACATTTCTTTGGATAGACTTTTCGGGTTGGTATGGGGCCAATTCTTGGACCGCTCTCAAAAAATGGACCTTTCTGGAAATCATTCCGCCTCGGGAAATCGAACGCGGACCGAAAATGATGGAAAATATTTTTACGGCTATGACTGGCGTCCTGACGACTTACAATACTTTCGACGTCTATTTAAAAGGGGCGTGGTACCATGATCGTTTTAGTCTGGAAATGGTCGGAGAAGAAGGCAAGATGCACTTCTATATTCGCACCCAAAAAAATTATCGGGCGATGATAGAAGCGCACATTTATGCTCAATATCCGGATGCTAAAGTGCTTGAAGTGGGTGATTATACGGAAAATTTTCCCAGAGTGGTGCCGAACAAGTTTTGGGATTTGTGGGGGACGGATTTTGAGTTTGTCGGAAAAGACGCTATTCCGATTAAGACCTATGAAAAATTTGAGGAAACTGTCACCGGGGAAATGATTGACCCAATTTCGGCTCTGGCGGAAGTGATAGGCGCCTTGGGCCCCGGTCAACACATCTGGCTGCAATATGTTTTGCAACCCTTGCCTGAGCCGGACAATAAGTCAGACGAGCATATAAGTGTGGTCAAGAAGTTGAAAGGTGAAACAGTGGTGGAACCGATGGGTTTGGCGGGACACCTGATGGATGTTATTGCCAATATTCCCGCTGCCTTTTCCGCTCCGGTGGTTTTCGGCGCGGCCGAAAAGAAAGAGCTTGGTCCGCTGGAATTTCGTCTTTCTCCGACAGAAAAAGATATCCTGAAAGCCACGGAAGAAAATTTAGGCAAGAATCTGTTCCGGACAAAAATGCGGTTCATCTATATCGGCCGCAAGGAAAATTTCGACAGGTCCAACGTCTCCTCTTTCATCGGCGCCCTCAAGCAATTTAATGATATAAATTACAATAACCTGAAGCCTGAGGATGTCAGTAAGACTTATGGTTCTATATTTTTCATCAAGCAACGTGTGGATTTTCGCAAAAGAAAAATCTATGCGCGTTACAAAAAACGCAATGTGGATGGTAAGAAAATCATTTTTTCCACTAAGGAATTGGCCACAGTGTTTCATTTCCCTGATTTGAGCGTGAAGGCGCCTTCCATTACCCGGACGGAATCAAAACTGGGCAGTGCTCCGTCTAATTTGCCTGTTGGATAATTGTTTGTTTAATAAAAATAATTGTATTGGTACGAGATCCTTCACCCCGCCGCGGCGGGGCTCAGGATGATTTCGTCCATTTTTTACCAAAATGTCTGAAATCAATTTTTTCGCCAAAACTAATTTTAGGAACAAGGAGGTGGTTTTTGGCATCAAGGAAGATGACCGCCGCCGCCATATGTATGTTATTGGAAAAACCGGAATGGGTAAATCCAATATGTTGGAAAATATGGCTATCCAAGACATTCGGAATGGCAAAGGCGTTTGTGTGGTCGATCCGCACGGCGAATTTGCCGAAAAAATGGTGCGGGCCATCCCGGCTAATCGTATCAATGACCTGGTTTATTTCAATCCGGCGGACAAAGAATTTCCGATTGCCTTTAATATCTTGGAGTCTGTTGAGGAGGATAAAAAAAACTTGGTGGCCAGTGGTATGATGGGGGTGTTCAAAAAAATCTGGCCGGATGTGTGGAGTCCGCGAATGGAATATATTCTAAATAATACAATTCTCGCCCTTTTGGATTACCCCGGTTCCACTATGCTCGGCGTGAACCGCATGATGAGTGATAAGGATTTCCGGAAGCGTGTTTATCCGAAAATTAAAGATCCGGTGGTAAAATCTTTTTGGATTAATGAATTTGATCAATGGGATGATAAGTTCAGAAAAGAGGCGGTGGCGGCTATCCAGAATAAAGTTGGACAATTCTTGTCGTCTTTCGTTATTCGCCACATCGTCGGTCAACCGAAATCTACGATCGATATGCGGGAAATTATGGATAACGGTAAGATTTTGATTGTGAACCTTTCCAAAGGACGAATCGGCGAAGATGCGATGCGGCTTTTGGGTGGTATGGTGGTCACCAAGATCCAGTTGGCGGCCATGGGACGGGTGGACATTCCAGAAGAAGAAAGAAAAGATTTCTATCTGTATGTCGATGAATTCCAAAATTTTGCCACGGAAGCTTTTGCTAACATTTTGTCTGAGGCGAGAAAATATCGCTTGAGCCTGATCTTGGCCCATCAATATATAAACCAATTGATTTTTGACGGCAACGCGACGGTGCGAGACGCTATCTTTGGCAATGTCGGCACGATTGTTTCTTTTCGGGTGGGGGCGGAAGATGCGGAAGCGCTGGAAAAAGAATTTGATCCGGTTTTTCTGATGAATGACATCGTGAATCTTTCCAAATACCGAATATATTTGAAATTAATGATTGATGGTATCGCCGGTGACGCTTTTTCCGCTACGACTTTGCCGCCGGCCGACCTGGCCGATACAATCGGTAATGAAGAAAATGCCATCAAAGTTTCGCGCGAGCGATATGGCCGATCGCGCGCGGAAATTGAAGAAAAAATTGCTCGCTGGAGCGGCATGTTTGAGTTTGATGAACCCAAGAAAACAGCCCCGGACGCGGTGAAAAATTATCCGGGAGCTTCCAGGATTACGCTTAAACCGACCGGGCCAGCTGTCAGAAAAGATTTTAGCCCGGCTATGCCGAAGCCAGTGGCGCCTATGTCAGCGCCGCTGATAAGCAAAAATATTTCGAGTAATAGCTATGACCCGGCTCGCGCAGTCAAAGAAAATTTATCCAAGCCGGAACTTCCGCCGAAAGCTGCTGTCGCAAAAACTGAAGTTGCTGCGGTTGCCCCACCGGCCGAGCGGCAAATGTTTGATACGGTTTGTGATAGCTGTGAAGAAAAAATTCAAGTGCCTTTCGCCCCTGACCCCAATCGTCCGACTTTTTGTCGGGAATGCTTGAAAGAATATCAAAGAGCTAGAGCCAGATCGCAGCGAGAAAAAACTGAACAGTCGCCAGCCCCAAGCGGAGGTGTGCCGGACCACGCGCGGCCTACTCAGGAAAAACAAATAAGCTCGCCCGAACAAGTGGATGATTATGAGCCTGTAGCCATGTCGTCAGATGAAAAACCGATGCGGCTGACCCAGATGGTGCATATGGCACCGAAAAAATTTCAAAGTACGCGGAGAAAACCGGAAATTGACCGGGCGGGCGTACGAGACTTGATAAATAAAACAAAAAATAACTGAAATAAAAATGAAATTTGAATCGAACCGAAGAACGCTGAATTATCTGTCGTTGTGCATGCTGATACTTTTTAACGGCGTACTGCTTGGATTTTTGGTGTATGTTGGCCATAATTTAATCGACAGCACTAAACAGTCGCATATATTGGAAGTGTCGCAGGATATGCGCAACGAAACCTTGCCATCGAAACGGTAGGCAGATCCATGAAAATAAAAGCGGGAAAGTCTATTTGCGAATTACCTAAGATTTTGCTACCTTGGAATTTATGAATTCAAAAAAGCCAAAAATTCTAATTGGAATGAGTGGCGGGGTGGATTCTTCTTCTGCGGCCGCCCTGCTCAAAAACCAAGACTTCCAAGTGAAAGGTCTTTTTTTGAGGCTGTATGGCGAGGAAGAAAAAACGTTGAAAAATATCCAGGATGTGGAAAAAGTCTGCCAAAAATTGGACATACCGCTGCAGATCAAAGATGTCAGGCCAAGATTCAAAAAAGAAGTCATGGGCTATTTTTTGGAGGAATATGCATCTGGGCGCACGCCCAATCCGTGTGTTTTTTGCAATGAAAATTTTAAGTTTAAAATATTATTAGAAGAAGCGAAAAAGGCGGGAATAGATTATGTGGCGACGGGTCACTACGCGAGAATAACCAAAATACAAGAAACGATAAACAAGCAAATTACAAATTACAAATTACAAATTACAAATAAATTTCAAAATCAAAATGTCAAATTAAAGACGGTCTTCAGATTAAGAACTGCTAAAGATAAAAATAAAGATCAGTCATATTTCCTGTACAGATTGGGACAAAAGGAATTAGCTAGGATTATTTTCCCATTGGGAGAATATGAGAAAACCCAAGTGCGGGCGTTGGCGAAAACGTTCGGTCTTGCGGTGAGTGAAAAAAAAGAATCACAGGATGTGTGTTTCATGGCGGGCGTGACTTTGGACGAATTTTTGAAAAAAAATCTGAAATTGAAAAAAGGCAAGATTGTTGATGCTACTGGGAAAATTTTAGGCATCCATCATGGTTTGCCGCTCTATACGATTGGACAGCGAAAAGGCATTCATATCGGCGGCACCGGTCCATACTATGTCGTAGCCAAGGATTTGAAAAAAAATATTTTAACAGTTTCCAATGATCTGCAAAAATTGCCATTATTTTATAAAGTTGCTATTTTGGAAAAGGTGAGTTGGGTCAGCGCTATACCGCCGCGCTTGGCTCGGGTCTTGGCGCGCAGCCGATACCGAAATCCCTTGGTTTATGCTATAATCAAAAAGCATGGAGCAAATAATGCCGAATGCGAAATAGAGTTTGAAAAACCGGAGAAAGCTCTGGCCAGCGGACAGTCAGTGGTGTTTTATGCGAAAACCGGAGAGGTGATCGGCGGCGGGGTGATTGCATGATTGAGAGGTGGGTGTCCCGCACGAAATTCCAATATAAATAGAAGTACTATATGGATTTGTGTGCGTAGACGTCTAACGGCTTGGTTTGGAGGTAGATAAAATTTTAATAGCGAATTTCTGCGGGATGCTCATTTTTGTTGCTTCTCGCTACGCTCAAAGACAAAAATGGCATATACTGACGATGATTTAAAAAATTTAAGCGAGGAAGAGAAGCGGAAACAGTTGCGTAATTTCCAGATGGAGATTATCGTAATGGATTCTGATACGCGCAAAATTCAAAATAAAAAGAGCACCTTGGAAATGGAAATCAGGAAGCTGCGAATGGATCAGGAAAGGATGCGGATTGAGATGGAAAATAAGAAGAAGGAATATGACACGCTCGGTTATCAAATCATCAAAAACGAAGAAGATATGAAAAGATTGAAGAAAAAAATTAATTTATTATAAACAATAAAAATATGGCATCAGAATTTGCCAGCATCGTAATCGCGCAAATTGGCAGTCGAAGCACCGAAGTGGGGAAAGCGGTATATAATTACCAAGACAGCGTTAAGGACATTGAAAGAGAGCTGGATCGCGGATCAATTGATGTGGCCGCGGCTATGACAAAGTTACGCGCACGTTTTTCCTATCATTTAACTGATGACGATTATCGTAAAATCGAAAAGGAAACTAGGTATAACGTTAAATAGTTATTCGGATACCCACCCAGATACCCACCTAGACTTTTATAATATCTATAATATCTACAACACTTATGACCGCGAACGAACTCAGACAATCATATTTGGAATTTTTCAAAAGCAAAGGACATGCCATCATTCCGAGTGCGCCGGTGGTGCCGGAAAATGATCCAACCACCCTTTTCATAACGGCCGGGATGCATCCTTTGGTGCCGTACCTGATGGGTGAAAATCATCCACAAGGCACGCGCTTGGCCAATGCGCAAAAAAGTATCCGCACCATCGACATCGATGAAGTGGGCGACCGCACCCATCACACTTTTTTCGAGATGCTCGGGAATTGGTCGCTGGGCGATTATTTCAAGAAAGAAGCCATCTCCTGGAGCTGGGAATTTTTGACTTCGCCGGATTGGCTGGCTCTCGACAAAAATCGCTTGGCTTGTTCAGTGTTCGAAGGAGACGCAGACGCGCCGTTCGACGCGGAAGCATTCGAAATTTGGAAAGATTTAGGCATGCCGGTTGCACGCATTGCTAAACTCCCGAAGAAAAATAATTGGTGGGGACCGGCCGGCGTGACCGGGCCGTGCGGACCGGACAGTGAAATGTTCTATTGGATTGGTGACCCCAAGGCCGTACCGGACAGCTTCAATGATGATAATGACCTGTGGGTGGAAATTTGGAATGATGTTTTTATGCAATTCAATAAGACTGAGGACGGCCGGTATGAAAAATTGGCGCAGCAGAATGTCGACACCGGCATGGGACTGATGCGGGTTTTGACGGCCATCAATGGCTTGGACGACAATTATCGCACGGAACTTTTCTGGCCGCTCATCCAAGAAATTGAGAAATTATCCGGCTTAGAATACGGTGAAAAATCTGATGAGGAATATATCGCCGAAGATCAAAAATGCTGGGTGGATACGCGAAAATCTTTTCGTATCATTGCTGATCACATTAAAGCCGCCGTGTTCATTATGGCGGACGGCGTAGAGCCGGGAAACACTGAACGTGGCTATGTACTTAGGCGCCTCATTCGGCGCGCTATCCGCCAGGGACACATCCTGGGTATTAAAGAAAATTTCACCACTAAAATTGCGAAAGTGGTGCAGGAAATTTATGGCGCGGTCTATCCGGAAATTTTGGATGACAAATTAATAGATGAATTAGATAAAGAAGAGGAGAAATTCAGGAAGACATTGGAAAATGGATTGAAAGAATTTGAAAAATTTATAAGTAATCCGGAGGGTAATTATATAACTAGAAAAGTTGGTGATGAGATACAAAAAGCAGATTGGTATGCAAATGATGATACAGCGGATATGGTATTTAATTTGTATCAGTCGTACGGATTTCCCTTAGAGGTAGTTTTTGAAGAATTAAAAAATAGAAAAATTAATATTGATGAAAATAAATTAAAAGATAAATTTGATAAGAGATATAAAAAACATCAAGAACTTTCCCGCACCGCTTCAGCCGGCATGTTCAAAGGCGGGTTGTCCGATACTAAAGAAGAAACGACTGCCTTGCACACAGCGGCGCATCTGATGCTTGCTGGACTACGGAAAGTTTTGGGCAGTCACGTACATCAAAAAGGGTCGAACATCAACGGTGAAAGATTACGTTTTGATTTTTCCCATGCGGAAAAAATGACTGACGAGCAGAAGAAAGCCGTAGAAGAATATGTCAATACAGCTATTGCCGCCAAAATTCCGGTAGAACTGAATGAAATGACCTTGGACGAAGCGCGCGAGTCTGGAGCAGAAGGGGCGTTTGAAAACAAATATGGCGAGGTGGTGAAAGTCTACAAAATTGAAGGTTTCTCCAATGAGATTTGCGGCGGCCCGCACGTGACCAACACCGGCGACATCGTCGGCACTTTCAAGATTAAAAAAGAAGAAAGCTCGAGCGCGGGCGTGCGGAGGATCAAGGCAATTTTAGAATAAAAAATATATGAAAATAATTACCGATGAAAAAATGATTGATGAGTTTTTGGAGCGCGGAGTGGAGGAGATTTATCCCTCTAAACTGGCTTTTCGAAAAAAACTTATGAGTGGAGAGAGGCTGCGAATCTATCAAGGGTTTGATCCGACCGGTCCCTATCTCCATGTGGGACATGCTATGGGCATCCGGGCTCTCGGGATTTTGCAGAAACTCGGACATGAAGTGATTTTTTTGGTGGGAGATTATACGGCTAAGGTCGGTGACCCGGACAAAGATACGACGCGGAAAATGTTGACCGACGAAGACATCGAAAAGAATATGGCCGGCTGGAAAGAGCAGGCGGCCCAACTTGTTGATTTCGGCGGAGACAACCCTGTACGCTTTGAACGGAACAACAAATGGCTTTCAAAAATGACGCTGGGAGATATTTTAAAATTAATGTCTAAAGTCACCATCCAACAAATATTGCAAAGAGATTTATTTAAAAAAAGACTGGAAGCGGATGATCCGTTAAAGTTTCACGAATTGCTCTATCCATTGATGCAGGGATATGACGGCGTAGCCATGGAAGTAGATATGGAGATTGGTGGAGCTGATCAGACTTTCAATATGCTGTGTGGCCGTGATTTATCCAAGAATTATTTAGGCAAGGAAAAATTTGTGCGGACGAATAAGATGATGGATGCGCCAGACGGAGTGACGATGAGCAAAACCAAAGGTAACGGCATAAATTTAGCTGATTCTCCAGAAGACATGTTTGGAAAAGCGATGTCGTATTCTGACAAACACATTTTGTCCGGCTTTGAACTCCTGACGGATGTTCCTGTAGAAGAAATAAGGGAGATTGAGAAAGCGATGGAACAAGGCGAGAACCCGATGATTTTCAAAAAGAAAATGGCGTATGAAATTGTCAGGATGATAAAGGGGGCAGAAGCGGCTGCCGCAGCACAGGAAAATTTTGAAAAAGTCTTTTCCAAAAAAGGCACGCCGGATAAAGTGACCTCTATGGAAGTCACTGCAGAGGCCTCTATAGTGGCCACTATGGTGAGTGTTGGGATGGCGGAATCCAATGCTGATGCCAAAAGAAAGATTGAGCAAGGCGGCGTCAGCGTGGACGGCGAAAAAATCACCGACATCACCGCCAAAATAACGAAAGAGATGGATGGGCAGATTTTGAAAGTGGGAAAAAGAGAATTTCGGAAATTGAAGGTGAAAAAATAGATCTGCTTTTGTTATAATGTAAAAACCACTCAGAATTTTGGGTGGTTTTTTGCGCTTGACTTTTTAGCCGGTTTGTGCTATCATTCTGGGCTAATAGAGCGTTGTCAAATTAATAGAAAAGATGGATAAAATCGATAAAATCGAGGAGGTGCATCATGGTACTTTTTATTGCGTGTACAATTGTCGGGGTCTGTATATCTTTTAAGATTATTTATTCAAAAAAGAATATAGATTTTTTTGAAAAGATTATATTCTCTATTATGGGTGTGGCGGCAAGCGCATTTATTGGGACTGTATCGACAGGAATTGCATCTAAGGTAATTTTGCATTCAATGCAAGAATATGAATACGATAAAATTAATATCGTAGCGATTGACAGCTCGAAGGAGCTGTCGGGTACCTTCATCCTTGGATTAGGAAATGTCAATCTGGAACAACAGTATGTGTTTTATTATCTGACTGCTGATGGCGGTAAGAAATATGGAGAAGTTTCAAAATATTCGGCCATTATCTACGAAGAGGAAAGAAGGGATGGCTATATGGCTAAAATCGGTGAAAGAACCGTTTATTCCGACAAGGTTCTCTTCTGGCTTATCCCCAAGTTCTTGCTGGACGGTAAGGATAGTACGACGTATGCCATACATGTTCCTAAAGGAACGGTTAAGCTTGAGTTCAATATCGATTTGAAGTAAAGCTGGCACATGGTGAAAAGCTAGAGGCGTAGCGGGCTCTTGAGGATTTCATTTCCTCAAGGGCTCTTTTTTAATTTGTCATATTCCCCGATTTATTCTATAATTAAATCAAAGTCAGCAAGAGAAATAAAAACTAAAATTAAGTTTTGTTTATGGCATTTTTTTCTAAAATTTTAGGCTTTAAGAAAAGTTCTTCGGAATTTTATCTGTCATTGGATATCGGCACGGAAGTGGTTAAGGCGCTAGTTTTTAAGATTGATGAAAATTCCGGAGCGGGTATCGTGAAAGGAGCGGGGCGCGCGCGGCAAGGACTGCGGGATATGCATAGCGGCGCGGTGTCGGATATTTCCGGGGTGATTGTTAATTGTCGGGAAGCCATCAATTTGGCCAAAACGATGGCGGGCGCCAAGAAAGTGGAAAAAGCCATCGTGGGCATTGCCGGGGAACTGGTGAAAGGCACGACCACGACGGTGCATTATGAAAGGGTTAATCCGGAAATCCGCATCGACATTCCGGAATTGAAAAATATCATCCAGAAAGTGCAATGGAAGGCCTTTGATCGTATCCGGCAGCAGTTGGCGTGGGAAACAGGCCACAGCGAGATTGAAGTGAAGCTCATCAATGCGGTGATTGTGGATGTGCGCATCGATGGATATAAGGTGACCAATCCAGTCGGTTTTCAAGGGCGCGATGTGTCCATTTCAGTTTTCAATGCGTATGCGCCGATGATCCATCTGGGGGCGCTGCAAAAAATTGCTGACGAATTGAAATTGGAACTGTTGAACATTGCCGCCGAACCGTATGCCGTGGCGCGTTCCATGGGCATCGAAGATTCGACGGAATTCAGTGCGGTCTTTATCGACATCGGTGGCGGCACGACGGATGTGGCGGTGGTGCGCAATGGCGGCCTAGAGGGCACGAAGATGTTTGGTCTCGGCGGGCGAGCGTTCACCAAAAGACTTTCGACTGAATTGGGCATTGGCATCGAAGAAGCGGAAGTGCTGAAAATCAAATACGCTGAAGGCAAGTTGGGCAAAGATGTGAGCATGAAGATTGAAAAAATTCTGGCCGACGATTGTGATGTGTGGTTGCGCGGCATTGAGCTGACACTTTCGGAATTTTCTGAGGCGGATCTGTTGCCCCATCGCTTTTTTCTGTGCGGCGGCGGTTCAGGTTTGCCGGGGATAAAAAAAGCGTTGCTGAGCAAAGAATGGTGCAAAAAATTACCTTTTGCCAAGCAGATCGAAGTGAGTTTCTTGCAACCGAAAGACGTGGTAAACATCTCTGATGAAACTAAACAACTAAAAGATCCGCAAGATATCACACCGATGGGCTTGGCCAATTTGGCGCTGGATTTGGTAGGTGAGGAAAAAATGATGGCCGGAATTTTGCGTCGCGCTGTGCGAATGATACAAAAATAATTTAAACGTATGCATCAAGCATTTTACATCGACATTGACGAAGAAATCACTTCCATCGTGGAACGGCTGCGACATGCGCGGGCGAGTGAAATAATTCTGGTGGTGCCTAAACGCGCCTTGCTCATTCAGAGTATCGTTAATTTGCGTATCCTTAAGCGTGAGGCGGATGAAGCCAGGTTGCAATTGATGATGGTGACGCAGGATAAGCTCGGAAAAATTCTCATTGAAAAAGCTGGGATTTTTGTGCAGCAGAAAATGGATAATATCTCTGATGAGGAAATCAGTGTGGGCGAAGAAAGTCAGCCGCTGCCGGAGTTCAAAGCGGAGGAGAAGGTCAAAAGTGGTAAGGACCGCTTGAATACTATCGGATCAAGCAGTTATTTCGATGAAGAGATGGCTAAGGAAAATATTAAAGCCGAACAGATCAAATTACAAATAGAAAAACCTAAAGTGCCAGAGCAAAAATTAGGAAAAGAAGTTCTGACCAATCGGGAATTGGTTTTAGTTCCGGACAAAGCGGCCGAAAGAAAATTGATGGTGAGACCGGCGTTCGATTTGAAGCCGGCCACACCGGTGGCAAAAATTCCAGTGATGGCTCCTACGGTGCCTAACGCTAGTGATTTTTTTAATAGAGACGCTAAGTCCAACTCTGTGCCTGCCCCTACTCCTGCTTCTGCCCCTATTTCTAATCCCAATCTCAACCGTACTTCCAGTCCAAGCTCGAATCCAAATCCCAAGCCAAATTTTCAAGACAAAAAAATAGAAGATTTTTTCTATCAGTCAAGCGCAATCACGGCGCAGCCGGAAAAAGCGCCGAGTAAAAATAGCAATCCTGAAACTTATAATTTGACCGGCCAAGTGCATCGTTGGTTCTGGGTTTTTGGTGTTGCCGCATTTCTTTTGGTGGTGGGCATTGGCGGGTATGTTTTTGTTCCGAAAGCGGCCTTGGTAGTTTCAGTCAAGGCGGATTATAAATCTATTGATGCGGAGGTCATGGGGAAGATTGCCAGTCCGTCAGTCGACCTCGCCAGCGGCACTATCCCGGCTGCAACCGCTTCTTCTAAACAGGAAGTGACCGAAAGTTACCCTGCGTCCGGCAGTGGACTTGTTTCCAACCAACACGCGCATGGCACCGTCACGATTTATAATGAATATAGTTCCAGCCCGCAACCACTGGTGGCCACTACGCGATTCTTGACCGGCGACGGAAAACTGTTCCGCTTGGTCAAAGGCGTGACCGTGCCGGGGACCAGTCTTGAGAATGGTCAAGTTAAAAAAGGAGAAATAGAAGCTGAGATAGTGGCGGATCAGTCAGGTGATGGCTACAATGTCGGTCCTTCAACGTTCAATATTCCCGGTTTTAAAAGTAGCGGGGTTAAATATGAAAAAATTTATGCCACTTCAAGTGCGGCGATGACCGGCGGCGGCAATGGAACTAGCGGCGCCAGCGAATCAAAAGTGATAACCGATAATGATATAGCCGCGGCCAAGAGCAAAATTCTGGTTTCACTGAATCAAAAGCTCGAAGAAGATATGAAAAAATCCGGCGGAGACGATGCCCTTATTCTGGATGGGGCCATAAACCAGTCGGATGTGGTTTACAAACTTTCCAATTCAGCTGGAGACGTGGTGAATTCCTTCCAGCTAACCGCCAGCACCGAGGCCAAAGCTATAGTAGTCAAACAGAATGATCTTAAGGCGGCCATCGCGGCCATGCTAACTTCGGCGGAGGATGGAAAGAGCGTCGATCCGGGTTCAATTAAAACTGATTTTTCCAGAGCGGATGTTGATTTTGCCAATGGCACGATCAATATAAAATTCCATGCCACGGGGAAAATTAACTCGGCGGTCACGGCGGAGGTCATTAAGAAGTCTATTCTTGGCAAGAATGAGGAGCAGGTGAAGGACTATCTTGGCAGCTTACCCAATATTGAAAAAGTGGAGGTGAATTATTGGCCGCCGTTTGTGAGTGGCCGAATCCCGCTGATATCCAGCCGTGTAAGCGTGACCCTTGACCCGACTTAGAAAATTTGCTAAGCTGATTTAGCTGGGAAAACAATAGGAAAAATGAAGGATTTGAGGCGCGCCGCCTATAGGGTTGACAAATAAAAAAAATGGCGCTAGTATAGTAAAGACATTAAAAATATTGCGAAGTTATAGAGGGAATTTTCCGATACGCACGAATTTGGTCCGAACACTGTCCTCAAGTATGAAGCTTGCTAAACGCGCGCTTTGTCTTGAGAAAGTTCCGTCTATTTTTTGTTTTCCGGTCGTAATATTTTAAGATAAAATTTTTTATGGCAATTGATAAGGAGTTGGTCAAGTTGGAGGGAGAAGTGTTGGAAAATCTTCCTAACGCCACTTTTAAAATAAAATTAGATAATGGTCACGAAATATTGGCTCATATTTCCGGACGAATGCGCGTGAACTACATCCGCATGATTCCCGGAGACAGAGTGATTGTGGAAATGAGCCCATACGATTTAACTAAAGGTAGAATAGTGCAAAGATTAAAATAATATGAAAGTTCGAGCATCTGTGAAAAAAATTTGTGATAAATGCAAAACGATAAAGCGCAAAGGCAAGCTTTATGTGATTTGTTCTACGCCAAAACATAAACAACGCCAAGGTTAAGTTAGCCATTAGCCATTAGCCATTAGCCGTTAGAGCTAAGAGCTAAGAGCTAAAAGCTAAAAGCTAAAATATGTTACGAATTTCCGGGGTTAATATCCCAGACGAAAAAAGAATAGTTATTTCCCTGACCTATATCTACGGAATCGGTCCGGCCACAGCCCAAAAGATTTTGGATGAGCTTAAGATTTCTCCCGAAAAAAGGACTAAGGAGCTTAATGAGAGCGAAGAGAATGAAATCAGAGCTTATGTGGAGAAAAAAATCAAGACAGAAGGTGATTTGAAATATGAGGTGCGCAACAATATCAAGCGCTTGAAAGAGGTGGGTTGCTATCGCGGTACGCGCCATCAGAAAGGCTTGCCGGCGCGCGGCCAACGGACCAAGACCAATAATCGGACGGTGCGAGGCAATGTCAGACATACGATGGGCAGCGGTCGAGTCAAGACCGAAAAGACGTAGACCTTACAAATAGGAATAAATTTTTTAGAAATTATTATGGCAGAGGTAGATAAAAAAAATGAGGCAGAAGAGAAAGCAGAAATAGTCGCAGACACTGATGTTTTAGCTGTGGAAAATGAAGCGGCGGAAAATCTAGCCAAGAAAAAAGTCAAGAAAGGGAAACGTCAAATCACGCGGGGCCGAGCGGTCATCAGATGCTCTTACAACAATACCGCAGTGAACATCGCAGATGCGCAAGGCAATATTCTCGCTTGGGCCACTTCCGGCCTGATGGGCTTTAAGGGCGCTAAGAAAGCCACGCCTTATGCGGCTACGCAAGTGGTGGCGAGCGTGACGGAAAAAGTGAAAAAATACGGACTGAAAGAATTGGAAGTTTTTGTCAAAGGAGTGGGCAGTGGACGAGAATCTTCGATTCGCGCGCTAGCCAATAATGGTTTCGATTTAATTTTAATTAAAGATATAACGCCTATTCCGCACAATGGTTGTCGGGCTAAAAAACCTAGAAGAGTATAAATATGGCACGAGATACTGAAGCAAAATGTAGAAAATGTAGACGAGCTGGCGAGAAGCTTTTTCTCAAGGGTGATCGTTGTGGCACGCCGAAATGCGCGGTGACTCGTCGCGCCTATGCGCCGGGAGTGCATGGTAAGAAACCAGGCCGCGGCTTAAGCGAATATGGCTTACAATTGGCGGCTAAACAGAAGCTGAAGAGAGTGTATGGCATTTTGGAAAGACAATTTAGGAAGCATTTTGATGATATTAAACATAAAAAAGGCATCACCGGGGATCTGCTTCTGGCGCGCTTGGAAATGCGTCTGGACAATGTGATTTACCGTACTGGCCTCGCGGCTTCACGCGCACAAGCAAGACAGTTGGTGAATCATGGCCTCATCATTGTGGACGGGAAAAAGATGACTATTCCTTCTTATGAAATCAAGATCGGTCAAACGGCTGGGATGAATCCGAATAAGGCCGGTAAGAATTATTTCAAGAATCTAGAGCAAGCTATTAAAAATAAGCACGATTTTCCTTCTTGGTTCACTTTTGACGCCGCTACGGCGCTAGCCAAGATCGTGGCTGTCCCGAATAAGGACGAAATCGGCGTCAATGTGGACGCACAAATCATCGTTGAATATTATTCTAGGTAAATTTAAAATAAAGCCGTTAGCCGTTAGCCTTTAGCTCTTAGGAGCTAACAGCTAATAACTAACAGCTAATAACTAATATGCAAATATCTCTTCCTCAAAAACCAAAATATACCCCGACTGACGAAAAAACGGGCTTATTTGAAATTGAAGGATGCTATCCGGGCTATGGCACTACTTTGGGTAATGCTATTCGTCGCGTGCTCTTGTCTTCTATGCCTGGAGCGGCCGTCACATCAGTCAAAATTAAGAATGCCAAACATGAATTCTCAACTTTGCCGAATGTTATGGAAGATATCATTCAGATAATCCTTAATTTGAAACAAGTCCGATTCAGATTGTTTGATGAAGGACCGGTCAAGGTCAATTTGAAAGTGAAAGGTGAAAAGGTCATTACGGCTGCAATGATCGAATGTCCATCGAACCTGGAAGTGGTGAACTCTGATGCGCATATTGCGACCATCACCGGAGCCAAAGGCGAGTTGGAAATAGAAATGGAAATTTCGGCCGGTATCGGTTATGTTCCGGTGGAGCAACAAGAGCGCAAGGAAAAAGAAGTGGGCGTCATCGCTTTGGACGCAATCTATACTCCGGTGCGCCGAGTGAACTATACTATTTCCAATATGCGCGTGGGCAAGAAAACCGATTTTGAAAAAATCAGCTTGGAGGTTATGACTGATGGCAGCGTTTCTCCCTTGGATGCTTTTTCTAAGGCCGTAGACATCCTGGTGAAGCAATTTTCTACATTAGTTGAAATGGAAGCACCGGCGAAAAAGACAAAAGTGACAGAAGTGTCCGCTCCGGAAGTCGTGATCGAAAAAGAAGTGGAAACGGTGGTCGCTTCCGACCCCAAGAGCGTTGAAATAACCGAACTGAAAAATTTATCCACCCGTACTTTGAATGTTTTGGAAAAAGGCAAGATTCGCAAGGTGGGTGACATCATTAAATTGGATGAAGCCGCGCTTATGGAACTGGAAGGCATGGGCGCTAAGGGGGTAAAAGAGATTAGAAAAGCGATCGGTGATTTCGGATTGAATTTGAAGAAAGCAGAATAATATAAAGTAAAAGGTGAAAAGTAAAAGTTAAAGCGAATATGCAACATTTAAACAAGACAAAAGAATTTGGAAGAACCGCCAGTCAGAGGAAAGCCTTGTGGCGCACAATGCTGGGCAGCTTGATCATGAGCGAGCGCATTGAAACGACGGAGGCGAAAGCCAAGGAACTGAAAAATCAGATTGATCGCATCATCAATAAGGCCAAAAAACATCCTAAAGAAGGGGCACAAAAATTGGCCGTGAGAAGAGACATCAAAAAAGACATTCCGATGGCGGCAGTGGAAAAGATGATGGGAGAATTTTTGAAAAGATTTGAAGGTCGCCAAAGCGGTTATACGCGAGTAATTAAACTGGCTCCGCGGAAAAGCGATAATGCAAGATTGGCTATAATCGAATTCGTATAAAAGCTTTATGAAAAATATTACTAGAAAATATCATTTGTTCGATGCTAAGAGCAAACCCTTGGGCCGTTTGGCGACCGAAATTGCCACTGTCTTGCGCGGGAAGAACAAAGTTGACTTTACTCCGCATATCGACGGGGGAGACATTGCGGTTATCATCAATTCGGATGAGCTGGTTGTGACTGGCGCGAAACTGCGAGACAAGATGTATCATTATTTCAGCGGTTATCCCGGCGGCGTACGCAGCGTGCAACTCAAAGACAAGATTGAAGCGGATTCCCGGAAGGTCATTTCTGAAGCGGTCTATGGCATGTTGCCGAAAAACAAATTGCGTAACAGAATGATGACTCGGATGAAGATTTATAAAGACGATAAGCACGAGCATAAAATAGAAATAACCCACTAGACAAGTTTAAATTTATGGCGACTAAAAAGACAGTTGAAAAAGAAAAAACAGAAAAAGAACCTGCCAAGACTAAGGTCGCGGAGCGGTATTTTTATGCCATCGGCCGACGGAAGACTTCGGTAGCCAAGATAAAGCTTTTCCCTTCTAAGGAGGAGAATAATTCCATTGAAGTCAATGAAAAAAAAGTGGAAGACTATTTCCCGATAGAACGACTGTGGGTAATTGCGGCGTCTCCTTTGGAACTGATGGGTGACGCTAAATTTAGAGTAGTAGTGAAGGTTTCCGGCAGCGGGGTGAGTGCGCAAGCTGACGCTGTCCGTTTGGGAATTTCTCGTGCACTTGTAGTTTTTGATGAAACTTTGAAAAAGACTTTTAAAGACAAAGGTTATCTGACGCGCGATCCGCGTGAAGTGGAACGCAAGAAACCGGGTCTCAAAAAAGCCCGCAAAGCTCCGCAGTGGGCGAAGCGCTAGACTAGCGCCACAGACCAAACACACAATCGACTATTCCCTAGGCGGAGTCTCTCGTAAGAGGACTCCGCCTTTTTGTGAGGACACGCGAATTGAACGAATGGGAGGCGAATAAAAACGAATATGTGCAACGCGTAGAGACGCAGCACTGCCTCGTCTCTACGGTGGCGAGAAATATGTTATCCACAGGCTGGATGGTTGACGGGGATAGTTAAGATGATATAATATCATTACTAAGTATTAATAAAATAAAAATGAAAAAAGAGTTGGTATTTTTCGAAAATTTTAAGATTCGCCGCCATTATGATGAAAAGGCGGAAATTTGGTATTTTTCGGTGGTGGATATTATCGCTGTGCTTTTAGAACAAAAAGATTTTCAGGCTGCTAGAAATTATTGGAAAGTTTTGAAAAATCGCCTTAAATCTGAGGGTAGCGAAGTGGTTACAGAATGTAACCGGTTGAAAATGAAGGCAGAAGACGGAAAAATGCGTGAAACGGATGCCGCAAACCCAGAAACAATTTTTCGTCTAATTCAATCTGTGCCCAGTCCTAAAACTGAACCAATCAAATTGTGGTTGGCTAAAGTGGGTTATGAAAGAATCCAAGAAATGTCCGATCCGGAAAAATCTTTGGATCGTGCGCGCGAAAATTGGGAGAGACATGGGCACACTAAGAAGTGGATCCAGCAAAGGATGATGGGACAGGAAATTAGGAATAAGCTGACTGATTATTGGCAAGATAACGGCGTCAAAGAAAAAGAAGAGTTTGCTATTTTGACCAATATCATTCATCAAGAATGGACAGGGCTAACCGTCAAAGGACATAAGAAGTTAAAAGGTTTGAAAACACAGAACCTGCGCGACCATATGAGCGATGCGGAGTTGGTTTTCACAGCTCTCGCGGAATTGTCCACGCGTCAAATTGCCCAAACGTTGGAAGCTAAAGGTATGGGTGAAAATAAGGTGGCTAGCAAGCGTGGCGGGTCAGTCGCTAAGAAGGCAAGAATTGATTTGGAATTGAAAACTGGTAAAAAAATAGTTTCGAAGGATAATTTTTTGCAAAAGCGACGTGTTGAGAAATTGAAATGACGCAGCTGTGGATAACTTCCTGCAAAATAATGTTTCATAAAAAGGAAAAATCGGGTATAATAAAAATAGCGCTTCTGTCATTCCTGCGTAGGCAGGAATCCAGTCACATATCATTAAGTTTCTACACTAGATTCCCGTATACACGAGAATGACAAATACGCGTAAGACTATTCCTAATAACATAAAGCATAATTTTTTTAAGCCTAACTAAATCTTTGCACTGCATGCATTGAGCGCTATGCGCTGGTGCCTAAAAGGTGCGGGAAACAACAAAATAAATGAAAAATCTACTCTCTCTCTCTCTCTCTCTCTCTTAACTAAGAAAGTAAACTTTTTCCACCGAAACTTTTTCCGACTCGCGCTCATCATTTTCTGTGCCGGTTTTTTTGTGTTTGGATTTGGAGGTGAGGCGAAAACTAGTGTGGGTTCAAATTATTGGAAAACATATTTTTCCGGCCCGGAGCTGGAAGCGGTCAAGAAGAATGCGCAGAAATATACTCTGGCGCAAATCAAAAACAAAAGCGATCAATGGCACGGTGTCATTTCGGGTTTCAACATTAAAAACGGTTCTGTCACCAATGATGATATTGATAGCGTGGATGCCGGCAAAGTTAAAAATCTGGGAGATGTCATTGATAAAAGAATTTCTGAAAGTTCAACCCCTCAAGATTTTTCAGCTAGTCATTTGACTGGAACATATGCGGCGCTGAATGGTTCGAATATCACGGGTATCACGGCAAGTCAAGTTGGGGCCATTCCATATAACGGCGACGGGTCAAGTCTATTAGGAGTTCAGCGAGTTGCAAATGTAACTGATTTTGGAGCGACAATGGATAATAATTCAGATGATGATATTGCTGCATTTGAGTCGGCAGCTTCCCATTCTTCAAATATCGTTGTACCTGGCAGTGGCACATATTCAATTTCAAAATTTACCATTCCAGCTAATAATATAACAATATCGTGTCCAGAAAGGGCAATAATTAAACTTAAAGACGGTACAGATGATAATCTTATATATGCGCATCAAAAATCAGGAATTACAATTAATAATTGTGTACTAGATGGAAATCAAGCAAACCAAACTATTTATTCAGGATGGGCGATTTACGTAGAAGGAAGTTCGAATATTAAGATAGAAAATAATGAGGTGATGAATTCAGCAAATGAAGGTATAAGAGTTGTCGAATCGACTGAATGGTGGATAAGTAATAATTATACGCATAACAATGTTAATAGTGGCATCGTTTCATTAGGTGGTACCACAAACAATAGTGAACGTGGTCATATTATTGGAAATACGTCAGTCGAGGATGGTAATATTGGCAATGGAGCTTCTTGCATTAGTGTTAATAGTCAATATACCGATGTAGCAAATAATACTGTGAAAAATTGTGGCGGATCGGGAGTTGGACATGGATTTACTATTGGGCACTA
>Ga0114951_10001766_pt1 | contig 25899 bp, 30 predicted proteins | sample AM7aDNAmetaG_FD_88677 | JGI IMG/M metagenome (GOLD analysis project Ga0114951, IMG submission 88677) | Freshwater microbial communities from Finland to study Microbial Dark Matter (Phase II) - AM7a DNA metaG | ecosystem: Environmental > Aquatic > Freshwater > Lake | place: Finland: Lake Alinen... | reverse complement strand
TTGCCCAACCTACCGCTCATCAAAAAGTCTGTAGACCGTAGGGTGCGCCGTGCGCACCGATAATTAAACAAAATTTAAAGCCCCATCGCCAATCCGGTTTTTCATACTGCAGGCATAGCAACACAATAACCTGCCGTCATCGGTGCGCGCGGCGCACCCTGCAAACTGTTGAACAACCTATAATGCTGCACCCGTTTCGCAAACCCCTCCCCTGCACGTGCCTATACTAGGGGCATCGTCGACGCCATATATGCATTCAGTGCCATTATCCAGTGCGGTACCTTGCGCATCACGGCAGGCACACTCATCAAGGGATAATTTCTCGCATTGTATGCAATATGATCTCCAATAGGGGTCATCATCGGTATCGTAGCAGACGAGGTCATCCGGGCAACGGCGCTGTCCTTCACCGCAGGGCTGATCCGAAGGCGGCAGTATGGTTACCATCGGGGCATTTACATCAGCAGCATATTCAGTCACTTTTCTGAGACGCAGCTTTATATTACTCAGTGTCAGCTTCTGCATACCCCAACCCTGCCGGCCGACTGGCTTGTTTTCTAAAATTTCAATTCCCTGGCCGCCAAAGTCGTCAGCAAATATGATCGGATACCAGAAGGATGATCTGACGTAATTATCGGTATAACTCAGATCATAGGAATGTATTGTTACCGAACCGCTGATCTCGATATCTCCGGTGATGGTCAGGTTATCTGAAAGTTGTAGAGGCCAGGGCTGTGCATCCAGTAATCGGGTGAGCTGGCACGGGCAGGTAATGATCGTGACATTGTCTGAGAGCTTGGGCTCAGGACAAAGAAACTTGCACCCGCCCAGGGCAAGCAGACCTATGCAAAACGTCACGGCAGTAATGAACCCTAAAAATTTAGGTGCCTTCTGCCCGCACATCAGATGAATTTTGTTTGTGATGAGTCTGACCGGAACCAGTTGCATTGCATCCCCCTTTTTGGAACCTGCTTTGAATCCCGAATCGTTGATGATTCGGAAAAGTTAGTGCGGCTGGGCAAAGCGTAGCGTGCCCAGCATTCATTTGTCTGTTTCATTGTGATTGTTGGGCACGTTGCACTTTGCCCAACCTACCGCTCATCAAAAAGTCTGTAGACCGTAGGGTGCGCCGTGCGCACCCTGCAAACTGTTGAATATTATTGCACGTCGTATCCCCACATTTCGATATGGGTGGTGGCATTTTTTGCAGTGCCCTCGATAGTGCCATCCGCTGATCCTATGCCTTCCCAGTAGGGCGGAGTGCTGAGGGCATAGAGGCTTTGCGCGTCAAAGGCGGGCTTTGCAGTAATCGTCGCCGACAGGTCCGGGATGTGTATTGTCCAGTCCATCTGGTAGGTGGCGTTTGCATTTGTGTCCTGCCAGGTCCGGGTATAGTTTGTCGACAGCCTTTTGCCGCGCACTACCGTACCGTCGGCGCGCTGATACACCCAGTGCGGTGTTATCAGCAGGCCATTTGAGGCGACGTAATTCAGTACCTTATTGGTATCCTTTTTCCGAAACTGCAGCGCCATCAGGCTACTGCCGTCTTCAAAGCTCAGCGAGAACCGGTCCCAGGCCTGCCGGGCATCGGCGGATATGCTGAAAAGCCCCCACTGATGATTCATCCATGAGCGGCTCTGTGTGGCGTTGTCTGAGAAGGAATAATAAATGCCATTGAGCAGTATCTCGCCGGTTGTCTTTAAATTGGTATAGCTGTAAGAGTAGGCAATATGGCCATCGGGCATATTGATGGTGCCATTGTCACCCTCAAGCACAACAGGCAGAACCGGCTTAAGCTGAAGGTTGATGTTGATACCTTGTCCATTCATGCCGACAATATGAAAGCCCGTGTCCTCGTCAAAAGTGAAGGAAGCCACCTCAACGTTTATGGCTGGTTTTCCCGGCATGTTGCCGAGGCCGGGAAAGTCGATTCTGGTAGACTCTGAAAAGGTGTGCTCCGTATCTTGAAGGTCGCTGATCGCAAGATGGTTCACGAAATAAGTAGCCCCTTCCCCGTATAGCGGCACTTTAAAAATCGTCATGTTATAGCCGAATGAGTCACCGGTTTTGCATATCAACTCGCCGCTGAAATGCCACCATTCGGTTTTTGCGCTGAGATGAGGGCCATGGTCATAGGGAAAGACGATCTGCATTGGCTCGTGCTTGCAGCCGGCAAGCAGTGCTGCAAGCACGGCGCATGCCGCTGCAAGATGCGCAGCGGATTTTTTCCATTTATTCATTTCACCCTTCCTCTTATGTTAGGATACGACTAGACCGTAGGGCGCGCCGTGCGCACCGATAATTAAACAAAATTTAAAACCCCATCGCCAATCCGGTTTTTCACACTGCAGGCATAGCAACACAATAACCTGAGGTCATCGGTGCGCGCGGCGCATCCTACAAACTATTAATAATTTTTTGGATTCGATCGATTTCTTTTTGTAAAGTTCGTTGGCTCTGAATTTTGCATTCCCATACCACAATTACGGACCAACCATTTCTTCTCAACAAAGCATCATTAAACAAATCACGCTGTTTATTATTGCTTAGTTTTGGCCCCCAATATTCCTGCCTGCTTTTTGGCATATGCCCATCAATGCAATTATGCCCATGCCAAAAACAACCCCGAACTTGAATTACAGTTCGGTGTCTCGGCAAAACTATATCTGGTCTCCCAGGTAATTCAGCTACATGCAAACGAAAACGCAACCCCTGTCTATGAAGGGCTTTCCTCAAAATAACTTCTGGCTTTGTGTCTTTTGATTTAATCTTACGCATTACCTCTGAACGTTTTTGTGTTGTAAAGATGTCAGCCATGTTTAGTTTGCTAGAAAACGTATTTTTTTCTTCGGACCACTCGGGATGTCCGCTATCGGTTACAAAGCAGCAAAAGGAAACAACGGAACACTTTTTCTTTGCACTCAATTTTTACGGATATGTTTCCTATCGACTTGGTTTCTCGAATTTTTTTCGCAGCCAGTCATAAACGGCGCGTTGTTCATCTTGTCCAGCTCGCCTGATTTGGGACAGCAACCAGATTGAACTGGCCTTTTCTGTCGTAATGTTTTTTGCGCCTTGATTGCAGGTTGAGCAGAGTGCCCTTAGATTTGACAATTCGTCTTTTCCTCCAAGTGCCTTGTCCTTGATGTGCCCGACATGGAGCCTGACTTTGCGTTTTGTCGCCGGATCAATCTCGCCGGGGGTAAGTCCGCACATCTGGCAGGTGAAGCCGTTACGATCCAGCACTTCAGCACGGAGTCGAGCGGATATGGTACGTGCAAAGTGGGGAAGTGTTTTTTTTGGTGGTTTTTCACGCAAAAGGTATTGTCCTGGTTTTAGGTCAGCGCAGTCATTGTGTGAAAGAATGGGCCAACCTTCTTCATCGCGAAGTTCTCGCAAGCGGCGACTGTATTGGACTGCGCCATCGGCAGCATCTTGCAATTCGTGCGATTCGATGACGCGACCAATGTTTTTGAGTAGAAACAACCTGATTTTTTCCTTCGACCCGATTGAACCCATCGAAAACTCCTTCATGTTAAACTTGTACGTCAGTCATGCGTTCATTAGCAGTAGGGGACACGCGACTCAAAGAGCCGCATCTGAGTTGCCGTCAGTGATCTTGTCGTCGGATATTTGCAGTCGAGTGCAGCGGCAATTGCACCACCAACAGCGGCAGCTACTTGTGGTGGAAAAGCGTTGCCAACCTGTCTATAGGCGGCAGTCTTCTTGCCGCTGAACTTCCAAAAATCAGGGAAGCCTTGGATACGCGCAACCATACGAACGGTCAGGCGAGGTAGGCCATCGATCGGGAAATCGAGAGGCGGTGGTTCATCGGCAATACCAAGGCCATCAACGCCAAGTTCGCGCCATTGCTTTTTAGCACGAGTCGGGCCTAAGTCAGGGCCGCCGTGCTTCTTTGACCCACCGACTATCGTTGGCGCAACCTGCTGAGCCCCTTGTAGCCAATGCTGCACACCCTTCCACCCTTTTGCTGACATTAGGTCTTTCAGCGTATCGCCTACAGTTACCTTGATAGGATATGGCGTGGGCCACTCAAAGAAAGACATGTTTTTCTTGGGAAGTGCAACAAGGATGAAACGAGGGCGCAATTGTGGCACACCATAATCCGCTGCCTGCAAGACTCGCCAGTCAGTTTTGTAGCCGAGTCTGTGTAGAGTTGAGAATAGTTCACTTCGGTACTCAGTGAATTTTGCTGAGGCAAAGCCTGGCACATTCTCAAGTAAGACTGCTTTCGGCTGCATCTCCTTGATCAAGCGTAAAGCATCAGGAAACATATCCCGGTCGTCGTTGACCCCTAGTTGTTTGCTTGCAATGGAAAATGGCGGACAAGGGACTCCCGCTGCAAATAGATCCACTTTTTGCCAACGACTGCCATCCACAAGCCGCATGTCATCTTGCCTGACATCCCACTGGGGCCGATTCAGTCTCAGAGTAGTACAGCATTGGCTGTCAATTTCCACTGCGACAACAGACTCAAACCCGGCAGCTTCAAGCCCCAGCGCTTGCCCCCCACCCCCAACGCAAAACTCTGCGACCGTATATCGTCCCATACATGACCAACGTTACAAAAGGTTATAATTGCAAAAAAACCTAAAAGTATAGCTAAGGGAGTGATTGAAGGGCATTGTTGAATTGGTTGAATTGTTTCCTTTTCAATTCCCGAGAACAATTAGCTGTTGAGTTTACACCGATCTCGTTCCCATTTTCTGTTTCACCGCATACGTCGCACGTTTTTCTTTTGCCATGAACCCGATCATTCAAAATTGTATTTTCAATACGTTCGACCGGAACCAGTTGCTTTGAATCCCTTATGGCAACCTTCTTTTATTTCCGAATTGTTAATGGTGTGGGAAGTTTCTTAGCGGCTTTGTTCCCCTTCTGTTGAAGATAAGAAGAGATTAGCAATGATAATAAAAAATAATTATAAGGTCAATGTAAAAGGAAGTGGTAGGGGAGGAGAAATTACTTATCCCCGCCATTTTTTTTCAGTTTGTAGGCTGGGCAAAGCATAGCGTGCCCAGCATTCATTTGTCTGTGTCATTGTGATTGTTGGGCACGTTTCACTTTGCCCAACCTACCGCTACCGGCTGCTTCGGCGAATTACTCTTCCTTATTTCCTACCATTGGCGCAACTTTTTCAAGCACCCTGCGGGCAAATGCCCGCAGCGCAGGGCTGCGATCAAGGGCGGCGTTGATGCTGTCAGAATTATTGTAATAGATTTGTATGACCATATGTCCAACAGCGCTTTGCGCAAGTCTGCTGTCGCGAAATGCCCGTAGGTTTTCAAGGTTCGGATTGTCTTCTCCCAGCACCTTCGTGGCAGGGCAGTGGCTGCCCTGCGCCGTGGTCGTAGTTGTGGGCGGCATCGTCGTGGTTGTTGTACCGTCAGGAATTGTTGTGGTTGTCAGTTGCGTTGTTGTGGTTGTCGGTTGAGTTGTCGTGGAAGTCGGTTGTGTGGTCGTCGTTGTTAGAGGTGTATCTGCAATGATACTATCATTGTCATTTGTTGCATAAGGCGTTCCTTCGGCCACCGTTGCCCATGCCGTCCTGATTGCAGTTATTCCATCGGTAATAGTGTAATCAACGCCGTTAATTGTGGCTACCACGGCAGCAGCGTTTGTTGACCAGTAGTGGTTTTTATGGACGGAGTTATATTTGCCATCGTAAGCCGTGTTGTACCATTGATTAATAGCAGCTTTGGCATTATTTGTGACAAAAACATTATTGCTTACTGAGTTATACATGGCGGGTTGGTGTAGCGTTCCTGCCACGCCCGTACCGTCTCCAACTTTAATTTCACCGTCAATGACTATTGAATCTTTTGTGGGTGTTCCAATAATAGCGTAATATCCCGCAGTGCCGCCCGCCGTAACCTGAAATACATCCCCAACCGCATACGCATAATATGTTCCCTTGAATTTATCCGTACCGGATAGAGTATTAGTTGCATCTGTCCACGCAAGGCCAGTTATGGCAAGAGGTTGATCTGATAGCGTAGTGCCTGCCAATGGAGCAGTGGCGGTATTTGTTACTGTATTATTATCGAAAGAGTTCCAGTTGCCGCCCTTTACAAGATAGGGCTGACCACCAACGGGTCGCAATTCATTATTGTGGATACTGTTATAGTTGCCCTTGACGCATATTCCAATATCTCCACCAACAACATGATTGTCATAATACGTACCATTATCCGCACCATACCCTATCAGCATCCCATGAGATTTCGAAGCACCCGTGTAATCTATATAATTACCAAACACTGTGGCTCTGGTAACACGCACCAGATTTTCTCCGCCGTCAGCACCAATCATAACAGCGATGTTCGCGTTTGCAGCGCAATTAAGGGTAATCGTGTTATTTGATATTCTCAACTCTGGTGTGTCTGTGGCAACCATTGCATACCCGACTGAAGGGCAACCAGTAATATTGAAAATGTTATTATCGATGTAATGGTATACATCAGTACCCGTTGCCCCACCAATCCAAACACCTTTAGCTGTCGAGTTGATAGTGCTGTTTTTTATGATTAATCTTTGCGTTATGGCGGGTTGGTTTGTGACGTTAACTCCCACGGCAGCATTTATAACAACATTATCAAGTGTTAATTTTGCGTAGGAAGAAGCAAAGAAAACACCCACAGCCGAGCCCCCTGCAGAATTGTCAATTGTTAAATCCTTAAATATAATGTCGTTGTTCACATCAGTGTAGGTGTATATTAAGACGGTATACGCCCCAGCGCCACTTATAACTACTGCATCACGATTTCCGCTTGTGCTTTGCACGGTAAATTTCAAATTAATCTGATCTATGCGGATATACGTATCTTCATTGTATGTTCCATCTGCAACACTGATAATATGAGGTGTCCCTAAACTAATCGAACTAACGGCTTTTTGTATGGTACGCCACGGAGTTGAGGGATTTGAAGCAACCGCTGCGCTTCGGGTGTCATCGCCAGTTGTCGAGACATAATAGGTTGTTGCCCAAACTGACCCCGACATAGCGTATGCACAGACAAGGGCTGTTAGCAGTGCCCGGCGCAGTGGGATTGTGATCCGTTTATTCATATGGCTCCTAAATTAATCGGGGACATCCATGATACGTTAAGTCAAGGGAGAAATAAGAGATTTCCACCAAAACCAGGTGTTTGGAACAACTTGGGGCTAATTAGTTCCTGAACGAAAAGCAATTTAAGCCTTATTTCACAGCAGACGCTGCGCATTTATCTTTTTTTTTCAACATCGGCGCAAGCTCTTCAAGCGCTATGCGTACCACTGTCATTAATGCCGGGCTGCGTTCAAGGGCTGCATTGATGCTGTTGGCATTGTTGTAATATATTTGAATGGCTTTGCGGCCTACGGCGCTTTGGGCAAGGCTGCTGTCGCGGAAGTCACGCAGATTTTCAAGATACGAATTGTTCTCGCCAAGAACGCTCCTGGCAGGGCATATCCTGCCGGAAATCGTTGTTGTGGTTGTCGTACCACCGATGGTTGTTGTGGTGGTCGTGGTGCCGTTATCTTTCCAGCGGTTATATGCCAGATTCAGAAGCGGCAGGAATTCGGCCGTCGCTTTAAGATTGCCGGCTGTGCTGGGGTGATCATCTCCGGACGAATACTCAAGTACGTTGGGGCTTAAATCATTGTCGCCGTCGGTCTTGTGCTGCACGGCAGTGTTCCGCCAGCGGTGATGATTCCCCGTTTCACTGTTGAGGTCGTTGATATTCTCTGTGCCTCCGTTTGTCGTGAGCACGTTATAAAAATCAAAGACAAACACATTGCGGTACGGGTACGACGCGAGCCAGTCGTTGACAAGCCAGTTATTGAAGGCCCGGGCATTGCCTGCATACGTTGCATCGGAAAGGGGTGGAGCCGCGATGGCAATGAAGAGCTTATCCTGTCTGGTCGTGAAGTATTGCAGAATATCGATATAGATGCCTTTGGCATTGGCAACTGTGTGACTCGCAGAGCCTGCACTTTGGCCCTTCAGCGGATTTGATCCGATTGCCGGAACCGAATCGCCCGGGCTGCCCTGCAGTGCTGAATTGGGAAAGCACGACTTGAACATGATAATTTCATTCTCGCCGCCGGGATTGGTGGCAAGGCGCGAGTAGCTTGCATGCGTCTCGGTTTCGGCGTACAGGGCGCTCAGATATGTTGCGCTGTTTGGTCCGCGGAACCAGCTGTACCAGTTGCCGATATCGGTAGCATCGCCGATCGAGTCCGGGCCCCAGCTGTAGTTGGTATCGCTCACAAAATAGTTATTGTCCCGCAGAGCCAAACCCAGTTCGCCGTTGTCGTCGGCAAGCCAGTTTTGCCCCGTGGAATGATGAATAAAGATGAGCCGCACGGGCTGCGCAGGCGGGGTTACGCTGTCGGCAAGGGCCTGGCGAGCGGCAGTCTGGCTCAACAGCACAACCCCAAGAAACATAAAAATGGTTGCAGCATATGGCTTCATGGCTTTGGGCCTCCATAAAAATATGTTTTTAACTTCACCGCAGATGCTGCCCGTTTTTCTTTTGCCGCCGTGTTTGGGGGGCGGCTCTATTGACATTTCAGCCGCCCGAAACTTATACGCCGTAAAAAATATCCAGCGCGCGTTCGATGCCCTGTTGCCTTCCGAAAAATAAAATATTGCCCTTTATGCCGGGGTCGTGATCGACAACGGTTACCAGATATTCTTTGAATGATGCTTTTATTTTTTCAAGAGCATTGCCGGTGAGGGGTTCTGAAGTTTTAATAAGCTCCATGTAGGCGCTCAGATACTCGGTGAAAATGCTTATTGCCTGCTCATCGAGCTCGCAGGGTATTTTGACCTGGCAGACCGCCTTTGAATTTACAGATGAAATGCCCTTGGCCGCCACCTTCTGATATTTCATAAGCTCAGGGTACCTGCCCCTGATTTCCAGCAGCCGGTCGAAAAAATCATCGTACTGTTTTTCGCCGCCTGCTCCGCCCTTGTGCGCATCGACTATGAAGACGCGCTTGTTTCCCATCTTTACCGCTTCGCAAAGAAAAACCGGCAGGTCGTATTCGATTTTCGGAGCCAGAAATGTGGAGTAGACTTTCATGAAAACAGGGAAGTGTATCTGCATGAGCACCGCGCGGTTGAATTTTTTGGAGCGGTAGACCTGGCCGTCAATTTTGATAAGGCCGAGCATGCGGCCCGGCCGCACCGGAAAAGGATATTTTAATTGAACCGGCGTGAGAGGCATGGTTTGTTTTATAAGAGAAATCGCACCGCTTTGTAACTGGTCAATGCTTTTCATCATGCTCTCCTTGTTAAGTCTGGGTGGGTGCAGCACAGCGGAACCCACCGATTATTTTTCATACATTCAATGGTGAGTTGCCCCCACCTGCATGCTGTGCATCTTTATTTTTCTCGAAATCATTTATAAAAAATCCGTCGCTCCCGCGAAAGCGGGAGTCCGGTTTTTGGGCGTTTTATGGTTTCCTGCTCCCTGATCTGGTCGAGAACAAGCTTCGCAGGAATGAGGTTCTCTGAGGTTTATTTTATTAAGTTGCACGGTACAGATAAGTTCAACCGAAACCAGTTGCTTTGAATCCCCCATGACAACCTTCTTTAAATTCTGAATTGTTAATGGCGTGGGAAGTTTGTGTGGCTTTGTTCCCCCTCTGGTGAAGATAAAAAAAGATAAACAATGATAATAAAAAAGAATAACAAGGTCAATTTAAAAGGAAGGGGTAGGGGGGAAGAAAGGCGGTATGGAGGCAGCAGGGTTCAGGGGGCGCGGAGGCTTAAGATGCGAGCGCAGCGGGGGGTGTGTTATTCTTCTGCTTATGATCTGGCAAATTCAAGCAGGGGTTTATAGTTTCCCGCGTCTGCTTCACGAAGAGCGGTAATGTATGTGTTTCTGGTCTCGCCGGATTTTGAAAGCTCCTGGCCGCTTCCCCAGGTAAACCGCTTATTTGTCAAAATGTTTTCAAGCAGCAGATCCGTCATCAGCCGTGCATGGCGGCCATTGCCGTTTGAAAAGGGATGAATCGCAACGAGGCGGTGGTGAAAATGAACAGCGATTTCATCGGGCGTGTCGTGTCGAAGCTCAATCCAGAGCTTTGTATCATCGAAAAGATTTTTGATGCTCATGGGTATCTGTTGCCAGTCAATACCGAGATTTTTATTTTTTTGCCGATAGCGCCCCGCCCATTTCCAGACTCTGGAGAACATCCGTTTGTGAAGATTTTTGAGAAACAGTTCATTTAGAATGTCTTTCGGTTTTTTGCCGTCAAGCCAGATTTGGGCTTCAATGATATTGTCCTGCTCCCATCTATCCAGCTCATCGCGAGTTGTTATATGCGTAAGAATTAACCCTGAAGCTTCATCGGGGTCAAGGGGAGTTGGTCCTTCAGGATAGTTAAAATCAGGCATTATTCCTCCCAAAGATTTTTCGGAATTGTATCGACAAGCTTCCGGGTCAGATTCATGAGACTCTCCTGATTCTCCTGATTTGGCAGGGATTGATCCTCAAGATTCATTGTATGAGCGGCCCTGCCAATCTGCTTAGCGGCAACAGTTTCCGCCTGGCTGAGAATAGTTGCTTCAAGACTGGTTTTGGGCACAAAACCGTAGACGAAAACGCAATCAAGCGCCTCGCCGATTCTGCGCATGGTGTTAAGCGTGGCGGTGCCGTCAAGTTCCTGCTTTTCGATGAAGGCTGTACGCTGTTTGCTTAGCCCCAGACGATGAGCAAGTTGCCGGCCTGTCATTCCCTGAGCATCACGGATAGCTCTGATCCAGCCCCTGCCTGGAATCGGTGCAATCCGCAATGGCTGAAACTTTTTCAGGGTATGGTCAAGCTGCTGTCGAATTAGCCTGCAATTTGTTTTCATGGACTTGCCTCCTGTCAATATATATATTGATATTTTTAGAATTTTGTCAATATATTTATTGATAAAAAAATAAATAAGTCAATATATATATTGACTTATAATGGCAGGGCAGACGAAACACAGAGTCACAGCAGGGCAGGGGGGAAGAAAGGTTGGTTGACTATAGGCTGTTAGGCTGTAGGAAAGGCGAAGAGTTGCAATCCGGCATTTTTATTATTGTTTGACCGAGGATAAAGCATTACCTGCCAGACCGTTTACTCCATTCAGCTTGACTTTTATCGGGTTTTATCTATAATATCTATAACTTTAGTAGAGAATTAAAATGGAAAAGATTCTTGTTGCCATGAGCGGCGGTGTTGACTCTTCCGTGAGCGCGGCGCTGCTGAAAGATAAAGGCTATGAAATAGCGGGCGCTACCATGTGCCTGGGTGTCAGCACACCGGCTGGTCCGAAGAAATGCTGCGGCCCGAAGGAAATTGATGATGCGCGCCGTGTCTGTACGGCGCTTGGCCTACGGCACTATGTTTTTGATTTTTCCGAAGACATGGAGGCTCTGGTCATTGCAAATTTTCTGTCCGAATACGAAAAGGGCCGCACACCCAATCCCTGCATCGAATGCAACCGGCATTTAAAATTCCGCATCCTTTTGAAAAAAGCGCAGGCGCTCGGGTTTGACGGCATTGCAACCGGCCATTACGCACGTATCACTCTGCATGATGACCATTATTTTTTGCAGCGTCCCTCAGACCGTAAAAAAGATCAAACCTATTTCCTGTACTGTATCAAAAAAGATGATCTTCAGCATACGGCATTCCCTCTTGCCGACTATACCAAAGATGACGTGCGCACACTCGCGAGGCAGCTTCGTTTGCCGGTTGCTGAAAAGCCTGAAAGTCAGGACATCTGCTTTATCCCTGAAAAGGGGCTGCATGCTTTTCTGGAAGCGCGGCTGCCGGAAAGCGCTCCCGGCGATATTATTGACACGGCGGGCCGGGTGCTTGGCAGGCACCGGGGGATCTGCTTCTACACCATCGGCCAGCGGCAGGGCCTTGGCATCAGTGCAAGAAATCCGCTCTATGTAACAGCGCTTGACCCTGCCGGAAACACGGTCATCGTTGGTGATAAGAATTGTCTTAAAGCCAAAGGGCTTGTCGCCGGCAGCATCAATATGCTTTCAGACAGCGTGCCGCATCAGGCGAGCGCCAAAATTCGCTATGGCCATAAAGCACAGGCGTGCAGCTTTTCAGTTTCAGGCGATGAGCTGACAGTGTCTTTTCTCGAACCGCAGGAGGCGGTCACAACGGGGCAGTCCGTTGTGCTGTATGACGGCGATGTGGTGCTGGGCGGCGGTATTATTGAGAAGGTGACAGAACATGTCTGCAATTGATACTCATATCCGGGCGCGGTTTGCACAGCTGCAGGGAATTATGCGCTCTATGGCCAGTGTGCTTGTCGCCTACTCGGGAGGGGTCGACAGCACGTTTCTTTTAAAAGTAGCAGTCGATATTCTGCATGAAAACGCGCTGGCTGTACTTGCCCGGTCTCCCACGCTTCCCGCCCATGACAGGGCAGATGCTCTTGCCATGATTGAGCGACTGGGAGCGAGGAGCATGGTGATTGAAGGCAATGAAATGAGTAATGCTTCTTTTGTCCGCAATGACCGCACACGCTGCTACTGGTGCAAGCATGAGCTGTTTATGAGCCTGCAGGAGATTGCCCTGCGGGAGGGGCTGCAGCAGGTGATTGAAGGCAGCAACAGCGATGACACCTCTGATTACCGGCCTGGTCTTGCAGCGGCCCGGGAGCTCGGCATCCGCAGCCCGCTCATGGAGGCCGGGCTGACTAAGGATGACATCAGGCTGCTATCGCGTGAACTGGGCTTGCCCACCTGGGATAAGCCTGCCTCGGCCTGCCTGTCTTCCCGCATTCCCTATGGAACGGCTATCGAGGAGCCGGTGCTTAAACGCATTGATGCTGCCGAAGATTTCCTTCGCGGATTGGGATTTACACAGGTGCGCGTACGCCATCACGGCGATGTGGCGCGCATTGAAGTTTCAGATGATGCTATGCACCGGCTGCTTGAAAAGCCGCTTCGCCGGGAGATAGCGGCGCGGTTCCAGGAACTGGGCTATGTATACACCACGATTGACGCCGAGGGGTATAGAACAGGAAGCATGAACAAAACGATTCTGAATGAAGGACAGCCATGAAGCCAATCTATCTTGACTATGCCGCAACAACGCCTGCAGCCGCTGAAGTGATTGCAGCCATGCAGCCTTATTTTGCAGAAAATTTTGGCAATGCTTCATCGCTGCATGATTTCGGATTCAGGGCGCGCCAGGGCATCGAGGGGGCCCGGCGCATTATCGCCGATTTTATCGGCGCAACAGCCGACGATATCATTTTTACCGGCAGCGGAACTGAGTCAAACAATATTGCCGTGCAGGGCTGCGTTTTTGCAGCAGGCAGAGTCCCTGCGCATATCATTATTTCAGCAGTCGAGCACAGCTCTGTTTACAGCACCTGCGCGTTTCTGGAAAGCCTCGGCCATGAGTTGACGGTCGTGCCGGTCGACAGCTGCGGTATGGTCGATCCCGGGGCCATAGAGGCGGCAATCAAAGACACGACGGTGCTTATAAGCGTGCAGTATGCAAACAATGAAATCGGCACGCTGCAGCCCATTGCTCAGATTGGCTTGATAGCGGAAAAACACGGCATTGTTTTTCATACCGACGCGGTGCAGGCCTTCGGCAAAATTCCCATCAATGTGAATGAGCAGAAGATAACGCTTCTTTCGGCGGCGGGGCACAAGTTCTACGGCCCGAAAGGCACGGGCCTTTTGTATGTCAACAGGCATGAGACGACAGCGCGGCTCGCGGCGCGCGGCATCAGGACACTCCCCGATACTGCTCTGGAGCCGCTTATGTACGGCGGCCCGCAGGAGGCGGGGCTGCGGCCCGCAACGGAAAACACCCCGGGTATCGTGGGCCTGGGTAAAGCTGTGGAGCTTGCCCGCGACACTATGGCCGGCTCTGCCGAACGGGAGCGGAAGCTGCGGGATTATGCCATCGGGCGGCTGCTTTCGGAAATTCCGGGCTCGGCGCTCAACGGCCATCGCGTCGAGCGGCTGCCCAATAATATCAATATCCGCTTCGAGAATGTGAACGCCTATGAGCTGGTGCTGCTGCTTGACCGTCATGGCATCGCCTGCTCAAGCGGCGCTGCCTGCTCGTCGCAGTCCGCGAAACCGTCGCGCGTTCTCGCGGCCATTGGCCTTACTGCACAGGAAGTAGCGGAATCGCTGCGGCTGACTCTCGGGAAATATACTGAGAAAGAAGACATCGATTATGTCATTGCTAAACTTTCCGAATTGATCACCGCATTGAAACAGGTATGAGCACAAGAATAATGAAGTCGCAAAAAGTCGTCATACCGGCGGAAGCCGGTATGACGATTCTGTAGCATTTTCGATTTTTTGCGAGGGTATTAAGAATGAGACGGATAGAAGCGCTGACGGAAACACAAATAGACCGCTACTCGCGCCAGATACTGCTTGCACAAGTGGGTGGAACAGGGATGAAGAAGCTGCTGGGCGCCCGGGTGACCATAGTCGGCGCAGGAGGGCTGGGATGCCCGGCGGCGCAGGTGCTTGCCTCAGCGGGTGTTGGAACCATTCGCATAATCGATGGCGACCGAGTGGAGCTTTCAAACCTGCCGCGCCAGTTTCTGCATCATACGAAGGACGTAGGCCGCTTCAAGGTCGACAGCATTAAGGAAAAGATTGAGGCCATGAACCCCGATGTGACGGTAGAGGAAGTGCGCATGTTTGCCAATCAGGCCAATATCGACGATCTGCTTGCCGGCAGCGATTACGTGATCGAGGCCTGCGACGGGCAGGCGGCAAAATTTCTCGTAAACGATGCCTGCATTCATCTCGGCATTTCGTTTACCATTGCCGGGGTTGTGCAGTTCTACGGTCAGATTCTGTCGGTTGTTCCGGGACGAACGCGATGCCTTCGGTGCCTTTTTCGCGAGCCTGCGCCGGAAGACCCGCAGAACAGCTGTTCGGGCGCGGGTGTCATGGGAGCGGCGCCGGGCATGGCCGGGATGATACAGGCAAATGAAGCGATTAAATCAATCATAGGCGCCGGTGCGCTTCAAACCGACAAGCTCTTGATATTCAACCTTATCGACTGCTCGTTTGATTTTCTTGACATCGCAGCGCTGCCTAAATGCGCTGCCTGCGCCCAACCGCAGGAGCCCTTTTATAAAACATTTGATTATGGGGCCTGTGTGACCGTGTGTCACCTCGGTCCTCACAAATTATGAAATTCGGAGAGCGTTTACATGACAGCCACTTCTATAGAAAATAAAGGTGCGACCGGCGTCGCGGCAGAACCCCCGGCGGATGCAACCGCCGACCTGCGTGGCAAGAAATGCCCCATGACCTTTGTATATGCGAAACTGGAGCTTGAGAAACTTAAGCGGGGCAGGGTTCTTAAGGTCATCCTTGATTATGCGCCCTCGTTTGCCAATGTACCCCGGTCCGTGGAGTTGCAGGACCTGGGAGAGGTCATCTGCGACTCGGCTGAACATGACGGAGAGAAAACGCTGTGGATACGAAAAAAATAACACACTGCTGCACGTCATTTTGCAACAAGCGCCGGGGAATATGAACAGCTTTCAATCATTACATAAAAAACTTCTTCGCCGGGTCGGAACGGCGATTGAAGATTTCAACATGATAGTTGAAGGCGACCGTATCATGGTCTGCCTGAGCGGCGGCAAAGACAGTTATACTTTGCTCACACTGCTGCGAGACCTGCAGGCGCGCGCGCCTGTGCGCTTCGAGCTTATCGCCGTGAACCTGAACCAGAGGCAGCCGGGATTCCCGGAAACAGTCATCCCGAAATATCTTGAGGAACTGGGGCAGCCGTATCGGATAATCACGAAGGATACCTACAGCATCGTCAAACAGAAAGTGCCCGAGGGCATGACAACGTGCTCCCTGTGCTCGCGTCTGCGGCGCGGCATTCTGTATAATGCAGCGGTTGAAATGAAGTGCAGCAAAATCGCACTGGGCCACCACGCCGACGATATTCTGGAAACGTTTTTGCTCAACTGCATGTTCAGTGGCGCCTTGAAGGCCATGCCCCCGATTCTCAGAAGCGATGACGGCCGCAATACCGTCATACGGCCGCTTGCCTACTGCCGTGAAGCAGAGATTTCCGGGTTTGCGGCGCATATGAACTACCCCATTATCGCCTGCGATCTGTGCGGCTCCCAGCCCAACCTTCAGCGCAGGCGTATAAAAAAGCTAATAAATGATCTTGCTGAGGATGTTCCCATGCTGCGTGACAGCATGTTGTCGGCGCTCGGCCGCGTTGTGCCTTCGCATCTGATGGATTTCGGGCTTTTCGATTTTAAGAAGCTCGGCACTACCGCAGATGATGCTCTGGCAGAAGATGGAGCAATCTCCTGCAAGGGTATTCAATCATGGTTAACAACAAGCATTATACCGTAGTTTTGTGATGAGAGCACAATACACCACCAGGAGCTGCTATGGCATTCGCGCTATGATAGCTATTGCTCTGAAAACCGGCCAGGGCGAAGCATGCATGCTTCAGGAAATCGCAGAGTCGGAAGGATGTTCCCTGAAGTATCTTGGGCATGTGCTGGCTGCTTTTGTAAAAGCTGGTCTTTTAATAAGCAGGAAGGGCAGGGGAGGCGGGTACTACCTGAGGCGGCCTGCTGGAGAAATAACCATCAAAGAGATTATCGAGCATGCCGAGAGCGCTTTGTCGTGCATGCCGTTCCGCGATGGCTTTGAATTATTTAATGGCGTCCCGTCCGCCCTCTCTTCTGAAATAAGCAGCAAAATTGTGGAGGCAGTCGATTTGATCCTTGTAAGAACCACACTGCAGGAGTTGGTTTTAAATAAAGAGAGAATATGTACTATTTTGTCAGGCATCGGGATTGATGCCATGCCTGTTGATAGTTAATAAAAATTTCGGAGGTTACCAATGATACAGATTGTACATTCACCGTATGCTCCTGAAGCAATAGGGCCGTATTCGCAGGCCGTAATTGCCGCGCCGTTCGTGTTCTGCTCCGGCCAGATCGGCATAGATCCGGCAACGGGTGCTCTTGTCGAGGGTGTTGAAAATCAGACGAGGCAGGCACTGGCCAACATAGAAGCAGTGCTTGTGCGCGCAGGCTTTTCGCCCGGCAAGGTCGCCAAAACCACCATTTTTTTGAAAAGCATGGATGATTTCGCAGCAGTCAATACTGTGTATGGGCTTTTTTTCGGTGAGCACCGACCGGCGCGCTCAACGGTCGAGGCTTCAAATCTTCCCAAAGGTGCGCTGGTTGAAATAGAATGCATTGCGGTTTTATAAACAAGTTCAAGGTTCAAGGGTTCAGGGTTCAAAGTTCATTGTTGCAGGGGCGCAGTGCCCGTGCCTTATTTACCTCATTGTTGCAGCAGGTACGGCAGCCTTAAAATCAGTTATTTGATTCGCCGAATACCTTTATTTTCTGTGGCGAGGCTGTAGCGTTTTAATTTTTTCAATAGAGTTATTCTACTGCAGCCAAGCAGGGCTGCCGCCTCTGCCTTTTTGCCGCCCGATCGCTTCATGGCAAGCTCGATGCGCTCTCTTGCATCGCAGGATTTGTCCGCAGCACGAGACTTCAGCATGTGGTCGGGGAGATTCTCCGGCCCGATTTCCTCGCCCCGTGCCAGCCTAATCTTCGACGCAGTGCAGTCTTGGTCGGCAGTTCAGGTCAAAATAAAATAAAGGCAACCTGACCTGTTTGTATGGTCTCTTGTACCTTTTGCGGCATGAGCAAACAGGTTGCCCTTGACAAATGGTGATCACGGGCTTATATTATTAGCATATGCCAATAAATATGCGCGTCGTACTATGATCGATGCGCTGGTGCATGGCAAAGCATTGAAAATCAAGGGGCTTCCCCAAAAAATAAACAATAACTGAGACCCAGGAAAGGAACAGAGCATGAAAATTTGTATTCCCACGGAAACAGGCGATGGCAAAACCGCGCAGGTCTACAGCCATTTCGGCAGCGCGCCTTTTTTTACGATTTATGACACGGATGCGAAATCCATCGAAGTTGTTAATAATGCAAACAACCATCATGAGCATGGCACGTGCAACCCTGTTGCAGCGCTGCAGGGCAGGGCTGTCGATGTCGTGGTCACCGGAGGCATGGGCGCCCGCGCTGTCATGATGCTTAACCAGACGGGCATCAAGGTCTTCAGAGCAGTGGCCGGCACGGTGGAGAAAATCATCAGCACGTTCGATGCGCAGGATCTTGAAGAGCTGACCGTGGAAAATGCCTGCGCATCTCATAGCTGCCATTAAACTATTCCTTGTTGTTGTGGAATTCAAAGAGGGTGATGTGCCCGAAGGTCCGCCTGAAAAAATAAAAATACCCAAAAGCAGGCTTATCTGTATGATTACAGAACAAGATTTTATTCTGGATGTTGACAAATCGAACATACTTCCGTATCAGACATTTCTATTGTTTTTCAAAGCACATTAAGAATCAAAAAAGTATAACAGTTCACTCTCATGGAGACTTCCCATATGAACGAGACGGCAAATAAGAAATCACTTCTGGCTGACCACATTCACAAAAACACCATGACCCCTGAGGAGCTTGAAAAGGAAATTCGTGCTTTTCTTGATGATGCGGGCTCGAAGCCCGGCACAACCGACAAGCCCGGCTGCCCCCTCAGGCACGGCCTTGCCTGCGTGCTGTGCACCGTGCATGATGGCCTCCCGCGCGCAACACCAATTGATTTTTTCGTCGACGGTATGACACTCTGGCTGGCCGGGGAACCGGGCTTGAAAATACGCAATATACGCTCCAATTCCCAGGTTGCCGTGGGCATTTACCACTCCATGGACCACAGCGTTCTCAACCGTAGCCTGCAGATAAACGGCACGGCAAAACTTCTGCTGTTTGCAGGGCATGAACAGGAGTTTATCGAGCGGCTAAAAATTATGGGCGTGTACGCCGCCGCCGCAAAGGTCATGGGCGAAATGCTTGCTGCTCAGGGTGCCCCGGTCGATAACATTGACGAGGAGGTCGTGAAGGCGGTAAAGCGCTTTAACCTGATCAGTATCGAGCCCGATGAAATAGTCTATCTCAAAATCCACCCGACAGAAGGCACGGTAAAAAACATCTGGAAAAAGAAAATGTCTGAGGCATAATTTACTGAGGTAAAGGAGGCCTGGCGCTATGACAATCGTTTGTAGTCCCATAGGAATAATCTATTCGCCCTATGGCAGCCCCGAGGGCACGCCGATTCAGCCGGTTTATTCTAAAGGCGTGCAGGGCCGGGTTGAGATTTTTCCCGACTACCGCGCCGGGCTTGCCGATCTTGAGGGCTTTTCCCATATCCACCTTATCTATTTCATGCACCGGGTCGAAGGCTTCTCTCTTACCTGTACGCCCTTTCTCGATACCCGGACGCATGGCATTTTCGCTACCCGCGCGCCCCGCAGGCCCAACCCCATCGGCTTTTCGGTGGTTGAGCTTCTGGGGATTGACGGCGGCATTCTGACCATCGGCGGCGTTGATATTGTCGATGGAACCCCTCTGCTTGACATAAAGCCCTATGTGCCGGATTTTGATGTACGGCTTCAGGTTAAAACCGGCTGGTATGAGCATGCGGAAAACCGGTCGCAGGTTATTGCGGACAATCGATTTGTACTGACAGATAAGAAGAAGAGCGATTCGGATGCCGATGTATGAATACCAATGTAACACTATTGCGGCTCATGATTGAAACTTGATTAATGTTACCGGAAACTGAAAAACCTCCACGTTGGCGATTGAAAGGAAATGCCATGATAAAGATTTCAATACCCGGCTTTAAGGATCTGGTCTTAAAACATCTTGTGCTTGATTATAACGGCACGCTTGCCGTTGATGGCAAGCCTGTCCCGGGAGTTAAAAAGCTTATCAAAAAGTTGTCAAAGCAGCTGGACGTGCACATTCTTACCGCTGATACGCATAAAACCTGCGCTCAGCACGTTGCAGGCCTGCCGGTTCGGGTTTCTGTTATTGAAGGCCAGCCTGAGGACAAGGCTAAGCTTGCGTACATAAAGGCTCTGGGTGAACACCAGTGCGTCTGCATTGGCAACGGCATGAATGACCGCCTCATGCTTGGCGCATGCGTGTTGGGAATCGCGGTTATCGGCAGAGAGTGTGCTGCCATGCAGGCATGTATTAAGGCAGACCTGGTTGCTCAGGGAATTATTCAAGCGCTGGAGCTGCTTGACAAACCACAACGGCTGCTGGCAACGCTTCGTTGTTAAATAGCATACATCATGGAACCCTTCCCACAGAGTTCTGAATGATTGTACAACAGAGAGGTCTTTTAAAAAGACCCGGATAATGAAAAAATATTTATTAAAAGGAGAAACAGCTAATGGAAAATGAAGTTAAAAATTTTTACAAGGATTTTATGCAGGCAACTCAAAAAATGGTGCCCGCAATCCCTGAAACGGTCAAGCAGTTTATGGGCCTTGTTGAAGGAACGCTGAAGCCCGGCGCACTTGACACTAAGCAGAAGGAGTTTATTGCGCTTGGAATCGCTGTTGCACAGCACTGCGTGCCCTGTATTTATCTGCATGTGCAGAAGTCGGTACTGGCGGGCGCGACCCGGCAGGAAATAATGGAGGCTGCAAGCGTTGCCGTGTTTATGGGAGGCGGGCCCGCCTTTACCCATATCATGGAGGTTGTAAAAGCCCTTGATGCTTTGGATGCTGCATAATCAAACAGGGCCTTAATGCATGCGACAAGAAAGGAGGTCGTTATGAATAGTACGACAGCACATGACAGAAAATTCTGGAACCCCTATCTTGCGGGCGCACTCAGCGGGCTAGTTCTTATTGGATCAGCAGGGGTTGCGGGAAAATTTTTTGGCGCATCAACAACCTTTGTCCGATCAACCGGTATGATTGAAAAAATTTTCAGCGGCGAACGTGTTTCTCAGATGGCCTATTTCATGAAGGAAGCGCCCATAATCGATTGGCAGTGGATGTTTGTCGTGGGTATCTTCTTCGGAGCATTCATCGCCGCACGGATTTCAGGGACCTATGAATTACAAGCGCTGCCCGATATGTGGCGCAGGCGATTCGGCAGCAGCATCCTTAAGCGCGCCAGTGCAGCTTTTGCCGGCGGCGTTATTGCAATGTTCGGCGCACGCCTTGCCGACGGCTGTCCGTCGGGTCATGGGCTGAGCGGTTCGGCACAGTTGGCTGTAAGCGGCTTTATAGCGCTCATCTGCTTTTTTATCGGAGGTGTTATTGCGGCCCGTATGCTGTACAAGGGGAGGGACGCGCAATGAATACGCTTATCTACGGACTTATAACCGGCATTTTATTTGGCTTTCTGCTGCAGCGCGGCAGCGTGCTGCGGTATGACCGTCAGCTCGGGGCGCTTCGGTTCATGGACATGACCATTGTTAAGTTCATGTTTTCAACCGTACTGGTGGCCATGGTCGGCATCTATCTGCTTAAGGATTTTGGCATAGTCGTTCTGGCGGTCAAGCCGACGATTCTGGGCGCTGTTATTCCCGGAGGCCTTATTTTCGGCATTGGCTGGGGCCTGCTTGGCTATTGCCCCGGAACATCAGTAGGTGCACTGGCTGAAGGCCGCTGGGATGGTCTGTGGGGAGTGCTCGGCATGCTTGCTGGAGCAGGGCTGTACGCCGAGGCATATCCGGAACTTAAAAAAACACTTTTAACCTGGGGCGATTTCGGCAAGATCACACTCCCGCAGGCTCTGGGGGTAAGCCACTGGGTGATCATTCCTATTTTTATCGTCGGCGGTCTGTTGCTGTTTTACTGGCTTGAAAAAAAAAGGCTGTGAGCTCTGTAATTCTAAGGGAACGTTAGGAGCTGAGCCCGGTGTTTGTTATACAATCGAATGTGCCGCGTCGCCCTGCTGTCGGCATACTTTTTATTGACACACACCCGCCCTGGTCCTATATTCGCCCCAGCTCAAAGCGGAGTTCCTGTCAATCAAGGTACAAGGAGAATACATGAATGAATGCTGCCCTATTTCGCGTGAAATGGTGAATGAAAATGTTGTCAGACTAAACGCTTTTTTTGTATTTATCATCGGTCTGGTTTTTGTCATTCAACCCAGTAGTGTTTTAATAGCTTTTTTGCTCATCGACTTTTTTATCCGCGCTTTTTGGCAACAAAAACTCAGCCCCATTCGTTTTGCAAGCCTCTCGGTAAACAAAGCGCTAAAGTGGACCCCCGCCATGGTCAATGCCGCCCCGAAAGTTTTTGCCGCTAAAATTGGATTTTTTTTCTGTCTTATTATACTTATTGTTTCCTTGATCCCGGCTGCCCACCTTGTATCAAGACTTCTGATGGCGCTATTAATGCTCTTCGCAGCGCTGGAATCATTTTTTAAATATTGTGTGGGCTGCAAGATGTATAGTATCTATTTCCGCTTGTTTCAGAAATGATCAGTGCTCTATACAACAGCAGTCAAAAGCCTGGAGCGGAGTAATAACCATGCCACAATGGCTTATATTTGTGATCATCGGAATGTTGGGGGGGGGCATCGGGCCTGTTCGGTATCGGTGGGGGAATCGTCATTGTCCCGGCACTAATCTACCGGGCCGGGTTTTCACAACACAAAGCAACGGGAACCAGCCTTGCTGTACTGCTCTTGATGCATAATCCCGATTAGGCAATCTTTAATATACAAAAAGGAATTGATATGGATGCGAAAAAACCATGGAAGTATTGCTACTGGCTTACGCAGGAACATCTCTTAAGCCTCAAAGCGCGCATGCAGGCGCAGGGTGTTGAAATTGCGCGGGCAAAGCAGAACCCCTGCGAGGTCATGCTTGCTGAAATCGGTTATGCCGAGCCTGCAACCTGGCCTGTGATCTGCCGGTTTGATGCAGCACCGTGGTACAATGCATCACAGCATGCGGGCAAATATCTTGTTGTATCATCGCAGGAACTTGATGAACCGTTTCAGGAGTACCTTGAAACGACAATTGAGCCTGTCGAGTTTAATCCGCCATACATGCCCTCGCCTGAAGAGCAAAAAAAGCTTTCTGACGACCCCGTTTATCAGGCGCGTCAGCCGAATGGCTGGGGAGCATTTCCGAAAGAAATGGGGGAAGCGATTGTCAACGGCCTTGGCAGGGTGTTCGGAACAAAGATCAGTAACTTTGAAGACCTGCTGTGCACATGGACCGCGGTGCATGCTAATTTTATTTGCCCTGCCTATCGGAGCGGTGAAGCATTCGGTAATGCCCCGTATTCAATATCCGATTCAGTGCATATGAGCACCTGCTGTGCGGAAATGTTTAATCTCATTGATACCGGGGAAAAGGCACTGCTTGTAAGGCCCTGTATCGGCGCTGTTTTGGTAAAGGCCTTAGAGCGCGACCAATTCTATCTGGTCAGGCCGGTGAAAAATTGAAGCTCTCCCGTAAAGCAGAAGATTGAAAATATGGAGGCATGTACTTGGAAATGGAAAGTGCAAAAAAACGGGGTGAAGAGAAAGAAAAATTTTATCCAGACGCTGATGAAAAAACTGAACGGTGTCTGCATGTTGCTGCCTGCTGTTCGGATTTTGGTACGCACGGGCATACCATGAACCGAAAACTTTTTATGCGCTCATGATCCACATTGTTGTACGCTAGCCCCGCACATGCAAATTCGGACTGCCAATTGCGGATTGCGCAGTGAGCTGCAAAACAGAAGTCAACATTCCGGTGAATCAAGCGCCTGCCCAAGATCGGCAATCAAATCCTGCGCAGCTTCAAGCCCGACCGAGAGGCGCACCAGGCCATCGGTGATGCCGCGGGCTGCGCGTTCTGGCGCGGGCATGGCGGCATGGGACATGGTTGCGGGGTAGGAGAGAATGCTCTCCACGCCGCCTAGGCTCACGGCCACCAGCGGCAGCTTAACAGCTTTCATCATCTTTACGGCAATTTCTTTTGACGCAAGCTCAAAGGAGACGACAGCGCCGCCGCCTGCAGCCTGGCGTAGATGCACCTTGCAGCCCGGATGGTTTTCCAGCGCAGGGTAATAAACCTTTTTCACTTCAGGCCGTGTCTGCAGCCAGCTGGCGATAGCGCCGGCGCTCTCCTGCTGACGTATAAGGCGGACGCCAAGGGTTTTAAGCCCGCGCAGTGTCAGCCACGAATCCTGCGGCCCCAGTATTGCGCCGAAGGCGTTCTGCACATGGCGGATGCGCTGTCCGATTTTGGCGTCCTTCACCACGGCAAGACCCGCGATAAGATCGCTGTGGCCGCCGATGAATTTTGTGGCGCTGTGCACCACGATGTCAAAGCCAAGCTCCAGCGGCCGCTGCAGCAGGGGCGACATGAACGTGTTGTCGGTGATGGCAAGAAGGCCGCGCTCTTGGGCAATTTCAGCCACTGCGGGAAGATCGGTGATTTTAAGAGTGGGGTTTGACGGCGTTTCAACAAAAATGGCCTTTGTTTTTGGCGTGATGGCAGCTCGGACCTGTTCAAGATCGGTGCTGTCGACAAAGGTGGTTTCAAGGCCCCAGCGCTTGAAGACGGCGGTTAGTATCCGGTAGGTGCCGCCGTAAATATCCTCACCCACCACAAGGTGATCGCCAGCCTGAAAGATCATGAGAACGCTGGAAGTGGCTGCCATGCCTGAGGCAAAGGCGAATCCGCGCACGCCGCCCTCAAGCTCTGCGATGGCCTGCTCGAGCGCTTCGCGTGTGGGGTTGTCGCTGCGGCCATAATCATAGCGGCCCAGATGCTCGGGATCGTTCTGATGATAGGTAGAGACCTGATAGATCGGTATGCTTGACGCGCCGGTCCGGGGTTCGCGGTCGGGGCCTGCATGGACAAGTTTTGTTTGAAAATCATCATGCTTCATCACAGCACCTGCTCAAGGTCCTGCCGCAAATCTTCCGCATCTTCAATGCCGATGGAAAGCCGCAGCAGGCGGTCGTTTATGCCCAGACGCTCACGGACCTCGGGGGCAATGTCGGCATGCGTCTGCACCGATGGAAATGTAATCAAAGACTCTACCCCGCCAAGACTTTCGGCGAACATGAAAACGCGCACTCCTGCAAGAATCGCCGGAATCCGGTTCGCATCCGCTACTTCAAAAGAGAGCATGGCTCCAAAACCCGATGCCTGCCGTTTGAGCAGGTCATGCCCCGGATGATGGGAAAGACCGGGGTAGTAGACCTTGCTCACCCGTTCATGCCGGGAAAGCCACTGTGCAAGGACACGGGCATTGTACTCCTGTTTTGCAAGGCGCAGCGGCAGTGTCTTTAAGCCGCGCAGCAAAAGCCATGCATCCTGTGGCCCGAGGATTGCACCTGCGGCATTCTGCACAAAGCCGATTTTTTCGGCCAGCTCCGGCTTTGCCGTGATTGCAACGCCTGCCACTACATCGTCATGACCTCCGAGATACTTGGTTGCGCTGTAGACGACTATATCCGCGCCAAGCTCCAGAGGCCGCTGGCGGCAGAAGGTCAGAAAAGTGTTGTCGACAATGGTCAATGCGCCTTTACTGCGGGCAAGATCTGTAATGGCGCAAATGTCTGCCACGTTCAGCAGCGGATTGCTGGGCACTTCCAGAAAGACGGCGGCGATATTTGAATTTAGAGCCTGCTGCACCGCAGCCTGATCGGCTGTGTTTACATACACGGCTTCAATGCCATATGGCCGGAAAATTTTTTCAAAAAGACGGAATGTGCCGCCGTAGACGTCTTCGGTTACCAGTATCCGGTCTCCGGTCTTGAAAAGACGCGCTACAGCATCGATGGCGGCAAGCCCGGAAGCAAAGGTGAAAGCCTGCGCCGCTTCGCCGCCCTCTGCGCGTGCAAGCGTCTGCTCAAGTACGCCGCGTGTCGGATTTGCCGTGCGCGAATAGTCATAGCCCGTGCTTTGCCCGAGGCCGGGATGGCGGAAGGTTGAGCTGTGATAGACGGGCATGGAAATGGCGCCTGTTTTTTCATCCCAGCGGG
>Ga0114951_10001765_pt1 | contig 25899 bp, 21 predicted proteins | sample AM7aDNAmetaG_FD_88677 | JGI IMG/M metagenome (GOLD analysis project Ga0114951, IMG submission 88677) | Freshwater microbial communities from Finland to study Microbial Dark Matter (Phase II) - AM7a DNA metaG | ecosystem: Environmental > Aquatic > Freshwater > Lake | place: Finland: Lake Alinen... | reverse complement strand
TTCCAAGACCGTTTCGTTCGAAAGCGACCGGGATGCTGAAATGACCGCCGCCAGCCAGCAATACTGGGGCAGTCCAACCGAATGGCGGTTTTGGAGGATGTGGGCGGAGTGCCGGGTTTATTGGACAAGGATTGGGTTTCTTCGATTAAAAAGCGCCTGGTTGTCGGCGGCTTACAATGCGTTCGCCGCGGGCCGGCGCGCGCATTGTTTAGGGTGGTTGTTGGCAGCGTTTATCCGGTCGCCCGCCTACACGATCCATGGCGGCGGCGCCGGCTTGGCGTTGCGGACGGTGGTGGGCGAGGAGCGTGAGCGGAAGTTGAAGCGATGGTTGCGGTGGCGGCAATGACCGAGATGCGTTGGGACCGAGATGCGGCAGGTGTTCCGCGGATTTGCCTGGTCAGAAAATGTTCGGTGAATTCCGTTGAGCACGCAAACGGATTGATCCGAACGCCCGGCGTCGCGTGGCCGCCGCATTGCATGCCCGGCTAAAGTTTCGCCGGGCCCCTGGCAACAATCGGACAAAAAGAGGGAAAGCTTGTGAAGCAACTGCTGGTGACAGGTTCAAACGGATTGATCGGGTCGGAGATGGTCCGGCATTTCCACGGACTGGGCTGGCAAGTCCACGGCGTGGACAACAACATGCGGGCGGACTTCTTCGGCCCCGCGGTCGACACACGATGGAACCAGCAGCAACTCGTGGCGTCGTTTCCGCGGTTCACGCATCACGAACTCGACATGCGCAACCGCGAGGCGGTACGCGCGCTGGTCGGACAACTAAAACCCGACGCGGTCATCCACACGGCGGCGCAGCCCAGCCACGATCTGGCGGCGTCGCGCGTGTTTGACGACTTCAGCGTCAACGCCAACGGCACGCTGAACCTGCTGGAAGCAATGCGGCACGTCTGTTCCGAGGCGCCGCTGGTGCATTTGTCCACCAACAAGGTTTATGGTGACGCGCCGAACCGCATCCGGTTGAAGGAGCTGCCGACGCGGTGGGATTACGACGATCCACGCTACGCCGACGGCATCGCAGAAGATTTCACGATAGATCAATCGAAACACTCGCTTTTCGGCGCCTCGAAGCTGGCAGGCGACGTTTTGGTGCAGGAGTACGGCCGTTACTTCAACATGCCCACCTGCTGCCTGCGGGGCGGCTGTCTGACAGGACCGTCGCACTCCGGCGTCGAATTGCATGGATTTCTCAGCTACCTCGTGAAAGTCAACGTCACGGGCGGCGATTACCGCGTGTTCGGCTACAAGGGCAAGCAGGTGCGCGACAACATCCACTCCCACGACGTCGCCCGCTTCGCCGAAGAGTTCATCGCCGCTCCGCGCCGCGGAGAGGTCTATAACATCGGCGGCGGCCGGGGAAACTCCTGCTCCGTCATCGAAGCGTTCGCGCGCGTGGAAAAGCTCACGGGCAAGCCGATGAAGTGGGAATACGTCGAGAAGGCCCGCGAAGGCGACCACATCTGTTACATCAGCAACCTCGCCAAAATGCGCGGGCATTATCCGCGTTGGAATATCACGAAGGACCTCGACACGATCTTTCATGAGATCGTGAATTCATGGACGGAACGCGCCGAACCATCCGGCAGGAAAGGACAAGCACTATGAGTTTTGCCAGCCAATGCGCCCTGGTGACGGGAGCGGCGGGTTTCGTCGGCAGCCACGTGGTGGACCGGCTGCTGGCGGAAGGCGTGGCCGTGACTGGCTACGACAACTTCAGCACGGGGCAGGAGAAATTCCTGCAGCACCTTCGCGGCAACCCGCGCTTCCGGCTGGTGCGCGGCGATATTCTCGACGAGGCGTCGCTGCAAGCGGCGATGACGGGCGCGGATTTCGTGTTTCATCTGGCTGCCAACGCCGACGTGCGCAGCGGTCAGGCCAACCCGCGGATTGATCTGGAGCAGAACACCGTCGGCACGCACCGCGTGCTGGAGGCGATGCGGAAGACGGGCGCGCGCCGCATCGCGTTCACCAGTTCGGCCACCGTCTATGGCGAGCCGGAGATATTCCCGACGCCGGAAGATTGCCCGCTGATCCAGACCTCCACCTACGGCGCGTCGAAGGCGGCGGCAGAGCAGTTCATCGAGGCGTATGCCGAGTTTTATGATTTTCGCGTGTGGATTTTCCGGTTCGTGTCGTTTCTCGGCGAGCGATATCCGCACGGCGTGGTGTTTGATTTTTTGAAAAAGCTGCGGGCGAATCCGCAGGAGATGGAGATTCTCGGCGACGGCACGCAGCGCAAGAGCTACCTCCACGTCGAAGACGCGCTGAACGGCTTCTTCACGGCGATCGCGAAAGCCGACGGCGCGAAAAACATTTTCAACGTCGGCAATGACGAATACCTCGACGTGGTGCGTGTGGCCGGCATCGTCTGCGAATGCGCGGGACTGAGCGGCGTGCGGTATCGTTTCACCGGCGGCGTTCGCGGTTGGAAAGGCGACTCGCCGTTTGTGCATCTGGACACGGCAAGGCTTCAGAAGCTCGGATGGCGGCCGCGCGTGACGATCCCCGATGCGATCCGGCGGACGGTGGCGTATTTGCAGGCCAACCCCTGGTTGCTGGAGGCGCGCACATAACGTGAAGCTGCCGTCCGTCCCGCGCCTTCGCATCCAGTTCGTGCTGCCGTTCACCGGCCTCACGGGCGGCAACAAGTGCGTGCTGGAATACGCCAATCGTTTGAAGGCGCGCGGCCACGACGTGTGGCTGATTCATGATTATCCGGACATTCCGTTCTGGAAACCGCGCGGCTTCGCGCTGACCAAGTTGCGCGACTGGGGCGCGTGGTCGTGGGTGAACTGGTTCGACGTGCGAGTGCCGGTGGTGCGTTGTCCGGGCCTGGAGGCGGGTTACGTGCCGGACGCGGACGCGGTGCTGGCAACGTATTATCGCGCCGTGCCGGTTGTCGCGAAACTGCCGCCGGGCAAGGGCCGGCAGTTCAATCTCATCCAGGCTTACGAGACGGACTGGATCGAGGAGAAGGAATTCTGCGATTCCACCTACCGGATGCCGCCGAGGCACATCGTCAACGCCTCGTGGGTTGGCCGCCTCATGTGGGAGAAATTCCGTCAACCGTCGGTGAAAGTGATTCCGGCCACCAGTTACGAGCAATTCGAGCTGCGGCCGGGGCGCGTGTTTCGCACTCCGGCGCGATGCCTGATGCAATATCACACGCTGCCGGTCAAAGGCGTGGCGGACGGCATCCGCGCGTTCGAGATGGCGGCGCGCGCGGTGCCGGGTTTGACGCTGACGCTGTTCGGCACACGTTCGACGGGCTTGCAAACGCCGCACCGTGTCGCCGGCATGGTGCCGGAGCCGAAAATGGCGGACCTTTACTACGACCACGACATTTTCATCTGGCCGAGCCATCGCGAAGGTCTCGGCACGCCCTGCCTGGAGGCCATGGCGTGCCAGTGCGCCGTCGTGACGACCGACAACGGCGGCAGCGAGGAGTTTGCGTTTCACGAGCGGACGGCGCTGGTGTCGCCGCCAAAGGATGTGGAGGCCCTGGCGACGAATATTGTGCGATTGGCAAAGGACGCGGCATTGCGGCGGCAGCTGGCAGAGACCGGCTGTGCATGGGTCCGGCAACACATCACGTGGGACCTCGCGTGCGCCGGGCTGGAGCGATGCTTCACGGATGACTCGCTGTGGAAGGGGCCGAATTCGGCAACCGGCGTGGAGGCGGCATGAACAATTCCCGGTTCCGCAACGCGCTGCTGGTTCTCTACGTCCTTGTCGGTGTGGCGTGGAGCGTCTCGATTCCGACTTTTGAGGCAGGGGACGAGCCGGCGCACCTGGAGCACGTGCGGTTTATCGCGAAAGAAAAACGACTGGCAGTGATTTTGCCGCCACCGCACAAGCCGGTTGGAGAAGGGTTTCAGCCGCCCCTTTATTACGCCGCGCTGGCGGCGGTTCGCCAAGCGTTTTTTGGAACCAACGAGACGCCTTCGATCCAATTGCGGCCGGATTGGAAAAATGACGATCGGGGGTGCAGCGCGGTCTGGTATCAGCACCACGAAGAAGAACGGTTTCCATTTGCCGGCATCGCGCACGAAGTGCATCTCTTGCGTCTTTGCTCGGTGTTTATCGGGTTGATCGCGCTTTGGTTTTTGCACCAGTCGCTGGTGACGGTGTTTCCCGACACCAGCGTGGTGCCTTGTGTGGCGCTGGCGTGGGCGGCATTCCTGCCCGGCTTCACGTTCATTACGGCGGTGTTAAGCAACGATGGTCTGGCTACGGCGCTGAGTGCCGTCGCCATGGCGCAAGCGGTCAGAATGGTTCAGGGCGGCCGGCCGCTTCGGGAGTGGGCGTGGCTTGGCGGCGTGGCGGGTTTGGGGGTGCTGGGAAAACTAACCACCGTTCCCATCAGCGCGGGCTTGTGTCTGGCGTTGCTCTGGTATGAACGGCGGAATTGGCGGCGTGGCGTGGCGTGTGGTGGATGTTTCGCCGCAGGCCTGCTGGCCGTCAGCGGGTGGTGGTTTGCGCGAAACTGGATTCTTTACCATGACCCGATAGGATGGAATGTCGCAGTGATGGTTAATCCGTGGACCGTGTTGCCTCCGGGCTACTGGAGTGGAGAGCGGGTGTTGAAGGACGCGCATGTTTGCTTCTCCAGTTATTGGGGGGTGTTTGGTTACTTGAGCGTTTCGATGAACCATTGGATCTATCGCGCCTTGTATGGGGTAACACTGTTGGGGCTGCTTTGTGCGGGCTGGTGGATTCGACGCGAATGGCGTCATTGGCCCGACTCGACCCGGCGGGGTGTGATGGTCATGCTGGCTGCGATGGCAGTCGGCATCGTCACGTTGATATGCCAATGCGCCAGAAATCGGTTGGCACAAGGCCGGTATTTGTTCCCCGGATATCCTGCTCATGCCTTGGTGGTGGCGATGGCGGCGGTGTGTCTGGGCCATGTGTTTATGCGACGGCCGGTATGGGTGGCGCGGCTGGCGTGTTGTCTGGCCGGCGGATTGGGCGCCGTGCTTGTGTTGTTCCGCGGGCCATTGCTGGCCGCAACAGCGAACGGGGTCAGGCAGTGGTTCAACTGGAAACCACGGACGATGACGATCGAGTTCTATTTGAATCAAGGCCGTTGGCTATACGAGACAGGAACCGGAATCGCGCTGGGCGTCGCGTTGGCGGCCGGCGTCCTGTGGGCGTGGCAAGCGCGCCGGGCGCGCGAAAACGGCGAGGAGGCGGTTGCGCGATGGTGGCAAGAGCGACGGTTCGGCTTGGCGATGGGCTGGGGTTTGTTGATGGCGGGCCTCAACATTTTCTGTTTGGTGAAATATCTCCTGCCGGCCTACCGGTAGGGGATGAACGGCGCGGGGGCTTGCAAAGCGCTTCAGGGGCGACGAGCAACCAGCAGATTATTCAGTCCGAATTCGAAAGTGCGGTGGGTGACTTCTTCAAACTCCATTGTTTTCACCAACTGAACCCAATGGTTTGCAGATTTTCTTGGCTGGTGCTTGTCCGCCTCCGTAGCCCGGCTGACCATGTGCAACGCCATAAGCACATCAAGCAGCGGATCCACCAGCGCGCTTGGCCAAGTCACAATCAGCGATCCGCCGGGAACCAGAATTCGGTGTGCCTCCTGAAAAACAACCCTGGGATTCTCCAGATGCTCCAGCACGGCGAGGAGGGTGACATGATCAAAGCAGGCATTTCCGAACGGGAAACCCGCACGAATGTCCCCTTGAACAAAATGAACGCCAGGGAGTTTGACCGTGACTTCCTGCCAGTCCAAACCCACCCGGAATCGCGCGAGCATCTGGATGTCTCTCAGAAAGAGGGCTTCCACCCCACAGCCCACATCGCACACCCGGCTGTTGGGAGTGATGTGCCGTTCGGCGGCTCGATGCCTCATGCGGGCCACCCATCGGTCGAAAGCCGTGTAATGCGGTTTCATCGGGGCTTTCCTTGAGAGTTCAGTCGTCCAGGATGCGCAGCCGAAACAGCGTCCAGATGGAAACCCAACCATCCCTCACGCGGATTTTCTTGCCTTCGGCAATGCTGCGCGGGTTGTAGCGGATGGGGACTTCGTGAATGATATAGCCGCGCTTGCGCAGCTTGGCGGTGACTTCGGGACAGAACTCGAACCGTTTACAACTCAGCGGAAGGCTGCAGATCACTTCGCGCCGGAATGCCTTGTAGGCCGTGGCTTCGTCCGTGATGTTGGCGTGATACAGGACGTTGGCCAGAAACCGCAACAGCATGTTTCCGAACCAGTATCGCCAAATCATTGGTGACTCCGGCTGGTAAATGAAACGCGACCCGTAAACCACGGAGACCTGCGGATCGGAAAATTTCCCGATGATCTTCAGGTAATCGTTCACGTCGTACTCCATGTCGCCATCCTGGATGGCCACAATGTCGCCGGTAACGTATTTGAGGCCAACGCGCACGGCGGTGCCTTTGCCAAAATTCAATTGGGACAGGTGAATGACCACTTCCGGGTCGCCTGCAAACTGTTTCAACAACAGCGGCGTTGAGTCGTAAGAGCCGTCATCCACGACAATGATTTCCTTTTCGAGGGGAAGCTTTCTGAGGCGCTGGATGACCTCTAGGACGTTTCGTTCTTCATTATAAACCGGCACGATGAAAGAGACCTTCGGCCGGGCAGCACCCGCGGCCGGAGTTGCCATGGATGGTCTGTTGTCAGCCTTCGGTGATTCGCTGCTGGTCTGCATCTTTCAATTCGCCATGCTCTGCCGGCCCGATTTGCATTGTCGGGCGCACCCGGGAAAAACGCCCACGGGTGTTTGATGTTACCTTTGCTGCCTGCTCTTGTCCATCTTTGGCGCGTATGAAACCCATCGCCAGTGTCATCATTCCGAATTGGAACGGCCGCGAATGGCTCGACCGCTGCCTGCGGTCGCTGCTGGCGCAGACGTTGCAACCGGTCGAGATCCTCGTAGTGGACAACGGCTCCACAGACGGCTCGGCGGAATGGGTGGTCGAAGCGTTTCCCGCCGTCCGCGTGCTGCGGCAGCCGGAAAATCTCGGCTTCGCTCGAGCGACGAACATCGGCATCCAGGCATCGGGCGGCGAGTTTATCGTCTTCTTCAACAACGACGCCCGGGCGGAACCTGACTGGCTGGAACGGTGCGTGAAGGCAATGGGCAATGATGCCGCCATCGCTTCGGCGGCGTGCCGGACGCTCGATGACCACGACCCGGCGCGGATCTATTCTTTGGGCGACGGCTTTCTGCCCAATGGCGACGGCATGAATATCGCGCGCGGCATGCGCTATCGGTCGGACCTGCCGATGCCGCGGTGGGTGTTCGGTCCGTCGGGTTGTACGGCAGTTTACCGGCGCGCCGCGCTGGAGAAAGTGGGCTTGCTCGACGAAGACTACGTTTCCTTTCACGAAGACGTGGACCTCAACTGGCGGCTGCTGCTGGCGGGCTACAAATGCCTTTATGTCCCGGAGGCGGTTGCCTACCATGTGGGTTACGCGACGGGCCGGAAGGTCAACGACCGTATCGCGTTCCTGAGCGGGCGCAACCGTCTGCTGGTACTGTTCAAGAACCTGCCGGGAAGTTTATGGTTGCGGTTTGCGATCCCTCTGGCGCTCCGTCAGGCGCAAATGCTCTGGTGGGCGGTCAAAGGCAACGCGGAGATGCGGGTGCGGTGCCGCGGCGCGCTGGCGTCGCTGCGGTATCTGCCTCGCGAGTGGCGCAAGCGGCGCGCGGCCAACCGGCTGAGGCGGCTCGGCGCGGCGGAAGTGGCGGCGTTCATACAAACTCATGCTGTATTGCAGCGACAATTGAACGCTTTGATAAATCGGGAATGCGAGCATTGAGATTGATAAAGGCTTTCTTCAGCCGATGATAAAGTTTCATTCTTTCTACAGTTTTTGCCGGTATTATGTCCTTCGAGAAGCACGATCTGCCCTTCGGCATTACTTTGCGCTGTCTGGCAAAGTTCCCACGGGCAGTTCCGCAAAATTCGCAATCTTCCGCCATTTGACGGATTTATTGCGCTGTCAGGTCGCAGACCAAAGTTCGCCCTTTTACGCTTTTTATAATTACTGCCAGACGGACCGGGTGGTGCGTCAACATGGCCATCAACCGCGTCGCATTTTGGAACTGGGGCCGGGTTCCAATGTCGGGACATTGTTTTGCTTTGTGGCCGGTGGCGCTGAGCGCGCAGTGGGGGTGGACATTCAGCCGATGGAGCGGCCCCCGGAGTTCTACCGAATCTTGAAGGATTATTTGGCCTGTGTGGAGGCTTCTCAATGGTGGTGGCGTCCTTCTTATCCCTGTGCGTGGGAAGATATTGATTCCCAGACTCTGCAAGAACGGGTGGAGTATTTCGCCCCGGTATCCGCGCACGATCTGCCTTTCACCGAGGGTGAATTCGATCTGGTTTACAGCAATGCGGCGATGGAGCATTTCGACCGGCCCCGGGATGTGGTGCGGCAAATTCACCGCGTGCTGTCTCCCGGCGGTCTTACGATTCACCACATTGACCTCAGTTCGCATGGGTTTGGTGACGGGCATTTGAGCCATCTGCTTTTGGGCCGCGAGGAGTATGACTGCATGGCACAGAAGTATGGTGATGGCCGGGGTATTGACCAACGCCTGCAGGGCAAGTGGAAAGGAGTGGTCTACTTGAACCGTTTACGGGCTCCTGATTGGAAGCAACTCTTTCTTGAAGCGGGTATGAATGTGTTAAGTCTTGATGTGCTTGGCAAGCTGGATCCCGCCACCATCGATCCGCTTAAACTTGCAGAGCCTTTTTGCAATCGCAGCAGGGAAGAACTGGCGCCCGAAATAATCAGGGTGGTGGCTCAGAAACCAAGGTGAGTGAGAAACTTCCGATCACCGGCGGCGCCGTCTTCATCGGCTCGTTTCTCGCGGATAAGCTGGCGATTGACTTCAACGAGGGGATGCGTGAGTTGATCAAATGGTCGCGCCGGGCTAAAGCCATGGACAAGTTCGAGGAAGCGGCGCGCGAATTGACGAAACGCGGGCCGGCCTGAAATCCGCAGTCTTCCCGCGGGGGGGGATCCTATTGAGTGACAAGAGCGGCGGCAGCTTTGCGCAGATCAACTTGCCCAATCGAAACTACCCCGGTGACTGTTTCTTACGGGTGGCCACTTCTGGACCACAGCCGAATCACGCTGCAGTTTCTTCACCCGACGCGACGCCACGATGCCGGTCGTGGCGGTGTGCATCAAGGTCTAGCTCTTGTAAACGGCCAGGACCGTCCCTTCGATTGTGGCGAGCTTGTAGGTCTTGGCAAAGTCAGCCAGAGCTTCCGCCACCCCGTTGTATCCCAACAACCAGCCTGAATTGGAATAATCGTGCCAGACGATCATGCCCTTGGGGGCAAGGAGGCTGAAGGCGAGTTCGGAATCCCTGCGCACCGAAGATTCCAAGTGTTCGCCGTCAACGAAAATGAAATCAAACGGAGGTTCTGCGCGCAAGCGCTCGAGGTCCTGGTGTATGTCGATCAATCGCATGTCAATGCGGCTGGCCAAAGGGCTCTTGCGCAGGTTCTCGTGCGCCGCGGGATTGATATCGTAGGTCACAATAGTGGCGTTTGGATGGTTCAACGCCAGAATGGCGGTGGTCGTGCCCCGGCCGGTTCCGATCTCGAGAATGCGCCGGGGGTGGAGGCTCGCCGCAAGGAAGCACAAGGGAACCACATCGTTGTAAGGCGAATCGCTTTGGGTAAGGTGTAATTGCTGGAGGGTAATTTGAAGGCCCGATTCACGCAGCAGGGAGGATAGCGGAACAACCGGCAGGGTGAGCCGGTGCGGCTTGATCCAGCAGGCGACAATCATCTCGGTCAGCGGGTGTGTCAGGATTTTGCGTTTGATGCCCGTGTTCAGGCGGATATGGCGAAGAAGGTCTCTCATGTTCACAGTTTCTTTACCTCGATCATAAAGCTGCCGGGCCGGAAATAAAGACTCCAATTGATACCCGGCTTCAAGCCATGCGCAAGGCCTTTTCCCCGACAAGCGGACGTCGCAGGCCGACGACTCGGGCAAAAATCATTTTTCAAAACGATAGACACGCCATTCCACCAGCGACAGTTCCCGCATGAACAGCGCACGCTTGTGCGCCGGATTCATGCCGAGATAGTCTGGCAGCTTGAAACCGGCGCCTGCCACGAGGCCAAAAACGGGCGCATCGGGATACGAACTCCAAAGCCGGCGATCATAGCGAAAACACTCCATCAGCTTCAACCGGTCCTTCAGTTGACTCAATGCGGCGGTGTGAAAAGACTCCGGCAGCCACATCGCGGCCGAGCGCGGCGTTTCCGGTTCGCGGACATACACCAGGAAGCAATCGCCGGCTTGTGGTTCGGGCCGCGGAAACTTGTTGTAATTGATTTGGGCTAAATCTTCGCGCCCAAAGAACAGCCGCATATAAATCATCATTTCATCGAACATGAAAACCGACTCCGCCGGCACGTTCATAAACAATTTCGCGTTGGCTGGAGCCGTTTGGGAAACGCTTTGGACAGTTTGAAACGCCGCGCAATCAAAATCGTGGCGAAAGACCAGGTAATTATAGTTTCGAATTGCTGTAATGACCGGCAGGATTGCCAGATTCACAACAATGAGCCCGCGGAGCAGTTTTTTGCCGCGTTGCCGGGCTGAAGCCGATGCTTGCTTGGTTTCGTTGAAAAAGCCCCACAAGGTCAATCCGACGAACATGGCCAAGCCGGGAACCCCGGTACCAAGGTATCTGGCGATGGGGTGTTTCCACGGCAGCATGATGGCGAGCGTTGCGCCAAACCAGCAAAGGCCCGCGAACGACCATCCATCTATCGCCTCCAGAGGTTGGCGCATTCGCAACCGTGTCAGCATTCTCCAGGCGAACAATGCCAGTGCAATGACGGCAAGAAACTGGAAACCATTCCACACGACATCAGCATATTTGAAGGCTGTGGCCAACATGACGAGGGGAGAGGTTGAATAATCGGAGGTGTAGACGCCCCCCGAAATGGATTTGATGCCGGCGATGCCGCGCAAAAGAAACCACGCCGCCACCGTTGCCAGCTGCGCGGCCAGATAAGCGCCCGTCAAAACCCGGTTGCGGCGGGCGAGCAGGTCACCCGCGCCAACCCAACACGCGGCAAACAGCCCCAAACCCAGCTCGGTAAATGCCATGCTGGTTTCTTTTACGAAATAAGCCGGGGCCAGCGTCGCCGCAGCCATGGCGAAGGTCAGCCAGCGCCAACCCGTGCGCTCCGGCGGTTCGTCCAGGGAGCGGACAAAAAACCACATGGAAACCACGGCGAAAACCGTTGGATAATCGAGACGGAACCAATTCTCGACATTGGGCGAGAACAAAGTGAACAGCATGGCGACCAGCCATGCGGCACGGGTGGAATCTACGACCCGGCGGGTGATCGAGAACAAAAGTTGAGCCGTTCCCAACATGACCAGCAAATGGATGAGGTGATATCTCGTGCAGGAAAAACCGCAGAGAAAATACTCGCCAAATCGCAAGAGGCCATAAGCCGGTCGGAAAAGTCCCGATGCGGAAGTATGGAATATGAACTGACCGTGGGCGACGTGCTGGCGCCATTGCACCATTTGGTTCAAGTCATTGCCATCATCAATGGGGGACCAGTGATTATCCCAGATCGCGCCGGCGTAAAAAATGAAGCCAATCAGGACAAGCGACAGCCGAAGCCAGAGCTCGCGATGTTTCATGGCTCCTGGCGGCGCGAAAGAAGCGGAGAGGGGATGGAGCGGAGGCGGGCGGACTCGCGCGGAAAGTCGCGGTGCTTGGTTGCCGTCGCGCGAATGACAGGCGGTGCCTGGTCTTCGGTCAACCAGAGCCTAGAGAGGGCTGTGCCCAGGGCCATTTGCACCCACAAGGTTGCCGTGAAGGACGCGGCAATGGCGTGAATATGGCTCGCAAAGGTGATCAGCATGAGGATCATGATCACGGAACGATGCAATTCATTGCGGCTCGCTTTCAAAAAACGGAAGGTTTGACGGTAGAAGGAAAAGACGACGCCTCCGTATAACAAAAGACCCACCAGTCCCATTTTGGACCACATCACGATATACTGGTCGTGGGGGCCCGTCCGGATGATGGCGTCCGTCAAACCGAAATACCACTCGTAATAACCGCCCCATCCCTGGCCGATCAACACCCAGAAAGGATTGGAGAAAATCTTGTCCATTTCCCATTTGTAGCTGTATAAGCGCCAGTATCCCGTGGGGTCTTCCGTGGGGTGGATAAGTCCTGTAAACCCTCTTTCAAGAGCTGGCACGAGCGTGTGGTGGAAGACCGGGTCCATCAGGAACACGAAACCAAAGAACCCCACAATAACCACCAGCCCCAACGCGAATGCCTTCACAAAATGACGGCGCGTGATCCACAGCAAAAAAGGGAAGGTGGCCAGCATGGCCGCTATGGGAGACCGGACGGTATCGTACAACCCAAGGGCGATGGTCAGCATCAACGCCACTGTTGCCAGCACGCGGTATTGCATCAAGAACAGGATCACCGCTGCCGCTGCCGCTGCCACGAGCACCGCCAGCCAAGTACCTAACTCGCCCAGCAGGCCCCAGGCGAGAGCCATCGCCCCCACCACGACCACGGTAACGATGGCCACGCTAAAAGCCATCGGCGACAGCCCCCGCTGAATGTGGTCGCGACCCAACAGGATGCCGAGGACCACGGCCAACTGGTCGGCATAAAAGTGAAGGGGATGGCCGCCGCCAAAACGCGGTGTGAAACCAAATTGACAAAACCGGCCCCACATGACAATAGCCGTGATCACACAAATCCATTTCAACCATTTCATGACCGATTCCGTTTGCCCCGCCCGGGTGACGTAATGGATCGTCGCAAAGTACATGATGATATAGAGAAAATCGCGGCCTTCGCCGAAGGCCGAATAACCATAGGAAAAGACACCCCGGATCACACAAATCCACGTCCACACGTATAAGGCGATCATCCAACGATCGGTTGTCGTATAGATGTGGGTCTGGCGCATGCAACCCCGGAAAAACTCCAGCACCATGAACGCGCCGATGAACAGATCACCTTTGTAAACCAACGCACTGCCCATGCTCATCATGGTTTCACCGCGGACAAAACTGTCCAGCCAGATCGAAAGTCCCACGAAAAGCATCAGACCCAGATAGGGCCAAGTCAGAACCCCCACGACCGCCAGCAAGCCAAGGCTTGCATACCACGCCGTCTGCCATTGACTCGTGACTTGCGAGGCAAACTGGTAGGAATACACTACCACAACGGCGAAAATCAGCAGATACAAGAACAACCGCGGGTTGTATTCCAACCCCTGGACGACCTGGCCGTAATAATAGGAACGTTGCGACTTCATACTTCGATTGGCTGCTTAGTCCAAAAACCGAGGTTGACCGCTAGCCGGCGTCCTTGCCGACTCAACCCCGATTTTTGCATCGGACTAGTAGCATCGTCGAAAACACGCTCGGATTCAATCGTGGAATTCGACGGGCTTGGATAAATTTCCCGCCGGGCGGCATCCTCCATGCCGCGGGCAGCATGCAGATCACGCCGAGACAGTCGCGATACCATGAAGCGTCTCTTGCTCACCTGTCACGGCGACGCGCGGCGTAGAAATTTTCAGAGAGAAATGTCATCCTCGACTTGGTCGGTATAATCGGCAGGCGGAGCCGTCTTGTGCTGGTCCATCCAGGACGGAAGCTCCTGCGCGTCATGGATGTCTCCGCACAGAATGGCGAGTAAAAGGTCGTGGGTGATGATCGTGCAGAAGGGGCTGGAATACACCTGGCTGGCAGAGGCGCCGACGGGTTTCAGGATGAAAGGAATACGATGGTCCAGCTTCCCATCGAGCCGGCGGGCTTCCCGCCACCAATGATCGGCGCTGATCAACACCCATGTGTTGCTCCAGACACCAGATGCTTCCATCGCCCGCCGCAATTCGCCCAGGGTTCGGTCGGCCAGCGCAAGGTTGTCGAGATAACCGGTGGCCTGCCGGGTTCCGCAAAGGGTCAACTGGCCGGTGTCCCGGCGATAGATGGCCGGCGCGTGGGGCGGGAACAGGTGCAACAACACCAAGCCGTATCGGGGATCAGCGACCAGTGGCCGGGAACTCTCAAGACCGAAACGGTAGAGGTCCACGAAATCGGTGAGAAAAATCGGGAACATGGAGCGGATTTGCAAACTCATGCTGCCCCAGAACGTCGGCGCGCGCGTCCTGGAAAAGGACGGGTTTGGATACCAGTCGGAGTAGTTTAACGCGGCGCCAAGAATCCGCGAATACGGGTGATGCCAGCCCACCAAGGCGGTGTTGAACCCCAACTCGCGCGCGCGAGAAAATACATTCGGCAACCGGCTCCAGCCGATTTCCTGGCCGTTGGCTAAACTGAGGATCAATTCGTCGCGGCCAGCGGTTCGAGTGTCATCCACAAGCCGGCCCGTGATCAACGCCGGCATGGATATTCGAGTGCAGAAGCTGGGCGGATAAGCATTGATCGCCGCAAACGATTCCCGTCGGAGTCGGTCCAGTTCCGGCAACTGCAACCCCGGCGGACGCTGTCGGAAAGCCACGCGCTGGTCCATTTCGTCGAAGATAATCCAGACCACCCGCCGTGGCGGAACCGGCTTGAACATGGGCGGCGCGGACGGCAATGCCTCAACGAGCGGCGCCCGCTCCACGGACAGGAACATCAAACCAGCTTTGGTCAAAGTGACCACGGCTAATGGGAAACAGAAAGCCACGATGATTTTGGCCAGACGCGCCGTCAGCCGGTGCCAGCGCAAAACCGCCGCGAACGCGACGGCAATGACGATGTAGATCATCCACGGGTGCTTCAGAAGGGGCAGGAGCCGGAGCAAATAAGACCGGTGAACCATATGCAACCGCAGAAATTCGAACGGAACCAGCAGCGTGGCGCACAAGGCGATATCGCCGACGAAATGCACCCGCCAGTCGGAAGAACGCCGCACCAAGAGAGCGCCACACCAGAAAAGAAGCGCGAACAACGCGATGTTTGCCGTCAGCGCGATCAGATGCGACGCCGTTATGGCATGCTTGAAATAATAGCCGGGTGTGGCGTCATCCAGCAAACAATGCCACGCGTTGCCGAAGCAGAGGTTGGCGAGGGAAAGGGCCACCAAGGCATCCTTGATCTTATCGCGCACCGGGTGCGTTTGCGCATCGAGCACGCGCACGGCGCGGGATCGCCATCGCCTCTTGGGGATATCGCTCAACGGACCGCGCCTTTCTTGCGAAGCAGGTAAAGCCAGCGGTGCGTACCGATCAAATGCGCCGTCCGCACGACATCAAAGTGCGGCTGGCAGGCTGCCTCGAACGCGGCGTGGCTCAGGTCCGCGTGGAGATGGCCCCGCCCGCGCGCCAGCCGGCGAAACATCGCGTCCTCCGGCATGACAAACTCCACGACCGCCAGATCGGTCGTCAGATGCGCGGTGAGATTTATGATTTCCTCCAGTGGAATCCGCTCCGTCACCAGGAGGTGATGGAGCGCCGCCAGCATGAAAACGCAATCAAATGCGCCGGTGGCGCGCGCCAGAAACGCCGGGCATTCGCGGTTGCGCCACCCCAACGCCGCACTGGGCCGCGCCAAGTCCACGACCAGCGGCAGGATGTTCAGTTTGCTGTCCCGCGCCCGCCGCCAGACCGCGCCCACGCACGACGGGTCATAATCCATCGCCACCACTTCCGCACCAGCCTCCGCGGCCATCGCGCTGAAGTGGCCGGTGTTGGCGCCGATGTCCAGCACGCGCTTGGGCTTGAACTCGCCGAGCACGCCGAGCACGAATTCCTCTTTGGCGGCGAATGACTCCCCGTCATAGCTGTGCGTAGCCATGTAGTTCGACCACGCGGAGCCCTCGCGCGCTTTGGGATTGAGCGATTCCAGCGTCCGCCGCAACCGCTTCAGCAGCGACTCCACGATGAACCGCGCCTTCTCCGGATCGTCCAGTGCGCGGCTTTGATACATCGCGTCGCTCTGCCGCTCCGCCCTCCCCGACAGCCACGTCGGCAGACTCACCAACGACAACACTGGCGGCAACAGTTTCTCCAGCGGCCCGCACATGCGATAGACCTCCTGCGGCCCCAAACCGTCCCGGTGCGTCGTGAACAGGTCGGCCAGCCGGACGCCCCGGCGCCGGTTCACCAGCAGCGGCAGCAAGAACGTGCGCACAAACTGCGCATAGGGCAGCCACACCGGATCGCCCGCGGTCCGCCGCTCGAACGACAGCACATCCACGAACACCGGCTGGCAGCCCCGAAACAAAATGTTGTAAGGCGTGGCGTCTTTCAGGCCGAAACTTTCCGCCATCGCCGCCTCCGCCAAGTCGAGTGTCAGCCGGCCCGCTTCAAACAACATCTCCGGCGTCCACTCGTAGGGATAGCTGGGAAACCACAGGCGCTCATGTTCAAACACCCGGCCCGTCGCCATGCGCGCGGCCATTGCCGGCGGAACTTTCTCCCGCCAGCGGGCTAGGCCGGCTTCGTCCGGTTTGCAGGTGGCAATCAACCGGCCGGCGGCGACAGATTTCCGGGCGCAATCGGATTCAAGAAACGCCTCCAAATCCGCCACGCTCTCCGCCGCGACAAAGCGCAGGATTCTGTCTTCCAGCACACAACAAAATCCCGCGGGATCACGGAAGGAACTGGTGGGGTTTGCTGTCACTGGCTGCCGACGACCTTTTTGGGGGAATTGAAAGCGAAACACGTCATGACCGGCCGCGGCGCAGGAGCTTTCGCGCCATTTTCTTCAAAAAATCCCGGCTCTTCTTCAGATAAAAAACCAAACCGACAACTGCCGCCACCAGCAATTGCCAAGCCAGCAATCCAGAACCAGGATCCACATATCCGACGACTCTAATGGCCGCAATCAATGTTCTTTCATCATTCCCACGCGTCGTCTGGAAAGATGCTCGCATCCACTGACATCATCAATAACCTAAAAGTATCATTAAAAAAATACACCCTCACGCAGGGCCCGTTTATGCAACAATCAACCCTTGGGGTGCTTTCGCGAACAACACTCTGACGACGAAAAAATTACATTTATTCGGGACGATTTCTGACCGCAGAGTCCATCTCGCCAGGTTTCTCACGGTTCTGCAACGCAGGGACCGTTCACAAACGGGCTTTGTCCGCCAAAACGGTCTGGTAGATGGCCACGGTTTGTTTGGCGACCTCGGCCGGGTGCCAGTGATGGCGGGCCTTGTCGCGAGCGGCCGTGCCGAAACGCGCGCGTCGCGCATCGTCCGCGAGCAGCGGCTCGATCGCTTGAGCGAGCGCGTTGGGATCGGCGGGCGGCGTCAGCAAACCCGTAACCCCCTCGTCCACCAGTTGGGGCAACGCGGCGACACGGCTGGCCACAACGGGGCGGCCCACAGCCATCGCTTCAGCGGCCACGTTGCAGAACATCTCCTCCAACGACGGCACCACGATCACACTGGCGCGCGCCATTTCCCGGGCCACGTTCTCCGGCCGTAGAAAACCGAGGAACTCCACGGCGTCGGTCAAGCCGTTCACCTCGACCTGTTGCTTGACGGCAGAGAAACAAGCTTCGGCGCCCCGTCCGGGAACACCGCCGATGGCAAGCTTCACCGCCGGCCGGCGCTCGCGCACGCGGGTCACGGCGTCCACGAGATACTCCAGCCCTTTGCGCTTCTCGATGACGCCGACGAAAAACAGCCGGTCGGTTTCCGGCTCGCCGATGGTTTGGAAAAACACCGGGGCCACCGCGTTCGGCACTTCGTAGATTTGCGCGTGGGGCGCCACGGGCCGCAACCCTTCGGTTCCGTAGGCGCTCATGCCAATGAGGTGACGCGCGCGGCGGATGCACCACCGCTCGACCGCCAGCGTGATCCGCCCGCGTGAGAACCTGGGAGGCGGCAATGTCTCCGCAATCTTGAACTGCAAACATTGCATCGTCATCACGCACGGGTGGCCCGACGTCAGTCCTGCCAAACCGTAACAGTCCTCCGTGCCGAAGGCGTGCACGATATCGGGCGCAATGGCATCCAAAGCGCGCTTCAAGCGCCGCCGGTCGAATTGAAACAACGTCGCGGCCCGGAGCCGCCTCGGGCAACGTACGAAATGAAGCGTGACACCGTCCTTCTTGACAGCCATGTCGCGGTCTATTTCGTCGGTTTGCGTCACTACGTGCACTTCATGGCCGCCCAACTCAGCCAGCCCGCGCACGAGGTTCATCACCCAACTGGTGGGATGCCGTTGCGGGTCGGGCCGGTAGCCCGGCTGCCCCTCGAGCGCCCACGTCGCATAATGGGCCAAAATGGCGATTCTCATGACTGGCTGCTCCGGCATGCGGCTTCTCCGCCGTTCTGAACCGGCCGCTCCGCCATCCGGGCGCGGTAGCGGGCGATTCTCTCGCGGTCCATGCGCCCGGCGCGAAGCGTTTGCGGCAGCGCCACAATGTTCCAACCGATGGCTGCCAACGCGAGCACGGCGTTGACCGGCAGGCTGGCCGGCCGGTAGCGTCGCAACGTATAGTCACCTTCCCAATTCAGCCGCAGCCACGGATTGCAGGCGCGATTGAGCACCGTGACTACAGCCCGCAGTCCCGCAGCCATGCCCCGTTGTTTCACGCTGAACCGCAGCAGGCTGCGCATTTGAAAATAGGCCCGCCGCAAACCAAGCCGACTTGTCGAAGCCTCGCCCAGATGCCACACCGGCACGTTCAATTCCGCCAAGCGCCAACCGGCACCGAGCGCCCGGGCCTCAAGGTCCAACTCGTCGAAATAAAATTCGTACCCCTCATCAAACAACCCGACTCCCCGAAACAGCTCGCTGTCGCAAAACATGGCGCAGCCCATGATATTCTCCGTTTCGTGCCAGTCCGGCGGGGGCGATTGGCGGCAGGCGTTTTCAAACGCCTGCCGCGTGCGCTCTTCCTCGAACAGCCGGAAGCCAACGATGCCGTGCGCCGGATACGCGCCGGCAAATTCCACCGCGCGGCGGATCCAGTTCGGATGCGGCTCGATGTCGTTGTTGGCCAGCACGACGTAACGGTGCCCTTTCTCCAGCGCGTGACGGATGCCGACGTTGTTGCCGCCGGCCCAGGCCAGATTCCTGGGCGACCGCAGCAAGGTGATTTGCGGCCAGCGCGCCTGCAGCCAGCCGCACGAGTCATCCGTCGAGGCGTTGTCCACCACGACGACCTCCAGCGGCTGGTAGTCGGTCTTGACCAGAGACGGCAAGAACCGCTCCAGCAACGCGCGGCCGTTGTAATTGAGAACGACCAGACAGACGGAGGGCGGACTCGCGGCGGATCGAGGTTCCAGATTGGCTGGGCGTGTCATTCAAATGACAACTCTAAGGGCGGTCGAGATACGGAGCAAGTGCAGAGAGGCAAGATGCATGATGCGACGGCCTCCAACCCATGGTCATCCAGCCGATGCCACCGGCGGTGTTCCCGCGTGAGCCAGACAAACGATTACCAGCGCCGGCGGTTGATTTGCGCCGCGGACCGTTCCCACCTATATCCTCCACAAGAGAACCGGGACATCAGTGTTCGCGCAGCTTTGCCTGCAAATCGGGCGAAACATAAACATAGGCGCCACGGCCTTTGCTGTTTGCCCATTGCGCCACCGGAGTGCCCAATTCATGATTGGGTGACGCTTCACGCCACAAAACCACACCACCCGTTTTCGCAAACTCGGCAGCGATGCTCTGCACGCCGAATATCGTAAGCCCTCGCACAAAGCGAATGTCATAACGCGGCGCCAACACGTTGGGCCGTCCCCCTAATAAAAACCAGCCGCGTCGGTTGCCGCGCTCGGAAATCATTCCCCCTTCCGAAAATGCCCTCACGGGATCGCCAGGGGGCAAGCCGGATTTCCGCAGCCCGTATTGTAATTTCAGGTCCCATGCCTCGTGACTGGCCACCTCGTTCCACAAATAATCAGCAGCCTCCGCTGTAGGCAATGGATCGCGCAACGCGCTGTTTATAGACATATAAAGCCTGGTGCCTGCGGGGACGTGGCGCTCAATCCATTCTGTGGATCCATCCGGAACATAGGAGAACCGGTTTTCAGCAATCAATCGAATCGTTTGCACCAGAGGCAGCAGCAAACACACTGCGACCCCTACCGCTGCGACGCGCACACTTTGCCGGCATAAGAAACGAAGACTATAACCCGCTGCCACGAACAACACCACGATGGCCGCAGTTTGATGGCGCAAATAGGGCGCGCCCCCCTTGAACATGCTCACCAACAATATCAACACATAGCCGGCCAGGAGGAAGTACTGTAAGCGCTCGCCACGCCGAGCCATGCATAGGCCTGCCACCCACAACAGAACCACCGGAATCAAACCCTGATTCCAGAGCGTTTCCAGCCACGTTGAGGCCATGGTCGGCCCCATGAACCGCACCATCAACACCGTGCGCACATTCTCGATTAGACTGGTCGCCAGCCATGGCGCCACCACCAGCGCCACCACCAGCGCCGCCAAACTTACCCGTGCCAACGCCATGAGCGACCGACCGGTCCCCAACCGCACCCAAAACATCCACCACACCAACGGCAGCAGAGTCAACGACTCCAACCGGGAACTGATGGCCAGTCCCAAGAACAACGCCGTCCAAAAACAGCAACGGTTTTTGTCCTGCATTGCAGCAGCACATAGTGCCAGCATCCCAAACGACCAGCCAAACGCGTAAGGCCGGGCCGATCCCGCCAACTCCACGAACAATGGCAACACGGCCATCAATCCTCCCACCAAAACACCTCCGGCCAACCCCGACTGACGAAGGCCCAACACAAACCCACCGACCACGGCTGCCGTGGAGGCGATTAGCAACATGCCCAGTATAAACCAACGCAGGCTGCTCAAGTCCCGGTAGGTGTCGAACAAAGCATGGTTGATCGCAACGTAAGGCCGCAGGATCAGTGGCACGCGCCATTCTTCCGTGGAAGGCACCAGCAAATATCTTGCGGAAAGACTCGCACCCCATATCCAGCTCATCCATATCAAGGGCCCGGCCGGCGCCACCTTATAGCCCGGCGTCAGCCCCTCCAACAATTGCAATCCTCCTTGCAGATAACCGGCTTCATCTATGTCCCGCACTTCGTAGCGATGCGGAAAGTTCCATAATTGGAGCCCCATAGAGGTGACAACCAACAAGCACAAGGCAATTATCATAACCCGTCGATTGGTCGGGCCGGCTGTCAGTGATTTTGAATCCGGGTCAACAACAAACATTTGTCCATCCTCAGATGTCTTATTTCACTTCTGACAACATCCTGTATCTTTCCACGACCAACTCTTAACGCTTGCGCTGTTCATCTCCGCGAACGCAGGCCAACAACTGAACGGCCAAAGGCAAAACGAAGATAAAACTCAACTCACAATCATGAGCTGACTCACACCGTCCCGGCATCTCAATTCTCCTCCAAATACTCATCTTCTTCGTTCACGGACCAGGGATCATTCGCCTCGCCTAACAGATTACGAGCCGCCAGCAAGCCGGACAACAATGCGTGATCTTGGTTGTTATATTTATACATCCCGCCGCGGCCGATCATGTTCACATTAGTCAATTTGCGGACGTAGTCACGAACGATGTCGAAACTGGGATTATAGCCGACATAGTAGGTGGGGTAGGCATTCTTCTCCCGCACCACGAAGCCGCCCGCCACACTGCCCTGTTGTATTAGTCCCATCCGGTGCAATTCATCAGTCGCCAGTTGGATCAGGTCTTTGTCCGCCATTTTCCAAATGGGGTCGATGCGGAAACAGAAATATTCGGCTGCCAGCCCATGTGCGTTCTTGGCCGGCACCATCTCCTTGCTGAAGTTTGCGTAGTTGGTCAGCCGCGCCATCTGCATTTCCGGCGCATGAACATAAATCCAGTTGTCCGGAAACGGGTTGTTGCCAAAGTGAAGCAGATTGACGGTAATGTGGTCACGATACCGAAGTCGTGCCGCCGCCTCCCGCACTTCTTGCGGCGCCGGCGGTGTGAGCTTCTCCACAAACTCCGTTATCGGCAAACTCGATAAAACATGGTCGCCAGCCTCCACGGTAAACGTCCGCTGATCCGAACACCGGAGCGCCGTCAGCCGCATTCCGTCGCGTTCGATCTGTTCCACCGTTGTATTCAGACATATCTTGCCGCCGCCCGCGCAGATAAGCTCGGCCATTTTCTCGTAGAGCATTCCAGCGCCTCGGCGCGGATAGAGAAAGTGATCCGCCAGGGTTCGGATGTTGCCGCGGTTGCCGATGAACGCGGCTCTCACCACTTTCCAGAGATTCAATCCGCGGATGCGCTGCGCGGCCCACTCGGCGCCAATCTGAGAGCAGGGGATGCCCCACACTTTTTCAGTATAGGTCTTAAAGAAAGTCTCATACAGCCGGCGGCCAAAATGAAACGTAATCCATTCCTCGAAAGACTCGGCTTCGCGGTTGCGATAAAACAACCTGGCGAAAACATAGCTGCAAAATGCCGCCAGGGAACGCCAAACTCCAAGGCCTATCAAAGCGTTTGTCGCTTTGAGCGGATAATAAAAGAAACGTTTTTGGCAGTAAATGCGCGTCAAGCGCGGCACTTCAAGCAAATCCGTGCCCAGCACATCGCGCCACACCTGGTTGATAGTGTTGTTCTTTGTAAAAAATCGATGCGGGCCCACATCGAAACGAAATCCTTCAAATTGGTGTGTTCGGGCCAATCCACCCACGATCTCGTTTTGGTCCAGTATCGTGCAGCGCACTTGGCGCCGGGTCAGTTCGTGACCGGCCCCAAGTCCAGCGGGACCCGCACCCAAAATAAAAACATGAAACAGCCTCTCTGCTTTCTTGTTGGTTGTTGCTGTCATCTGTAAAGGATTAGGTTCGTCCATCACGCCCGACTCTATAAAACAACTCGATTGCCAAACGCCAGCGCAAAGCACACCAAGACTCAACGTGGCAGTGGGCGACCAAGCTGATTTGCTCTGTCCAACATGAGCACAACGCCCGCGCCGGGCGGCAACTCCAGCGGAAACGTCGTGGAAACCTCCGTCGTCTCGCGCGGCAGCGGACTGGCGCCGCCATCGACGCTGAGGTTCAACACGCGGCCGAAGTGGTCGTTGGCAATGACCACCGTTTTCACCGGCGCGTAAGGTGAGAGATTGATCGCGACGGCGAAGGACGTCCGCGGGTTCTCCGTTGGCCGCCAGTCGAGGTAAAGGTTGCGCTCCGGCGACTCAATCTCGCGCTTGACGCGGTCGTGAAGTTTCCATGGCCAGTAGTCGCGAAGTTGTTTCACGTCGTCGAACGGCGCCAACGACACGACGATCTCGCCGCGGCCATATTTCGTCCGGATCGCCAGCGGTTCGCCCGCGTCGTCGGAGGCCATGACAACGCAACCCGATTTCAACCGCGACGCATCCACGTGCCACACCGCGGGAGGGGCATCCGGCCTGTCCGCCATGGGAATGGAGATGCCCCTTGTTTCCCCTCCCTTACCCTGCCGCGCTTCATCCACGCCGAATACCTCCCACATCAGCCGCGCCAGCCGCCGGCCCCAGGGATCGAACAATCCCGGCAGTTCCGAACAGAGCAGCGTGCCGCCGTTCTCCACCCATGACAGCAGCGCGTCCTGCAACCCGCCCGGCAAATGCGTCGCGCCGCCGAGCGCCAGCACGTTGTAATCGCCGAGCGCCTTGGGATAATCGCGGATCATCTCCTCGCAGATCACTGCCGGCTGCCAGCCGCCGCCCCAAAAGTTCTCGAAGAACCAGCTCTCCTGCCGTTCCGCCGCCGCGTTCATCAGCCGCGACGAAGCGGAACAGACCACGCCGAGCTTCGGGCCGGCGGGCCGCGTCACCGCGAACACCGGCCACAACCGCTTGATCTGGCGCGCCGTCTCTTCCAACACCGGCGTCGCCTCCGGCACGCTGACGCCGTCCTTGCCGGCGGCCAGTTGCAGCCAGAGATTGCGCGTCGCGACGTTGTCGAGCCAGCGCGCGGCCGGCCCGTGCAGCCAGCGGCCTTCCGGCGCGCTCCAGTCAAACGAATCCGCCCAGAGCCGCCGGTTGATTTGTTTTGCGAGCGTTGAAGCCAGCGCCCGCGTCTCGCCGCCACCGGGAAATTCGCGCGAGTCGCCGCCGCCATCGGTCAGCGAGTAATGCGAGCAGCCGGCCGTGCGCTGAATGGAATAGTAATCGAGCGGCCGTGCGCGCCACGCTTCGCCGGCCAGCCGGTCCAGCCGCAGCAGCAGATAGGCGCGCGGCGCGCCGCGGCGGGCCGCCTGCATCGTCTCGTGCAGCGTCCGTGTAACCGACTCCTGCCAGAACGTGACGGCGTCGCGCCACGTGGCGGTTTGCCCGGCGTCGGGCCAGACAACGTCGTCGAATTGTTTCAACTTCGCGTTCCACCGGCCATTCAGGTCGCCGACGGTGGCATAGGTGTTCGTCAGCCAACCGTGAAATGCTGTCAGCTTCAGCAATGAGACGCTGGCGACCGGCGGCACCGACACGGAGAACGCAATACCGACCAGGTTCGTCTGGCTCTTCAGCGCCGCGGCTTGCGATTCGATGCCGCGTGTGAAGTTGGTGCGCGCCCGGGAATCGAACAACACGTCGTCGCCCAGCGGCAACGTGAGCCGCGCGAACAGGTTGGTGCCGACGGCGATGCGGAACCTGGGAACGATCAGATTTTGCGGAAAAAACTGGCCGAAGCTGACGCGAAGTTCCGGCGGCGGCGGCAGAACCGGGCGCGCCGCGGTTTCGGCGGGCGTCGCCGCGGACGGCGCGCCCGTCAGGAGCTGGACATCGGCGAGATAGAACCGCGCTTGGCGCGCGTCGCCGCCGTCAACCCCGCGAGGCTGGTCGAGGCCGATGGCCAGTGACTGAAGCTGCGAGAGGTCGAGCGGGCCGGCTTTGGAAAGATCCAGGTCGAATTCGTTCCACCCCGGCGCGCCGAACGGGAGCGGTTGCGCGGCGACGAAGCGATGACCGGCCCGGTCGGTGAGCGCCAGGTCGAGCGGCGTCTCGAACGCTTCCTCGGCGACCGTGCACAGACGCAGCGTGGCGAAGCCGGTCCAGTTGGTGCGCGTCAGCGCCAGGGTCGCCCAGCGCGGGCCGTCGCCGCTCAACGGCAGCGTCATGCGCAACGCGATGGCGGATTTGCCGCCAACGGAAACGAACGCCGCGCCGCCGACGCGCACGCGGCCGGTGCCGCTCCAATTCTGCGCCTTCGCGGCTTCGTCGAGAACGACTGTTTGCGCGGAGGCGGAGAAAGCGACGAGGAAAAGCCACAGGTGAACACGGATAAACACGGATAACAATGACTTGGCTGAACGACGCGGAAGCGGGCGGCCAGTTACGATCCGATTCGGATGTGACTTCAGACGAGCCCAAAACGATCCGTGTCCGTCCGTGTTCATCCGTGGCTTCGATCCGCCGGCGCGCGCCTACGAAACGTTCAGTTCCTTCTTGATGCCGAATTTTTCCATGCGCTTGCGCAGCGTGGCGCGGGTAATGCCGAGGAGCTTGGCGGCCTGGACCTGATTGCCGTCGGTTTCCGTCAGCGCGCGGCGGATGAGTTCGCGCTCGACCCACGGGATGACTTTGAGTTGCGATTGCCGGCGCGCGTTCTCGAACAGGACGCGGGCCGCTTCATGGATGGCGGATTCCGGCGTCGCGGCGGCAGGCGCTGACGAAGCGCCGGCGGCGGGCTCGGCGGCCGGCGTCGCGGCGGGCTGCAGCACTTCGGCGGGCAGATCAGTGGGCAGGACGTAATCGCCCTTGGCCATGATCGCCGCGCGATGGACGACGTTTTCGAGTTCGCGAACGTTGCCGGGCCACGTGTGATTCTCCAGCGCGCGCAGCGTGTCGGGCGCGACGCCACGGATGCGGCTCTTGCCGGCTTTGCGGAGCCGCTGGAGGAAATAATCCGCCAGCACCGGGATGTCTT
>Ga0114951_10001764_pt1 | contig 25900 bp, 26 predicted proteins | sample AM7aDNAmetaG_FD_88677 | JGI IMG/M metagenome (GOLD analysis project Ga0114951, IMG submission 88677) | Freshwater microbial communities from Finland to study Microbial Dark Matter (Phase II) - AM7a DNA metaG | ecosystem: Environmental > Aquatic > Freshwater > Lake | place: Finland: Lake Alinen... | reverse complement strand
TTTACCTCCGTTTTACCGCATTCAGGACACTTTTTTTACGCATGGTATATAGTTAATTAGGCTTTTACCAATACAGGCTAACACAGAATCATCATTTCAGACTGCTTAAATTACCATTAACTCCAAAAAAGCCCCTTCTTGGGGCTTTTTTATTTTTGTTTAATCTTACTATGTAACACTATATCTTCAACAGCCTCTTTCTTATGTAAAGCTCTTGGCAAAGAGTAAATAGGGTACTTACAGACCAATATATCGCTATTATAGAGGCCGCCTGAGGGTATCTGGCTGGTATGATCCAGTACACCGAAGCGAACGCTAGTATCGGCATAAAATACTTCATATTTGTGTTCATGGAAGACATCATATCGGAGGTAGAGTCTGTCTTTACAGCACTTTCTTTTGCATTCTTCTTGCTGACCAAACGAATCTGATGCGATGCTAGAGAGTAGTGAAGCTGTAGAAACTGTATAACACCAGTTAAGATAGATAGAACCAAGCTCTTTCCTATAAGATTTATACCTAGGAGGCTTATATGTGCTGTTGGAATATGTATAAAACCATACAAAAGCTCTGGTTTGACTGAGGGAACAATATTATAAAAAACGGAGATCAAAGCGAGTAGTATTGGAAGTTGTATTATAAGAAGCAAAAATCCTGAAAGTGGTTTTATCTTCTTTTGTTTATAGAGATCCATCATCTTCTGCGCTTGAAGTTGGCGGTTATCTTTATATTCAGCTTTGATCTTGTTTAGCTCCGGTTCTGCGTCTTTCATTCTAACTTGGGTAAATAAGGCGCTCTTAGAGAGGGGGTAGAGAAGCAACCTAACTATTGCAGTGAAAAGGATGACCGCCAATCCAACATCTATACCTGGTATATTCATAAGAGATACTAGGCCGTTGTAGAGCGGGAGGAATATAAATGTATTATACATAAAAAATATTATTATTCGTCTCTGTTTGAGACCATACTATATCATATATACCTTCTGAAAGAGAGCTTGCAGATCTTTTACAAGATCTTTGTGGTTGACCGCCGCCAAATCTTTTTTCGCTAGTATAGCAATCCAACAGTCTTTGTTTTTGTCAGCCATAACACCAGTGTGGATGGCTTCGTATACCTTCCTTCTAGTAAGGTTCCTGGCTACTGCTGTCTTTGCTACCTTTTTTGAAATAATGGCGGCAAATCCTCCCTTTTTTTGTTTATCAATGAACCGTACAGCAAAAAGAGGGGATTGTGTGGATTTGCCTTTTTTCATAACACAAGAAACTTGCTCTGTGGTGAGCCTTAGGGATTTTTTGAGCATAAAATACAGCCAATAAGCCGATATACCAGCTTCTATTTAACAGAAACGTGCTTGCGGCCTTTTGCGCGACGACGAGCAAGGGCCTTGCGGCCACCAGGAGTCTTCATACGAACACGAAAACCGTGGGACTTGGAGCGCTTTCTCTTTTTAGGATTGTATGTAAACGACATAAAAGCAATAATACATTATTTATAGAGAAGTGCAAGCTTACAAATATTTGGTGTTGTTACATAATATACAATCCACAGCTTATCAACATATTTTTTTAGATTCCACAAGTTCTCAGAATTATAAACAAGCGTATACTTATAGTCACCTTAACAATAAACACCAGAACTATGAACGACTATTCTCAAATGTGGCAAACCGCTCTTATAGAGATCGAGTCTGCCGTCTCACAGGCCAACTTCTCAACCTGGTTCAAAGAGACAAGAATAGTAAAAGAGTTAGACGGTGTGGTATATCTTGGTGTTCCAAACTCATTTACTCAAGAGTGGTTGTATAAGAAGTTCCACAACTCGATCTTACGTATACTTCGTCAAACAAATGACCAGGTAAGGGCATTGGAATATATAATAGATAAAGAAAACAACTCTAAAAAAGAGGAGGGGAAGAGAAAAATGGTCTCTGCCCCGACAATATCTATGCCTCTACATGATTTCTATATAAACAAAGAGGATAATCTCAATCCTCGTTATACTTTCGAGAGTTTTGTGGTTGGTCCGTTTAATGAGTTGGCTCACGCCGCCTCACAAACAATAGTAAAGGCCCCTGGGCAAACTTATAATCCTTTATTCATATATGGGGACCCGGGCCGAGGGAAGACACACCTTATACAAGCGGTCGGAAACAAAATAAAGAAAGATCTGCCAGAAAAAAAGGTGTTCTATCTAACATCTGAAAGGTTCTGCACCGAGTTCTTTGCTGCCCTCCAAGAAAACAAAGCCAACCAATTTAAAGAAAAGTATAGAAGATACGATGTTGTGATAATGGATGACGTACAGTTTTTTTCTGGTAAGGAAAAATTTCAGGAGGAGTTGTTCCACTTCTTCAATACCTTCAAAGATACTGGCAGGCAGTTGGTTTTTTCCTCTGATAGACACCCGAACGTTATTCCAGGACTAGAGGAACGGCTTCGTAGTAGGTTTGGTACTGGTATGGTTGTAGACCTCCAAGAACTGGACCAAGAGTCTAGAATGGCTATAGTTAGAGCTAAGTGTGCCTCCCAGAACATAACAATGTCTCCAGAAATTGTAGAGATTGTCTCCTCTAGTATAGAAGATAATATCCGTGAAATAGAGGGTGTTGTAAACATCATCGCTTGCCAAACACAACTAAAAAATAGAGAGTTAAACGTGAATGAGATCAAAAACATTCTCAAAAACAACACCAGACCCAAAAAAATGGTCTCTGTTAAGGATGTTGTTAGGGTTGTTTCGGACTTCTATAACATAGATGAGGAGAGTATATACAACAAAACACGTAGAAAGGAGGTTGTAAGACCAAGACAGATGATTATGTACCTTCTTAGGGAGGATTTTGGTATCTCTTTCCCATCTATTGGGGAAAAGTTGGGAGGAAGAGACCATACAACAGTGATTCATTCTTATGAGAAGGTTAGGGAGGAAATCAAAAAGAACTCGTTGTTGGCCCAAGAAGTGTCACAATTACGTTCGATGATTTAGTTTTGTTTGTGTTTTATGTTGTGGTTAGTGTGTGAATAGTTTTGTGGAAAAGTTTGTTGGTAACTATGGAAGAAGTTGTTGAGAAATAAAAAGTAAAGCTCTTATTATAAACAATCCACTTTATATAAAAAAATTAAAAGTTAAACTGTACTTATAATCAGCTTTATAATAAACTTATTCACATAAACACAATCTTAATACTTGTAATCTTTATTATAATAAAATTATGAAAATAGAAATACAAACACAAAAACTAAAAGAGATCATGCGTAAAATTGAACATATTGCTGGCAAACACGCCACCCTACCAGTTTTATCTTGTATACTTATAGAATACAACAAAAATACAGCAATTTTCAAAGCAACAAACCTTGATGTTGGTATAGAAGTGGTTGTTCCGATAAAATCTGAAAATTCAGGGCTAGTTGCTATACCAGCTCACACACTAGGGGCCTTTATAACACAACTACCAGACCAGAGCAGTATTGTTTCTTTGGAAATAGAAGCTGGAAACGTAAAAATAACAACCCCACAATCAAGCGGGGTTATAAAAACTGTTTCAAGTGAAGATTTTCCAACAATACCAAAGATATCAGAAGGGAAAGAGGTTGAAATTGACGCAGATATTTTTGTAAAAGGGTTGAAATCGGTCTGGTACAGCTCCTCGGTTTCTAGTATAAAACCAGAACTTTCCAGTGTTTATATATATAACGAAGGAGAATACATTGTTTTTGCAGCTACAGACTCATTCCGTTTGGCTGAAAAGAAAGTAAAATCACTAAAAACAACAAAAATATCAGACATTCTCATACCGTTTAGAAACATAGCAGATGTTATACGTTTGTTAGAGATTGTAAATGGAACAATAAAAATAACAATAAGTAAAAACCTTGTTTCCTTTGAAAAAGATGGCACCTACTTAGTTTCCAGAGTTATAGATGGGGTTTTCCCAGATTACCATCAAATAATACCAAAGAGCTTTATAACCGAAGCAGTTATTCTTAAACAAGACTTCATAAACGCCTTAAAAATATCCAATATTTTCTCAGATAAGTTCAATCAAGTAAGGTTGGTTATAGATCCAAAGAAGAAAATATTTAATATACAAACAAAAAATAGCGATATTGGTGAAAACAAAACACTTGTTTCAGCCGCCCTTACAGGAGAGAGTATAGAGGTCAATTTCAACTACAAATATATTGCCGACTGTTTCCAGTCTATAGAAGCAGACAGTATATCACTACAACTTAGTGGTCTAAACAAACCAATGATAATAAGGCCAGTATCTGGAGACCAAACATTTTTGTATATTGTGATGCCCATGAATAGGTAATCCTGCAAGGTTAAAATGTTCAACATAAACAGTTTTCTAGATAAGTTTCGTGCAAATCTAGCAAAAGATAGTTTTTTGTTGGAAATTATCCAATCCACAATAAAAAAAACCACAAACATAGAGATACCAATAAAAAATATTCACATTAAATCAGGCAGGGTTTCCATAATAGGAGTTTCTTCAGTTGTTAAGTCTGAGCTTTTTCTTAAAAAAACAGATATTATTCAAAAAATAAATAACCAAGGCGGCTATAGAAATATTCGAGACATTAATTAGTTTTATGGCTGGGTTATACGGAACGTCGTGCTAGCTTGGCCTTTGTTGTATACAGCATCATAGACGGTCACAGATAGGGTGTTGTCGGCTGACAAACCACCAATGTCTGAAGGGGTAAAGTTTATATTTAAAGGATCGGCCGAAGAAGTCAAAACATATTTATTGTTTATGTACACGTCTGTTTTTTGTGGGGCATATGTTCCGGTAATATTGAGTTTAATAGATAGGTTTGAAGAAGGATCTATAACAGAGTTGTCGGCCGGCGATAAAATACTTATTTTTGGTGATTTTTCTGGTGTATGTATATCATCTGTTGCTGTTGGTATTGGTGTAGCAGCAACCTCATGAAAATCTGGATGGAGCTTCTCATAGTCTGTTAGCCAGTTGCGTACCCCGTATTCCCAATACTGGAACTGAGAGTCTTGAGTTGGGTCTGTTGGGGCTGGACCACGCGGGTCATCTTTGTTCAACCAGTACAATATAGAATGGACACTATTGAATATTATTTCTTTTCTTGTTTCTTGTGGTGTGTATTGGGTGGCAAGTTTTCCTGAGACAGTATCTATCCAATAAGAAACACCTCCCTGCCACACACCATGCAGTGCCGGCTTTCCATCTGTGTATGGTGGTGGTGGGGCTTGGAAGTTACTTGGTGGAAAATTCTTTGCCACTTGCGACATGAATGCGCCCCAAAGAGGGGAGATAATCAGTCCGGCGACATTATGTTGCATAGGAGTGTCATCGTTGTTTCCAGCCCAAGCCCCAACAACCAAATCCGGAGTATAACCAAGAGTCCAAACATCTCGATAGTCGTTAGTTGTACCAGTTTTTATTGCAACAGGCCGACCAACACTTTCTCCTATTTGTTTTAGGCTATCCATACGCACGTTTGTGTCCGAGAGAATACTGGATATTTGTCTTACATCTTCTGTGGGAACAACTTTTGTTGGGTTTAAACTGGCCTTTTCCAAAACGTTTCCATTGGTATCATCTACTTCAAGCACAGATCTGTAAGGGTTTCTTACGCCGTCGTTGGCAAAGACTCCATAAGCACTAGTTAGGTCTAGCAAAGTGACCTCACCGCCACCAAGGACAAGTGTTAAACCATACCTGTTTGGGTCGCTAAGGGTTGTTATACCCATCTCTTGGGCTGTTTGTATGGAATTACCTATACCAGCCAAATAAAGTGCCTTAACGGCCGGTATATTACGAGATTGGGCCAAAGCCTGGCGTATCGTCAAAGGACCCTCGAAGGTGTTGTCATACTCTCCTGGTGAATAGCAAACATCACTAGGTGTGGTTGTACTATTTACAGGAGCACCTACTTGGTCTTTTGGTTTTCCATCGACGGTACAGCTTGTTGAGAATTCTGTTTTTGCATCAAATAAAACCGTCTCTGGAGTATAACCCTTTTCAAATAAAGTCGCATATACAAAAGGTTTAAATGTTGATCCTGGTTGGCGTTTTGCCAAAGCCACATTGTAGTTACCATCTATGGTATCGTCGAAGTAATCTTTCGATCCAACCATTGTCAAAATATCACCAGTTTTTGGATCTATAGCAACCATGGCAGTATTGCTAGCATTGTAGTTTGACACTAACGATGGACCAAACTTAGCTACAACGTCCTCAGCTTTTTTCTGCATATCATAATCCAAAGAAGTTATAACTCGTAGACCCTGACTCATAACCGCGTCGCTGCCGTATTTCTGAACAAGATAATCCTTAACATACATAACAAAATGGGGAGCCTTAATACCGCCGGTACTTTTTGAAGAAAAAATAACCTTTTCTTTTATGGCCTTCTGATATTCTGCATCAGAAATCATACCTAAAGTTTTCATCCTTCCCAAAACAACTTTTTGTCTAACATCCAAAGCGTCTTTGTGTGGCCCATAAGGTGAATAATAACTCGGGGCCTGTGGTATAGCTGCTATATAAGCCGCTTCGGCTATAGTTACATCTTTCGCTGGTTTGCTGAAAAAACTTTGGGTAGCTTCTTCTACACCATAAGTAATACCGCCATAAGATGTTTCATTAAAATATGCCTGCAGTATCTGGTCCTTACTCATAGACTGAGTTAATTTTATAGCAAGCACCAACTCTTTTATCTTCCTAGTGATGGTTTTGTCTTGTGTAAGAAGAGAGTTCTTGATTACTTGTTGTGTTATGGTCGAAGCTCCTTGGTCATAACCACCCGAAGCAATATTCGCTAGGAAAGCTCGCACAATAGACAACGGTTCTATACCTATATTGTGATAGAAATTTGAATCTTCTATAGCAAGCGTGGCTTGTTGTATGTAAGGAGATATTTCTGAAAGGGGGATAGTCGTTCGTTTAATATTTGATCCTGTGTCATACAATAAAACCGTTCCTGTACGATCGTATATCTTCGTAGACTCAACTACTTGCCTGTTAGAGAACGAGCTTAGGTCGGGGATAGGTAAAGTCGCTACCCAAAGAGTAAATAGTCCACCACCAATAAAAACAACTGACAATAACAGCAAAACCAAAGATTTGAAATGTCGTCTTATGTGACGACGGCGGTGTTTCATACCGGCATATTATAGCACCTACCAATTGTCTCCAAAAGAAACCAAATCCTCCTCTTCACTATCTTCTTCTTCCAAAACAACGTCTTCCAAGACCTCTTCCGCTACAACAGGGTCGACTTCTACAGGATCTATAGGGTCTATTTCCTTTATATCTTTTATTGCTAGGACAGGCTCAGACTCTTTTTCTTTTACCTTCTTTGTTTTTGCTGGAACCTTTTTGTTTTTTGACGTTTTTGGCATACGTTTGATAATAAATTATTTTAATTTTTCATCTCGTGCCTCATTTGTAGCAAACACGTTTTATTTTTGCAAGAAAGACCAACTGTGGATAAACCAAGAAGAAAAAACATGAACAAAAAACTAATAAAAACCTACCTAGATATGGCGGAATGCGTAAGAGCTACTCCTATAGCATCGTACTCATCATCCAAGATTTTTGGCTGTGTACTGGTGGTTTTAGTGTTACTGGAAAGGTGTTCCGTGTTTGGTATTTTGACTAATAACCTGATCATTTTTATCATTCTTCGTTTATCGCTTGAACCATCGCTGGTTATGGCGGTCTTTATTTGCATAGGGCTATACTCATACACAGGGATCTGTCTTTTTATAGCTTCATACATAATGATACCTCTGGCTTCAGCAACCCGCATACCTGTTTTTTGGTTTGTTGATATAAACAACGTCTCTATAGCAAGTGCGTCGGGAGAGAATTCTTCCATGATTCTTGAGATCTCAGAGCCAATCTCCCCAAGCCTTTTGTGCATATTATCTTTTGCTGAGGTCCGAAAACAAGCAGAATAAAGAACAACCTCACGATTTTTTTGAGACCCGGTTTTTCCAGACTCTTTTTCTATAACAGCGATACCAAGTCTTTCATAACCCGGGTCTATGCCTAGTATTTTCATATTGGAATTATAGCAAAAGCCGCGAATCGCGGCTTTTTGTTACTCAGCGTTTGTGTAGACGTTCTGCACATCGTCATTATTCTCCAAATCCTCCACAATTTTAGAAAGCTTTTCTATATCAACATCTTCAAGCGGCATCGTTGTTGTTGGTTGCCATCCATCTTGCATCTTTGTAAATGCCCACGAAGCACTTCCTTGAGCAGCTAACTCTATTTCATTTAAAGAGAGGACATGCTTTATTTCTTGGGCGGTTTTATTTTTGTTGTCCGTCAGAGCCTCTATAAGCAAAGCAACTCCGCCTGGACCATAAGCTTCATAAAGATTCATCTCCATGGTGGCGCTGTTATCTGTTGCACCCTTTTTTACAGCACGGTCTATGGTGTCGTTTGGCATATTTTCCTTGCGGGCCTTTTCTATAGCAGCCGCTAAGCCGGGGGAGAGGAGGTTACCTTTGGACTTTTTTGATTCTACTGTTATAAGACGTACAAACTTACCAAAAGCTTTGCTTTTTTGGGCATCATTTTTTGCTTTCAAGTGCTTTATTTTTGAGAATTTATTATGACCAGACATGGTGATTTATAGTTAAAACAGCTTGCTATTTATGCCTTTATTATACACGAAATAAAGGAAATTAGAATTCAATAAAGACAATACAAAACAAAGAAACCCTACAACAAATTTGCAGAGCTACCGGCCGGCCCTTTAACCCCAATATGCGCATACGCCTTATCTGTGGCTGTTCTTCCTCGTGGTGTGCGTTCAAGCAGACCAAGTTGTATAAGATAAGGCTCATAAACTTCCTCGATTGTGGCCATCTCTTCTGACAAAGCAGCGGCTATGGTGTTGAGTCCAACTGGGCCACCATCAAATTTGTTTATTATAACTTTCAAAATATCACGATCTGCACCGGTTAAACCTATTTCGTCAACACCAAGCATATTCAAAGCGGCTTCAACAGATACTTTGTCTAAATCCTTTTTGTTTATCTGCGCATAGTCACGACTACGCTTTAGGTGATAATTGGCGGTACGTGGTGTAAACCTTGACCGAGAAGCGATCTCTTTCAAGGCTTGTGGCTCAGCTTTTATACCGAGAATCTTCGCAGACCTACGGACGATCTCAGTTATTTCTTCATTTGAATAAAACTCAAGTTTAAAGACTCCTCCAGAGAAGCGTGATCTAAGTGGGGCGGATATCATAGCCACTCGTGTAGTCGCGGCTATAAGAGTAAATGGCGGCAACTCTAGTTGTATAGTTCTAGCAGAAGGTCCTTTCCCAATAATAATATCCAAAGTTCCAGACTCCATCGCGGGGTAGAGAACCTCCTCTATCGCCTTGTTTAGACGATGAATTTCATCGATAAATAAAATATCTCCAGCAGAAAGGTTTGTCAAAATAGAAGCCAAGTCGCCAACCTTCAAAATAGCTGGGCCAGAGGTGACTTTTATCTGTGCGCCAGTTTCTTTCGCAATCAAGTGCGCGAGAGTTGTCTTTCCTAGTCCTGGTGGACCATAGAAAAGTATGTGTTCTGGTGGGTGTTTTCGTTCTTTTGCGGCTGTAAGTAGTATCCTTAGGTTTTCTTTTGTATTTTTTTGACCAATATAATCATCCCAACGTGTTGGTCGTAATGTTTGGTCAAGGAAACCAGACTCTTTTTCCTCTAAGATAATCGGTGTTGCTACAGGGGCTTTGTTGGACTGGTTTTTTATTTCCCTTGACATAATAGATAGTTTATGCTAGTCTTGTGATAGTCACAAAGAAGGGCAGAAAAGCCCAAAACTCGAGCTTGTGAATCTCTAAGCAATGGCCTTCCCAGGTTTGGGCATAGTGCTAAGGACATTTTGGTCATTACGCTTGTCGTAATGTCACTGGAATTATCCTCGGGACTCTGCCTCGCTTCCGACATCACGTCGAAAGATTTTGCTTAGAGATTCTCGTGCTTGAATCTGACTTTACCTGACCCTATCCTACCGTTTTGTTCGTACAAAAAGCAATTGACAGCGGGGGATAAAACAATCTCTAATCATTTAGTGATATTACACGTGTTAGTTCTTCTACGGTAGTGATACCTTGTAGTATTTTCAATATACCATCTTGCCTCATTGTTGGTATACCTTGACCTTTTGCCGCATTCCAAATCTCTCGATCACTGGAATTATTTTGTACAGACTCTTCTATCTCTTTTGTCATAGATATGGCTTCATATACACCTATTCGGCCTTTGTAACCAGTATTGTTACATTTATCACAACCCACAGCGGCCCATATTTTTGAGCGGTCCGTTGGTACTAAGGACACATCTTCTATGACAGCAACTATTTCCTCTATAATTTTTTTTGTTTCTCCTTCCAAAACTATTTCTTTTTTACAATTTTTACAAAGTCTTCTCACTAACCTCTGTGCCATAGCCAACCTGACCGCCGAAGGTATTATCTTTGGATTTATGCCGAGTTCTATTAGACGAGGGAACGTACCCGCAGCATCGTTTGTGTGTATTGTTGAGAAGACCAAGTGACCTGTAAGCGCAGAGTTTATGGCTATATCAGCTGTTTCATTATCACGTATTTCACCAACCATGATTATATCTGGGTCTTGGCGGACAGCCGCACGCAACCCTTCTAGAAACGTATAACCCTTGTCGTTTACTTGAGTCTGAACTATGCCTGGAAGGTGGTATTCGATAGGGTCTTCTATGGTTATAATCTTAACATCGCTACTATGGACTTTCTTCAGTATTGCATAAAGAGTTGTGGTCTTTCCTGAGCCCGTTGGGCCGGTAGTCAAAGTCATACCATCTGGGCGATCAACTTCCGCTAGCAATATCTTCAGAAGCTTTGGCTGTATTCCAAGTTCTTCCAAAGGGACACTTATAGATTTTGGGTTGAGTAAACGCATAACAACAGATTCGTTATATGCTCCCGGCAAGATAGACACACGAACCTCAACTTCACCAACAGCCAAATGAATACTGAAACGACCGTCCTGAGAATCTTTTTTGATGTTTAGTTTCATCCCAGAGATAAGTTTCATGCGAGACAACAACAGTCCATAAGTTTCATTGTCGAAGCGAGTAACGTCCTGCAATACACCGTCTAAACGATAACGTAAACGGACATATCCTTCCTCTGGTTCGAGGTGTATGTCAGATGCATCAAGAGCTAAAGCGCCAGCGACAACAATCTCCAATATACGAGATACGCGGTAACTTTTCTTTGCGATAATAGTGTTTTCAAGTATGGATATTACAGTTGGTAGGCTTTTTGCTTGATCTATGATGGCGGTTATCTGTTCGCTAGATATCTCCAATGAACCAGCACGACTCTCGTGTGCGAAGGAGAGATCTTTGAAATATTTCCAAGCCTTCTCAAGACTTTGCTTGGAGACTATATATATTTGTGGATTATAACCAGCCTTCTCCAGTTTTTCTACAACAGCAACAGTCTTTATATCTGTAGGGTTACGGGCTGCAAGCTTGATTTTTTTGTCTATAATAGCAAAGGCGGCCACCAAACTATCTCTAGATGTTTGTTCATCTATAAGGCGTAGGGCATCGGTGTTTATTGGGGTTGTTAGCAGGCTTGTATACTCAACATTATATTTTCCAGAAAGAACTTGCACAAGACTCTCTTCTTCTCTATGAAGAAGATCAGTCATCTTTCTATTTTGCTTATCTTCGTCAAATTGTATTGTCATTGGCTGTTATTATAGCGCATTTTGGCCGTAATTTGACCATAGTTAACGGTAGGGTATGGTGCTATTGACTTTAGGTATTTATGGTTGTATACTTGTAGAGAAATCTGATAGGTGTACCAAGGGTAGAAAATCCCAAAAGTAACCATTTGATAAGACAATAACAATGTAGCCCTGGCGGGCGGAAAGGGGGAGTCTTATGAAAAAGATTCTTCGCAGTGTTGTAATGTTGGCGCCGTTCATTGTGGTGCTGGTGGTTGTTGCGGTGTTGAATGTTGGATGTGCTGGGTTCGTCCAAAAACAAGTAGGGAGCAACGGGTCTTACACAAGAAGTTTTGGTGTCACTATCCCACTGCTATTGGATCCAAATACCCAACCGGCGCCTCAGCCGAGTCGGGTGACACGGACGATACAGTCCAGCGAACCTGGGTATGCTTACAGTGGTACCTACAAACGTCCTTATGGTGGTTATAACGAAGGTTACGATCAACCACCACCTCCGCGCTCTGAGCCAAGTCCCGATAACTCAGCGCAGTTGATGGTTCCTCGAAGTCGGGAATATGTTCACAATGTAGAAGTTAGTGACTACTCATATTCCTTCTCAAGAGATGGTTCTGTAACTATTGAGACGGTTGTGGAGGAATATCCGTCCCAGACCTGGGTCGAATACAACGGAGGTAGTACTTACTCCGATCTGGGTGGCCAGACGTTCTGGGAATGGAGGGATGTTGGTGGTCGTCGAGTCGCGATGCATATACAACGCCCTCGGTGCCTTGAGTTCACTGGACGAGTGATGGTTCGCCATCCTTATGAAGGCCATTGGGGTTGCTATGGTTTTTCACAAGCCCCCCACTATGATCGCGGTGGGCAGTTCGTTGGTGGTCGTGGAGGCAACCAAGGTGGTCGCGGTGGATACGGCCGTCGCTAAATTGGTAAGTTGCGGTTATCACAAGTTAGTCTACTCGCGCTCAAATGTTTGCAATCTTGCAAGCAAATGAGCGCGAGAGACTGACTTTTTTGTTTATCGAAAAGACCATAAAACCTTATAAATAAGGTACAATATGTCCATGAGAAAGACATCAGAGAGAGAACACAAAGCACGTCTAGTCCTACTGGATGCCCATGCCATACTACATCGCGCCTATCATGCATTACCAGACTTTTCTACTTCAAGCGGACAACCAACAGGAGCTCTTTATGGTTTGTCGGCAATGCTCATCAAGATAATAGAAGATCTAAAACCAGATTATATTGTTGCTTGTTATGATCTAGCGGGGCCGACCTATAGACACGAAGCCTACAAAGCCTATAAAGCCGGTCGCAAAAAAACCGATGACGATCTAGTAAAGCAGATGAACAGCTCTCGCCAGATATTTGAAACAATGGGTATACCTATATATGACAAAGAAGGCTTTGAGGCGGATGATATTCTAGGCGCCATTGTTGAACAAGTTGTAGGTGAAAAAGGATTACGAATAGCAAAAAAATCTGAGAAGACAAACCATCTTCAAGAAATAGAGATAATAATAGCCTCTGGTGATATGGATATCCTTCAGTTGGTTGATGGTGAGCGCGTCAGGGTTTACACTTTTAAGAAAGGTATCAATGACACTGTCATATACGATGAAAATGGCGTGAGAGAACGTTTTGGTTTTGGACCAGGGCTCATACCAGACTACAAAGGTCTTCGTGGTGACCCATCTGACAATATTCCTGGTATAAAAGGTATTGGAGAAAAGACAGCCACCACCCTGATAACGAATTTTGGGACGATCGAGGAGATGTATAAAGAATTGAATAAAAAAGGAAAAGTACAAAACACAGCAGAGGAGGTTTTTATAAAAGCTGGTTTGACACCACGTATCATACAGTTGCTTCGTGACAATGAAGAAGAAGCCTTATTTAGTAAGATGCTGGCTACTATTAGACGAGATGTCCCTATCAAATTTATTTTACCAGAGAAAACTTTCAAAGAAGCTATAGATATAAAGGTGGTAAATAATTACTGGCATAGTTTGGAGTTTCGCACTCTTGGACCGAGATTGGAAAAAGCTGTTGGTTTAGGTAATACAAAAGTGCGTGATGTTAAGGTTGAGAGCAATGAAGATGAACCAAAAATAACCAACGCCGAAGACGGTTCAAAAGGAGACTTGAGCATCATTACAAAAACCGCCATAGCACTCTGGCTTATAAACTCGAACACAACCCAACCAGAATTAGCAGATATTTTTGCTTTTGCAAACATTGATCCAACTGACTTCAGTAGTCAAAGTACTGCCATTAAATCTGCACAGAAAATAATTATGGTTGAGTTGGAAAAGCGTGGCCTCAGAAAAGTCTATGAAGATATAGAACTACCACTTACACCAGTTATAAAGATTATGCAGGATCGCGGTATCAAGATTGATCGCAAAATACTAGCAAGCCTTTCGAAGACATACCATGAAACAGCCGCAGAACTGGAACAAAAGATCTGGGGTTTTGCTGGTAGGGAATTCAATATAGGTTCACCAAAGCAACTTGGAGAGATATTGTTCGACGTACTTGGCCTCATCGTAAAAAATGCCAAGAAAACAAGTGCGGGTGCTCGTTCTACAAAGGAGTCCGAGCTTGAGAAGATGCGCGATATGCATCCGATAGTGCCACTTATATTTGAATATCGTGAATTGGCAAAACTGCTCTCGACTTATATAGATGCGATACCACCATTACTCGATGATAATGACCGTCTTCATGCAAAATTCATACAAACTGGTACAACGACTGGTCGCATGGCTTCTCAAGAACCAAATCTGCAGAATATTCCTATAAAGACCGAGCTCGGTCGAGCTATTCGTGGGGCATTTGTGGCGGAGAAAGGTTTCAAATTGTGTGCCTTTGATTATTCGCAGATAGAGATCCGTATCGCTGCATTTTTGTCTGGTGACGAAAAGCTTATTAACATTTTCAAAAATGGAGAAGACGTACACACATCTGTCGCTTCTTTCGTATTCAAAGTTCCAGCCAACCAAGTTACATCGGATATGCGTCGTCAGGCTAAGGTTATAAACTTCGGCATCATGTATGGTATGGGTGTCACTGCTTTGAAACAAAATCTTGGTACCACACGTGATCTAGCTCAGAAATTCTTGAACGACTATTTCGAATCTTTCAATGGATTGGCAAAATATCTAGATCGTGTAAAAGCAGAGACGGCCAGAAATTGCTATACAGAAACGTTTTTTGGTCGTAGACGTTATTTTGAAGGGATAAGATCGAAGATACCATTTATCCGCGCCGCCGCCGAACGTATGGCAATCAATGCTCCGATCCAAGGAACAGAAGCAGATATTATAAAGATTGCCATGTCACAGATCTATGAATATTGCAAAAAAGCAGGCTTGGCCGGACCGGCTAGCGACGGCATTGGTGGAGATGTCTTTCCACTAGTTCAAGTCCACGATGAGCTCATCTATGAGATCAAAGAAGACAAGATCGACCAGGTTGTTCCAGAGATAAAAAGGATTATGGAAAATGTTATGAGTCTCAAAGACACAAAAGGGATTCCACTGACAGCTAACGCTTTGATAGGGAATAATTGGGGAGAGTTGAAATAATAAAATAATATAGTGTATACTGCGCCATAGCTGTTAGTTAGAACAAATCAAAAAAAGGAAACAACGCTATGACAGATGTTACAAGGTCGTCAGTAGAGGAGAAAATAATAGTTCGTGTAGTTACGGTTGACCGCACGCGTACACCCGAAGCAGCACTTACTGCTACTGGTCGACGTCAATATGTCACAAAAGAAGTAGTGGCGGCTATGCCGAATAGTAAAGATAAAACCAAGAAAGTTACCTTCTTTCATGTCGGTCGGACGATATCCGACGAAGAACTGGAAAAGGAGTTTACTAAACACAACCTCACACCAGTTGATCCATTCACACTGGCTGCTATCAATGAAGCCGACCCAACCTTCGCAGATAAATATCCAAACGGGACGCAATGGAAGGATGTTATCGGAAAAGTGTGCAAAGCTGTATTTAGTGGTTGGGGTGGGGAACAGCGAGTAGATGTTAACTCAAGCTCTGGTGATTGGCACGATGCTTGGTTGTATGCTGGTGAAGAAAAAGCGCCCCAAACATAAGTTATGAGGTTTGGTGATTATTAAATCACCCGGCATGGAATAAGCCGTTGATATTCAAGACCGCGCACTGAAACTGCGCGGTTCTTTCGTATATATATATGGCCGTGTTAGTATACAAAAATGATACCTTCCAAACCCCAAGACCACGTATCGCATTCTCTTATTGAAACAGAAAATCTAGCCAAACAATGGCTGGGTGATATTGATACTAAAGAAGAAGCGGTGGTAGTCGCCCTAAACGGCCAACTCGGTTCAGGTAAGACCACTTTTGTGCAAGCAGTCGCAAGATCTCTAGGTGTGAAGGAGAACATAACTAGTCCGACTTTTGTTATTATGAAGAAATACAGTTTGTGGGGTAAAGAAAGTATTAATAAGCATACTGACAAGATAAGTGTTGGACATTTTAAAAATTTGATTCATATAGACGCTTATCGTCTAGAAAGTGGTGATGAGTTGAAAGTGTTGGATTTCGAAGAAATAGTTGCAGATCCAAGAAACCTTGTTCTTATAGAATGGGCCGACAACGTGAAAGATGGTTTGCCAACCAACCTGAAAAAGATTGATTTTGAATATGTCAGTGAAAATGAAAGGAAGATTTCGTTTTGATATAACCTAAGGTCGGATTGCGCTATAATTAAAATATGTTTTATCTCTATCACGGAACAAATATAAAGACTTCTCTGGCAAAAGCGCGTGCCACCATCAAGTCTTTGCGTATTAAAAGGGTTGAGGCAACTTTTGTAGAGATAGACGCAGACCACTGGAGCGCAGCGGCTATACAGGAGCATGCTGGTGGTCAAGGATTGTTTTCAGAGAAGTACATCATCTTCTTGAATAGAGTAACAGAAAACGCCGAGGCCAAAGAGGGTGTTGGTAAATTGGCGAGTCTGATGCAAGAGTCAGCCAACATATTTATTGCTGTGGAGGATAAGATCAACGCCGACCTCAAAAAATCCTTAGAGAAATATGCTGAGAAGACCGTGGTAAGTGATATGGAAAAAGTCGCGATAAAAAAAGAATTCAATGTCTTTGCACTAGGTGAAGCTCTTGCTAGTCGAGATGGATTCAGGTCTTGGAGTCTGTATCGACAAGCTATAGATGCTGGTCAGGAGAAAGAGGCGGTGGTTGGTATGATGTTCTGGAAGATCAAGACAGTTCTTGTGAGTGGTTATGGCAGTGAATTTTCCAAAGAGGAGTTGAGGGAGCTACTAGGAAATCTCATAACTATATATCATGATGGTCATCGTGGGGTAGTAGATATGGAATTGTCAGTAGAGAAACTGTTACTCGATTTGCATTAGAGGCTTATTTTGTGGCATTATTGTTTGATTGCGCCCATAGCTCAGCCCGGTAGAGCACCTGCCTTTTAAGCAGAGGGTCGCTGGTTCGAATCCAGCTGGGCGCACAAAACAGTGAGACCTACCGAGATGGCTCAATAGAGCCGTATCTACTACTCATACAACACAATTAGTAATATCGGCTCTCATGTCTGCTCTGCACAACAATTAACTAGGCTTGGATTATAACCCCAATATATCCTTAGCCCAGATGCCTGGACCTGTAACCAGAATAGAAAGTGTCAAGACGAATAGAATTAGATAATAGTTCACACCATCTGTAAGGAAAGCTTTTTTCTGTATGCGCTCAACTAGACGAACAATCAAGTTCAAACCAGCAATTATGGCGGCAGCTTGGGTCCAAAGACCGATGATTAGGAGTGATCCAGTGACAAACTCTATAAGAGCCACAACCTTCTTATTTGTGGAAACCGGTCGATGCTTCATGGCTTTGTAGGTCCAGTGCAGAAAAATAGCACCCAAGACTATACGTATGAGAAATGGCGAAACTTGGTCCCAAGAAAGTAAAGTTGGAAATAGTGATAGCATGTTAGTGTATTATATGATAATCCTATACATATGATAGCAAAGAAAAGTGATATAACCAAAGATATGGACGTGCGCATCATTCTTGACAATATCCGCAGTGTTTTCAATGTCGGTTCTATATTTCGCACAGCAGAAACTCTTGGTATAAAAAAGATATATTGTGTTGGCATTACTCCAACTCCTCTAGATCGTTTTGGTAGAAAGCGCAAAGATTTAGCTAAGGTAGCCTTGGGTGCTGAGGATATATTGGTATGGGAACACGTCAAAGATGATGGTATTACCGGTATAACCAAGAGTGTTGGTGGTGTCGCGACATTGATAAAAAGACTCAAAAAAGAAAAATTCAAAATAATCGCTCTAGAACAAGCACCAAATGCGGTTGATTATAAAGACGTGAAGGTGAATACAAGAAAAAACAATTTTTCTAATGATGGCCACTGTACAGATAAGGCTGTAGTTATTCTTGGTAACGAAGTGGATGGCGTCTCGGCAGATCTTTTGGAACTGGCAGATGTGGTCGCGGAGATATCCATGGCTGGTCAGAAAGAATCATTGAATGTTTCAGTAGCTGGCGCCGTCTTTTTGTTTAGACTGCTAGATAAATAGGGAATGCTTGATAGATGTGGTCTCCTCATCTATGATGCTTATATGCCAGAACTTCCAGAAGTACAAACAACTGTAAACGGTCTCAAGGCTACGATTGTCGGCTTGAAGATAGTTGATGTTTGGTCTATCTATGATAGTCCTTATTTCAAAGGCTCTGAGACGATAAAAGATCGAGCTTATTTCAAGAAATTCCGTAAGAGTGTTGTTGGTAAAGTGGTTCATTCAGCTACACGCAGAGCTAAGAATGTTTTGATTCATCTGGACAGAAGCGCAAATAAGAAAATAGTCAAGAAAGATCTCAGTATCACCATTCTTGTTCATATGAAAATGACCGGACATCTTCTTTATGGTAAATATAGATTTGATCCGAAGTCTAGAAGAGACCCATGGATTCCGCTTGAGCCAGAATCACTCAAGGATCCTTACAATCGCCACGTACGTTTCGTTATATCATTTTCCAATGGATACCAACTTGCACTTTCTGATGTTCGTAAATTTGCTAAAGTCGCAATGATTGAACATGAAGATATGAAAGATTTGCACACATCTTCACATCTAGAGACGATCGGACCAGAACCACTGGATTTTAGTTTTACATTTACAAAATTTCTGGAGCGTATGAGTTTGCATCCTAAGAAACATATAAAACAAGTCCTTCTAGACCAGGAGGTTATCGCTGGTATCGGTAATATCTATGCGGATGAGTCTCTGTGGTTGGCTGGCATACATCCAGCAACTAGAGTTGAGGATTTATTTGGACATAGCAAAGCAAAACAGCTCGGACCAGAATCAACACATAAACCAAAACGACTACTTAAACTTTTGTTCAAAGCTATCAAAAGTTCTTTAGCCAAAGGGGTTAGTTTTGGTGGAGATTCTATGTCAGATTATAGAAATGTTTATGGAGAAAAAGGGGAATTCCAGAATAAGCACCATGCTTATCAGAAGACTGGTATGAAATGTGATAAGAGAGGCTGTGGGGGGACGATTATACGTATAAAACTTGTTGGAAGAGGAACACATTTTTGTAATAAGCACCAGAGATTATAGTTTTTCTGCTATAATGATTATATGTTTTCAGCTACTCGTGTATACCTCGTAGTGATACTTTGTCTTGTGGTCTTTGCAGTACCATCTCTGTATAGAAATTACCCGACCCAAATAAATAATTTTGTCGTAACGCTCGAAGACGCGGCCTCCAGTGTCACTTCTCAGCTCGCTGCCGTCATACTTCACAATCCACGTACTATCTCCGAGCTCCAGACAAAGTTTGCTACCAACACATTGGCTCTGGCAGATATAGCCACCACAACATCTATTCAGTCTCAATCTCAAGCCCTGCCGCGACCCAAAGTGCGCATACTCCTAGTCCCTGGTCACGAACCAAACTATGGTGGTACGGAGTTTGGAACATTGAAAGAACGAGAGATGAACGTGGAGCTGGCCCAAGACTTATCGAATCTGCTTTTAGCAGATTCACATTTCCAAGTCTATATGACACGTGACAATCAAGCCTGGAATCCTGTCTTCGATTCATTTTTCAAAGATAATTGGGACTCCATCAAAGCTTGGCAGAAGGATTCACACAAGGAGATGATGCATCTTATATCCATCGGCTCTACCACCAAACCTAGTTCCAAAGTGATACACAACACAGTTCCAACAAACGTGGCTCTGAGGCTTTACGGTATAACTAAATGGGCCAATGAAAACATAATAGATGTCGTTGTACACATACACCTCAATGATTTTCCAGACCATAAAACTGGAGTTCCTGGAAAATATACAGGCTTTTCTATATATGTACCAGTTGGACAATATGCCAACAGCACGACTACAAAAGTTGTTGCCGAATCAGTCTTCAAGCGTCTGTCTAATGATTATGCGGTCAGCAATCTTCCTGGTGAGTCGAGTGGTGTAGTCGATGAACCAGACCTGATAGCTATAGGAGCAAACAATACTGCTGATGCTGCCAGTATGCTCATAGAATATGGTTACATATATGAACCCAAGTTTCGTACAGCCGCCAAAAGATCAACGACCCTGAAAGCCATGGCCAAAGATACTTATCTAGGACTTTTGGATTTCTTCTCTAGCGACGTCAGCGTCACTCCAAGGTATTTTTGATCCACCACGACTCATAATATAAGGATCTGTGCCTTTTCCGGTTATCAAGATGGCATCACCTGTTTTTGCACGCTTCACCGCTTCACGTATGGCTAGTCTGCGGTCCATGATAATAGTCGGTCTTTGAGTCTTGATACCAAGTGCTACGTCGGCGACTATCTTGTTTGGATCCTCGTCGTAAGGGTCTTCATCAGTCAAAATAATCTCGTCGCAATATGTGTCGGCGATATGACCCATCTCTTTACGCTTCCAGTTGTCGCGGCCACCACCAGTGCCACCAAGGATACAGATATTTCTAGAAGACTGGAATACTTGGTAGAGTTTCTCGAGAGAATCTGGGGTGTGAGCATAGTCGACGATGACTTGGAAATCTTGGCCGGCCTCAATCTTCTCTACACGACCCGGTATGCCGGAGAATTTTTCTATGGCTCGGATGATTACTTCATCGGAAATTCCTTGGCTACGAGCCGCGGTTATAGCTGCTAGGATATTGTATATATTGAAAAGCCCAGAAAGAGGGGAATTTACATTTTTTCCATTTAAAACAAAAGTTAGACCGGCTTTTTTGACCTCATATGGTTCGACATCACGGAGGCTATAAGTTAATTGTCTGTCAGACATACAAGCTAAAAAACGAGGAGATTCTTTGTCATCGTCATTTACTATCATAACCCGGTCTTTCTTGTTGGATTTACCGAGACTCTTTGCAAGATTGAGTTTGGCTTGTACGTACTTCTCATATGAACCATGAGCCTCTATGTGTTCAGGAGATATGTTAGTAAGTACGAAGGCGTCTAACTGTATGAATTTGTGACGAAACAGGAGCGCTCCTTGAGAAGTCATCTCCAAAATAAAATATTTACAACCATGTTCCACGGCCCGCCCCAGGAGTCTTTGTAGAAACATACGTCCAGGCATACTCATCTTAAATAGATTTTCAGAAGATACCTCATCTACTTTGAAGCGGATGGTGTTAGACAAGCCTGTCTTATAACCAGCTTCTTCTAAAATCGCATTTAGTATCTCAGTTGTTGAGCTTTTACCTTTCGTTCCAGTAACTGCGATAACCTTGAGATGTCTAGAAGGGAATCTATACCAGATGGCTGCGGACAAAGATATAGTCCAATGATATATAGGCTGCAAAAAGGCGAAGATGGTTCTTGGTGTCAGCTCGCGTATTTTTCTAAGTATTTTTTCTAACATATTGTTTACATCCTCTCATCCTTGGTTATATTTATCTAGTTCAAGACTTTCAAAGCCGCTTTCACCTTAGCTCCAGTATCGGATATCTTTTTGTTGTCTTTGTTTGCATTGACCATAACCTTCTTGATAGCTTCACGAGACTCGTCAGCACTGTAACCAAGAGCTTTCAGTGCTTCTATAGCATCTGAATCACTCGACATGTCAGACGTACTTCTACCGTCAGTTTCGGTATATGCATAACTACTAAGTTTGTCCTTCAACTCAAGTACGATCTTTTCAGCCGTCTTTCTTCCTATACCAGAGACTTTCACTAGATGGGATGTTGAGCCTTCACAGATAGCTCTAGCCAAAGTCTCGCTCGATACCAGAGACAATATATTTAAGGCAGTCTTAGGCCCGATACCAGATACAGTTATGAGAAGTTCAAAAAAATCACGTTCTTTCTTCGAAGTAAATCCATATAGGTCTTGGGAATTTTCACGCACAGCCAAATGCGTCCAGATAGTTATCCCAACTCCAGTTTTGAGACTGTGTAAAGCATCTTCCGTAAGCGAGACTTTGTAGCCGACGCCATTTACATCTATAACTATAGAACGATCCGCTATTTCCAGTATTTGGCCACGTAGTATCGATATCATGGTTATATGATAGGTTAATGAGCCACCATAGGCAAGAGGACTTTACTTTTCTGGTATGGCGTGTTAACTTAACCAACATCAAATAAACATATGCCAATAACATCTTCAGCCAAAAAAGCCGTTCGTTCAGCCAAACACAAGCGTGTTTTCAATCTCCGTCACAAGAACCAGTTCGACAAAGACATCAAGACTTTTCGTGCAGCCATCATCGCTAAGGACAAGGCGGCTGCAACCAAGATTGTCTCTGCTGTCTACAAGTCTCTAGATAAGGCTGCAAAGACCGGTTTTATCAAAGCCAATGCAGCTTCTCGTCTGAAGTCACGCGTCATGGCCGCTCTCAAGAAGCTAGGTTAATTTCAACCGAGCCATTTTTGTGTTACTGTATTCTCGTCAGTTGCCATATTGGCGCTTCGCGCCACGACGCCCTCGTCGTTCAATGGATAGGACGCAAGATTGCGGATCTTGCAATGTAGGTTCGATTCCTACCGGGGGCACACGCTAGTGAGACCTACCGAGGTGCGTCAACAGAGCACTTCTCTGAGGTCGTCAAGTCATAAACCGCTATTCCTAGAGGGGTCAAAAAATACTCAGAAAATTATAAAATGGGAGTATGGATTTTGATATTGCTGTTAACATCATTAATACTCTCCTAGAAAAAGAAAAACCTAAAACATTTAGTAGCTCGTGGATACTTTCCCGTACCCCTGCTGTATACCACTTTGTCAGAAAGAACTTGAGAACGGAGAATAACGACATTGACTGGGATAGTTTTACGATAGCCCTTGATCGGCAATATCTGAGACGCTGGATACGTTACAAACGAAAGTCTGCCAAAACATACGAGAATCAGTTTGAAGTCGAGATCATCCTCACAAAATATAAAGACAAGTTATATACATTTATCACTTCCGCTGAAAGTGAGGATAAGGAAATCCGCAACAAGATAGTAATAGCCCCCGTTCGCACAGCCCAAAAAGGAAATATCCTTGCTCAAGAAGAACTAATCAAATGGCTTCGATATGTCATTGATGATTGGATTGATAAATATCACCCACTGTTTAAATGGAAGGGCTACGACGATGAGATTAATGAGAAGATAAAAGGCTGTATTCGTGGTTACAAATACACAGGTTCATTTATGGGTTACCTCTTCAAAACTCTCCAATATTCAGCTCGTGGTATGAGATCTCTCCAAGCATGGTCGCTTGATGATCTAGTCGGAGAAGACGGAGCGACAAAAGTAGATTTTCTTACGCAGGATACTGAGACAGGAGAAGTTAAGTTATTTGGCAAATAGGGTTATTATATGAGCATCTATATGTCCAATTCAAACCTATCGCTCACGAATAAAATATGGTTCTCTCCGGTCAACGTCATTTACCACTTCAGGAAACTAGAGTCAGAAGGTAAAATCGCCCCTGGCAAAAAACACTACAGAAAATGTTGCGAAGCATTCATCGCTGCAATTTCTCTAGTTGGCGTGATCAAGATGCTTGGTAGAGAATTCTGGATGCAGATCGTTGACGATAGTGAAGGCAGCCCCGATGTAAGGACTGGTTGCTACGAAAAGAAAATCAGAGATAACGATTTTGCTATCGTTGATGTAGAAGTGGTCACTTACGAGATGAATTCATCTGAGAATCTCGTAGATTTTCTGTTACGTACCAAACTTTCTAATACTAAAGGCTACGATAATCTGACGACTATTCTGTGTCACATAAATAAAATTACCAATGTGCCTGACGTTCGGGAATTGAATCGCCAACTACTCGAAAAGAATCCAAAAATCAAATCTCCTGTAGTCATCATTGGCAAGGCTGATCCTGTAAAAGAAGTCTATCGTATGGTCCAAATCTATCCGACGGTTGACCTCGATACCACCTTCGATGTTATAGCTGAATGCAAAGCACGAACATATAACGGTGTATTACTACTCAACAAGGGATCGAACAGAATTCCTAAATTCAAATCTAATCAAGACGAGAAACATTATCCTTTTGAAGATTTAGGATTTATTTAACCCAATACCTCAACTATCCTCACTATTTTATTATTCATTTTCAACTTGCTCTTAAGACATGACAGCAGTTCTCGCTTCTCCCATATACTGCACTCTCTCAGAATATATTTGGCATAGTTTCGTATGTCGATTTCCGCCACCTTGATGGCTTTCTCCTTTACACCGAGCAGGTTCGAGTTGAATTTCTTGTGTTCCTCGACCTTCGCTTTGATCTTCTCCTTCATCCCGATCTCATCAAGGTCTATCTTGTCCATGAGTACTGCAAGTTGTTCGATGAGATCATCCTCGTTGATCCACCCGCACTTGCAGTTCTTGTCGTAGAAGCGACAGCATCCGTAGTAGACATGCCGATGAGTGGTTCCGTCTTTTTGCTTCTTGAATTTCTCATCTGCCGTTATGCCTGATCCACACAGTCCGCAGGTCATGAGCTTGGTGAAGGCGAACTCCTTATGCTCGCTTCTCTCTGTATACACCATGAGAGTCTCCTGCACCTTGTCGAACAGTTCTCTTGTTATGAGAGGCTCATGCTTTCCTTGATACCACTGGCCTCCGCCTTTGGGATACTCGAATGAACCGTAGTAGAAGGTATTGCGTAGGGTTAGGTAAATATTACTTAGGGTGAATGCTTTGCCGTTTCGAGTTTTAAATTTTAGCTCATCCTTGAGCCACGCATGGATCTTTCTTCCAGAGTAATTCTCATATGCCACTTTCTCAAACATCTTCTTCATAATTGGTGCTCTATGCGGATCAATCTCAACATGACATCTTTTATCTACATTCTTACTATTGAGGTAACCTGTCGGAGCGGTGCAAGGCCAGAGTCCCATTTCACATCGTGCTCTTAGTCCTCGCTTCACATTGATGACCTTGTTGTCATTTTCAAGTTTCGCCTGCGATCCGAGGATCATCAGGAGAAACTTTTCATTTGGGTTGTTACTAAATTTCTGTCCGTAAGTGCGTATCTCGATGAGCTTTCCGCTATCCATTAGATCAACGATCCTTCCCAAGTCTCCTGCGTTTCTCGATATACGGTCAGCCGCCCATGTCAGGATGGCATTGTATTTACCTTGCTTGATCTCCTCGACGATCTCGTTGAAGACAGGTCTTTGACCTGCTTCTTTAGCGGAGTGCGATTCCTTCTTCACCTCCACAATCTCAAGACATTCTTTGTCGGCCATACCCATCATTTCCTTGATCTGGCTGTCGATTGAGAGTATCTGGGCTTCCTCGGATTCAGTCGATTTTCTCGCGTAAAGGCAGTATTTAACCCTTACGGGGCTTGGTGCTTTTGCCTCCACTCCTCCTGGCATTTTATGTATGATTTTCATATACACATTGATGACGCAACCCCTCTTGTAAGTCTAGGAGGGTAGTTGGTAAGCTGGAGACAACTTCGCTACACATATTTCTATATGTAAGTTAAGGTGGCCCGGACCCCAAAAGTTGCACGTTGACCTTGTATAATTAATAGCACTAATATACAAGCATATGACAAAACATCGCATCGCTCCTGAAGTAAAGGAGCAGATTATTAATCGCATCAAGAA